>ENA-OWPL01000359-OWPL01000359.1-human-gut-metagenome-genome-assembly--contig:-NODE-359-length-32699-cov-26.153566_pt1 | contig 32699 bp, 38 predicted proteins | sample MGYA00248263_ERZ651844 | MGnify/ENA primary metagenome ERZ651844 (study PRJEB26924, sample SAMEA4378256) | human gut metagenome | biome: human gut; feature: human-associated habitat; material: faeces...
AAAAATAGTGCAAACAACCTGGATTAGCTGTTTGCACTATCCCGAAGTGGGGTATCTCTTCCAAATGGTCGTAGAGCGAACTCTGTTCCGTGATTCTGCTTTCCTTGTTCATTATGAGTTCTCTGTTGGGGTATATCTTGTCTGCTTGCATTATATGATATTACTCTTTCTCCTTCTTGTGACATTTTTATTCTTCTGCCAAGAAATAGACTGGAGAGTTTCTGGCTCCTTCCTTGATGAGGAAGCCAGAATCTACGAGGCGGTTGAGCCAGTTGAGTGCAGTCTGCTTGCGGATATAAAACTCTCGTTCCAATACTCGGCGATTGATGGAGCGGTTAGTCTTGAGGTATTCCCTGATTTTCTCCTTGAGCGTTTCCTCGGAGAAAGGATAGGAGCGAGAGGTGTATTGAGATTTCTCAAAGTGTACTTTTCGCTTCACTTCTTTCACGAGGTTGGCGTTGGCACGAAACTTGATGCCCCTCATGCTCACATAGTCGGCACGCACCTTGCTGTCGGGTTTCAACTCATCCATGTCGAGGTCGGCGGAGAGTGAGAGGTAGCCGATGCCAGGGATGTTGACTCGCCTGCCATCTCTGAGGTCTTCCTCTATCATGTGTCGCAGGTTCATCAGCACGGCAGAAACTTCGCCTTCGCCCATGCAACTATGTTTGGCAAGTCGTTCTATCACTTGTTGGTCCTTCATCGCAGGTTCCTCGAAGATGTGGGCGAATCTGCGAGTCTTTCCTTCGCCTCCAGCGTTGGGCAGGTAATGTATCTCGTATTTGATAGCCATAATTGTCTTGTTTTTATTTCGTTAAGATTGTTCACAGCCACAAAGGTAAACAATTCTTCCGACAATAACGAATGTTAGGGTGGAAATATAGCAAAAGAAGTTGAAAGATATAGCTTCGTTGGTCGCCCAACAGCTGTTGTGCGATTGCATAGCAGCTGATATGCACATGTATATCACGTGTTGTGCATGCGTTTATCAGTTGTTGGGAGGTCTTTTTGGTAATAGACTGTAAACAACTTGCGTAATCTCTTTCTCCATTTTTCTTCTGATATAAATGAATTTGGAATATTTGGTATAAATTGGAATATGCTGTTGAAATAATCAATAACATTATAAATGCAAAAGAAAATGAAGCAAATGATGCTTGCTAAAATGTTTACTAACTTTTCTATAGTTCTATACCTTATCATATCATCGGCACCCCTGGTGTCAACTTGGCTTGGAAAGCTGCATACTGCTTATCTTGTAAGGCAAAGAGCCTTTCTTGGAGTGGTGTTGTCATAATCGCAAGTTTTATTTTATTGCAAAGATAATAATTATCAGTGTAATAATCCTTTCTTTAACTTTCTTTATATGCCTTTCGGTCACAATTGTGACCAATGGCTATCATAAAAACGCCGTATCTTTGCACCGTCATGAAGAAGCAACTTCATGCCACAGTTATTAAATCAAAATGTGTAATTAAACAAGGAAAGGAAACATTATGAATGTAACGAAGATGTTTTGTTTTCAATGCCAGGAGACGGCAAAGGGAACTGGGTGTACGACAAGAGGCGTTTGCGGCAAACTGCCAGAGACAAGTTTGTATATGGACATTCTGCTCTCTATCGTGAAGACGATGGGAACTCTTATGGAGAAGAGAATGAAGACGATGCCGACTGATAGCTGTGATAAGGACAAGAAGTGCTGCCCTTGTTTCGAGGAAGTGAGCCACTTCATCACGGATTCGCTCTTCGCTACCATCACCAATGCCAACTTTGATGATGAGAGTATCAAGGCTCGCATTCAGCATGGCTTGAAACTCTTGGAGAAGATGCGTGGCTATGACAATGAGGATGTCAAATCGCTCAAGGAACTTACGATGTTTGGCTTAAAGGGTATGGCGGCTTATTATGAGCACGCCGCACGGTTGGGTAAGACCGATGATCGCATTATCGCCTTCATGGCTCATGCCTTGGCTATGATTTCCAAGCCGAATGTATCGGTGGATGAACTCTTCGACTTGGTGCTTGAAACTGGCAAGACGGGAGTCGATGTGATGGCTTTGCTCGACAAGGCGAATACCGAAGCTTACGGCAATCCGGAGATGACCAAGGTGAATATCGGAGTGGGGAAGAACCCAGGTATCTTGGTTAGCGGACATGACCTACATGACATCGAAGACCTCTTGCGCCAGACGGAAGGCATGGGCATCGACATTTATACCCACAGCGAGATGTTGCCTGCTCATTATTATCCTAAGTTGAAGGCATACAAGCACTTGGTGGGCAACTATGGTAATGCGTGGTGGCGACAGAAGGAGGAGTTTGAGTCGTTCCATGGACCTATCATCTTTACCACCAACTGCATCGTGCCGCCATTGGCTAATGCCTCTTATCAAGGTAGAGTCTTCACCCTCAATTCCACCGGCTATCCTGGATGGAAGCATATTTCGACAGGCGAGGATGGGCACAAGGACTTCTCTGAGGTGATAGCGATGGCGAAAACTTGCGAGCCTCCTACGGCTATAGAGGAAGGAGAGATTGTGGGTGGCTTTGCCCATGCACAAGTCTTTGCCCTTGCCGACAAGATAGTGGAGGCTGTGAAGAGTGGTGCCATCAAGAAGTTTGTGGTGATGAGCGGATGCGATGGCAGAATGAAGAGCCGTGAGTATTACGAGCAGTTTGCCAAGTCTTTGCCGAAAGATACCATCATCTTGACATCAGGCTGCGCCAAGTATCGCTACATCAAGTTGCCGCTGGGCGAGATAAATGGCATCCCTCGTGTGTTGGATGCAGGACAGTGCAACGACAGCTATTCTTGGGTGATAGTGGCGATGAAACTCCAAGAGATATTCCGTGCTAATAGCATCAACGACCTGCCGATAGTCTTCAATATTGCATGGTATGAGCAGAAGGCTGTCATCGTATTGTTGGCTCTCTTAAGCTTGGGCATCAAGAATATTCACATCGGTCCTACATTGCCAGCCTTCGTCTCTCCAAATGTTCTCAAAGTATTGGTCGAGAAGTTCGGATTGGGAAGCATCTCGACCGTAGAGGAAGATTTGAAGAGCATGCAACTTACAGAGTAATAACCTATAGAGATTACTCTGAATATAGAAGTTTGCTCAGAATAGAAGTCTGTAAAATATTTATATAGAAGTCTGTAAAATATTTATATTTGTAACTTTCTGATGTCCAGAATGGTAATCTCCTTGCCGTTGATGCTGATGGCTCCATCTTCTGCCAGTTCTGCCAAGCATCTGATAAGTGAGAACTTCTGGATGGCGAAAGAATCTGCCAAGTGCTGGCGTGACTGGGCAAGAACAATCGTCTTGCTATGTTGTACCAATGCTTCAGTATGGAGATAGAACCTCACTTTCTCCTTGATGGTGAGTAGGGAGATGAACTTCATCTTGGAAGCGAGATAAGCACCTATATTAGAGAGTATGCCGATGAAGTTCCAGCGGATGGTGGAGAAAGAGTCAACGAGTTGTTGCAGAGAGCGGGATGACATTCTGAGAATGTTCACTTCGCTCTCTGTCTCAATGGTGACGGGCATCACGTTGGGGTTGGCAAAGATGAAGTTGGGGGCTATCACATCTCCTTTTCGGAATTGGATTACCTCCAGTTGTCTGCCCGAAGAGCCTGATACCATCCTTGCTGTCATCTCGCCGTTGAGTACGATGTCGGCATGTGGGTATTCGAATCCTGCGATGGAGTAGAGGGCGTGTTTTTTGAATGGGATGATTTTGTGGCAGATGCAGGAGAGTGCGTCTGCGATTTCCATTTCGCTCATTCGATGGAATAGAGGGCAATGGGTCAGTGAGTTAATTATCTTTTGTTCGATCATGCTGTTGGGTTCTTTGAAAAGTTAATGTCTGGTTGTAAAGCTTCTGCAAAGATAGTGCAAACCGAATGCAATGAAAACTTGCTTTCTAATTGCTAAGGTGCAGCCTATCTTCTGCAAAGATAGGCATATTTATCGTAATTATCTCAAAAAACGACAGAAAAGTTTGCTTATTTCATCAAATCATTGTAATTTAGCTTCATCAAACCGAAAATTCATCGGTTCTGATGGGTTTTATAGATAAAGGTTTACAATTATGAAAACAAGAAGAAAATACAAGATAATCGGGGGAGTAATGGTAACTTTATTGTTAGTTGTCGCCTGCTTGATGGGTGCAAGCTTTTACATGCTGGATTATTCTCTCGGCTATACTCAGCAAGATAGAAAAACGGCTGAGGCTCAGCGTAATCGCATCCGCAAGGAATGCCCTTGGACGATGGCTTGGATGGATTCCATTTATCAGAATCATACCATAAAGGATACCTTTGTAGTGATGCCTTCGGGCTATAAGGGGCATGCCCTTTATCTCTATGCACCGAAACCTACCGATAAGACGGCGGTGGTGGTGCATGGTTATAAGGTGCGTGCCGAGGGAATGCTCCATATCGCCTATCTCTACAATCACGATATGAGATATAATGTGCTTCTGCCAGACCTTTATGGTCATGGCGAGAGTGAGGGCGACCATATCCAAATGGGATGGAAAGATAGGTGGGATGTCGTCCGATGGTCAGAAGTGGCTGATGAAATCTTCTCGAAGTCGAGGGGAGCTATGCAGAATATGAGCCTGAAAGATACCCATACCCAGCAAGTGCTTCATGGCATTTCGATGGGTGCGGCGACAGTGATGGCGGTATCGGGTGAGAAGACTCCCGATTACGTGAAATGCTTTGTAGAGGATTGTGGCTATTCGAGCGTATGGGATGAGTTTGCGGCTCAGCTCAAAGATCAGTTTGGCTTGCCATCTTTCCCTTTGATGAATACCACTTCTAGGCTTTGCCAGTTGAAGTATGGTTGGTCGTTTGCTGAGGCGCAACAGATAGAGCAGGTAAGGAAGAGCACCAAACCGATGCTCTTTATCCACGGCGACAAAGATGACTTTGTGCCTTATCGTATGCTCCAGCCACTGTATGAGGCAAAGACGAAAGGCAAGAAAGCCATCTTCATAGCCAAAGGCTCCATCCATGCGATGGCATATCGTGACCAGCATGAGGAATATACCAAGGTGGTAAAGGAGTTCTTGCAGTAAGGAATATTAGTTGTGGCGCTATATTTATTCTACAACATCCCAATCCAAAATTCCTTTTCCGAGGTCATCCAGTTCGATGGCTAAGCCTGATGATAAGGCGATAGCGTTCCTCCATGATAATCATTATTCTTGTCATTATCGAAAGAAACAGGTGAAAAGTTTTGGCTATTAGGTATTTTCTTTGTACTTTAGCGGCATCAAATACCGAGAAATCGTGTAAACGAGTGAAATAGGGATTCATATCATTTGGGGAATATGGCACAACTGACGGCAGAACAACGTAGCAAGATCATGGCTTCTATTCATTCCAAGAATACGAAGCCTGAGATGATGGTGAGGAGGTATCTCTTTGCCTGTGGATTCCGTTATCGTGTCAACTGTCGTCGATTGCCTGGTACGCCAGATATAGTCCTTCGCAAATATCGCACTTGCATCTTTGTGAATGGTTGCTTTTGGCATGGGCATGAGAATTGTGACAAGTATCGACTACCCAAGACGAATGTAGAGTTTTGGAGCCAAAAGATTACTCGCAATAAGCAGCGAGATGTCGAGGTGCAACATCTGTTGGCAAGGATGGGATGGCACGTGATGACAATCTGGGAATGCCAACTTGATACAAAAGAAAAAAGAGAGCGTACACTCATGGCTATTGAATATACGCTCAATCATATTTTTCTAATGGATAATGTCAAACCTTATCGCTTGCCAGAGGATAACGCCGTGTCTATGGCAGCAGAAGAGATACACCGGGAAACCCCATAACACCTATTTTTACTTCACATACTTCAGTATCTCCTTGCTCTTTCTGCCTTTCTTGGCAGGTTGTGGCATAAAGCCTTCGGTGAGACCGGTCTTCTCGGTCATCGCCTGGAAGACGGAGGCGGCATAGTCGGAGAGTTTTAGCTTAGCTAACTCCTCATTGATGGCATCCTCGTCATAGTTGTCGGCATAGAGCAAGTCGTGCAAGTCATCCAGATAACTCTGAGGTATGTTTTGGTGAGGCATACGACTCTGTATCTGTAAAATCTGAGCGATGATGGCATCCTTCGTTTGGGCAGCGATGGCCTCTGCCTTGTGCTGCTCAAAGATGGATAGGGTGGAAGTGTCTGCATGATACCAGTCTTCCGCCATGTTGTTCTCAGAGGTGAGATGGCTATATCCGAAATATCGAATCAGCGAAATGTTCGTATTCCAAGCCTTTTTCTCCAAGTAAGTTTTCTCCATCGGAGTCGTCGCTATCAAGAGGTTTGCCTTCTGATACATCTTCTTCTGATACATAAGGGTTTGCAAACTTCGCTTGAAGTGAGGGTTCTTGCAATTTCGCTCGGATATATCACCGAGAGGACACACGATGTATGGAATGCCCATCTTTCTCGCTTGGCGAGCCAGTTGGGCACCCTTGATGGTCCATGCTCCTACTATCAGCACAATGTCGGCATCTGCCATCTGCTTTACGATGTCGAGCTGCTTGTTCAATGCGTCAAGATAGGGCATGTACATCTTGTACAATTTCTTCTGCTTGGAAACGAACAAAAATACTTTCATAAATCTTTATAGTTTATGGCTGGTGAAGTCATTCTTATCTGCTCTCCAATATCTCAATTTGTTGGCTAGGTTTCTCCATACGATGCCATACTCATAGAAAGGCAACTTGATGATGGAAATCTCGTCGTCGAAATGCTTGATAGCCTTGTTGGCGATGATCATGCGTAGGATGAAGAGGAGCAAGAAGGCGAAGCCTGCGCAACCCGTCAATATCCAGTCTTGCATGATGATACCGTATGCCAAGGTGGCGATGGAGGCGATGAGACTGAGGTGAGGCAACAAGTGGTCGAAGAACATCAAGGTGCGCATGGATGCTACTCTGCTCAACGAGCGGCGTGATGCTTGCAAGTAGAGATGGGCATTGTGCCAAGCCTTGCTAGATGGCTCGTCATGGATGAGCCAAGCGTCGCTATCCAGTTCTACGGAAGTCTCGCCACATTGTGCATATTTATTGACCAAGAAGTCATACTCGCCACGTATCAACTCCAAGTTGCCTTGATAACCTTGCTCACGCATGAAGTCGCTCTTGCGAAAGGCTACATTCGGCATGTGAGTACGATAACCATAGGAGTGTTGAGCACGGCGAAGGAGATAGAAAGCCTTGCGGATGCTCTCGAAGCGGCGAACACCCTTGGTCTCTTCATCGAAGCCTACATATCCCAATACCAAGTGGTTAGGCTCTTGACAGTTGCGTGCCATGGTCATCAACCACTTGTCGTTCTCTGGCTTGCAAGATGGCTCGGTCATCAGAATCCATTCATTCTTGGCAGCCTTTACACCGAGGGTGATTTGGAGCTTCTTGCGGCTCATGTAGCGAGAACTCTCTGGAATATATGTATAATAAAGATGAGGATTCTCTGCGGCAGTGCGCTTCAAGAAGTCGATGGTCTCGCCGTCTGTGCTCTGGCAAACCACGATGACTTGATAGTCGGCTGGGTATTGCTGCTTCAGAAACATAGGGAGATTACGCTCTAACTCCGGCAGGTTGTCATGAGCGGTAATCAACACCGTGATAGGCGGGCGCTTCTCTGAGACTTCATTTTGGGAAGAGATGTCTTCTGGGCTCTCTGTCTCTGAGGACGCTTCTGTATCTTCTGAACTGGCAAGCTTTGGAAAGCGCAACGAGCGCAGGAATGGATTGATCAGCGATCCGAGGATTGCCAATGCTACCACTACTGCGCTTGTGATTATAGTTGTTAAACTAACTGTTATCATTTTCTTCTCTCGTAAAAATCAGGAGTGGCTTTCACTCCCGATTATTCCAAACGTCATTAAAGGTCTTCCGTGATATAGCCCTTAGGCAACTGGCGGCAGTTGTACTGGCTCGCCATGATTTCGCCGTAAGCTCCGGCTGAACGAAGAGCTATCAAGTCGCCACGATGAGTCTTGTTGATGTCGATAGCCTTGGCAAAGACATCGCTCGACTCGCAGATAGGACCTACCACGTCGTAAGTTTCCTCTGGCTCATTGCTGGAGATGTTCTCTATCTTGTGGTATGCCTGATAGAGGGCTGGGCGGATGAGGTCTGTCATGCCGGCATCAACGATGGCAAACTGCTTGGCTGTACCTTGCTTCACATAGAGAACCTTGGTGATGAGGCTTCCCATCTGACCTACCACGGCACGACCCAACTCGAAGTGTAACTTCTGACCTTCACGCAACTTCAAGAACTTGGCATAAGTGTCGAAGTAAGCCTTGAAGTCTGGGATTGGCACACGGTTAGGGTGGTTGTAGTCGATGCCAAGACCGCCACCCACGTTGATGTTCTTCACTATGATGTGATGGCTTTCGAGTTGGTCTTGCAATTCGTTGATACGATTGCAGAGTGCCTCGAAGTCACCCATGTCAAGTATCTGACTACCAATGTGGAAGTGCAGACCTAAGAACTTGATGTTCTTCATCTGTGCTGCTTCCTCAATCACGTTCTCCATGTCTTCCATGGCGATACCAAACTTGTTCTCTGCCAGTCCGGTTGTGATGTTAGCATGTGTATGAGCACCCACGTTAGGGTTGATGCGGAAACATACCTGTGCCACCTTGCCTTGTTTCTCTGCGAGCTCGTTGATGACCTCTAGCTCTGGGATGCTCTCCACATTGAAGCAGAAGATTCCCTTCTCCAATCCGAGGTTGATTTCCCAATCGCTCTTGCCAACGCCAGCATATACTATCTTGCTAGCCGGGAAACCGGCATTGGTGGCTGCTTGAATCTCACCTCCGCTCACACAGTCGGCACCCAAGCCTGCCTGGCAGATAATGTTGAGCACCTTAGGGTTGGCATTTGCCTTTACGGCATAATGTACCTCGAAGTTCTCATGCTTGCCAGCCTCCTCGTTGATAGTCTTGAGGGTCTTTCTCAACACAGCGGTGTCGTAATAGTAGAACGGAGTCTGTATCTCCTGAAATTTATCTATCGGAAATGTACCTTTCATTTCGCTTTTATCCTTAAAATGTTTTGTTATAGTTAAATTAGAATACCTTACATTAGTCCTTGAACAAGACGTTGCTCAAGTTCTGCAATGCTTGCTTCTTATCTTTTTCCTTGATGAGGAATGAGATGTTGTAATTAGAACCACCGTATGAAATCATGCGCACAGGGATGTTCTTCATCGCATCTGTAGCCATCGTCTCAAAACCTACGTTGCTCCAATCCAAGTCACCTACTACACAGATGATACACATGTCTGAATCTACGGTGACAGTACCATACTTCTTCAACTCGTTGACGATGTCGTTCAAGTGAGCGTCGTTATCGATACTCATGCTGACACCTACCTCTGAGGTAGCAATCATGTCGATAGGAGTCTGGTAGCTCTCGAAAATCTCGAATACCTTGCGCAAGAAACCTGTAGCGAGCAACATGCGACTACTCTTGATCTTGATGGCAGTGATGTTGTCCTTAGCTGCTACAGCCTTGATCTTGCCACGTACGATGACATTGTCGATGATAGTACCGTCTGCCTTAGGATCCATGGTGTTCTTCAAGCGAACAGGGATGCCTGCGTATTTGGCTGGTTGAACGCAAGTAGGGTGGAGAATCTTAGCACCGAAGTATGCCAACTCGGCTGCTTCCTCGAAGTTCAACTGGCGTACAGCTTCTGTATGCTCTACCACACGAGGGTCGTTGTTGTGCATACCATCGATGTCTGTCCAAATCTGAATCTCCTCTGCAGGGAGGGCTGCACCGATGAGGGAAGCTGTATAGTCGCTACCACCACGCTGCAAGTTATCTACCTCACCGTAAGCATTGCGACAGATGAAGCCTTGTGTGATATAGATTTGATAACCTTGGTTCTGCTCCATGATAGCAGCAAGCTTCTCCTTGATGTACTGTGGGTCTGGCTCTGCGTTCTTGTCGGTACGCATAAAGTCTAATGCGCTGAGCAATACAGCCTTTATGCCTTGTTCGTTCAAGTAGTTTACAACCATGTTGGTGCTCATAACCTCGCCCTGGGCCACGATGCTCTTCTCCTCGAAAGAAGTGAAGAGATCCTTGGTGAAGGAGCGGAGATAGTCGAACTCACCATGCAAGAACTCACGTGTGGTCTTCTTCATCTCGTCGGTAGAGTAGAGTTCCTCTACGTGCTGCATGTATTTCTTCTCCAAGTTGTTGATTACCTCGTTGGCACCTTCTGGGTTCTTCTTGTAGAGATAGTCAGAAATCTCAACGAGAGAGTTGGTTGTACCACTCATGGCAGAAAGCACAACAAAAGTTGGTTCACCTGATTCTGTAATCAAAGAGGCTACTCCCTTCATGCGCTCTGGTGAGCCTACGGATGTACCTCCGAATTTCATTACCTTCATAGTCGTAATATTTTATAATTAATAATTCTTAATTGAATTTAGTTCTCCTCTCCATCTTCTGTGAGGTCGATGTGATTGTATTCCTTGGTTACGTCGTGTAATTCGCCATCTTTGCAGCGATACACGATGCCGGGGAACTTGTCGAGCATCGGAATGTTGTGGGTCGTCATCACAACGGCTGTGCCTTGTTTGGTGATGTCTTTGAGAAGACTCACGATGTTGCTGGCTGTCTCTGGGTCGAGATTGCCAGTAGGCTCATCAGCGATGATCACCTTTGGATTGTTGAGTAGGGCACGAGCGATGGCTATGCGCTGCTGCTCTCCTCCAGACAACTCGTGAGGCATCTTGTCGATTTTCTCTATCATGCCTACCTCGTTGAGCACTTCCTCGATGCGCTTGTTGATGTCGTCTTTCTTTTTCCAACCAGTAGCCTTGAGCACAAACTCGAAGTTTTTGCGCACGGTGCGGTCGTGGAGCAACTGGAAGTCTTGGAAAATGATGCCAAGCTCTTTGCGTAACGCAGGAATTTCCTTGCGCTTGATAACCTTGAGGTCGCGTCCAAGAATCTCGGCTTTCTCTGTCTCTCCCTCTACGAGGTCCAATTCGCAGTACAAGGTTTTCAGAAGAGAACTCTTTCCTGAGCCGACCTTGCCAATCAAGTAGGTGAACTCTCCTTCGTCAACATGGAAGTTGACATCCTTGAGCACGCACTTGTCTGCTTGGTATATGCTTACTTTCTGATAATCTATTAGCATTATTTCTGTTCTTTATTATTTCATTTCTCCTTTGCTCTTGGCTACTCGGCGCTTCTTGTCCCAGTCTGGGTCGTGGCGCATCTGTAGTTCCTTGGCAATATCTTCGATTCTCAATCCCTTGCTAGTGAGCAATACGATGAGGTGGTAGAGAAGGTCGGAAGATTCGTAAACGAGTTTCTCATCATTGCCGTTGGTAGCTTCGATGATGGTTTCAACTGCTTCTTCTCCAACCTTTTGTGCCATTTTGTTGACACCTTTCTTGAAGAGACTTGTTGTGTAGCTACCCTCAGGCATTTCCTCGTGACGCTTGTCGATGAAGTCTTGAAGCTCAGAGAGGAAGAGGATAGGATTCAACTCGTTCTCCTCGCCCCAGCAAGTGTCGGTACCTTTGTGGCAGGTAGGACCGTCTGGATGTACCTTAATTAATAAGGTGTCGTTGTCACAGTCGTTTTGGATGCTTACGAGATTCAAGAAGTTGCCAGAAGTTTCCCCCTTGGTCCAAAGACAGTTGCGTGAGCGGCTCCAAAATGTAACTTTCTTGGTCTCTATCGTCTTATCGTATGCTTCCTTGTTCATGAATCCCAACATGAGGACGTTCTTGGTAATGGCGTCCTGGATGATGGCAGGAACAAGTCCGCCCATTTTCTCGAAATCTATTTCCATTTTATTGAATGTTTAATTATAGAGTGTCGAATTCTTCACTCTTCGTTCTTCACTTTTTATTTATATTCTAACATTAATTCCCTCTTCTCTCAAATATTGCTTGAGGTCGGGGATGGCAATCTCACCGAAGTGGAATACACTGGCTGCAAGTGCCGCATCGGCTTTTCCTAGTGTGAAGGCATCACGGAAATGCTCCATCTTGCCTGCGCCCCCCGATGCGATGATAGGGATGCTCACTTCATCTGCCAAACGAGCCAAGGCTTCATTGGCAAATCCTTGCTTCACGCCGTCATGGTCCATGCTCGTAAAGAGAATCTCGCCAGCACCTCGGTCGGCCACTTCCTTTGCCCAGTCGAAGAGTCCAAGCTCCACTCTTTCTCTGCCACCCTTGACGTAGCAATGCCATCCATCGGCATCTAGTCGAGCATCGATGGCACAGACGCAAACTTGCGAGCCATAATGGTTGGCAATCTCACTGATGAGTTCGGGATGTCGGATAGCAGCACTGTTGATGCTCACTTTGTCGGCACCTGCATTGAGCAAGCGATCTACATCCTTCAACTCGTTGATGCCACCGCCCACCGTAAATGGGATATTGATTTCGGCAGCCACACGAGTTACCATGTCGGTAAAGGTCTTGCGCTCCTCAAAGCTAGCCGTGATGTCGAGAAAGACAAGTTCGTCGGCTCCTGCATCGCTATAGGCTTTACCCAGTTCCACAGGGTCGCCTGCGCTACGGAGGTTGACGAAGTTGGTGCCTTTCACCGTCTCGCCATTCTTCACGTCGAGACAAGGAACGATTCGCTTTGCCAAGCCTTTGCTTCTATTTAATTCTTTCATTTTACTTTCTTATTAAAAAAGTTCTTCCACCTGAATCTTGCCCTCATAGAAAGCCTTGCCAAAGACTACAGCTGGGATGCCTGCAGCATCTAGTGCCTTGATGTCTTGGTTGCAAGATACGCCGCCTGATGCTATCAAGTGGAGGTGAGGGTAGGCTGCCATGATTTCTTTGTAAAGTTCGATGGCAGGACCTTGAAGCGTGCCGTCCTTGCTGATTTCTGTGCAGAGAACGTTCTTCACACCTTTATCTATATACTGTTTCAAGAAAGGAAGAAGGTCTTCCGAAGAGTCCTCTTTCCAACCATTGATGGAGATCTTGCCATTTCTTACGTCTGCACCTAGAATCAATTTGTCGGCTCCGTATTTGTCCATCCATTGCATGAACAATTCGGGATGGGTAACAGCGATGCTGCCCACGGTAACCATTGATGCACCTGCGGCAAATGCCTTCTCGATGTCTTCCTCTGTCTTGATGCCGCCACCGAAATCCACCACAAGCGATGTCTCTGTGGTAATCGCTTTCAATACAGCATCATTGACGATATGCTTAGACTTTGCACCATCAAGATCGACTACATGGAGTCGCTTAAAGCCCAGTTGCTCAAACTGTTTGGCTACTTCGGCAGGATTGTCGTTATAGACCTTCTTTTGGTCGTAGTCGCCTTTGGTGAGGCGAACGCACTGACCGTTGATGAGGTCGATGGCTGGTATGAGTTCTATTTTCATTGATCTAATTTTCTGTTGGTTGTGTTATAAGTCCAAGAAATTTCTCAAGATTTGTTCCCCTACCTTTCCGCTTTTTTCTGGGTGGAATTGGCAAGTATAGAAATTGTCTTTGTGTAAAGATGCACTGTAAGGGAGGATGTAGTCGGCTGTGGCGATTGTCTCCTCGCAAAGTGGCACATAATAACTATGCACGAAGTAAGAGTAGGGATGAGATAAGCCCTTGTACAAGTCTGTTTTCAAGTCGTAAAGTTCGTTCCATCCCATGGCAGGCACCTTGTCTTCATGCTTCTGTGGCTTGAAACGTTTTACGTCAACATCAAAGATGCCAATGCAGTCGACATCGCCTTCCTCTGAATGACGGCAGAGCAACTGCTGTCCTACGCAAATGCCTAGGACTGGCTGAGTAAGATTTTTGATGACTTGGTCTAGTTGATGTGCCTTCAGGTATTCCATAGCTTCCTTTGCCTGCCCTTGTCCAGGGAAGAGCACACGATCAGCTTTCTGAAGCATTTCGGCATCATCGGTAAGAATAGGATTAATGCCCAAACGCTTCATGGCGTTCACTACAGAATAGATATTTCCTGCATTGTATTTTACGATTGCTACATCCATAACCTAACGTATTTCTAGTTTACAGATGCAAAGGTACGTATTTTCTTTCAATCAAAAGAAAATATTAGCAAAAAGATTACGAAATATGTGATATTTCTTTCAGATAGTAAGCGAAAATCGTATAAATATTCGCCTTTATCATCAATAATGGCTTATTTTTCTTTATCTTCGCCATCGGCAGTCCTCAAAATGATGGAGGTCGCACCTATGGTGAAGAGTGTACCATCCTCGATGACACGCTTCTCTTTGTCGCCCAAAATCTCGTTATCGACAAAGGTTCCTGTATAGCTTGGACCATCACGAAGCACATACTTCAACTTGCCTTTCTTGTCACGGCTCACGTTGATGACGCAATGGTTCATATCGACACTTGGGTCAACGGTCTCGATAGGACAGTTGATGCCGCTGTTCTTCATGTATCGACCGATGATGTTGTCACCCATCTGGAGAGGGATGACCTGCTTGTATGCGAATACGTTCTCTATGACAACGATGGAGCCATAACCGTTCTCGTTGGCATTCTCGTCCAAGACCTCTTCCTTGCGGGTTTCACGAAGCTTGGATACACCCATACGAATGCCAAACTGCTTGTTGCAGTTAGGACACACAAATACGAGACTTTGACCAGCCTCGTATTTCTTCTCATCGAAAGTGATGTAATTATCACACTTAGGACAACGTACTCTTTTCATGCTTAATCTTTAACTTTGGTAATCCAACTGTCAGCGAAAACTTCGTTGTTTCTGAGCTTGTTGAGTGCCTTATGAGCCTCATTCTCAGAACTATAGGAGCCGTAAACGACTTTCACGTTGGTAGGGGTAATCACTACCTTGGCATCTTTCAGACCCTTGGCTTGCAAGTCCTCTACGTAGCTGGCAGCGTTGCGCTTGGTAACACGGCTTGCCAAAACAATGCTATAATAAGGTTGGGCATTCTTTAGCTCGATCTGCTCCTTCAAGTCGTCTTTCTTCTCAGTGTTAACCTTGATGGCGTTGTTGCTCAGAGCCTCAGAAGAGAGACTGTTGGCGTTCTCGCCCTGGGTTACCATCTCCTTAGGCATGATTTTGGTCAACATGCCTGTGTCGATTCCGCTCGTCTGAACGTTTGGAGTCTTCAATGGGGTAGAGAGTGCGAAGAAGGCAATGAGGGCGATGCAGGCAGCAGCCAGATTGCGCAACCAGCTCTTCTTGATGAGGATAAACTCGGAGTTCTCCTCCTCGTTCTCATCGGTTATCTCTGCATCAAACACGGAGTTGACAGCGGTAGATGGTGTTTCTACCTGAGCAGTCTCTAGAGGCATCATAGGAGTGGTCTCGATAGATACTGTGTTGTTCTCCAAAGGAGCCAAAGTGCTGAGAGGAAGCATATTGACACCACCCAAACCATAGTAGTCTGGGGTCAAGATACCTGCCTCGCAAGGCTCGAAAGTGTAGTTGCCATCTTCGTTGAGGAACAAAGTTCCGATATTGTTGATTTCGTACTTTCCATCGTTTTCAAGGTGCTGACGAATCTCAGCCACTTCTTCTGCGATGCGGTTGATAGCTTCTGGATAACTGATGTCGTAGGCCTCTACATAGGACAATGCCAAGAGGGAATCGTTCAACTTCAACTGTGGATTGAAGCCAACGGTTCTCAATGGTGGCAAAAACATACTGTCTCTGTCATCATAACGGGCATCTACCTGATGAGCCATGAAGCCACCAAAGTCTGGTACTATCACACAGTCGTTGCTCAGAAGTAGGATTTCTATATGTCTTTCTAGTTCATTCACGAGTGCAAAGGTAGTGAAAATTCTGCAATCAGCCAATTATTTTAAGGAAAAAAATACTTGAACCGATAAATAATTGAAAAAGTTTTGTCGTATAAGAGAAAAGTGCTATCTTTGCAGTAGAGAAAGTCGCACATCTTGCTAAATGGCTCCGTGGACTAGCTCTATATATAAATAATGTATAACAATATGATAAGCAAATTTTCAGATATTCTTGGGATGATCGGAGGATGTAGGAAGTATGCCTGGATGTTGTTGATGATTGGCACGCTCACCTTTGTCGTGGGATGTGGCAAGAAGACACAAGTCGCCGATGCTCCTCAAGAAGACAAGCATGCTAAGCAACTGTTGCAAGGCATCTGGCTGAACGAAGATGACGAGGATGTCGCTTTCAGAGTCTTGGGTGATACCATTTATTATCCTGATTCTTCTAGCCAACCGGTCGCTTTTGCCGTCTATGCCGATACCTTGGTGATGAGAGGCGCAAGCGATGTGAGGTATTCCATCGTCAAGTTGGCTGCCCATCTCTTCGAGTTCAAGAACCAAAGTGGGGATCTCATCAAGTTGGTCAAGACTGCGGATAAGTCTTACTTGCGCTCTTTTGAGCACCAAAAGAATGTGGAGTTGAACCAGAAGACTCTCATCAAGCGTGATACAATCGTCAGCCATGGCGATGACAAGTACCATCTGTATGTTCAGGTGAATCCTACTTCCTATAAGGTGTATCTGAGTTCGATGAACGATGATGGGGTTCAGGTGGATGAGGTCTATTATGACAATATAGTCAACTTGAATGTTTTCCATGGCGCACAGAAACTCTTCTCCAGGGATTTCAAGAAGCAAGACTTTAGCAAGAACGTTCCTGCGGCATTCTTGGAGCAGGCGGTGTTTAGCGACTTGGTCTTTGAGGGGATTGATTCGGCAGGCATCCATTATTTGGCAATCTTGGCTCAACCGAATAGTTCCATCAGTTATCAGGTGAGAGTGACCATCTCCTTTGCGGGACGATTGAAGATAGAGACAGTAGGAGAATAGAATGAATTTCAAGAAATATATGAGTCATTCGATGGTGTGATGATTCCATAAAAAACCTCGTGAGGCAAATGAGCTTCACGAGGTTTTTTGTTATCTATGGGTGTCTCTTTCGAGAAGTGGTTGCCCTCAATCGTTTAGTTGAGGAAGCCTAGCAAGGCTCCTGCTGCTACTGCCGATCCGATGACTCCAGCCACGTTCGGTCCCATGGCGTGCATGAGGAGGAAGTTGTGGCGGTCGTATTCCAAACCTAGGTTGTTGGAGATACGGGCACTCATAGGCACGGCACTTACACCGGCGTTTCCAATGAGCGGGTTGAGTTTCTTTCCCTTAGGCAAGAAGAGGTTCATCAACTTGACGAAGAGAATGCCGCTGGCTGAGGCAATGACGAATGCCAAGGCTCCAAGGGCGAATATCTTGATGGTGTTGAGGGTCAAGAACTCTGATGCCTGTGTAGAGCAACCTACGGTCAAGCCGAGCAGCATTACCACGATGTCGTTCAGGCTGCTGCCTGCTGTCTTGGCAAGTCGGGTGGTCTTTCCACTTTCCTTCAGAAGGTTGCCAAAGAAGAGCATACCAAGCAATGGCAAACCTGATGGCACGATGAAGGTGGTGAGCAACAAGCCGATGATAGGGAAGAGAATCTTCTCGGTCTGTGATACTTGGCGTGCTGGCTTCATCTTGATGACACGCTCCTTCTTGGTAGTCAAGAGACGCATCAATGGTGGCTGAATCACTGGTACCAATGCCATGTAGGAGTAAGCGCAAACGGCGATGGCTCCCATCAGGTTAGGACTCAACTTGCTGCTGAGGAAGATGGCGGTAGGACCATCGGCACCACCGATGATGGCGATACCAGCTGCCTGGTTCGGCTCAAAGCCCAAGGCTAGGGCAATCATGTAAGCTCCGAAGATACCAAACTGGGCTGCGGCTCCGATGAGAATCAACTTCGGGTTGCTGATGAGTGCCGAGAAGTCGGTCATCGCACCGATTCCGAGAAAGACAAGTGGGGGATACCAACCTTGTTTCACGCCTTGGTAGAAGATGTTGAGCACGGAGTTGTCTTCGTAAAGACCGATTTCCAGTCCTGCGTCGGCACGGAAGGGGATGTTGCCAAGGATGATTCCCAGTCCGATAGGCACCAAGAGGAGCGGTTCGAAGTCTTTCTTGATGGCGAGCCAGATGAAGATGCCTCCCACCAATATCATGATGAGGTTTCCTGCCGTGGCGTTGGCGAAGCCCGTATAGGTCAGGAACTCATAGAAGTTCTGTATGATGAAATCCATAAGCTTGATTATTTAATGGTTACTAAGGTGTCGCCCTCCAATACGGCATCACCCTTGTTTACATTGATGCTGGCGATGGTTCCGGCACTCTCTGCCTCGATGTTGTTTTGCATCTTCATGGCTTCGAGGATAACGACCGTGTCACCTACGTTCACCTTGTCGCCCACCTTTACCTTGATGTCATTGATGGTGCCAGGCAGTGGGGCAACGACAGGCTTGCCACTAGCGGCAGGTGCGCTCTTTGGAGCGGCATCGGCAGCAGGTGCAGAGGTAGAGCTATTGAATTCTTCACTCTTCACTCTTCGTTCTTCACTTCCTACTCCTCCTAGCTTCACCTTCTGTTTGCCAGCCTTGACAGGTTGTTTCATTTCTACCTCGAATGGGATGCCATTCACGGTCACGTTGGCGATATTGCCTTCTATATCTTGTATTTCGACCTCGTAATCGACGCCTTTTACTTTGTATTCGTACTTCATGATAAATTATAAATTATAAATGATAAATGGGCTTTCGCCCTTGATGCTATTGAATTCTTCTCTTTTCACTCTTCGTTCTTCACTTAACATTGTTGAATCTCGGAGCGTTCCATCTCGTCTGCTTAGGCTTGATGGTGATGATGCCTGGTTCGATGTCGTGTACATCCTCCAGGTATTCTTTCAGGGCGAGCGAGATGACAGCCATGTAGATTTCCTTGTCGATACCCTTGGTGGTCAAGCCGTCCTTGAGCATCACGTTGGTCTTGTGTCCCAGTTCGGTTGTCACCTCTATCGTCTTTTTGCCCGTCCTATATAATAAGGTGGCGTGCTTCTCCGTGGCAGCAGCGATGCGTTGCTTGTGCTTCATGTAGGCACCGAAGAGCCAGAAGAAGATGAAGAGGAGGGCAAGACAAGAGAAGACGATCCCCATGGAGAGGATGGCGATGCCATAGCCGTGAGGGTCGGTCTTCTTGAGTATCTGTGGCTTGCTGAGTCCGGTGGCTTGTGGAAGATAGCCTGGGGTGACATCTGTCTCATCACAAATGCTCCAAGTCTTGAGGTCACGGCTGAGAGCGTATGATTGGTCAGCCTTCAACCATGGGATGCTGATGGAGTCGATGAGGTCAACGGCATTTCCATCGTAGAGGGCTATCCAGTTTCTTGGGGCGTGATAGGAATCTGCCACTTCCTTGGAGGGCCAAAGGCTGAGTGTGAATTGCAAAGGTCCAATCTCAGCACTTAAGATTTGGCTATATGCCCTTCCGTGGTTCGTACAGTCGTCTCTGCCTTTCGTCCAATAATAGCGATCATATATAATGAGACTTTTCTTGCCGGCTAGGGTCGTGCGAACATCATTGTTGGGAAGGGGAGACATCAGCTTGCGGCGTTCCTCGGGCGACATCTTCTTGTCGAGCACTCTGCGGTCGGTGGTGAGAAACATGCCACGAACGTTGTAGGTGGTAAAGGAAGTGTTCGACAATTCCACCCAAGCCTTGTGCATTCCAAACTCATCCACGATACTTTTCTGGTTGTTTGTCATCACTTCCGTAATGCGGATGCTTTTGGCCCCTTGTGCCCAAGTGGACAAGGAGGCGACGACAAACAAGCTAAGTATAATTCCAAATTTCTTCATAAGCATACTTATTAATAGGTTTGTAATATTCAGGTTGATTTGATGTTATGCTGGGCCACAGCTTAACTTCTACCCCACAAAGATAAGAATAATTTTGGAATATACCATCAGAAATCTGCGCAAAAAATCTTGTTTGTGCAGCATTTTTATACTTTCTCAATATATTTTGGCTAAAAGTAATAGATTGAAAGTGAAAAGTGATAGCTTGCAGGCAAGAAGTGATAGATGGAAAGCAAAAAAAGGCATGCCATCGTTTCGGATAGCACACCTTCTTTTGATTTTCTACTAGGAGATTCTTTTGATTCCCCTCGTAGTTTTTTGGGGCTTCCTAGGAGAAGCATCCCCTAAGGGATGCCCTCGCTAGTCGTACTCCTTAGGAGTGTCGGTGCTCCCAGAGCCTGCGCTCGAACCACCGCCTTCCGTGGTGCTGCCTCCGCTAGGAGTGCCGCTGCCACCACCGCTAGGAGTGGTTGGGCTAGTGCCGCCAGCGTTGTCTCCCTCGGCAGGCTTGTTCTCGGCATCGTCGGATGCAGTGGTCTTCTTGGTGTTAGCCTTTCTCACGCTGGCAGCACTGTTGAGGTTGGCACTGTTCAAGGTACCCGTAGCACGTGCACGGAGCTTGACACCAGCGATGTTGGTGGCAGCGTTGAAAGCCTCCTCGGAGTCGGCGCCCTCCTTGTTCTTGATACCCACGGAGAAGATAGCCAAATTGTCGATCTTCACATTCTTGCCCTGAAGGAGCATCTCCTTGATGCACTTCACCATACCGGTCATCATACCCAGGCACATAGCCTCGGAGAATCCGGTGTTGTGCTCCTCCATGTGATGAGCGAGTGCTGCGAGATCTACGGTCTCATCTGCCACTGGATAAGCGAACCACTTGCCGCAGACAGAACTCTTCTTGTTCTTGTTCTGCATCAAAATAAACTTAATCATAAGACATTAAAAATTTTGAGTTAATTACTGCCGATTCCGCTCTCCGTCAAGGCTTTCGCCTTTCAGAAGTTCTCTTTCCGACGGCTACCTTTTCGGGAGAGCTTCATCGTGTAACCCTTTTGGATTACACTGCAAAGATACTACATTTCAGAAGGTCGTTTATACGATACCGTACGATGCTTGCTATAGCGTACTTTTTGAGGACATTCCTTATCTTTTTCACCTTCTTCCTTGTAGATTTCAGTGGTTCTTCTTATCGTATTCAGTCTCTCTCCTTATGGATATCCGAGGTAATCGACGATGAGTTTCACCTCACGTGAGGTGAAATACTTGGCAGTCTTTCGATAGCCCAGTTTTTGCAGTCCATCTATCACTTCAGGTATTCTCTTCACCCACGCCATCAGATGGTTGACTGCAGTATGGCTGCTGTTGGCAGTAGGGAAGTAGAGCAGTGCAAGTTCCGACTTGCCGTATGCTCTGATTTTGATATTTTCTATCATATTTTTTGTTTAAAGATTTATTATTTATGATTTGATATTTATTATTTCGTTATAACTATGCTGCTTTCCCTCCGTAAGTATGGTACTTGGGAGGAGAAAGTAGGATAGTTAGACTCTGGGAGCAGATTTATAATATGCACCATGTCGCACAGGTGAGAGAATGCCGTATTGACTGCTGAACTTGCCTAGTATTCGATGGGCGGTTCGTTTTGAGACATTGAATGATTCCGCAATGCAGATAAAGTCCTTTGTCTTGATTTCACCAGCAGGTATCGCATTATAGAGTCGTAACTCTTCTGATGAGAGATTGATTCCCTTGTTGGCAAATGGATTCTCGCTTTCTTTGGCAAGAACTGAGTAAACACGTGCCGTGTGATTGACGAGGCAACCAACAATCTCCATGGCAATGTCGAAATCCTTGTCATCACAAACCAAGGCGTTCTCGTCATCGTTGAAGATGCCATCTTGCTTGTTCCACTCCGAGAGACGGCGTAGGGCAGTCAATATCATCGCATAGCGGAAGTTGGCGAGGGCAGTGCGGAAGATGAAAGCGTTCATGCCAATGCCATACATCTGAAATTGATCTACTAGAACTTCGCCGTATGTATCAAGAAATTTCTTCTGTTGAGCTTTGCTGAGTACAAATTGTATCGGATGTCCAACCCTCTGTTGCATGGCGTGGTAGAGTGGCAATAGTTCCTCGCCCATCTGCTTGTATGTATCCTCCAAAGGGTTGTCTGTCTGTGCGAAAACGTCATGGAACTCCACCTTTTCGTCGGGTAGCTCATAAAACTGGAATCTACTTCCTAGACCGTTTTCGAATGTCGGAAACAGACTAGGCAGCTGTCCTGGTGTGCAGGTGATGCAGATGGATAGACGAGGAGACTCGATGTCGATGTGAATCTTGTCGCTTACTCTGTTCATCGATACTGGCTCATGATGGTATGCCTTGCGCATGAAGTCAGAATAGTTGCCGTAATCGGTGCCTGTCATTTGAGAAATGGTATCGGCTTCGGTCTCGTACATCATCCCCCAACCACCATTGGCATCGAGCGCACGATACACCGCGGCAGAGGAACTATTTCCTGGCATGAATGGGTCACGGAAGGCTGGTTCCTTGGGAGGAGTGCTGCGCTCACCTTTCTTCTTGCCCTTGTTATTGGCTTCGTAATCTGCCATTTCTTCCTCATATTTCGCTTTCTCGGCTTCATATTGTCGGCGCATCTCCATCTTTATCGGACGTGCCAACAACTTGCAGAAGGCTAGGTCGCCCTTGGCAGAGCCAGCCGTACCAAAGATAATGTTGAAGAGTGGGGCATAAACACGGCGACCATCATAGATGCCGTAAATGCCACTTTGCGCCTCTTCATTGCCATTGGCTCCACCCATCAATCCCGAGATCACGTTGAGTACGCCCAAAAGCATTTTGTCTCGACACACTACATCCTGGTGAACGTCAAAGATAGGAGAGAGAAACGTAGGCAAGTCTTCTATCTTGATCTTGTCTGAGAATGTGTAACCTGAGACTGGGCATGATGGAGAAGTGGAACCTTTTCCGTTATTTTGTGCCAAAAGTGCCAAAGTGCCACTTGGCATTTTATTATCCAAATTACCCAAAATAGTACTTTTTCCTATATTTTCTATACTTTTGGCACTTGGCAATATGGCATTATTGGCACTATTGTGGGAAAGAGACTGCTTCTGACTATGGTTGCTTTTAATCCTCTCCTTGGCGATTTCGCTGAGGTTGACACCTGCGTCTTTCGCCATCTTGAAGAATGTATTGATGGTGATTCCGTTGCCATTACCATTGCTGCTACCTTTGAGGCAACTGGTATATTTCTTGTCACACTCTGTGGCGTTGTAGTCTGCGTTCATCTGGCTCAGTTCGTGAAAGAATTCTCTTCCGTCTTCGCCTAGGCCATCAGCTAGGGAGAAACCGAGGCAGAGCCAGTTCTGGTAACCGCTCGTGATGTCGATGTGACGAGAGGCGATGATGTCGGCGATGCCTTTCACCTCTTTATATAGGTCACAGTCTGTCTCAATCGTTTGAGTATGGCTGGTCACATTCTGTCGGATTGCTTCGTACAGTTTCTCTGAATTTGCATCCTTTGGCATGGAATGCATGTTGGCGAATCCCTCCAAGTCGAAGTTGCTCAAAGTTTTGTCCTCTATGTTACTATTGCTCATATTGTTATCCTCCTTATTTTGAGAATGAATGTTTATTTTTTTGAATATATTTATTCATCTTCTTGTCAATTTAGAATAAATTAAACATCTTGTTAATAACTAAATTGGCATCCCAGCATAGAAAGCATGCAGATGCCACGTTGGCAGGAGCCTTGTCAGCCTCCAATCCATATTTTTGGTAGAGGTAGTTGCAGATGGCTCGATACCACATCTCGTGAGAACCACGGCTTAGGTCGATGTGAGTCACCCACTTCACGCCATCTCCACGAGGACTGGTAAACATAAGGAGAGTCTCAAACGTTGGGTCGTTCTCCAACGTCTCTCTCACCTTCCAAATGTTTTCCTTTCCTCCGAGGTGGTCGAAGTCGAGGCACACCATCTGGCTATGTCGGATGAGTCCCTTGGCATTGCGATATTCGAAAGTACCGCTGAATGTGGCGAAGGGTAGGTGCTCAGCCTTGAAAGCCTTCTGTCGTTTCTCGTCTTTGACGCCTCTGAGCTGCTCCGTGATTTCCTTCATCTTCATGGAGTTCATCCATCGATATACATCGTAGAGGTTGGCTTCCTTCAGATAAGGTCGTTGCCCTGTAGCCTTGTTGATGCCAGGGGCAAAGAGGCTGAACCGGGCGTTGAGTGGCGACCAAGTCGCTTCTTCAAGTATGTTATCCTTTGTCGTCTCCATGTTCGCACGATTTAAATGTTTTTTTACAGGCTCTACTCATTTCCATTTGCTTTCTCTTGCGATAGGCAATGGCGAGTGGAGTGTGACTGTGAAGAAGGTAGTCGCTGACGACTTCTCCGATTACTAATACCTTATTCATATTTTTATAGGGTATTTTGCGTAGCCTTGCACTTCTGGATAATATAGCCTACTTATGTTATTCATTTCCAGTACGGAGCCCGTGCTCAGGTTTTTGGCTGCTGACAGATATATAAAAAAGCAGCAGAAACTCCGTGAAGAAATTTCTGCTGCAAAAGTAGTGATAATTTGAACGAAAAGCTAGAAAAACGTTGATAACATACTGAAAGCTTGCTTTCAGTAAAAGTTGATTTTTTTGCAGATATTGATATCATTTTCAATCAATTAAGATGATAAATTATCAAAATTTCTAATGTTGAATGCTAAAATTATCAATTTCCTAAAATAATGTGTTTTATTGATAGTAAATTAGCTTTCATAAAAGCCATAAGTGGTGATTTTTTGATAATTGATTCACCATTTTCTATCAATTCTAGATTTTTTGAATAGAAAAATATCAAAAAAAATCCAGTGAATTTCATTTTCACTGGATTTTATATAGTAAAGGAGCTATGCGTAAGTTCGTTTTGTTGTTTTTTGCTTTGTTTCATCCTTGTAGGGCATTGTAATGGAAGAAGCCGTGCTGCCCTGATATTTGTTGATTATTTCTGCAACTTTAGTATTGAAAGTTGTATATAGGGGCGAATGGTAAGCAATGTTACTATTTGCAGTACTAAATGTGCTCTGAGCGATATGAAATTTTTTGTCTGTACAAAATACATTGTAATACTGTTTTAAAAACGTAGTCACTGGAATCTTGGCTCCTGTCCAATTGTAAAAAAGACAAGCAATAATTCCTTTATCCATATTCTTTCTGCCATTCTTGGAAAGCTCACTAAATTCCGACAAATGGTGTAGTAATATTCTTGCTTGCATTGCATTCGTGTATCTCTCTGCTGGGTTCTCGATATGTTTGAAGACTTTACTTTCTATATCGCTCATTCCCTGTTGTTCTTTGATTTTGGCATCTACCAAAATTCCAAAATGATTCTTATACTTTGTGGGCACCTCATGGTACAATGATGTGCTTAGGGTTGGAATGTCGAGTGAGAATATTTTGTCAACAATATTTTTAGGCAATGCGTTTTGTGATTGCTGTATCTGTGTCTCTGTGATGGCCGGGGTATTTTTATCAACTGCGCATTTAGCAAAATTTTGTACAACTTCTTCCACTAATGCTAAAAGGCTTTTCTTGCAATAAAAAGGAAAACCCTTTGCCTTCCTTGCCATTTCGTCAACGTTCATGGCGTACTGGTATGTACCTCCTAATACATACAAAATATCTTTGAACAGGTTTGCTGCTTTTTCGTATTTTTCCCCATAGTCATCTGCTACAAAAATGTCTGGTATGTATTCAGGAGAAGAAATGGGGGAATAAGTAAAGAGTGAGTGGAGAATAGGTTGTCCATGCTGATCATTAATTTTTCTTCCATGTTTACGTGTGTTGGTAAACTTTCTATAAAAATTTTCTACATCAACTCTGAACATAGTGGCATATCTAATGTAGATGGCGAAATGAAGGAAAGAATCCTTGTCGTCACACAAAAAGCTATCTAACCATATACGTCCTGCTTCTTTAATTTGTGTATGTGTCTTTCTGAGTTTTTCTGCAGTTTGAGTCAAAAATGAAATCAGTTCATCAATGGTGTCATAAATTGCTGTTTGGTTTATGCAGAATGTAAAGCGGTCTTCCAGTTGTTTTCGTTGTTCTTTTGTCAGTTCCACTAAAGCATCAGGAGTAGGATATGGAGTATCCATAAACATAGTTAATACAGATTGATAGTCCTCTCCATAAGCTCTTTTGAGTACTCCTCCAATAATCTGTACGATTGTATTTTTATAGTTGTCTTTAAATTTCATCTTTTACTCAAATAAAATTATATTTCTTTGCCAGCCTTTGACAAAGCTTATTCGGTCCTCCTTTCATGGCTGAGCCAAGAAAGACGGTGGCAATAAAAGGGTAAAAAGTTATCCAACTTAGGCTTTATCGTCCACCAGTTGCCTACAAAGTTACATTTTTATTTCGAGAATAAAGAAAAAAGTATGACAAAAATGCATAGACTCAAGAAAAATAGCATTTTTTAATAAATATTTTGGGTTTTGAGCGGCTAAAGTTTTGTATTATCAATAATTAGTCGTAACTTTGCCAACGATAATAATATTGAAATTTATGAACACAATGACTTTAAATATAGAAATTCCGCAAGGAGTAAATGTGGATGCTCAGAAATTATCAAGGGTAGCTTCTGATTACTTGCATCATTATTTGTTTATGATGCAGCAGGCTAAATCTACGAAACAAGCCAAGAAGACATTTGGTTCGTTTCGTAGATTGCGTGGTATTATGTCAGATAATAAATCATATAAGGAAATGGTAGAGGAGGCTATATTGGATAAATATGAAAATATTCTTTGATACTTGTGCAATAGTTGATTACTTATGTAATCGCAAGGAAGCTCAACTCGTAGATGAAATTCTCTCCAATGCAGAAGCAAAAGAATGGGAATGTTTCATTTCTGTTGGTTCTTTTTATACTTTGACCTATCTTTTGGAATTGCATCTGAAACGGAATGGTTTTTCTGATAAAGAACAAAGAATAGGCAAGTTGCGTGAAATTTTAGAGGGCATCTTGGATACATTTGCTATTGCGGATATTTACGGTGAAGACTTGATGTTGTCAATAAAGGATTCTTCATTTATGGATTTGGAAGATTGCTATCAGTATCATGCCGCCATTGCCGTTTCGTGTGATTGGCTGGTTACAATAAATATAAATGATTTTAAAAATGCCAATATGGATAATATTAAGATAGGCTCTCCTTCGGACTTCTTAAAGTCAGTCAAAGGAAAGTAAGGAACTGATAGAAATGAAGCATAGAAATAGTAAATCTGATGAGCAGCTGGCTGCTATCTTGGCATTAACTTCAGATTGGGATGAAAATAAGCATGCGGACTTGACAAAGATAGATTATAGTCGGTATAAGCCATATCGGTCTGCTAAGGTTAAAGAACAAATTAATAAGTACTTATCATGACAAAACAAACAATAGATACATATAAGTTGACAAGTTTGGAAGAACCTTCTGACGAGATTCTTTCTCAGTTAATGCGTGAGGTGGCAGAGGAAGCCAAGCGCAAGGGAGAAGAGGCAAATCGTAGATTCTTTGAAAATATGATGGTACAGGCCAAAGTTGAAATTCAAGAATGGAATAGGAGATATTCTTTATGAATAAAGTGAAAAATCATAAGCCTGTATTGGTAGGAGTGCCACTCAACCATCTGCTCACCTCAGTCTCTGTTGCCCAAGAGCCTTAGCCAAGTCTCTTTGCTTCATTCCCTGTTCAGCCATTACGTCAATTATTCTATTTGAAATAGCTACACAGAAATCCACTTGCTTGTTTGTTTCTGTGGGGGTGGTGTTGCGGATGGCATCCATTATTTTATTGGTCTTCATATATCCTTACGTTTTATTTTTATCATGGGTATTGGGAGAGCATCTAGCAAGGTACATTGTTTCATTATCTACAGAACGTCTTATAGACTGGAATACCAATTACTGGGGTGAGCAACGTGCATAAGCCCAAATAAACGACCCACATCAAGGGCATTCTGGAACCTACCACGAAAGGACCCACCAATAAGGATAGGACAAACGACCACAAAAATACAAAATCAAAAAAATCCATAATCTCAAAGTTTAATAATCTACGAAAGCGAAAGTACGATTTTAATTTTGAATAACCAAATATTTTTACGCTTTTATTTCTATTTGATGTCATATATTTCATTTTTCTCCTCATTTCTTTGCCCATTCCGATTCTTTTTATTACTTTTGCAGAGTGGATGCCTTACTTTCGGGTTGGGCTTCACAAGACATTGTGGGTAAAACATAAGCATTCGCTATTATTTCGCGTTTAGCCAAGAGCCTCGGAAACTCTATTTGGAATAAAAAGCACGATAATAATATGTGACAGGTGGCTCGTATAGTAACCTCTGAATTCTCAGTTAGCGATGCACACGCAATAGGCGTGGTGCATTCTTAGAGAATTCCGGGGTTCCATCCGAGGTCGCCCCGTGCTAAACGCGATAAGAATAGCATCACGCTTTCTTTGTGGCTATTCCCTTCGTGTTTGCGGATTGATAGTTGGGTGCAACAAACAACTATCAATATTATGGCTAATAGTACATTATCTAATGCAAAGGCTGCCAAGAAGGATGAATTCTATACCATGTTTTATGATATAGAGACCGAAATGGAAGCCTATCTTGATTACAATCCTAATGTGTTTTGTGGCAAGACCGTATTGTTGCCTTGCGATGATCCCGAATGGAGCAACTTTACTCGTTATTTTGCACAGAACTTTGAGGAGTTGGGTTTGAAGAAACTGATTTCTACCAGCTATGCAATAGAAAGCAAAGCCTATAAGACTGGGATCCAATTGTCTTTCCTCGAAACGGAATCTCCTAAGTTTGACAAAAGCAAAACCAATACTCATGGTAAGATTTTCGTGTTGGAACACGATACGACAGGCGATGGGAGAATCAATCTTGATGATTTGGAATGGGACTATCTTGAAGGGGATGGAGATTTCAGAAGTGATGAGGTGAAGAAGTTGAGAGATGAGGCTGACATCATCGTGACGAATCCGCCATTCTCTCAGTTTCGAGATTTCTTGGCTTGGATAGTAGAAGCAAAAAAGCAATTTATCATTATTGGAAACGTTAATTGCATTACATACAAAGAAGTCTTTCCTCTTATCAAAGAAAATAAAATTTGGTTGGGGGTTACCAATTTTAATCGGGGAATGTTTTTTAGAGTTCCTGATGATTTTGAATATGCTCCTACGTATAAATTTGAAAGAGAAATGAATGGAGTGAAAGTTAACAGAGTTGCAGGGATATGTTGGTATACGAATATAGAACATGGACGTCGCCATCACCCGTTAACTTTGATGACGGAAGGCGACAATATAAAATATAGTAAGCATAAGGAGATAAAAGGAATAGGCTATCAGCATTATGATAATTATGATGCAATAGAGGTGAACTATTTTGATGCAATACCTTCTGATTATCAAGGAATAATGGGGGTGTCAATTACTTATCTTGACAAGTATTGCCCAGAGCAATTTGAGATTTTGTGGCAGGCTTGTGGTAATACAAGAGCATCTGCTCCTAAGGAAATTCTAAAAGAGATTGGTTATTCTGTTAATCCAGAAGACAGAGGTGGGTGTGGAGTTGTTAATGGCAAACGACAATATGCCCGAATATTAATCCGTAAAAAGCAAGCATAATATGGAAGCAACATTACAAGAATATACAGTGAAGGAGCTATGTGAGGGATTCACTTATAGCAACTTGGATGGCAAAGGTCTTTATGGCTTGGCTGGTCAACTGACCATTCAACCTGAGTATCAGCGTAACTATCTCTATAGTGAGAATAAAGGTCAGGCGGAGATTGCTGTCGTGAATTCTGTATTGAAGAAATATCCTTTGGGCTTGTTGTATTTCAATAAGTTGCCTGATGGACGTTTGGAGGTGCTTGATGGTCAGCAACGTATCACGAGCCTTGGTAGATATTTGATGGGTAAATTCTCTGTGATGATAGATGGTGTACCTTTTAAGTTTAAGGCTCTTCCTGAAGATAAGAAAAAACTGATAGAGGAAACTAAGCTCTTGGCTTATATCTGCGAAGGCACAGAGTCTGAAATCAAGGAATGGTTTGAAATCATCAATATTGGTGGTGTAAAACTGAATGAGCAAGAAAAGCTGAACGCTATCTATTCAGGGCCTTTTGTCAGTGCTGCTCGCCAAGAGTTCAGTAATAAGGCAGATACACGTGCTCAGAAATGGGGATGGTATATCTCTGGTTCTGTTATTCGCCAAGATTTCTTGCAGACAGCTCTTGATTGGGTGAGCCGTGGACATGTCAAGGAGTATATGCAGGAGCATCGATTTGACACGAACATCGATGAAATGAAGTTGTATTTCAATGATGTCATAACTTGGATAGAGAATGTCTTCCATGATTATTATCCAAAGATGAAAGGATTGAAGTGGGGTGAGTTGTATGACAAGTACCACACGAAACCTTATAATCATACTGAGGTATCAAAAATGGTGAAGAAACTCTATGATGATCCTTGTGTAACAGATAATAAGAATGTATTTGAGTATGTGCTTGGTGGATGCCAAGATCCCAAGTTGCTCAACATTCGTGTCTTCGATGATAATGTCAAAGGTAGGGTGTATCGAACTCAGACGGCAGAGGCTAAAGCTGACCATGTAAGCAACTGTCCTCTTTGTGCTCTCGGACATGATGCTAATAGTACTAGGATTTGGACGTTGAAAGAGATGGATGCCGACCATGTGCTGGCTTGGAGCCATGGTGGTGCTACTGATGAAAGCAACTGCCAGATGCTATGCAAAACCCATAATAGGGCAAAAGGTAATCGCTAAAATCTATAAGTTTAAGCAAATAAAAAAAGGACATCAGGTTTCTTGCCCAATGTCCTTTTTTCATTTATAACATATCTTGTTGTCAAATCTCTATCATCCGCAGAAGAATAGCACGACAATCTGTGCCGAGAAAATTCTGAGGAACATGCTCAATGGATACACCGTGGAGTAACCTACGGCTGGAGCCTCCTTAGAGCATGAGGCGTTGGCGTATGCCAATGCTGGTGGGTCGGTATAGGTACCGGCTATCATACCCATGATGGTGAAGTAATTGAACTTATACTTCAAGCGAGCTATCGTTCCGATGATGAGGATAGGGATGATGGTGATGAGGAAACCCGTATATACGTACTTGATTCCATCGCCTTGTGCCACCGTCTCCCAGAACCCGGCACCAGCCTTGATTCCCACACTCGCCAGGAAGAGCACCAGTCCTATCTCTCGCAACATCATGTTGGCTGAGGTTGTCGTATAGGTGACCAACTTGAAGTGGTAGCCGAAGCGACCTATCAGGATGGCGATGATCAATGGACCACCAGCGATACCCAACTTCAATGGCACTGGCATGCCTGGGATGGCGAATGGAAGGCTACCGAAGATGATACCTACCATGATGCCGATGAAGATGGTGGCGATGTTTGGTGCATCCAAACGTTTGATGGAGTTACCCATCATCTCTGCCACACGATTTACGTTCTCCTCAGGACCTACTACCAAGATTCTATCACCTACATGGAAGTGGTGGTTTCTGCCTGCGAAGATGTCCATGCCCTGTCGAGAGATGCGAGTTACATTGACACCATACACGCTGGAGAAGTGCATCTTGCCCAAGGTCTTACCGTTCATCTCTGGTCGAGTAACGATGATTCGCTTGCTCACGAAGTGCTGAACCTCGTCTTTCTCACGATCCCATTCAGCCTCTATCTCAGGACCGATGAAGGCCTTGATAGCCTCTGCGTCGGCTTCTGCACATACCACCAAGAGCTCGTCGCCTACCTCGAAGGTGGTCTTGCTGTTAGGAATGCTCACCTCGCCCTTGTGGAGGAGTCGGGAGCAAACGATGTCACGGTTCAAGAACTCTGAAACCTCACGCAAGGTTCTGCCAGCGATATAGGCGTTCTCCACACGAAGGTGCATGTTGTGAGCCTTGGCATGTGGGTTGGCTGCGTCTTCCTCGTTCAACTTCTCTTCCTCCTCGGCAGTGTTCACCTTGCAGATGTACTTGATGAGGATGGTGGCACCGATGATGCCAACCACACCGAGAGGGTAGGCGCAAGCATACCCATTGGCGATGCTAGGAGCACCATTGGGGAATACACTGAGTAAAGCCTCATTGGCAGCACCAAGACCTGGGGTGTTGGTGACGGCACCATAGAGAGTACCCACCATCATTGGAAGGTTGTTGGGGTTGCTTGTGTCGAAGAAGAGATAGTAGCATGCGAACATCACGCACACATTGAGGAGGATGGCTGCCGTGGAGAGCAAGTTGAGCGTCACACCGCCTTTCTTGAAACTCTCGAAGAAGCCTGGTCCTACCTGAAGACCAATCATGAAGACAAACAGAATCAATCCGAAGTCTTGCACAAAGGTCAGAATTTCTTTAGGAGCAGTAAACCCTACGTGTCCCGCGAGGATTCCTGCAAAAAGTACGAAGGTAACTCCCAGGGAGATGCCTCCGATTTTGATTTTACCCAAATACACACCCACGGCTATCACGATCGCATAGAGTAGGGCGATGTGTGCCACCGATTCTGTATTGGTAAAAAGGTTGATAATCCAATCCATTAATATTGTAGTTAAGTTGTAGATTTTTAGGGTGTAGATATAACTGAAAATTCGAGGACATCACCAAGAGGATGCCCTCGAACTTCCTATTTTGTTCTTATCTCCATGTCTTCCAGAGAAGCCGGAGATAAGTTTTCAGTCATCTCGATTACTTCTCGATAGCTGCTACACCTGGCAATACCTTACCCTCGATAGCCTCAAGAAGAGCACCACCACCTGTAGAGATGTAAGATACCTGGTCTGCCAAGCCGAACTTGTTGATACAAGCTACAGAGTCACCACCACCGATGAGTGAGAATGCAC
>ENA-OWPL01000366-OWPL01000366.1-human-gut-metagenome-genome-assembly--contig:-NODE-366-length-32271-cov-29.784362_pt1 | contig 32271 bp, 25 predicted proteins | sample MGYA00248263_ERZ651844 | MGnify/ENA primary metagenome ERZ651844 (study PRJEB26924, sample SAMEA4378256) | human gut metagenome | biome: human gut; feature: human-associated habitat; material: faeces...
TCTCCATAAAAATATACTAATTTTCAGGCGGTTTTTTAATTCCGCCAACAGGTTTTAAAGAATCCTTTGGTTTCCTAGTTTTTTATCAGATTCAAGGACCTTGCTACCGCATTTCATGGTAACTAGGTTCGTCAGATTTTTATTTTCTTTTGAAAATTCTCTCCTCAAAATTTGCTTATCGTCTAAAGAATGTCTATTTTTGCATATGAAATACCTAAAATTTGGATTGATATGGAATTATACAATGTACAACTAAGGACCGACTTAGACGAGGTCGTAGTCTTGCAGGTCTATGCTAATGACTCATTGGAAGCAGAGTTCACCGCCAAGTCGATGGTAGAATGTGGACAGGCTGGAACTATTAGCAATGTAGTGGTGGATTACTATGTCACGTTGTAAAAAACTGATGGAGTATTTTGCTCCATCAGTTGTGCTAATATATTGAAAATAAATGAGTTAACTTTAGAGCTACTGCAAAATGCAGTAGGGCTAAAATCCTTAATTACTTCTTCGTCTCCTTCATCATTTCCTCCACGGCTCTGATGAGCTGAGTGTCATGACCCGTGATGTAATCCTCAGGAGAGTTATACACCTCGATGTCAGGATTCAGCTGGGTGTTCTCACCGAAAGTGCCACGCATGTCACGACAACCGACTTGTGGAATGCCGAAGACAAGACTTCTGTCCATCAGCGTCTCCCACCATACTGCCGTCATCGTACCTGCCACAGGAGCACCAATCAACTTGCCGATGCCCAACTCCTTATATACCCATGGGAAACCATGGCCATTGCTGTAGTCGTCCTCGCAAATCAATACGCAAGATGGCTTCGTCCACTTATTGAATGGGTCCTTGCCCACTACCTTGCCATGAGGCACGAACTCCTGGTACTGCTTGCCACTCAACAAGGTACAGAGGTCGTCGTGCAACCAGCCACCGCCATTATGACGTTCATCCACAATCACTGCGTCACGATTGCGATTCTTGTCGCTCAACAACTCGCTATATACCGTGCGGAAACTCTCGCTGTTCATCGCCTTCACGTGAACGTAAGCGATGCGACCGCCCGAAACGCTATCCACGATGGCGCGGTTTCTATCCACCCATCGCTTGTAGAGCAACTCCTGCTGCGCTCCCTGTGAAATCGCCTTGATGGTGAGGTCGAAACGCTTGCCCTTGGCATTCTTGATGGTGAGGCGCACGTTCTTGCCAGCCTTGCCGTCCAAGAGCGCATTGTAGTCCTCGCCAGCCTTGATGTCGGTGCCATCTATCTTCTCGATGATGCTGCCTGGAGTCACCTCGTTCTTCTTCACGGCGAAAGGACCACGCTTGATGATCTCCTGAATCTTCAAGCCGTCGCCCTCATAGTTAGGGTCGAGGAAGACACCGAGAGCGGCTGTCTGGAGAGATGCGCCCGATGGATAGTAACGGCAACCGGTATGGCTGGCATTCAACTCGCCCAACATCTCGCTCAGCATCTCGGCAAAGTCGAAATTGTTGTCGATATAAGGCAGGTAACGCTCATATACCTTGCGATAGCCATCCCAGTCAACACCCTGTAGGTTAGGGTCGTAGAACTTGTCCTTCACCTGTCGCCAGATGTGGTCGAAGAGATACTGACGTTCCTCGGCAGGCTTGTAGTTGAACGGAGCCTCGAAGTCGATGCCCTTGGTCTGCTTGCTCGCCAAGTCTATCTTCTTGATGCCGCCATTGCAGAGGAAGAGGTTCTTCACGTCCTTGTCGGCAACGAAGCCGCCGCCACCGATGTTCTTCATCATCAGCGTGGTGGTATTCTCCTTCAGGTCGTGGCACCAGAGGTCATAACCGCCCTCAAAGGCAGCCTGATAGTAGATTTTCTCGCCCTTGGAGTCGAGGATGGCATCGCCCATGCGAGAGGAGTTGACGGTGAGGCGCACGATGCGGTCACGGCAGTTGTCGATGTCAAGCTCCAGTGGCTTCACCTTCTCCACCTCGGTCTTGCCCTTCTCCTCGGCTTTCTTCTGCTTGTCTTCCTTCTTCTTCTCGTCCTTCTCCTCAGCCTTCTTCTCCTTCACGTCCTTGTTGGCTTCGGCGAGTTCCAGTTCCTCCTTGCTCATGCGGAATCGGTCGTAGGCATCGAGGTCGAAGAACATCAGGTAGGCATCGTCCTCGGCACCCCAACTGCCATGGCTGCGGTATCCAGCACGGTCGCTCTCGAAGAGCATCGCCTTGCCACCGAGCACCCACTTGCCGTTGCTGTCGCTATATCCGCTGTCGGTGAGGTCGTGTACCTCTTTGCCGTCAGCCTTCACGAGGGCGATGTCAGTGTTGTTCCAGCCGCCTGTGCCGATATAGCTGCAGAGGAGCCACTTGCTGTCGGGACTCCACTCAAACCAGATGTCGCCATCCGAGTAAGAGTAGTTGTACTTGCCATCGAGCACGGTGCGCACGTCCTTCGACTTCAGATTCAATATTCTCAGTGTGGCACGATCCTCATAGAATGCCACCTCCTTGCCGTCCGGACTGTAGGCAGGATATTGCGATGTGAGGTTGCTGTGGGTGAGTGCTTCCTCCTCTATATCAGTGCAATAGGTGAAGTTCTTGTCGCTGGCGTTCTTGATTTTCGCCTGGTAGATTTGCCATACGCCGTTGCGCTCGGAGGCATAGACGAGAGCCCTGCCGTCGGGCGAGAAGCTCACGTTGCGCTCCTGCTGAGGCGTGTCGGTGATGCGCTTAGTGGTCTTGTAATCGACCGATGTCACATACACGTCGCCGTGCATCACGAAAGCCACTTCCTTGCCACTAGGCGAGAGGGCGATCTCGGTGGCTCCATTGGAGCGAATCTGGCGCACGAGACTAGGCTCGGCATTGTCGGTGGTGATGGAGATGTTCACCTTCTGAGGTTCGGCGCCCTCCTTGACGGTGTAGATTTCGCCATCATAGCCGTAGCAGAGCAAGCCGCTCTGTGAGGAGGTGAGGAATCGGATAGGGTTCTTCTGATTGTGGGTCACCTGGGTGTCCTTGCCACTGCCGACATTGCGATGATATACGTTGAAGGAGCCGTTCTGCTCGCTCAGGTAGTAGAACGACTGTCCATCTTGCGCCCATACTGGGTTGCGATCCTCGCCCTTGAAGGAGGTGAGTTTCTGATACTTACCGCCATCGAGCATCCAGATGTCACGTGTGATAGGCGATGTATGGTGCTTGCGCCATTTGTCCTCGTAGCCCTTGCAGTCGTGGTAGAGCACCTGTCCCTTGGCGTTGATGCTGATGTTTTCCATCGGCAGCACGGAGTAGAGTTTCGGGCGACCGCCCTGTGTACTCACCTCATATACCTGTGAGAACTCACGGCTGGCGAAGAGGTTGCTCTGGGCGGTAGGCATCACGTTGGCGGAGAAGAGCACGTGGTCGTTGTCCTTGAAGGCAACGGGGAGTTCCGAGCCGCTGTTGGTGGTGAGTCGGGTAGGCGCACCGCCATTGGCATTGATGACATATACGTCCATGCTTCCCTCGCGATTGGATGCGAAGGCTATCTTCTTGCCGTCCGGGCTCCAGATGGGGTAGGAGTCGAAGGCGGCGTTGGTGGTGAGCTGTCGAGCCTCACCGCCCTGTGAAGGAACGCTGTAGATGTCGCCCTTGTAGGCGAAAACGATGGTGGAGCCATCGGGCGAGATGGCAGGGTAGCGCATCCACAGCGGATTCTGCTGTGCGAAGGATGCGAGCGATGCTGCAAGAAAAGCAGCGGATAAGAATATTTTCTTCATAAATAAATATGTATGAATATTGGTTTTTATTCTAGATATGTCTGTGTGTGCAAATATGGCACGCCAGTTTTTGATGGTGACAAAGGTACAATAAAATAATGACTTTTCTGCATTTTTATTCGATAAGATGGCTTTCTTAACGTAAAAATGGGAGAAGATAAGGGAAAAGTGTAAATTATTGTGAGAAATCATCATATATGGGTATTGTGGAAATCGGAGAAATGATGTACCTTTGCAGTCCAAAAATGAATGTAGGGGATGCTGAAAGGATATCGACTCGATAATGATTAGATTGGATATATGGCAAGATTGAAATATAACTTTACTTGGAAGAAATACCACCGCTGGTTTGGATTGGTGCTGTCGGTATTCATGTTGGTGTTCTGCGTGTCGGGCATCATCTTGAATCATCGTGAGGCATTTTCGGGCTGCGAGGTGAGCAGGAAGTGGCTTCCTGCGAGCTATCATGTCAAGAATTTCAACAATGGGGTCGTGAAGGGGACGGTGGTGAAGAATTCTGGTTCTCTAGCCATATCTGAGGGGTTTTCTGACTCCATTTTGGTCTATGGCTGCGCTGGTGTCTTCTTGACCGATTACCAACTCTCGACTTGGCAAGACTTCAATCGGGGGCTTCCTGCGAGCATTGACGAACGAAATGTACGCCATATAGTGAAGGCGAAAGATGGCTCGCTGTGGTGCGCCGCCTTGCGTGACGTGTATCGCTATGATGAGAATTCTCATCGATGGAAGAAGGTGGAACTGCCTGGCAATGAGGAGCGCATCATGGATGTCGCATTGGGAAAGAATAGCATCCAAGTCGTTGCTCTTACTCGCTCTCGCATATTTGAAATCACTCCGATAGCATCAAATATAGATGTAAGTGAGTCTCCTTCGTCATTAGCTTCAAGTGCCAAGGGCGGAGTTTCAGAAAAAAGTCCCGATATTTTTGAAAAAAAGTCGGGAGGTATTTCTGAAAAAGTCGGGACTTTTTTAGAAAAGTATCGGGTGGAATCTAAAATCATCCCTGCTCCAAAAAAATATGAGCCGAAGACGACGCTTTTCAAGCTCGTCTGGCATTTGCACAGTGGCGAGTTCTTCGGCTTGCCTGGCAAGCTCGTGGTCGATGCCATCGCCTTGGTGCTCATCGTGTTGTCCATTACGGGCATCCTCCTTTTCATCTTGCCTTACGGCATCAGAAGAGCGAAGAAACTTGCTGCTAAGGCTCGGATGAAGCGACTCGGCAAGCAGTTCGCTTGGAATATGAAGTGGCATAACAAGATAGGTTATGTCACGATAGTGCTGACACTCTGGATTGCCATTACGGGCATGTGCCTCCGTCCGCCATTGATGGTGCCGCTGGTGTTGAGCAAGCTGCCTCAGGCGGTGGGAGAGGATGGCAATGTATGGCAAGACAAGCTCCGTGCCATCCGTTGGGATGCCGTCCAAGGCGATTGGCTCGTCTCCACCTCGGAGGGCTTCCTGAGAGTGGATGAGGACTTCTCGCAAGCTCCGAAAATATTGCCTGATGATGAGTGTCCGAAGTTGAGCCCGATGGGTGTCACGGTCTGGGAATCGGATGGAAATGGAGGCTGGATTGTCGGTTCGTTCAGAGGGATATATCGCTGGAAACCAGTAAATCATTCTTCTAATCAGATTCTCGATTACTTCACTGGCAAGCCAAGCGTGGAAACTTCGATGATTCCGATTTCCGACAACCTCGTCTGTGGCTATTCCGAGGATTTCTTGGGAGGCAAGCCATTGGTATTCGACTTCGCCAAGGGAGTGGAGGATGCGAAGGGGCAAGCCGTTGCTCTGTGTAACGATGAGCCCAAAACATCAAGGAATGAGGAATCAATGTCGGATTTGATTTGTGAAACTGCCCCCATGTCATTGTGGAATGTCGCTCTCGAATTGCATGTCGGCAGATGCTATTCCCCTTTCTTGGGACCTCTTTCCGACCTCTTCGTCTTCCTCTCCGGCTTGCTTATCACCCTCGTCTTACTGTCAGGATACATCATCTCGCATCGTAGGAGGAAGAAGGCGCAAGCTCGCTTGAAATAGAACTTGATGTTGTAGAAAATCGGGCATTCGTGATTTGTATGCAATAAGAATTGCATGAGAGGTAAATTAGCAGATGTAATGTCATATTTGAATTGTGTAACTGCCCCCATTGTAATGCTATTATAAGATGCCATATTTTATGCAAATTTGGAATGCAACTCCAAATTTGCATAATTTTTATGTCTAAATTCCATCCTCTGCGGTTGAATTCGCAGGATCAAATAATGTTAATCAACTGTTAATAAAACTAACTCGTAGTTTTGCGCCTCACAAAGCTATGAGTTTTCCATCGTAAAGCATAGTTTTGGCACTTAGGAAGCTATGAGACTGGGCATTCGAAAGGCTATGGAGTGGTGGAAGGAAGGGAGAGAAGAACCGATGGAAAACCATGACAATGGGGGCAGTTTCACAATTAAAACAAGACATTCAATTATCGGAGAGAGGCTCTGCTCGCCATCAAAGCAGTCAACTTCACTATATCGAGTGATGGCTTTTTCTAGCGATTGAGGCAAAATGACTCTGTCGTTAGAATTCGTTAAGATTGTTAATCTGTAAAGATATGTGATTTGATGAACTCCCAAATCTCAGCCTTTCTTCTTTTATGAAATTATATTCTATATACTTATATATACTTCTATATAAATATATTATAATATATATAATAGTATATATAATAGAATAATATACTATATTATCTTGTATAGAAAAATGTGTAAAGTGTGTTTCAGAGAAAAAAGTGATACTGCCCCCATTGTCATAGGATGTCGATACCTCCTATCTCCGCTTTCAGCTCATTCCCTCTTCCTCTTCTCTATTTCTTTGCTTGTAGCTTTTCATGGATAAAGATTTGGTGGTGTCGAAAATATTTCGTACCTTTGCATTGTTATCAAGAGACACCTTGAGAAATTCCTGAGAAACACCCCATTCCTGGCACTATCCGCTAAAGATAACCACTTTTGAGATTTTCCTCTTCATCTTCTCCATTCTTTGGGAGTCCCTTATTTTTTCACTATTAAAACCATGTAAACAATGGAACAGAAAAACAAGAGCCTTGAATCTTCTAACCAAGAAACAAGCACCAATTTAGTAACTGACGACGAGGAACTCGATTATTACGAGGACGATGAGGATGAACTCCCTCCAGCCATGCCGGAGCAACTCCCATCCCTCATCCGCTTGCTCGTGAGCCGTACCCCAAAAATCTATAAGCCTACGGTGGCGCAAGCCGTCTTCCCATCCCTTGCCGCCCACCTCTACAAGGTGAAGTTCAGATACATCGACAACGTGGACCACGAGGCTACGCTCATGAATGTGCTCATGGCTCCCACAGGCACCGGAAAGAGCTGCATCAACGCACCCATCAACCACATCATGGCTGACATCCGTGAGCGTGACAGAGTCAACATGGATCGTGAGCGAGAGTGGCGAGAACAGATGAGCACCCACAAGTACAAGCCTGCTCGCCCCAAGAACCTCGTGATACAAGACATCGACCCTAACATGACGATGGCTGCCTTCGCCCTGCGCTCCGTGGAAGCCAAGGGACACTTCCTCTACTCGCAAATGAACGAGATAGACCAATGGGATACCATCGAGGGCACAGGAAGAGGGCGTAACAAGGGATTGAAGTTCCGCATCATGTGCCTCGCCTTCGACCCCGACAACTCCTTCGGACAGACCCGTGTCTCGCCTGAGGCGGTGAACGAGCACTTTCAGATACGCTACAACTGGAACGCCTGCACCACCATTGGCAAGGGGCAGCAATACTTCCGCAAGGTGGTGAACGACGGACCGGTGAGCCGCATCAACTTCTGTACCATCCCACAACGAGTGATAGGTGCCTCCATCCCACAGTTTGGCACCTACGACGAGACGTTTGACGAGCAGTTGCGCCCTTACATCCAGCACCTCTGCAAGGTGAGAGACCAACGGGTGGAGTGCCCTGAGGCAACCCGACTGCTGGAGCAGTTGACTGAGGAGTGCCGCGACATAGCTATCCTCTCGCAAGACCGCATCTACGAGAACTTCACCTTCCGTGCCCTGGTCATCGCTTACCTGAAGGCGTGCGTGCTCTACGTGGCTAACGGATGCAAGTGGGAGGCGGAGATGGACGAGTTCATCCGATGGTCGCTCCACTATGACCTTTGGTGCAAGATGAGATTCTTCTACGACTTGACGAAAGAGCAACAGGAGGAGGCGAATCGCATCGGAGAGCGAGGGCCGAAGAACCTGCTTCAGCAGTTGCCCGATGAGTTTACTTGGGGACAGGTCGAGTCGGCTCGCATCGACAACGGCATGGACATCGCCGGCACTCGCGAGATGATCAAGACGTGGATGAAGCGTGGCTATCTCCTGTACGACCGAGTGAGCGTCAAGACTCTCTTCCGCAAGGAATCCTTTGTGAGATAGGGGCAGTTTCAGTCATGAGAGGTGACGTTCAACAGATGAACGTCACCACTTGTGTTGGGTATTTGGCTTCATCCAAGAACTTTTAACATGAAAGATGATGGATGGCTCGGAAAAAATGTTTATTTTTGTAACATTATATAATAACTGAGCTTTCACAAGTGTGAAACTGGAATAAAAAACAACAATCTATGAAGAAGTTAAAGCTTTTCAGTCTCGCCTTTGCCGCCATGCTCTCCCTGGGCTTCCAGTCGGCAAACGCACAGTCGCTCTCGCCTACCACCAAGTGGCACTGGAACAAGGGCAAAATCGTCATTGAGACTCCTCAAAGACCTGAGGGCCAGAAGGATGTGCTCGGCTTGGCACTGCCAAAGAAGAAGGTGGTGCGCATCGGACTCGTGGGCCTCGGAATGCGTGGACCGGGTGCCGTGGAGAACTTCAGTCTCATCCCTGGCGTACAGGTAGTGGCTCTCTGCGACTATGAGGAGAAGCGTGCCGTGAAGCAGAACGAGCGCCTGCGCAAGAACGGATTGGCTCCTGCCGCCGTATATTATGGCGAGAAGGGCTACGAGGCGCTGTGCAAGCGTCCGGACATCGACCTCGTTTATATCGCCACCGACTGGGAGCACCATGCCATCGTGGCAAAGTGTGCCTTGGAGAATGGCAAAAACGTGGCTGATGAGGTGCCTTCGGCTATGAACCTGCAGGAGTGCTGGGATCTCATCAATCTGGCTGAGCAGAAGCAACTCAACTGTATGATTCTCGAAAACTGCTGTTACGACTGGTTTGAGATGCGTACTTTGAACATGGCTCAGCATGGCGTGTTCGGTGAGATTCTTCGTGCCCAGGGTGCTTACATCCACAATCTCGATGATTTCTGGGATTACTATTGGAAGAATCCAAATGGCTCCGATCCTGACCAGCTCGGTTGGCGATTGAAATATAATAAAGAGAATCGTGGCGACCTCTATGCCACCCATGGTCTCGGTCCTGTAGCCCAGGCTCTCGACATCCATCGTGGCGACCGCATGAAGACGCTTGTGTCGATGGACACGAAGAGCGTACACGGCAAGGAACTCGTGGAGAAGAAGACGGGCAAGCCTTGTACCGAGTTCCGCAATGGCGACCACACCACGACGCTCATTCGCACCGAGGGCGAGAAGGTAATCGAACTCCAGCACGACGTGATGAATCCTCAGCCTTACAACCGTCTCTATCAGTTGACGGGAACGAGAGGATTTGCCAATAAGTATCCTGTGGAAGGCTACGCAGTCGATGCCAGTCAGTTGAAGGCTACGGGCAACCAACCTAAGGTGGATGACTTATCTACTCATAGCTTTATGCCAGATGAGCAGCGCAAGGCTTTGGAGGAGAAATATGAGAGTCCGATACTCAAGAAGTTTGGCAAGCTCGCCAAGGAGGTGGGCGGTCATGGCGGCATGGACTTCATTATGTGTGCCCGTCTCATCTACTGCTTGCAGAACGGTTTGCCACTCGACATGGATGTGTATGACTTGGCAGAGTGGTGTGCCATCGCCGAGTTGAGTGCCATCTCTCTTGACAACGACTGTTCTCCAGTGACGTTCCCAGACTTCACTCGTGGCTTGTGGAATAAGGAGAAGGGCTATCATCACGCTTATGCCACTCCTGAGCAGGAGGCTGCCACAGAGGCTACCGCCAATGCCTACACCAAGGCATACAGGGAGGCTACCGCCAAGTTGAAGCTCTGGACGCTCTACGACAACATGATGAATGCCAAGACCGATGCAGCCAAGAAGAAGGCGCAAGTGGCTCTCAACAAGGGTATTGCCAAGGCTGTGGCTGCGGCAGAGAAGGCCATCAAGTAAGGTCTTCAGAAATAGAAATCATCAATCTAAAAGTCGGTCTTGCAGGAAAGAGCAAGACATAAGAATGAGCTGATGCACCATTTCAGTGCATCAGCTTTTTTTTGTTCTGACTTATACAAGAAAGAGTTGTCACATGGGGGCAGAAACAGTTATAAAAACTGACATTGAAAACGAGAAAATCTAGCGATGGGCCAAAACAGTCCATTGCTAGATTTAATAGTATTCCCTCGCTTATCGCTAAGCGAGGAAAGTGATAGGACATATTGCTTTACAGAGGATATTCCTCGAAAGCGTAGAGTACTGTACTCAGATAACGCTCACCTGTATCTGGCAAGAGAGCGACAATCTTCTTACCTTTGTTTTCTGGACGTTTGGCTATCTCGGTGGCAGCGAAGGCTGCGGCACCTGAAGAGATACCTACTAAGAGACCCTCGGTCTGAGCCAACTCACGACCTGCCTTGATGGCATCGTCGTTCTGTACATCATACACCTCGTCGATGTACTCGGCAGAGTAGGTCTTAGGGATGAAACCTGCGCCAATGCCCTGAATCTTGTGAGGACCGCTCTGACCGCCATTCAATACTGGAGATGTGGCTGGTTCCACAGCGATGACCTTCACGTTAGGATTCTGCTCCTTCAAGTACTTGCCGATACCAGAAATCGTACCGCCCGTACCTACACCGGCAACGAAGATATCAACCTCGCCATTGGTGTCAGTCCAAATCTCAGGACCCGTGGTCTCATAGTGCTTGGCTGGGTTGGCTGGATTCTCAAACTGCTCCAAGATGACAGAGCCAGGGATAGCATCTCTCAATTCCTCGGCTGCCTTGATGGCTCCTGGCATACCATCCTTGCCACTCGTCAGTTTCACCTGTGCGCCGTAAGCCTTCACCAAGTTTCTACGCTCGATACTCATGGTCTCAGGCATGGTGAGGATGAGGTGATAGCCCTTGACGGCTGATACCAATGCCAAACCGACGCCAGTATTACCACTGGTAGGTTCGATGATGGTGGCTCCTGGTTTCAAGAGACCTTTCTTCTCTGCATCCTCGATCATGGCGAATGCGATGCGGTCTTTCACACTACCGCCAGGGTTGAAAAACTCGACCTTGGCGATGATTGGGTTCTCCAAACCTTTGGAGGCTGAGTACTTGCCCAGCTCCACCAAAGGGGTTTTACCGATTAAGTCGGTAATCTGCTTATATATCTTTGTCATAGCGTTCTAAATTAAATTATTTTACATAGGTGAATGCCTCGTCAAGTGCCTCCAGCAAGTCATCGATATTCTCGATACCAACGCTCAAGCGGATGGTAGAAGGATAGATGTGCTGCTGCTCCAACTCCTCAGGACTCATCTGAGAGTGAGTGGTGGTAGCTGGGTGGATAACGAGCGACTTCACATCAGCCACATTGGCGAGCAATGAGAAGATGCGCAAGTGGTCGATGAACTCCCATGCCTGCTCCTGACCGCCCTTGATCTCGAAGGTGAAGATAGAGCCTGCACCGTTAGGGTAAAGCTTCTTATAAAGCTCATGGTCTGGATGAGATGGTACGGCAGGGTGATTAACCTTGGCTACCTTTGGATGATTTTCCAAATACTCTACGATTCTCAATGCGTTCTGTACGTGGCGCTCTACACGGAGGCTCAATGTCTCCAAGCCCTGGAGCAAAATCCAAGCGTTGAATGGGCTGATGGTAGCACCTGTATCACGAAGGATGACCGCACGGATACGAGTTACGAAGGCTGCTGGACCTGCTACGTCTGCGAAGATGGCGCCATGATAAGATGGGTCTGGCTTAGCGAGGGTAGGGAACTTGTCGGCATTTGCCTTCCAGTCGAACTTACCACCATCTACGATGACACCACCGAGAGATGAACCGTGACCGCCGATGAACTTGGTAGCTGAGTGAACTACGATGTCGGCTCCGTGCTCGATAGGACGAATCAAATATGGGGTGCCAAATGTATTGTCGATAATCAATGGGATGTTGTGACGATGAGCAATCTCTGCCAACTTGTCGATGTCGGTAACGTCGGAGTTAGGATTGCCGAAAGTCTCAGCGTAGAGCACCTTGGTGTTAGGCTGGATGGCAGCCTCGACAGCAGCGAAGTCGCGAACGTCAACGATGGTGTTGGTAACGCCCTGTGTGCTGAGTGTATGTGTGATGAGGTTGAAAGAACCACCATAGAGGTTGTCGGCTGCAACGATGTGGTCGCCGTTCTGTACGATGTTCTGGAGAGCGTAGGTTACTGCTGCTGCACCTGAAGAGACTGCCAAGCCGGCTACACCACCTTCGAGGGCTGCTACACGATCCTCGAACACACCTTGAGTAGAGTTGGTCAAACGACCGTAGATGTTACCTGCGTCACGAAGACCGAAGCGGTCGGCTGCGTGCTGAGAGTTGCGAAACACATAACTGGTGGTCTGGTAGATAGGCACCGCACGAGCGTCGGTAGCTGGATCTGGGTTCTCTTGACCTACGTGCAACTGAAGTGTCTCAAAGCGAAGTTTCTTTTCTGTACTCATAATCTATGTCCTTTCTTTAAATTATTAATTTCTGATTGACGCTGCAAAGATACGGCGATTTTTTGGGGTAGGAAATCGCACAGTAGTGGCATTATGGCTACCACGTTTGTGGTATTCGCATCAAAAAAGGCTTTTCTTAGCCGAAACTAGGAAAAGCCTTGTGCCATATCAATACTCCAATGAGGAGATATTTCCATTAGAATCAATATTCCAGCGAGAAGGTGATGCCTCTTCTCATCATGTCGTTGAGCGTTGGCTTCAAGCGATGGAGGAAACCGTTCCAAGAGCGATTCTTGCCTTGGCTCCATCCCACCTCGGCAAGTGCCAAGGCTCTAGGATATGCTTGGTAGTAGATGCGCTCAGGGGTGTTGATGCACTCGCTCCAAAGAGTTCCTGCCACACCGAAGAGGTTGTTCTTCTCAAATTCGTCGCTCATGCCCCAGCTTGGGTCGAGGTCGTAGGTGTTCTTGAGGGTGGTGGTTGGCATACCCCAGTTGACCTCAGGCATGTCGCCCTTGGCCATCGGATAGTCGAGATAGCAGTGCTCGCCAGGACAGAGCATGATGCGAGCATTGTTGTGGACGGCTGCGTCGAGGGCTTCTTTCGTCAGGCCGACACGCCAAGCGAAGGTGACACAGCCCGGCTGAATCTTCTTGAAGTCGGTCTCATACCAGAACATCGGTGTCTTGTGGTACTTCGTCTTGAGCATATCAATGATGTGGTCGAAGAGATAGCCCTGCAATCGCCAGTTCTCGGAACGATCGGTGGTGGTGATACCCAACTTCTTCTTCAAGGCTTGGCACTTAGGACAGGAGGTCCAGCAGTCGAGTGCCGGATTGCCAGCCTCATCGCCACCCAAGTGGATATAAGGAGAAGGGAATATATCAGCCAACTCCTTGAATACATTGCCCAAGAACTCGTAGGTGAACTCGTTGCCCGGACAGAGAAGTTCGTCTGACACACCGCAAGTGGTGCGGATAGGCACTTGCTTGGCATGGCAGGTAAGCTCTGGATAAACGCTGATGGCTGCCACCTCATGGCCAGGCATCTCAATCTCTGGTATTACCTGGATGTGATGTTTGGCTGCGTATGCCACAAACTCCTTCATTTGCTCCTGGGTGTAATAGCCCTTGATAGGCATCAGCATGTCGTCCATGTTCCAGCGGCTGCTTGCCTCGGCAGTCAACCTAGGATATTTCTTGATCTCTATGCGCCAACCTTGGTCGTCCACGAGGTGTAGATGCACGGCATTGAGCTTGTAGCGAGCCATCTCTGGGATGAATGCCTTGAGATGGTCGAATGGGATGAAGGTTCGCACTGGGTCGAGCATCAACTCTCTTACATGCGTACGTGGCTGATCGGATACGGAGGCTTGCATGATGGCATCGCAGCACTTCTTGGAGCCATCGCCACGGAGCAACTGGTCGAAGGTCATCAAACCATAGAATACACCAGCGGCTGTCTTTCCCTTGATGACTACTTCCTTAGCTTTTACGTCGAGCGTGTAGGCTTCTGGGTCATCAAGGCTTTCGTCCAATGCCAAGGTGAGGGTGAGCTTCTTCGATTTGTTCACCTTGCTCTTGTCGATTCTCTCGCCCAAGATTCTGAGCGCATGTTCTTGTTCGTTGCTCAAACCCTCTGCCGACTTGATGCTCCAAGTGCCATTCACTTCGAGAGGAGCCTGCTTCTGGTTTACGGTCAACTTCATCGGAACAGGAATCAGGCAGTCGGCTGGGTTGCAAACTTCCCTTGCCTGTTTGTTGATGCCATAGAAAAGTTTCCATCCCTCAGCTTTTCGGTATGCCTTCTCGCTTCCCTTAGGTACGACAAGGCGACATTCGCTGAGGTTGATGCCTGAAAAGGTGGAGGCACTAGCCTGAGGTGGAATCTTGGAAGTCAAAGTGATGACCTTCAACGAATGAAGGTTGGCAAAAGCGAAGTCTTCTATCTTGGGTGTGCCATAGATGGTGATGTCTTGCAAGTTCTTGCAACCCGAAAAAGCAGCTTTGCCCACTTGTTTTACCTGGTTTGGCAAACTGATAGATTGTAGTTTGTCGCAAGCGAAGAAGGCTTGTGAGCCAATCGTCTGAAGATTGGCAGGTAAAATGATGGATTGTAAGTGGTGACGAGAGTGGAAGGCGTTCTTCGGAATAGAAGGACAATCCGACGCACTCAGATCGACATGGCGCAACTGCCAACAGAGGTCTCTCATCTGTCGGAAATCAGAATTTCCCATGGTGGTGAGTTTACCTGTAAGTTTGATGGAAGTGGCGACTGATTTCTTCTCTGCTTTCAGGCTGTCCATGTTGGCAACCGTCTGTGCAGACATCCAGCTTGTCAGGAGACAAGCCACTGTAAGGCTTAGGATTTTTCTCATACTGTTTATGGTTGTTAGGTTAGTAATTTGACAATGAGTTACGATTCTTTTTACGAATCGGGAAAGTTATTTACATCTTTTATCATCTGCTCTATGGTAGGAATCATAGGAGGTATATTTTCCTGGATGGTGATAAAGACGACTTCTGGATCTACTTCAAAATAATGATGTGCTATTTTATCTCTCATTCTCATCACTCCACTCCAATATATTTGAGGATAGTGGGACAAGAATTCCCCTCTTGTAATTTTGTCTAATCCTTTGACCGCCTCTCCTAAGGCAATCAAGTTCATACAAACTGCATCTAGGCGAAGAGTTCCGCTAGGAGAAGATATGAAGTCGTCTGCACATTTGATGGAATCTGTACGCTCTTGTATTATTTTTAATGCAGTACTGATGTTGTGCAAACTTTCTAAAACGATTTCTTTATCAAACATAGATGCCCTCCTTCATAATTCGTTGTTTTAGCAAATGGTTCATCTGATCCCTAACTCTTACTAAATCAACTTTTGCACCAAATAAATTTTCCAAATCTGTTTGGATAATGTCTAAAGTTAAAAAAGAAGGGACTCTTCCTTCGTAACAAATATCAACATCACTGTTTTCTGTTTGCTCTCCACGAGCAACAGAACCAAAGATGCCAATCTTTGTCAATCCATATTTTGAAGCTGCAATACTTTTGTATGACTTCAATAAGTTTATTATTTCTGCAGTTGTTTTCATTGCAATTCCTTTTCTTGTAGGTGTGCTAGTCCTATTATAAGTGTTGTATTATATTTTGTGGGCAAAGATAAGGATTATTCTTTGAATAAGCAAGTATTTGAGTGCGTTTTCTTTATGCAATACAAAAAAATACCCCCATTTGTGACGGAAATGTTGTCACAAATGGGGGCAGAAACAGTTGTTAACGCTTACATTGACTTTAATCTTCTAGCTTTGCAAACTTAGATTCTACTTTTTTTGCTAAACTTTACGCTTCACTCTTAGCTAGCTTTTGTTCTTCTTTCTCCATGTCTCTCTTCGACTTACTCTTGACAACGAGCCAAACACCCGAGAAGATGAGGAGGGCTGCGAAGGCTTGCATACCCTTGAAAACGGCGAGGCTAGCCATGACGCTCACGCTGACCGATACCACAGGCTGCACATAGTTATAGACCGAAACGACTGTAGGGCGCAATGTCTTCTGACCGATCATCATGCAGATGTAGCCCAAATAGGTGCCGAAGAAGATGACGTAGCCAGCTTCCCACCAAGTGCTCATCGGAACAGAGGCGAAGTCGATGGCTCCCACATGACCGATGGTGAATGGCCATATCACGATGGTGGCCCAGGTGAACATCCACTTGTTGATGGTGAAGAGTGAGTATTTCGACAGCAAGTTCTTGAAGAGCGCCAAGTAAAGGGCGAAGGAGAGCTGAGCCGACATACAGAGCAGGTCGCCCCAGATGTTGCCTACCTTGGCATTGCCCGAAGTGGCACTGGTCGTGATGATGATGATGGCTCCCACGCATCCCATCAGCACGCCGACGAGTTTCTTCCAAGTGATCGGCTCCTTTAGAATCAAGAACGAGAGAACCATGGCGAAGATAGGCATGGAGGTAGTCATGATACTGGAGTTGCTAGGCGAAGTCATGTTGAGGCCGATGGTGTAAGAACACTGGTTGAAAACAAGGGCGAAGATGCCCGCTGCGCCAAACAAGAAGATGTCTTTGACAGGCACTTTCTCTTTCTTGGTGAAAAAGGAGGTAAGCCAAAAAAGAATAGCACCACCCAAGACACGGAAGCTCACGAGGTCGATGCCGTCGATGCCGTGCATCATCGCATCCTTGCCTACTGGAGCCATCAATCCCCAAAAGGCACCAGAACAGAAGAGGCACAAGTGGGCGATAAGAGGTCTTTTGTTATCCATTTTCTCTGATTTATTTTTCTTTTTTTCTTATTTATGTTTAAAATCGGGTGCAAAGGTACTAATTTTCGAGGAAAATGATTATATTTGCGGTTAGAAAATCGAAAGAACGGGAACTTTTTCTCGTGTCAATCCTTAAAATGAGAAAGACTATGCAGAAATATGCCGACTATATCAAGCAGATAGAGATTGATTCTCTATGGAGTGGTACCAAACATATCCTTTGGAACCTCGACCGCCGTGTCAACATCCTCAGTGGTGTGAACGGTGTGGGTAAGAGTACTATATTAAATAAGGTGGTGAAAGGCTTGGCACAAGGAGGCGAATTTCCTAGCCATCTGCTCAAGGGCGTTCACCTACAGGTGGAGCCAGAGGAGGCTAAATGGATTCGCTATGATGTGATTCGTTCTGTGGATAGACCGCTGATGAATGCGGAGATGATCAATAGGATTGACTTGTCGCTCGTCACCGAACTCGACTGGCAACTCTTTCAACTCCAGCGCAAGTATCTCGATTACCAGGTAAACATCGGCAATCGTATCATCGCCGTGCTCCAGGGTGGTGAGCCGGATGCTGCCCAAAAGGCACAAACCCTAAGCGAGCCCAAGAAACTCTTCCAAGATATAGTGGATAGTCTTTTCAAGGACACTGGAAAGACCATCATCCGCACTGCCAACGAGATTAGCTTCAACCAGATGGGCGAGCAACTCTTGCCTTATCAACTCTCGGCAGGCGAGAAGCAAATCCTTGCCATCCTCCTCACCGTCCTGGTGGAGGACAACCAGCCATACGTGCTCTTCATGGACGAACCGGAAATCAGCCTTCACTTTGAATGGCAGAAGCGCCTCATCGACCTAGTGTTGCAACTCAATCCAAACATCCAAATCATCATGACGACTCATAGTCCTGCCGTGGTGATGAATGGTTGGACGGACCGTGTGACCGAGGTGGATGACATCACGATTAAGTGACGAGTGAAGAACGAAGAGTGAAGAATCTATTAGTATGTTAAAACCTACTGGAAATGATGGGAAAGCGACTAACCGATAACATCAACTCACAATACTTCGAGGCTGCCAACAAGATGACCTCGAAGAAGGCTCGGCGTAAGATAGTGGCATACGTCGAGAGCTATGATGACGTGTTCTTTTGGCGGTCGGTGCTGGGGCGTTTTGAGAATGAGAAGATGGAGTTTGACATCATGCTTCCCTCTCGCAACCAGCATTTGGATCGTGGCAAGAAGGCTGCCATCTCCAATATGCTCAAGGGCTTGGGACGTGACATGATAGCCTGTGTAGATGCCGACTACGACTATATCCTGCAAGGCGAGACAGAGATGTCAAAACAGATGTTGGAGAGTCCTTACATCTTCCACACCTATGCCTACGCCATCGAAAACTACCAGTGCTATGCCAAGGGATTGCACGAAACTTGTGTGATGGTGACGCTCAATGACCATAATCTTTTCAATTTTGAGCGTTTCCTGGATTCTTATTCCCAGACGATATGGCCGCTCTTCGTCTGGCATATTGCTTTCGTGCGTCGCCGTAAGATGACGATGCACTTTGATATGTCGGAGTTCAACAAGGTGGTGGTCTTGCCTTCCGTACGAATCCAAGACCCGAAGTGGGCGATCGACTACCTGAGCAAGAAGGTGAGGGCGAAGGTATTCCAGTTGGAGCGCCGTTTCCCGAAAATCAAGGAAACGCTGGATGCTGAGGCTAAGCGTTTGCGTAGCTTGGGCATCCATGAGCATAACACCTATTTATATATACAAGGGCATCATCTTTTCGACATCGTGGTGAGTCCTATCGTACAGACCGTCTGCGACACGCTTCGCAATGAGCGTGAGAATGAAATCCGTGACCGTGCCATCCATTCCGAGCAAGCCCGAACCGAAATGGCTTGCTATGAGAACAGCTTGGGCAAGGTAAAGATGATGATGAAGAAGAACACCTTCTACCAGTTCTCGCCAGAGTTTCAGAAGATACAGCGAGATGTGGAGAAGTTCTTGAATAATTAACTGAACTTTAGCATGGGTATGAAGTCAAAGGGAGTTAAGGAGTTAAAGGGAGTTAAGACATTAGCTTTACTCTCTATCACCTCTTTGGCAAGGGGAAGATAAAGGCTTTTGTCTTAACTTCTCTGCGACCATAGGGAGCGGTAACTTCCTCTAACTCCTTAACTTCTCGTACATGCGAAACTCTAATTGATTATGAATTAAATTATACGTAAGTTTCCAGGAACTTCAATGTTCCCTCAACTTTCAAAGTCTTGGTTGATGCAGGGATGACGATGCTCTCGCCGCCTTGCAAGGTAACCTCGTTGCCCTCATTGTCGGTGATCTGAGCCTCACCCTTCAAGCCGATGAGGATAACGAAGCTGTCCAACTCGGAGTAATCGAGTGTCATAGGCTCATCGAGATCATAGACGGCAGTGTTGAAGAATGGGCACTGCACCATGCTCACACCTTGGTTCTTGGCAGGAGTGTATTCCTGGCGATAGTTCTCCAAGACGGTGTAGTCGATGCACTCGGCAGCCTCCTTGGTGTGGAGCTGACGATAGTTGCCATCCTTGTCCTTGCGCTTGAAGTCGTAGATGCGATAGGTGACGTCGCTGGTCTGCTGAATCTCAGCCACGAAGCAACCTGTTCCGATGGCGTGGATACGACCGGCTGGGATGAAGAAGCAGTCGTCTTCCTTTACGTTATACTGAGCCAAGGCATCCGTGATGGTGTCGTTTTCCACCATCTCCTTGTACTGCTCAGGAGTAATCTGCATCTTCAAGCCATTGTATAGCTTGGCATCTGGCTCACATGGAAGGGCATACCACATCTCGGTCTTACCACGCTCCTTGCCTTGCTTGTGGGCAATCTCATCGTTAGGGTGAACCTGGATAGAAAGGTCACGGTTGGCATCGATAAACTTGATGAGCAATGGGAACTCGTTGCCAAAACGCTTGTAGTTTTCGGTTCCAAGGAAACTGTCCTTCAACTCGGTAACAACCTCATTGAGTTTCTTGCCCTTCATTTCGCCTTCAGCTACGATGCTCTCGTTGCCAGGAACTCCAGAGATTTCCCAGCTCTCACCTACTTTCTCTTGCTTCACGTCAAGATGCTTGAAAGCGATAATCTTGTTGCCACCCCAAATAGTGGACTTCAATAGTGGTTCAAATTTTAATGGTTTCATAACTATATTGAATTAGTTGATAAAATTTTATCTTGTTATAGAACTCTTCGTTCTTCGCTTAAACTCTAGTTCTCCCTCCAGAAGGCAGGTGTAAAGATCACCAGTACGCTGAATATTTCCAGACGTCCGATGAGCATCATCAGCGAGCAGAACCATTTTGCCACATCGGGCAGTTCGCTCCACGACATCGTAGGGCCAATCTCCGTACCCAGCGTAGGACCTACGTTGCCCACACAGCTCAGGGTGATGGTGATGGCATTGGTGTTGTCGATGCCCATGGCTATCATCGTGAACGAGATGACCAGGCAGATGATGAGATACGTGGTGAGGAAGGCGAGTAGCGTAACCCGCTTCTGCATCGGCACGTTCACACCGTCAATCTTCAGTGGCAGTACCGCATTAGGGTGCAGAATCTGGCGGAATTCATTCTTCACCATTCTTAGCAGCATCACGCCACGGATACCCTTCAAGCCTCCACTCGTACTGCCCGAGCAGGCTCCGAAGAACATGCAGGTTGCCAATACCACCCAGGTAACGTGTGGCCAAAGGGCTGCATCATCGTTAAATAATCCCGTGGTGGTGATGAATGAAACCACCTGGAAGACGGCGCTGCGGAAGGCATGCTCCATATCGTAGTTGCGCATCGCTATCAGCTCTACCATGATGAAGGCTGTGAATGCCGAAACCAGGAATACATAAAACTTGAACTCCGAGTTCTTGAACAGATCCTTGATCTTGAACTTGATGACTGTTGCATAAAGCAGGGTGAAGTTCACTCCCGAGAGGAAGCAGAAGAAGGCGCAGATGTATTCCAGCGCCGGCGAATGGAAGAACGAGGTACTGCTATTATGAGTAGAGAAACCACCCGTAGCAGTAGTGGTCATCGCATAGTTGAAACTGTCGAAGAGATTCATTCCTGCTACATAATAGGATACAATGCAGGCGATGGTGAGCACCAGATAGATACTCCAGATCCATTTTGCCGAGGTAGAGAGGCGGGGATGCAGCTTGGTCTTGATAGGACCCGTAGCCTCGGCTGCAAACACCTTGGTCTGTCCTCCTACAAGTGATGGCAGCAGGGCGATGGTGAAGAACACGATACCCAAACCGCCTATCCACTGGGTGAGCGACCGCCAGAAAAGCAATCCGTGAGGGAAGCATTCCACATCATCCAGGATGGTGGCTCCCGTGGTGGTGAATCCCGACATCGTCTCGAAGTAGGCATCCGTAAAGTTGCTGATGTAGCCGCTTATCATGAAGGGCAGGGTGCCGAAGAGACTGAAGATGATCCAGGATAGCGACACCACGAGATAGGCATCGCGGCGTGACATCGAGTTGTCGGCTCCATGGCCCCTCCATTTCAGGATGAGTCCGCCTCCGATGGTGATGAGTGTAGATATCACGAAGGCGAAGATATCATCCTGCTGATAGTAATAGGCTACCAGCAGAGAGATAAAGAGCAGGAAAGCCTCTATGAAAAGCAGTTGCCCCAATATCTTATATATCAGTTTACTATTTATCATATAAAATGCTTCTCTTTATCATATAAAATACTTCTCTATCTTCTTCATGTTGATGTTGTGGCAGAACACCATCACCGAGTCGCCTGGTTCTATCTGGGTATTACCCGAAACGAGCATTCCCTCGCCGTTTCTCACCAGTCCACCAATGGTTACGCCGATAGGCATACCCAGGTCTTTCACTGGTTTCTTGGTTACCTTTGAGCCTTCCTTGGCGATGAACTCGGCCACATCGGCGTTGGCGCTCATCAGGAAGCGTACGTTCATCACGTCGGCATCGAGCATCATCTGGTAGATATAGCTGGCGGCAATCATCTTCTTGTTGATGATGGTACCGATATCCAGGCTCTCGGCCATGCTCACATAATCCACGTTTTCTACTGCCGCTACGGTTTTGCGCACACCCATTCGCTTGGCTGTGAGGCAGGCCAGGATGTTGGTCTCGGCATTTCCTGTCAGTGCCACGAAGGCCTGGGTGCTTCTGATTCCTTCTTCGGTGAGCAATGGGATGTCTCGTCCATCGCCATGAATGATCAGGGTCTTGTTCTCGTCCAGAATGTCGTTGAGATACTCGCAGCGGTTCTCGTCGATTTCGATGATTTTGCACTCCATGTATTCTGGCATTTTCTTCACCGCTCTCACGGCAGTGCGACCGCCACCCATGATCATCACGTTCTTCACATCTACATAATGTTCCTTGCCCACAATCTTGCGGATGTAAGGAATGTAGTTGCGGGTGGTCATGAAGTAGGCGAGGTCGTAGAGCTTCAACTCGTCGTAACCACCAGGGATGATGGTCTCGCCGCCACGCTTGATGGCTACCACGTGGTAAGGGTCGTTGGGACCGCTGATGTCCTTGAGTGGCTTGTTGAGTATCTCGCAAGTCTCACGCAACTTGATGCCCAGCATGATGAGCGCACCATCGTGGACATCCCAACGCTGACGCACCCAACTCATCTTCAGTCCGTTGTTGATATCGACGGCAGCCAACATCTCAGGATAGATGAGTTTGTTGATGCCTAGGTCCTTGAAGAACTCCTGGGCTTGTGGGTCCATGTATTCGGGATTATCCACCTTGGCAACCGTTCGCTTGGCTCCCAGCTCATGAGCTAGGATGCAAGCGGTGATGTTCTTGCTCTCAAGGGGAGTCACCGAGATAAACAGGTCGGCGTCGGCAACATTGGCGTCACGCAGAATCTTCAGGCTTGTAGGCTGACCCACCATCGTGAGCAAGTCGTAGTCGGAGCCGATGCTGGCGAGTCGTTCCTCGCTGTCATCTATCAGCGTGATGTCCTCCTTGCTTCGGGAGAGCAATCGCGCCAGGTGGGTACCAATGGCATAAGCGCCTGCAATGATGATTTTCATTTCTATCTTTCTTTAATAGCTTAATCTATACTGAATGTCTTTATACTTCATCGAAAGGTTTCCTTTTCTCTTATTCTCCTAGAATGGACTTTTGGATAGAATTCTTGTCCAAACCGACGATTTCTCTGAGCTCCGATACCTTACCATGCTCGATGAAGTCGTCAGGTATGCCCAGTCTCGTCACTTGCGGATGGTAGCCATGGTCGCTCATCCATTCCAGCACGGCAGAGCCGAAACCGCCCATTCTCACGCCGTCCTCGATGGTGACGATGCGTGAGAATTTCTCTGCCACTTCCTGGAGAATGTTCTCATCAAGTGGCTTGAGGAATCGCATGTCGTAATGGGCAACGCTCAACTTCGCTTCTGACGAATCCTCAGCAGAGCTTGCCAACTCTTCTATCGCCAAGGCTGCATCGTTACCGATAGGACCGAGAGTCAGCACGGCGACATCCTTGCCATCACGCAACTTTCTGCCGGTACCGGTCTTGATCTCTTCCATCTCATTCTTCCAATCTACCAGCACGCCATTGCCTCTAGGATAACGTATCACGTAGCAACCTTGGTCTGGCATTTGGGCGGAATACATCAGATTGCGAAGCTCATGCTCGTTCATCGGTGATGCAATCGTGAGATGCGGAATCGGACGAAGAGCTGCAAGGTCGAACACACCATGGTGGGTCGGGCCGTCCTCACCCACCAGTCCGGCACGGTCTAGACAGAGCACTACAGGTAGGTTGAGCAGTGCCATGTCATGTATGATGTTGTCGTATGCTCTTTGCGCAAACGAACTGTATATGTTGCAGAAAGGTTGAAGTCCATCTTTTGCCATTCCGCTGGAGAAGGTGACGGCGTGTCCTTCTGCGATACCTACATCAAATACTCTGTCGGGCATGGCTTTCATCATGATGCTCATTGAACAGCCCGTTGGCATCGCTGGCGTTACACCCACGATGTGAGAATTTTTCTCTGCCAACTCTAGGAGGGTGTTGCCGAAGACATCCTGGAACTTAGGGGGCTGGTTGCTGGAGTCGGCGACGATACGCTCACCAGTCTCAGGGTCGAATTTGCCTGGCGCATGCCAGATGGTAGCACTCTTCTCTGCAGGCTCATATCCCTTGCCCTTGGTGGTATGGAGGTGGAGCAGTTTCGGACCCTTCATGTTCTTCAACTGCTTGAGCACTCTCACCACTTCCTTGACATCATGGCCATCGAAAGGTCCGAAATATCGGATGTTCATTCCCTCGAAGATGTTCTGCTGATGGCTGAGCGCAGACTTCAGGGCGTTGTTGAGTCGGATGATTCCCTTGCGACGGTCATCATTGAGATAGCCCTTGGAGTGGAGCCATTGCGAAGCCTTGAAGCGGAGCTTGTTGTAGGTCTCGTTGGTGTCGAGATTGAGCAGGTATTTCTCCATGCCACCCACGGCACGGTCGATGCTCATGTCATTGTCATTGAGGATGATGAGCATGTCGTTAGGGGTGCTCGACACATTGTTCAATCCCTCGAAGGCAAGACCACCGCTCATGGCACCATCGCCGATGACAGCCACCACGTGGCGGTCTTCATGCCCCGTCTTTCGGGCTGCGACTGCCATGCCCAGGGCTGCCGAGATGGAGTTGCTGGCATGACCGCAAGCGAAGGTGTCGTATTCACTCTCCAGGGGAGTAGGGAACGGGCGGATGCCGTGCAACTTTCTGTTGGTGCAGAAGGTGTCACGTCGCCCCGTCAGAATCTTATGACCATACGCCTGGTGTCCCACATCCCAAACGATGCGGTCCTCAGGAGTAGCGAATACGTAATGTAGGGCTACAGTAATCTCGACCACGCCAAGCGAAGACGCAAAGTGACCGGGGTTTACGGAAACCTCGTCGATGATGTCTTTTCTCAGTTCTTGACAAACCTGTGGCAACTGGTCGATGCTGAGCTGTCGCAAGTCTTCAGGGTATTTTATCTTACTTAAAAGATGAAACTTTTCTTGATTCATGAATCCATTCTTATGAATAACTCTGCAAAGATACTGCTTTTTTGCCAATCCTTGCCATATTTCGCCCGATAATTTCCCTTTTTCGGTTTTTTCTTCGTATTTTTGCAGACGAATGGATATAAAAACAGAAAAAAATCATAACGCCAGTACCCTCAATGGTACCATAAAACGTAAGTAATAATAAAACCAAAATAATAATGAGAAAGAATGTAATCCTTTTCGGGGCTATGTTGATGATAGCATCGTCAGCGATGGCTCAGTCCTCCCAGGGAGGTATCAGCAATGCAACCTTGCAGCAGATCGTGAAAGCGCAGAATGGTAGTGCCAACAAGGCTCTCTTCAATGCCATCGCCAATAATAATATCGATGACTTGGTGAAGAATCCTGCCAACCAAGCTCCTGTAGATACGCATTTCAGCATTGAGACTCCTAAGCAGTCTATCCACAACCAGAAAAGCTCTGGACGTTGCTGGATGTTCAGTGGCTTCAATGTGTTGCGCTCCAATTTCGCCAAGAACGACAAGCAGGGTAGAGTGGTGGAGTTCTCGCAAGACTACCTCTTCTTCTACGACCAGTTGGAGAAAGCCAACCTCATGTTGCAGGGTGTCATCGACACAGGCAAGAAGTCAATCGAGGACCCTCAGGTGCAGTTCTTCTTCAAGAACCCTATCAACGATGGTGGTACTTTCTGTGGCGTTGCCGATTTGGCAGAGAAGTATGGCTTGGCTCCTATGAGTGCGCAGCCTGAAACTTTCTCCAGCAACAACACTTCGAAGATGAGCAAACTCATCAGCAGCAAGTTGCGTGAGTATGGCTTGGAGTTGCGCAAGATGGTGGCACAGGGCAAGAAGTCTAGCGCCATCCAGGCTCGTAAGGATGAGATGCTCGCTACCGTCTATCACATGTTGTCTTTGACACTTGGCGAACCAGTGAAGGAGTTTACCTATGCCTTCCGTGACAAGAACGGCAAGCAAGTGGGCGAGGCTAAGAAATATACACCTAAGAGTTTCTACGAGGAGACGGTAGGGCATAGCTTGAATGGTACTTTCCTGATGGTGATGAACGACCCTCGTCGCCCTTATCACAAGACCTATGAGGTGGAGTACGACCGTCATACCTATGATGGACATAACTGGAAGTACTTGAACTTGCCGATGGAAGAAATCGCCCAACTCGCCATTGCTTCCTTGAAGTATGGACATAAGATGTACTCCAGCTATGATGTGGGCAAACAACTCGATCGCAAGCGTGGCTACTTGGCACTCGACAACTTCGATTATGGAAGTTTGTTTGGTACTTCGTTCCCTATGAACAAGGCGGAGCGCATCTCTACATTCGACAGTGGCTCTACTCATGCCATGACTTTGACGGCTGTAGATTTGGATGCCAATGGCAAACCTGTGAAATGGAAGGTGGAGAACAGTTGGGGTGCTGATAATGGCTTCTCAGGTTGCTTCATCATGACCAATGATTGGTTTAATGAGTATATGTTCCGTTTGGTGGTGGACAAGAAATATGCTTCCGAACAGTTACTGAAGGAGTTTGACCAGAAGCCAACCATGTTGACTCCTGACGACCCATTGTTCCAGTTGGAAGATTAAAGAAACAAGATAATCATGCAAGAGAAAAAAATCAGAGAGAGCATCATCTCTCTTGTTCAGAAAGAAGTGGTGCCAGCCATTGGTTGTACCGAACCGATGGCGGTGGCATTGTGTACGGCGAAGGCTGCAACCGTGTTGGGTTGCCGTCCTGAGAAAATCAATGTGCTCTTGAGTCCGAATATGCTCAAGAATGCCATGGGCGTCGGCATCCCTGGCACGGGTATGATAGGATTGCCTATCGCCGTGTCGCTTGGTGCGCTGATAGGCAAGCCTGAGTATGAGTTGGAGGTTCTCAAGGATCTCACTCCTGAGACCTTGGAGCAGGGCAAGCGATTCATCGAGGATGCCGACATTGACATCAAACTGAAGGAAGGAAATGTGGATAAGCTATATATAGAGGTGATGTGCCGTGCTGGCGAGCATGCTGCCACTGCCATCATTTCGGGTAGCCATACTCATTTCGTATTTGTCGATCGTGATGGTGAGGTCGTCTTGGACAATCGTGGCGGCAATGGTGGTGCCAATGAAGGTGACGATGACGTGCAGCTCGACTTCCACATGGTGTATGACTTCGCCACGACCGCTCCTCTCGATGAGATTTCTTTCATCCTCAAGACCAAAGAGTATAATATCAAAGCTGCCGAACTTTCCATCAAGGGCAACTATGGGCACTGTCTGGGCAAGACGATGGATCGTCCTTTGAGCCATGGTATCTTTGGCGATAGCATCTTCTCTCACATTATCTCTCGTACGGCTTCGGCTTGCGATGCCCGTATGGGTGGTGCCATGATTCCGGTGATGAGCAACAGTGGTAGTGGCAACCAGGGTATCTGCGCTACCAATCCTGTGGCTGTCTATGCCTTGGAGAATGAAAACACGGAGGAGGAGTTGATTCGTGCCTTGATGCTGAGTCACCTCACGGCTATCTATATCAAGCAGAGCCTGGGTAAGTTGTCTGCACTCTGCGGTTGTGTTGTTGCCTCTATCGGTAGCAGTTGTGGTATCACTTACTTGATGGGCGGCGACTACCAGCGCATTTGCAATGCCGTAAAGAATATGGTGGCAAACCTTACGGGTATGATCTGCGATGGTGCCAAACCAAGTTGTGCCTTGAAGATTTCCTCAGGTGTCAGCACGGCTTTGCTTTCCGCTCTCTTGTCGATGGAAGGCAAGTGTGTGACTTCTGCCGAGGGTATCGTCGATGATAATGTGGATAAGTGCATTCACAACTTGACCTCCATCGGCGCGGATGCCATGCGCGCCACCGATGATATGGTATTGAACATTATGACTCACAAGAACTGCTAAGCGGTATCTTGATTCCCTATAAACAGCCTTCTGAAAGCGTAAAATGATGCTTTCGGAAGGCTGTTTTTCTTGAAATGTGATAGAAGTGTTAAATTGTAAGCTAAAAGTTTGTGTGCGCTTACAAATTGATACTTCTTTTCTTTTATTTGCAAACGAATAGTAAGTTGTTTACAAATAAAATAACAAAATGCTGCTTGTTCTTTGTTTCTTCTTGCGAAAAGTTGTAATTTTGCAGTCGAAAGATAACAAAGTGGTAGTGAAAATCTTGTTTTCTTTGACTTATGAATATATAATAGAGTATTAACAATAAAAGAAAGGTAAAGCATGAAAAAGATTGAAGCAATCATCCGTAAGACAAAGTTTGAGGATGTAAAGGAAGCATTGCTTGCCGCCGACATCGAGTGGTTCTCTTATTACGATGTAAGAGGAGAAGGCAAGATGAGACAGGCTCGTATCTATCGTGGTGTCATGTATGATACCAGTAGTATCGAACGTGTGTTGCTTAACATTGTGGTTCGTGACAAGAACGTGGAGAAAACTATTAATGCCATCCAAGAGGCAGCCCGTACCGGCGAGATTGGTGATGGTCGAATCTTTGTAATTCCTGTGGAAGACACGGTGAGAATCCGTACAGGTGAAAGAGGCGACATCGCTCTTTATAATGCTGAGCAGGAGAAGTAAGGAGTTGCTGCTCCAGTCGTGAAAGGTAGGAAAGATAGTTTTCAATAACAACAACACTTTAAAGTTTAAAGATTATGAGTGTACAGGATTTAGGAATTTCAGTAGATACCGTGTGGATGCTCTTGGCAGCCATGTTGGTCTTTTTCATGCAGCCGGGATTCGCCCTCTGTGAGGCGGGCTTTACCCGTAGTAAAAATACCGCGAACATCTTGTTTAAGAACTTCGTCGATTTCATGGTCGGTTCCGTTCTCTTCTGGTTCGTAGGTTTCGGATTTATGTTTGGTAGCGATGGAGCTGGTTTTATCGGTATGCCTAACTTTGGCGACCTCTCTTTCTATCATGGCGACCTCCCTACTGAGGGCTTCTTGATGTTTGAGACTGTGTTCTGTGCTACGAGTGCAACGATTGTATCTGGTGCTATGGCAGAACGTACCAAGTTCTCCATATATTGCGTTTATTCATTCTTTATCTCATTGATTATTTATCCTGTGGAAGGTCACTGGACATGGGGTGGCGGCTGGCTCTGCAATGCAGAGGAAGGCTCTCTCATGATGAACACCTTTGGTGCTGCCTTCCATGACTTCGCTGGTTCTGCCATCGTTCACTCTGTAGGTGGTGTGCTCGCTTTGGTAGGTGCCATCTGCTTAGGTCCTCGCCTTGGCAAGTATCGCAACGGCAAGAGTACTGCTATCCCTGGTCACAACTTGATGGCTGCTGCTCTCGGTGTGTTCGTCCTCTGGTTTGGATGGTTCGGATTCAACCCTGGTTCTCAGCTTGCAGCTTCTGGTGAAGTGAACCGTGTCGCTATTAGCCACGTATTCTTGACTACCAACTTGGCTGCTGTCGCAGGTGGTCTCGGTACCATGTTCACTTCTTGGATTAAGTATGGCAAACCATCATTCTCTTTGACCTTGAATGGTATCTTGGCTGGTTTGGTAGCCATCACCGCTGGTTGTGATTTGGTGAGTCCTGTTGGTGCATTCATCATCGGTCTCTTGGCAGGTATCATCCTCGTGTTCTCTATCGAGTTCATTGATGTGAAGCTCCATATTGATGACCCAGTTGGTGCAAGTTCTGTACATGGTGTATGTGGTATCTTCGGTACTTTGATGACAGGTCTCTTCGCTCTCGATGGCGGTGCTTTCTATGGTGGAGGCTTCGGATTCTTTGGCGCACAGTGCTTCGGTATCCTTTGCATTGATGCTTGGGCAGCCGTTACGGGTGTCATCCTCTTCTGGACTATCAAGAAAACTGCTGGTATCCGTGTTGACAAGCGAATCGAGGAGGAAGGTCTCGACATCTATGAGCATGGTGAGAGTTGCTACAACTAATGTTTAACTAAAATAAGAGAGATTATGAAGCGAATATTTGATGTAAAGAAGTTGAGTGCGATGGCACTCGGTTTGATGGCGTTTGTTCCTGGCGCAATGGCACAGGACAAGGTGGAAACAACCATTGCTGCCGACTTCGTGAGCCAGTACTATTGGCGTGGTCAGGATTTGGGAGCTATCTCTTTGCAGCCTACTTTAGGACTGGGGTATAAAGGTCTTTCGTTGACAGCTTGGGGAAGCGTTGGAATCTCCGAACCTTCTGATACCAAGGAGTTTGACTTGACATTGGCTTATGAGACAGGTGGCTTCCATGTAGGCGTAACAGATTATTGGTTCAACAATCCAAACGAGAAGTATTTCGCTTACAAGGCTCATGAGACATCTCATGTCTTTGAGGCAAACGTGGGTTATGACTTTGGTCCTGTGGCATTGAACTGGTACACCAACTTCGCTGGAAATGACGGATACACCAAGAAAGGCAAGCGTGCTTACTCTTCCTATTTCGAGGCTACTGCTCCGTTCAAGTTGGGAGGTTGTGATTGGGAAGCTGCCTTGGGTGTTGTTCCTTACGCCACTTCATTCTATGGAGATGCCAATGGCTTCGCAGTTACCAATGTGTCTGTGAAGGCAACCAAGGATATCAAGATAACCAAGTCTTTCAGTATTCCGTTGTTTGCGCAGGTCGCTACCAACCCTAGTACGGAGAAAGCTTACTTGGTAGTGGGTTTCACTTTGCATCCATAAGAAATCGTCTTTTGAAAGATTAAAGGCAGAAGAGGCTTTCTGTTATGGCAAGCCTTGTTATAAATGATAAGAAGCCGATGGTCAGTTTTCGTTTTGACCATCGGCTTCTTTGTGGTTTTATTCCTGAGGATGGTACAGAAAATAATGCCCTCCATCGCTTTGGCAGTATTTGTGGAGCGATGTCTGGATGAATTCCGCATTGGCTCTCACTTGGTCTTCGCTGCCATCATATCCGTTGATAAGGACTACCAAGTGGGTGGTCTTCAGTTCCATCTTCGTTCGCTCGTTGTCGCTGGTCGGGGTTCCTACACCGCCGATTTGGTCACGATAGACGGGCAATCCTTCGATGTTGATTGTGCCTCTTCCGATGCCTTCGTAGGGTTCGCCGGCTTTTCCTACGCCGAGGGTGAGGGTGTTGCCCTCAAACTTGTCGGCATCAAAGCCACCGATGCTGTAGCCATAGGCAATGCTGGCGAGGTTGACCAAATCTACCAAGGTGTCGATTTGGTACAGTGCCTTGCCTTGCAACATACGGCGTATCAGGGCTTCCGATGCAGGACGGTAGCGTGATGGGTCTTTGCCGCAAGCTCTATAGACTTTGCGTGTGGCGGCAATGCCGCTCATCTCTTTCAGCGACTCGGTGGTAAGTGTCGCTTTATACTTTTCTCCCAATTCGTGAATCTCGTCCCATAACTCTTGGCAGTATGGGGTGTTCACCACTTGTGCTTCTACGCAGGCTCCTACGAAGGTAGGGCAAACGGTTTCTATTTCCTTCGATACGATAATTTCCATAGATAACTTGTTTTTATGTGCTGCAGCATCACTTTTGGTTGCAATGCAGCGACGATAGTTCGTTATGACGATGCAAAGGTACAATTAATAGTTGAAAATAACAAATGATTCTTGCTCTAGTCTTTGGTAATCTCGATAAAATGTAAAAAAATAATGAGCTATGGAGGAAAATGCAGTGGAAGATCTTCTCTCGCCTCCCTAGTACCACTTTCATTTCTCCCTAGTTAGGGAAAAATTCTTCCCTAGTTAGGCGTGAATTTTTACCTAGTTAGGGAGCAAATGCTGCGTAGTGGATGGAAAAGTGGGTTTGTGGGGAGGATGTAAAGAATTATTGGCGTGTCAAGCGAATCAGTAATACTTTCCTTGTTTTGTGTATAGTGTTTCAGTAAGAAAGCAAATGGGGTGTAAGTGCATGGACGTATGCGTATGTCGGCAAGGATGCCTAGGAGCGTCGGCGTGGACGTACGCCCATAGGGGGAGACGACGTGCGTCCATAAGGGGTATGGTCGTACAAGCATAGGGGATGCGGATTCGAATCCGTAAGGCGTGCCACTTCTCTTTTCCTTCTTGGCTATCTATCTTTTCCTCCTATGTTGTTTGCCTTTTCTTTCGGTGTTATTCCATTTTGCTTATTTGCTTTTCTTTTAGGAGCGATAAAGCATGACATTATTTTATTTGCGCCTGCGTATGTGCACGCTCACGCACACTGGAGCGTGCGCATATATATAATAAGGAGCGGTGTCGATTATCGCTCACGAAAGTGTGAACGCTTGTTAAAATCATAACTTTTTTGAAACTTTTTTCTCGAAATATTTGGTGGAATGGAAAATAGTTAGTACTTTTGCACTCGCTTTTGAGAAATACACTTCCTCAAAGCAAATGAAGAAAGA
>ENA-OWPL01000371-OWPL01000371.1-human-gut-metagenome-genome-assembly--contig:-NODE-371-length-32002-cov-4.111904_pt1 | contig 32002 bp, 28 predicted proteins | sample MGYA00248263_ERZ651844 | MGnify/ENA primary metagenome ERZ651844 (study PRJEB26924, sample SAMEA4378256) | human gut metagenome | biome: human gut; feature: human-associated habitat; material: faeces...
GCCACACAATCCACGCAATCCGTTTGGTACATCATCAAAAAAGCATCAATCACAAGTCAAATTCTTAGTGATTGCTTTTTCTTTTTTATCTAATTTTTTATTCTTTGTGCGAATTGATATATGCCGATTTAATACTTTCCGGTAATTCGTTTGGAATTATATTTTTGAGCCTTTCCTCATTTCCGTCTTTGATAGCCTCACTGTAATACCAACATTTGAAATTTAACATATCAAGCGTTATATTTAACTTGGTAATCTCAGCTTCTACTTGCTTTTTTTGGTTTTCAAACAATTCTTTTCTTTTGGTATATGTTGAACTTCCTTCCATACACCAAGACATAAATTGCTTAATGTCTTTTATTTGCAACCCTGTTTTTTTCAAGCATTCAATCACACGCAATTCTTCAACCTCTTTTTCGCTAAATTGTCTTATTCCGGATGTGCGATTTAATTCAGGAAACAGTCCTTCTTTATCGTAGTAACGCAAAGTTGATACCGGTAAATCAAACATTTCAGATACTTGACCAATCGTAAACATAATTTTTTCCTCCAAAAAATAAAAAAAGCTCTTGACTTAAAGTTAGGTTTAGGTGCTATTATCAATATAACAGAGATTAAAAAAATATTCAATAGCAAATTTCAAAATTTAGGAGGTTGAAATTTATGGCAATCAAACAAACTGCAGGTAGAAAAGAATTAGGAGAATTTGCTCCTAAATTTGCCGAATTAAATGATGATGTATTATTTGGTGAGGTTTGGAGCAGAGAAGACAAGTTATCACTTAGAGACCGTTCACTTGTTACAGTTACTTCTTTAATGTCGCAAGGTTTAATTGATTCCGCTTTTCGTTACCATTTGGAAAGTGCTAAGAAAAACGGAATTACAAAAGAAGAAATCACGGAGATTTTAACACATAATGCTTTTTATGCAGGATGGCCCAAAGCTTGGGCTGCATTTCGTATGGCAAAAGAAGTGTGGAATGATAAGAACGAGGAAACCGAAGATAATACGATTGAAAAACATGCTTCGTCAATGATATTTCCAATTGGTGAGCCGAACGACAATTTTGCACAGTATTTCAGCGGAAAGAGTTTTCTCGCCCCTGTTTCTAAAGACCAGGTTGGTATTTTTAATGTGACCTTTGAGCCGAAATGCAGAAACAATTGGCATATTCATAAAGCAAAAAACGGTGGCGGACAAATTTTGATTTGTGTTGCCGGACGAGGATATTATCAGGAATGGGGCAAGAAAGCTATAGAAATGCTGCCGGGCGATGTTGTGAATATTCCTGCGAATGTCAAGCATTGGCACGGCGCTGCTCCTGATAGTTGGTTTTCCCATCTGGCAGTAGAAGTTCCCGGCGAAGAAACCACAAATGTGTGGCTCGAAGAAGTAAATGATGATGTTTATAAAGCGAGTACACAAAAATAACGAGGTGATATTATGGCAATTACAGTAAATTTATATTATACAGGCACAAACAGCTCTGCACGAAAATTTGCACAAGAAATGATTGAAAGCGGAACAGTTGAACGAATTAAAAAAGAAAAAGAAAATCTTAAATATGATTATTTTGTGCCGTTGGATGATTCAGAGACGGTTTTGCTTATTGACAGTTGGAGTTCTCAGGAGGCTATTGATATACATCACGCCTCTCCAATGATGAAAACAATAATGAAATTGCGTGAAAAATATGATTTGCATATGCGAGTGGAACGATATGTAGATGACGGAGTAATACAGACAAACGATGAGCAATTCATCCGAAAATAAGAAACAGAGGAGATTTTATTATGAGTAAAAAAGTTTTAATTCTGTCAGGCAGTCCTCGAAAAGGCGGTAACTCTGACATTTTGTGTGATGAATTTGCCAAAGGTGCAACAGAAGCCGGTCATAATGTTGAAAAAATCAGAGTATCTGAAAAGAATATACATCCTTGTATTGCTTGTTACCATTGCAGTAAAAATAGCGGTGCATGTGTATTTAAGGACGATATGGCTGAGATTTTACAAAAAATGATTGATGCTGATGTTCTTGTGTTGGCGAGTCCTGTGTACTTTTATTCAATAGATGCTCAGCTAAAAGCGGTTATCGACCGTACCGTTGCTCGTTGGTTAGAGGTTAAAAATAAGGAATTTTATTATATTACTACTATGGCAGACAATGAAAAATCGTCAGCAGACACAACATTGGCTTGTTTTAGAGGTTTTGCTGATTGTGTCGAAGGTGCAGTTGAAAAAGGAACTGTTGTTGCCGGCGGTGTGTATGAAAAAGGTGAAATTAAAAATCACCCTGCAATAAAATTTGCTTATCAGATGGGCAAAAATGTTTAATGAGATTTCTATACTATTTAAAAATGAAACAAAATTATATTAGGAAGTTTTAGTTATTGTAATCCAACAAAGCTTTATTTTGGAGAAAATTCATTATCCAATTTAAGTGATGAATTAAGAAAATACGGTGATAATGTTGTACTTGTATATGGTACAGGTTCTATGAAAAGAGTTGTCCGATAGCTTATAATATTTATTTATCAATCACCATTTGATTTGCAAAATCTGAACATATAACATATTTTCTTGAAGATTCTATTTAATTATGTTAAACTTAACTATATAAAATATACGGAGTGATGAGTATGTCACAGGTTACAAAGAGGGCACTTGAGGCTTCACTTAAAAATTTGCTGTTAAAGAAGCCGTTGAACAAGATTACAATAAATGATATTGCAGAAGACTGCGGAATAAACCGAATGACTTTTTACTATCATTTTCAGGATATTTATGACCTTGTTGAGTGGGCGTGCCTTGAAGACGCTAAAAAGGCTATCGAAAACCAAAAAACACACGACACTTGGCAACAAGGACTTGTCTCGCTACTTTATGCCGTAAAGGAAAACAAGCCGTTTATCGTCAATGTTTATAACTGCGTTGACAAGGCACAGGTTGAGAAATATCTCAAACCACTTGCAGACGACTTGCTCTTGGGCGTTGTTGAGGAAGAGTCTGTAAACATAAGCGTTCGTGAAGAAGACAAAAAATTCATTGCCAAAATTTATTCTTATTGCTTTGTCGGCATTATGCTTGATTGGATTAAAGATGATATGAAAGAGAAACCTGAAGATTTGGTTGAAAGACTTGCACTCGTTTTAGACGGTGACATAGGCTCGGCTCTGAAGCGCTTTAATTTATCAAAACCACAAAAATGATTAAAATAGCCTCAATATATGCGTTGTGATAAAATTCTTATCACGGCGCTTTTTTTGATTATTGTTAAATGATTATGAGCAAAATATAATGAAGGTACAAAATAATTTTGGGAGGTTTTGTTATGTATTATTCATCAGGAACTTATGAAGCATTTGCTCATCCGGAAAAGCCAAAGGATGTTGACAAAAAATCTGCTTATATTATCGGCACAGGACTTGCAGGACTTGCCGCAGCATTCTATCTTGTTCGTGACGGACAAATGAAAGGTGAGCACATTCATTTGCTTGAAAAACTTGAACTTGCAGGCGGCAGTTGTGACGGTAAAAAAGATGTAACAAAAGGTTTCTATATGCGTGGCGGCAGAGAGATGGACAACCACTTTGAAGTGATGTGGGATATGTTCAGAGATGTGCCTTCAATAGAAACGCCGGGCGTATCGGTACTCGATGAGTACTATTGGCTTAACAAACACGACCCGAATTATTCTCTTTGCCGTGCGTCAATCAATAGAGGTCAAGATGCCCACACTGACAAAAAATTTAAACTTGACAAAGAATCCGCAATGGCACTTTCGACTCTTTTCATCACACCTGAAAAAGATCTTGAGGGCAAAAAAATTTCAGATGTTCTGCCTGATTCATTCTGGTCAACAAATTTCTGGCTCTATTGGCAAACTATGTTTGCTTTTCAGCGTTGGTCAAGCGCTCTTGAAATGAAAAGATATTTGTGCCGTTATGTTCATCATATTGACGGCTTACCTGATTTCAGTGCACTTCGTTTTACCAAATACAATCAATACGAAAGTATGATTTTGCCGCTTGTAAAATATCTTGAAGCACACGGGGTTAAAATTGAATTCGGAATGGATGTTAAGAACGTTGTGATTGAAGATAAGGGCAACAAAAAAATTGCAAAGCAAATTGTTTATGTTAAAGACGGCAAAGAGCAAAGCATTGATTTGATTGAGGATGACCTTGTATTTATTACAAACGGTTGTTGCACAGACACATCTTGCTACGGCGACCAAAACACCGCTCCCGATTTGTCAGGCATCAAAAACGGCTGCGGCGAATCTTGGGATATGTGGAAAAACATCGCAAAACAAGCTAAACACGGTGAATACGGTAACCCTGACGCATTTTGCAATGATGTTGAAGCAACAAACTGGATGAGTGCAACTGTGCAAACATCTGACGAAGAGATAATCAATCACATCATTAATGTTTGCAAGCGTGATCCTCGTGAGGGCAAAGTGACAACCGGCGGTATAGTAACTGTTAAAGACAGCACGAAAAATTGGTATCTTTCTTGGACAATTAACCGTCAACCTCAATTCAAAGCACAGGACAAAAATACAGTTCTGGTTTGGCTTTATGCTCTTAACACAAACAAAGAGGGCAACTATGTTAAAAAAGCCATCAGAAATTGCACGGGCGAAGAAGTTTGCCGTGAATGGCTTTATCATATCGGCATTGACGAAAGCAAGATTGAAGACCTTGCAAAAAATGCCTGCAACACTACAACCTGCTATATGCCATATATCAATGCTTTCTTCCAACCAAGAAAAGAGAGTGACAGACCTAAGGTTGTGCCTGACGGAGCAGTTAACTTTGCGTTCATCGGTCAGTTTGCAGAAACGCCGAGAGATACGATTTTCACAACCGAATACTCAATCAGAACAGGTATGGAAAGCGTATATACACTTCTTGATGTTGACCGTGGTGTACCTGAAGTTTGGGGAAGTAAATACGATGTAAGAGAGCTTTTGCGTGCTTGCTATTATGCGATTGACAAAAAGACGATTGACAAAGTACCTCTTTCATTCAAGGAAAAATTCCTGTTCAAAACAGTGTTGAAAAAAGTTAAAGGTACAGATGTGGAACTGCTTTTGAAAGAAAGCGGATTAATTAAATAACCAAAAGCATGGGAGGCAGTTTAAATCAAATTGCCTCCCTATTTGAATATTTTATGAGAATTTATTAGTTAAACTTCTAACAAACAAAATGAAATGTCACTTTTGGGAGCTAAAATAAAAATGCTTTTAGGTTTGCCCTAAATTTTGGGGTAAGCCTATTTTCTTTTTCTCTAATCTATTGGTTAACTCCTTAAATGTTATTAAATTATGCGTTTTAAAACTTTTTAGTAAATGTACAATAGCTGCACGCAACCACAATATGATAATGATTATCAATTTAATATTGACAATTTGATTTTGTAAGATTATAATGAAAATAAAAATGAGTAAAATTATGAGCGAGAGAAAAAATTATTCCACAAAACACAATAATGAATTATTGAAATATTTGGAAGAACATAAAAATGAGCATTTAACAGTGTCGCAAATCTATAATGATTTGACTGCAAAAGGTATTTCAATAGGATATGCTACTGTCTATAGGCAATTGGAAAAACTTGTTAAGAATTCCAGCGTTGTAAAATATACAATCGACAATACCAGCAGTGCATGCTTTGAATATTTGGGAGAGGATAATCACTCCAAGCAGTCTACATATCACTTAAAATGTGAGCATTGCGGTAAAATCATTCATTTAAGTTGCAATGAAATTGAAGAATTTGAAAATCATATTTCATCGCATCATAATTTTAAGGTCGACCCTGCAAAAACCGTTTTTTACGGCTTATGCGAAAATTGCGCAAAGTAATACTAAGAAAGGAAATCACTGATGGAGCAGGAAGCTATAAGCAAGAAAAAGAGAATAATTACAATGCTTATAGCATTTTTGTTTGTTATAGCGACTGTATTTTCAACTGCTTTTGTTATCAAAGAGGCGAATCATAAGTGCAATCATACCGATTGCCAAATTTGCCAAACAATGCAGCTTTGCATAAAAAACTTAACGGATTTAGGTTCAAAATCGGATGATAATGTAGGTGTAACCGTATTATTTTATTTTGCGTTATTTATCATTCCTTTTGTTACTTATATATTCTCAAAAGAAACGCTTATTGATTTAAAAACTAAATTATCCAATTAAATATAATTATCGACAAGGGACAAGTCTGTATTTTTGGACTTGCATATGTTAAAAACAAGTCTGTTTAGCAGGCTTTATTTTGCTATGCAAAAGTTCCTTGTATTTTTATGCCCATTTTTAAGATTATATTTGATTGGAGATACTTTTATGAAAAAATTTTTAGGTGTTATTGCCGCTGTTTTAAGTGTTGCAATTGTTTTTGTTGCTTGCTCTAATGGAAGAAGCAACAATGAAAACGCAATAAAAAATAATGAGAATAATACAAAACTTAGCATTGTAACAACGATTTTCCCCGAATACGATTGGGTTAGGCAAATACTCGGTGAAAATCAAGCCAATGTAGATTTGACGATGCTTCTTGATAAGGGCGTTGATTTGCACAGCTATCAGCCGAGTGCCGATGATATGGTAAAGGTTTCTAAATGTGACTTGTTTATTTATGCGGGCGGTGAATCGGACGCTTGGGTCGATGATGCTTTGAAGTCTGCTCAAAATAAAAATATGAAGGTTATCAATCTTCTTGATGTTCTTGGAAATTCTGTAAAGGAAGAAGAACAAGTTGAAGGTATGCAAGCTGAAGAAGAGGAAGAAGAGGGCGAAGAGGAAGGTCCTGAATATGATGAACATGTATGGCTTTCTCTTAAAAATGCTAAAATTCTTTGTTCCTCAATTGCTAATGCACTTTGCGAGATTGACTCAAAAAATGCAGATGTATATAAAAAGAATTTAGGTGAATACACCAAAAATCTTGACGCACTGGATAAGGAGTATCAGCAAACAGTTAACAGCGCAAAATATGATACTTTGGTTTTCGGCGACCGTTTTCCGTTTAGATATATGGTTGATGATTATTCTTTGAAATATTATGCCGCATTTGTAGGTTGTTCTGCCGAAACAGAGGCAAGTTTTGAAACGATTAAATTTCTTGCAAATAAGGTTGACGAACTCGGTGCAACAACAGTGCTTACTATTGAAGATCCAAAGCACAAAATCGCTCAAACGGTAGTTGAAAATACAAAAGAAAAAAATCAAAAAATCCTTGCACTCAATTCTATGCAATCGGTTACAAGCGATGATGTTAAGAATGGCGAAACATATTTGAATGTAATGCAAAGCAATCTTGATGTGCTTAAACAAGCTTTGAATTAAGGAGGACGCTATGGCACAGATTGTATGCAAGAATTTGGCTGTCGGCTACGGCAACACAGTTGTAAAAAGTAATATAAATTTTAATGTTGAAAAGGGCGATTACCTTTGCATAATCGGCGAAAACGGTTGCGGAAAAAGTACGCTTATGAAAACAATTTTAGGGTTGGAAAGCGCACTTAACGGAGAAATTGTTTTTTCGGATGATATAAAGAAAAACGAAATCGGATATCTGCCTCAACAAACACAGTTGCAAAGGGATTTTCCGGCATCTGTAAGTGAAGTAGTTATGTCAGGCTTTCTCAACAGAAACGGACTGAGACATTTTTACACAAAAAAGCAAAAAGCCGAGTTTAAGAAGGTTATGAAAAATCTTAATATTCAAGAACTTGAAAAAAGATGCTATCGTGAGCTTTCGGGAGGTCAACAGCAAAAGGTATTACTTGCACGAGCACTCTGTGCTACAGATAAAATTCTTTTACTTGACGAGCCGGTTGCGGCTCTTGACCCAAAGGCAAGCGAGGACTTTTATAATTTGCTTGCTCAAATAAATTCAAACGGCACAACCGTAATTATGATTTCGCACGATGTTAATGAGGCTGTGAAATATGCAACAAAGATATTGTGCTTAAATTCACCGTGTTTCTTCAAAAGTCAAAAAGAATATTTTGAATTTATCAAGGGAGGTGAGCAAAATGCTTGAAAAACTTATGGTTTATTTTGAATTTCCGTTTGTAAGATATGCACTTATCGCCGCAGTTCTTATTGCTCTTTGCTCGTCTCTTTTGGGTGTTACGCTCGTGCTTAAAAGATTTTCATTTATCGGTGACGGACTTTCGCACGTGGCTTTCGGCGCAATGGCAGTTGCAACGGCATTAAAGCTAACAAACAATATGCTTTTAATAATGCCGGTTACAATTATTGCGGCAATTATTCTTTTAATCGGTGGTAAGAATAAAAAGATTAAAGGTGATGCCGCAATAGCTGTTATTTCCGTAGGAGCACTTGCAATAGGTTATTTGGTTATGAATTTGTTTTCAACCTCTGGCAATGTTTCGGGCGATGTTTGTTCAACGCTTTTCGGTTCAACATCAATATTGACCCTTACAATAAAGGATGTTTACTTATGTGTTGCACTGTCGATAGCCGTAATAATTATTTTCTGCGTGTTTTATAACAAGATTTTTGCCGTTACTTTTGATGAAAATTTTGCCAAAGCGACGGGAATAAAAGTGGGGGCATATAACTTCTTGATAGCAGTTACCATTGCGGTTATTATTGTGCTTGCAATGAATCTTGTAGGTTCACTTCTTATTTCTGCTTTGATTATTTTTCCTGCACTTTCGGCAATGCGACTTTTCAATAGTTTTAAGTCTGTAATTATCTTTTCTGCAGCATTTTCCGTTGTATGTACGGTTGTGGGACTTCTTGCCTCAATTCTTGCAGGAACGCCGGTAGGCTCAACCATTGTTGCAAGCGATATAGCCGGATTTATAATTTGCTTGGCTTTATCAAGCGTTAAGAGAGGTGTAAGAGTATGAAAAAAATAATTGCAATTATGTTAGTTTTAGTGTTTGCTTTGAGCTTTGTCGCTTGTTCAAAAAACAGTGATAAAAATGAAAATCCTAACTCAAAGACCACAACAAAAGCAACTGAAACTACAACCGAGGCGAAGTCTGTTGATTTGGACTTGACGCAACTAAGCAGCACGCTAATCTACTCTGAAGTTTATAATATGCTTATTACGCCTGATGATTATAAAGGCAAGATTATAAAAATGAAAGGTCAATTTAATCAATATACGGATGAACAAACAGGCAAAACATACAATGCCGTGATTATTCCTGATGCAACCGCTTGTTGTCAACAAGGATTGGAATTTGAACTTTCAGATAAAACTAGCCCAAATTTTGAACAAGGTGCCGAAATTACGGTTGTCGGCACATTCGATACTTATTCAGAGGGTGAGCTTTTATATTGCCATTTGAAAAATGCAAAAATAATTAATGAACAGTGAATTGAAATTTATTAACAAAAAGGGTTTTACTGTTATTTGCCACTGCCTCTTATAGTGGGGTGCATTATATTTGAGTTTTGAATACGATTCATTTTTCAAGAGCATCAAAAAAGCATCAATTTTCAACAAAAACTATAAAGACAAAAACGAACAGCACCTTCAAATCCTGAAAGTGCTGTTTTTTTATATATGTTAAATTTTCTACTCCAAAGCATTTTTCGGCCAAGATTTTCTCAGAGCCGCATAGGAAATTATAAAGTTTGCAAGCCAGCCTGCCGGAACTGCAAGCCAAACAAATTCAATACCGAAATGCGGTGCACAAATCAATGCCACCGATAAACGAATTGCAAGGTTAACCATATTTGCAATTAAAAACGGTCGCATATTTCCGATTCCACGAAGAACACCGTCTGTTGCCATTTTAATGCCCATAAGTATGAAAAAGTAGGAAAGCCATTTCATATAATCGCCGGACACCTGATACGCTAATTCCGTTCCGTCTTTTCCTAAGAAAAGTGAAGAAATTTGTGTGTGCATTGTTTCTATAACTATAAAGGCAAGAACGGCAAAGCATGCATCTAACAGTAATGCGGCACGGTAACCTTTCTTAATGCGGCTGATTTTTTTGGCACCGAGATTTTGGGAAACAAACGGCGACACTGCATTTCCGATGGATACAAATATCAGTGAAAAAACATTTTCAATTCTCATCGTTGCCGTATATCCTGCGAGCGCTTGCGTGCCAAACGGATTTACAACCGCCTGCACAATCATCATACCGATTGATACGGTTGACTGTTGCAGAATAGACGGTACGGCGATTTTAAGCATGAAGCACAGTTCTCTTTTATCAAACTTGTGAAACGGACTTGCATATTTTCGCATTCGGTAAAGAAAAATCAAAAGCGAAAGTATTGCGGAAATGCCCTGAGCAATAAGAGTGGCAAGTGCTGCGCCGAATACGCCGAGTTTAAGACTGCCCACCATCCAAAGGTCCATAATGATATTCAAAACAGATGAGAATATTAAAAGCCATAACGGAATTTTCGATTCACCGATGGAAGTGAACATGGTTGACAGAATATTATACATAAATAAAAACGGAAAGCCCGCAAAATAGATGCGCAAATACAGCACAGCATCTTCCGTTATATCTGCCGGCGTTTGCAATATGTTCATCATCCAATTTGAACCGAAAAATCCAAAGATACCGAGAAATATGCTTAAAACCAAAAAGCTGATTAACGAGGTTGATACGATTGTTTTCATCTTCCCGTAATTTTGAGCACCGAAATAACGGCTTACAAGCACACCTGCGCCCACGCCTGCACCAAGTGCAATGCAAATAAAAACATTAGTAAGTGCTGCACAGGCACCTACTGCCGCAAGCGCCGATGAACCGACAAATTGACCGACGATGATTGAATCTGCCATATTGTAAATTTGCTGAAAAAAACTGCCCAAAATCATTGGCATTGCAAAAACAGTTAACGCCTTTAGTGGCGGGTCTGTTATCAAATATTCATCCTTTGCCATTTTTATATTCTCCTGAAAATTATATCACAATAAATAAAATCAAAAAGCCGAACATGATACAGCTGTCTCAGTCTGCACCTGTTCGGCTTTTTTGTTACTGAACAATCGCTCACTGAGCGAACATTAGAAGTATAGCATTGTAAAAAAATATTGTCAATGCGTTTAACCTGTTGATTTATAAATAGGGCATAAATTTTATTATCGTCGAATTTATTTATAAAAAAACTCATTGTTTTCTAAAATGTTAGCAAATTGTAAAAAAACTGTTGCAATATTTTATTATATATGTTAAAATATTGGGCGAATAAATGTAATTTTATGTAAGAGGTGTAAATATATGAAGAAAGGTAAAATGTTCAAAAAATCAATTTCTTGTCTTTTGGCAGCGTTGATGATTATTGCATCAATGCCATTCTCCGCAATATCGGCTTCGGCGGCAGACTCATCAATAAACTGTGCATATAACACTCTCATTTCGCAGGCTGGATCTAATCGTTATGGTGATAGAACTTATCTGAATATCGTTAATGACGGACAATCAGGCAGTTTTTCGTTTGCGGTATGGCAGTATGATTTGACTGATGTAAAAAGACTGTTGGGTACTAACAATATGCTTGATTCTGCTTCTGTAACTTTTTCTAAAAAAGCAGTTACAGGTGACGAACAGCCCCAAAAGTTGACATTCTATTATGCAACTAAGGATTATGCAACAGGGAACTCAACATACAAATTTGTCTCTAATAAATTGGGTTTAACAACAAACGGTAAAAACGGTGTAGTTAATTCTGATTTTGTAAAAGACAGTAACGGTAATGTCTATAATTCAGAAGAAGCGAATGGTACTACACGTTCTTCTTATGTTGTTAATAATCTTGGCTTAGTGCCTATAAAAGAATTTAATTCTAGCGAAACAAATTCTAATTCAGAGTTTACTCTTGATTTGGCGACCGCATTGCAATTTGCAATAAATAGCGGAAACAAATATTTTTCTATTGTGGCAATGCTTCCTCAATCTGACAGTACAGTCGGTAAAGAAAAATGGAATGACTTAAATATAAATTCATTAAATCCGACTATCAGTTTTTCTTATTCAGAAGAAACCTTTGAAAAAACTAAAAAATACACAAAGAGTTTAATGCAAAATGTTTCTTCGTTTAAGAAAACATATTCTGAATCATATATTGGCGATACTGCAAAAACTGACGAATATATGAAAGGCTTTTATAAGAGCGGAACATGGGCAACACAGAATACAACCAGAGTTACTTGTCAAGCTAATAGTGCCTTGTACTCGAATTTCTCAGTAAGTGGTCCTACTAATGCAGTTGCTATATATGATACAGTGGGAAAAGAAATTCGCTTTCCTGTGATTTCATATAATGCCGGCGGTAGTGGCAACCATGGTATAAGAATTCAGTATGTCGCACTTCCAAGTAGCGTTTATGCTAATTTTTCTATGGGCGATGACAAGTGGCGTCGTTGTAGTGGGATTAATAATTTAACTACTTACAGTGATAATAACCACGATTTTGATTCATTTGAATCAACTACTAACAGTAACAAATATGAGTTTAGAACCAATGAAACTAAGCAATGGAGAAACTTCGTAAGGTATACAGGTAGCGGTAATACCGATAAATATTATGATGAAGTTACCGATTTCTCCTGGAAGTATTCAGGTGTCTATGGAGGAAATTCTGCAACCCATGCAGATATACCTGTATCTTACGGTGTTTATATCTTGAATTTGCTTCCTTTGAATAATATTTTAGACAACTGTTCAAGCAAATTTAACCAAATTTCTGCAAACGATCCGTTTTATAGCGAAGAATCGTTGACTACTTATTATAAAGCACTTCAAAATGTATTGAGTTTTGATGCTACTCAGTATATTTCAACAGGCTCAGGTGATGAAGTTAAAAAAGCTGCCGCAGCAGTTAAAAAAGCAGTTAATGACTATAACGATGCAATCAATAATTTGGAATATAAATACACATTCCAAAGAGCTAATAATGCAGAACCTATTATTGTGAATGCTAAAAATGCTAATGAAGCTTATAATAATAAACCTGCTAATACAGAGAATAAAACTGTTCAAGTAAGCGACACACAGCACACAACATATACTTACACTTGGCCGACAAACCCAAGTGGCTATGTATTCACCGAAAAGAAAGAAGAAGTAACAGAAAACCACGACTTTAGCGATAATAAAATAGTATGTTCATGCGGTTATGAACCTGACTTTTCAGCTTATAATAATGCCGCGGGTACGGAGTATTTAAGTATTAAGGATAATTCTGCTGATTATGATAAAGATTCGTATTCGAATTATGAAACTGCCGTATTGTCTGCCGCTGCTAAAAGAAATGATGTTCATTCGCAAAAAGACATTGATGATATTACTTATAAAATCCTTTATGCTAAATCTTTGCTTCGTAAGAAACAGGGTAAAGTAACTCTCACGGTTTATGATGCAAATGGCAATATTGTTTCTGATGCAGGCGATACTTTTACCGGCAATTACGGCGATACTGTAACGGTTAAGCCAAAAAGCACATGTAATATTGTTAAATGGGTTGTTGAGACTAATACCGCAAAAAAAGAATTTGTTGGAGAATTGCCAAATATTGACTTAGTTGTAACCGGAGATACTACTGTTAAGGCTTATTGTGATAATTCTACAACAGATACTGAAAATTCGTATACTAAAGTTATATTTAAGGGCAGTAACGGAAAGGTATCTGCAATTAAGTATGTTAAAGTCGGAGAAAAATTAAAGACCGATACCGTTGAAAAACCTTCGCTTGCGTTATATACAATAGGTGAATGGAATGTTTCAGAGGTTGTGGGTTCAGCAGATAAAGCAGAAGTTACTGTAATTGCTCCATGTGAACCTAATACTTCATATCAATGTGGAATTCACTTTGCAGGAAAAGGAGACGAAGTCATATACAAACCTTATGATACAAGAATCGATATAAATGATTATATTCAAAATGATAATGTTACGTATGCTTTGGCTACTGATGAGTTCGGAAAAAATATAATTGCTTATATTGATGGTACCGTATTTTATGTACCTGCAAGGGCAGATGTATATGTAGTTAAAAAGAGTATCGGTTCTAAGGAAACTATGATAAATACGGTAGGTGTTTATACTACCACAAGAGGCACAGGAGAGAATGCTAAGAAAACAATAGGCTTTAACTGTAAGTTTTCATTAGCTGAAGGCTGTCAAGCTCTTGAATGGGGCGTTGTATTTATACCGATATACAATAAAGCCGGTGGTGGAACAAGAATAGGTACAAGTACAGTCGCTCCTATCAGATCTCTTTCAGCACAAAATGAATATACTGCAAGAATTAATATTCCTGCCAGCAGTACATCTTATAACTCAATAAAAGCAAAGGCTTATCTTAAATATAGAGACGAAGCCGGAAATGAAATTGTTAAATATGGCAATGAAAATACACAGGCTTTTGATACTAATACTAAATTTTGGGAGGTAAAATAATGAAAAAGTTTGATATTCCTGAAATTGAAATTATTATGTTTCGTATGCCTTGCGACAAAATACGCACCGGCTTTGAAACAAGTGGTGAGGATGTAGATTTACCTGCAACTCAAAGTTTGGAATTTTAATCAGTATAATAATCGTAGGGGCGAACTTAGTTCGCCCCTACTTTTTTATGCACCAATTGATTTTGTAAGAACAATGCGTCCCCTTAAAAAGGGAGGCTCTAGTGACACCTACAATTGTATATAATTTCAAAGCCTTGACATTTTATAACAATATATAGTATAATGATTTAGTATGTATACTAATAATGGAGGGGTAATCTTGGCTAAGAAGCAAGAATACGGCAACGAAAGCATTAAGTCGCTCAAGGGCGCAGACAGAGTAAGAAAAAGACCTGCCGTAATTTTCGGCTCGGACGGTATCGAGGGTTGCGAGCATTCTATATTTGAGATTATGTCCAACTCTATCGACGAGGCGAGAGAGGGCTACGGAAAAAAGATTATCATTACACGCTATAATGACGGCTCGGTTGAGGTGCAGGACTTCGGACGAGGCATTCCTGTTGATTATAACAAGAACGAGGAAAAGTTTAACTGGGAACTTCTTTTTTGCGAACTCTATGCCGGAGGCAAGTACGATAACGGCAAGGACAACTATGAATTTTCTCTCGGCTTAAACGGCTTGGGTCTTTGTGCTACGCAATATGCGAGCGAATATATGGACGCCGAAGTTAAGACGGGCGGATTTAAGTACACGCTTCATTTTGAACACGGTGAAAATGTGGGCGGACTGACAAAAGAACCGTACGGCAAAAGGGGAGACACCGGAACAAAAATTAAGTGGAAACCCGACCTTAAAGTATTTACGGATATTAATGTACCGGTTGATTATTTTATTGAAACAATCAAGCGACAGGCTATTGTAAACGACGGAATTACTTTTATTTTCAAAAATCAACTCACGGCAACTCAATTTGAAACTACCGAATTTTGCTACGAAAACGGCATTAAAGACTATGTTGCCGAAATTGCAGGAGAGGACGCTTTTACAACGCCGCAATACTGGGAATGTGAGCGTGTCGGCAGAGACCGTGACGATTTGGACGATTATAAATTAAAAATCAAAGCGGCATTATGCTTTTCTTTGAAGCGACAGTTAAAAGAATATTATCACAACTCCTCATTTTTGGAGCACGGCGGAGCGCCCGAAAAAGCGTTCAGAAGTGCCTTTGTGAGCCAGATAAACGCTTATTTGAAACAGAACAATAAGTTTAACAAAAACGACTCTCAAATCAACGCACAGGACATTGAGGAGTGCGTTATCTTTGTTGTGTCCTCTTTTTCTACCCAAACTTCTTATGAAAACCAAACAAAAAAGGCTATCACAAACAAGTTTATTCAAGAGGCAATGACTGATTTCTTCAGAAAGCAGTTAGAGGTTTATTTCATCGAAAACAAGATGGATGCCGATAAGATAGCCGACCAAATGATTATCAATATGCGTTCCCGTATCAAGGCGGAGAACACCCGAAAAACCCTTAAAACAACCCTGCAAACAAAGGTTGATATGACAAACAGAATTCAAAAGTTTGTTGACTGCCGTAGCAAGGATGTAAACGAGAGAGAAATTTTTATCGTTGAGGGTGACTCTGCTCTGGGTGCCTGTAAGCAGGCGAGAGACGCTAATTTTCAGGCACTTATGCCTGTTCGAGGTAAAATTCTCAACTGCCTTAAATCAGATTATGACAAGATTTTCAAAAGCGATATTATCACCGATTTGATTAAGGTGCTCGGATGCGGCGTTGAGGTCAAGAGCAAAGCCGCTAAGGATGTATCAATGTTTGATATGGATTCCTTGCGTTGGAACAAGATTATGATTTGTACCGATGCCGATGTTGACGGATTCCAAATCAGAACGCTTATTTTGACTATGATTTACCGCCTTATGCCTAAGTTGATTGAGGCGGGCAAGGTGTATATTGCAGAATCTCCGCTTTATGAGGTTACCTGCAAGGACCAGACATATTTTGCTTACAACGAGATTGAAATGGACGGCATTAAAGAGCAACTCGGCGACAGCAAGTACACTGTTCAGCGTTCAAAAGGTCTCGGCGAAAACGAGGCGGATATGATGTCGCTGACCACTATGAACCCTGCCACAAGGCGGCTTATCAAGGTTACTCCGAGTGATGCCGAGGCTACCGCTCAGGTGTTTGATTTGCTTCTCGGAGACAATCTTGACGGCAGAAAAGAATATATTGCAAATTACGGTCATCTTTATCTTGATGCCGCAGATGTAAGTTAAGGAGGGATTAAATTGGCAAGAAGAAAAAAAGCATCAAACGAGCCGGTTAATACCCTCGCAGACAATGTTCATATTAAAGACGCAGGAACTGTTAAGGACGAAAAAATAGTTGACACTCTTAAATCAAACTATATGCCTTACGCCATGAGTGTTATTTTATCCCGTGCGATTCCCGAAATTGACGGTTTTAAGCCGTCGCACAGAAAGTTGCTTTATACAATGTATAATATGGGACTTTTGCAGGGCTCAACCATAAAGAGTGCAAATATTGTCGGCAGAACCATGCAACTCAATCCCCACGGAGACGCTTCGATTTACGAAACTATGATTAGGCTGTCTCGAGGCAACGAGAGCCTTTTATACCCCTATGTGGAGTCAAAGGGTAACTTCGGTAAGGCTTACAGTAAAAATATGATGTACGCTGCTTCTCGTTACACTGAGGCAAAACTTGCGCCGATAGCAAAGGAACTTTTCGAGGATATTAATAAAGACACGGTTGATTTTGTTGATAACTATGATAATTCAATGAAAGAGCCGACGCTTTTACCTGTAACGTTTCCGTCTGTTTTGGCTAATGTGACTACCGGTATCGCAGTAGGTATGGCGTCTTCTATTGCTTCGTTTAACCTAAAGGAACTTTGCGACACCACCGTTGCACTTATCAAAAATCCCCAACACGAAATTTCCGAAACGCTTCTTGCTCCGGATTTTGTAGGCGGCGGATATATTATCTATGACAAGGACGAGCTTGACAGAATTTACAAAACAGGCAGAGGCTCTGTAAAGGTTCGTGCAAAGTATAATTATGACAAAGCGTATAATTGCATAGACATTACGGAGATACCGCCTACCACGACTTCGGAGGCGATAATTGACAAAATTGTAGAACTTGTTAAGACGAACAAGGTCAAGGAACTTTCCGATGTCAGAGATGAGACCGACCTTAAAGGTCTTAGAATTACTCTTGACTTAAAGCGTGGAATCGACCCCGACGCTCTTATGACAAAACTTTACAAAATGACTCCGCTTGAGGATACTTTTTCCTGCAACTTTAATGTTCTTATTAACGGCTATCCCCGAGTTTTAGGTGTCGGTGAGATACTTAACGAATGGATTGAATTCCGTCTTAACTGCGTCAGAAGAAGGACAAAATTTAATCTTGACAAAAAAACGGAAAGACTTCATTTGCTCCGTGGTCTTGAAAAAATTCTTCTTGATATTGATAAGGCGATTAAGATTATTCGAGGTACGGAATCGGAAGGCGATGTTGTACCTAATCTTATGATAGGATTCGGCATTGACAGAATTCAAGCGGATTATGTTGCCGAAATAAAACTTCGTCACTTAAACAGAGAGTATATTCTTAAAAGAACCAACGATATAGAAACTCTCCAAAAAGAGATTGAGGAACTTCAGGGAATTCTCGACAGCAAAAATAAGCAAAAGAAAATTATTATTAAAGAGTTAAACGAAGTCTGCGAAAAGTATTCGCTTGAGAGACGCTCCCAAATTCTTTATGAGGTTGATCAGTACGATGATTCGCTTCAGGCTGAAATTCCCGATTATCCTGTTACACTGTTTATTACCAAAGAGGGTTATCTTAATAAAATCCGAACGGCAAATTTGCGTATGTCAGGCGATCAAAAAGTAAAAGAGGGCGACTTTGTAGAAAAAACTTTTGAATGTTCCAACAAAGACGAACTTCTCGCTTTTACCGATAAGGGTCAGGTCTACAAGGCTAAACTTGATGATTTTTCCGACGGAAAGGCATCGCAACTCGGTATTTATGTTCCGTCAAAACTTGAAATGGAACAGGACGAAAAGGTTGTTTATATCTGCGTGATAAAAGAATATATCGGCTATATGATTTTTGTATTTGAAAACGGAAAAGTGGCTAAAGTAGATATAAGCGCATACCAAACAAAAACAAACAGAAAGAAACTGTTAAAGGCTTATTCTCTCAAATCACCTCTTGCGTGCTGTGAATATATAGAAGAGGATACCGAGTTTGTTCTATCCTCAACAAGCGGCAGAATGCTGATATTAAACACAGGCTCATTGACTCCTAAATCATCAAAAGACACTATCGGCGTTTCTGTTATGACCCAAAAGAAAAATCATAAGGTGGATTCAATGCACAAATATGTTGAGGGTGAGTTTGAAAAAGCATGGCGATTCAGAACAAAGAATCTTCCTGCTTCAGGCGCATTGCCGGGTCCTGCGGATAATACTCAGCAGATAAGTTTTTGATTATAAAAAAATGCTTGCATTATTATTATAAGTATGCTATAATTCAGTAGTCAAAATTCGATTGGAGGAAAATTTATGCTCTGGTATCATTATGTCTTTGGTGCAGTATTAATCGTTGCATCAATAATTATAACTATTATCGTTCTTATGCAAGAGGGCAGATCATCTAATTTATCCGGTGTTATTGGCGGAAACAGTGAATCCTACGGTAACAAGTCAAAGGGTATGACAAATGAAAAGAAGCTTGAAAGAGTAACAAAGTGGTTTATCACATTTTTCTTTATTCTTGTTTTAGCGGCATTTTTGGTATTTCTTTTTGTATAACAATTGAGTAATAACCTTGCGTTATGCAAGGTTATTTTTTTGTATCAGAGGTTTGCAGTGAATTATATTATTTTTGATTTAGAATGGAATAACGCCTACAGTTACGTAAGTAAAGGCTTTATGAATGAAATTATCGAAATCGGCGCAGTTAAGCTCAACGAAAGGCTTGAAATTGTCGATACTTTTAAGCAACTCGTAAAGCCTAAAATCACAAAGAAACTGTCGGGCAGATGTAAAAATTTAACTAACATTACAAACGAAGAGTTAAAGGAAAACGGTATTTCTTTTAATGACGCCATTGCGGATTTTGCTCAGTGGAGCAGTGGATACGGTAATGTTTTTTTGTCGTGGAGCAATTCGGATCTTTATGTTCTTGCGGCAGATTATCAGATACTACTTGGCAATCTCAACATAAGTTTTATCTCCAAATATTGTGACGCACAAAAATATTGTATGTCTTTCATTGAAAAAGAAGATAAAAATCAAGTCTCACTTGCTAAATGCTGCGAACTTTTCGGCATTGATATTGATACTTATTCTTTGCACAGGGCACTCACCGATTGTTATTTGGAGGCGGAGTGCTTTAAGAAAGTCTTTGACAGAAATAAGATTAAGAAATATATTGTTGACTGCGATAAGACCTTTTTTGAAAGGCTTATTTATAAGCCGTACCTTATCACCTCGCCGAAATCACAGTTGTTTAATGTCTATGAGCAGGTTATTCTTTGTCCCGATTGTAATTCAGAGATGGACAGACTGAAAGGTTATGAGTGCGTTAATAAATCTTTCAGATGCCCGACCAAATGCACCGTTTGCAATAAAAGTTATTGGACAACCGTCAGAGCAAAGAAAATATATGACGGCGTTGTTGTGTCCGTTAAAAGCGTTGATATGAATAAGAAAAAGGCAAGACGGCTGTCTCAGTCAAAAAATCAACAAAAAAATAACGCTCATTTGTAAATAATTGCAAAAAAATCTTTATTTTTTAATTATTATAATATATAATATATTTATCTTGCTTTCAGGAGGTTTCGTTCATGGCAAACAAAGATTACGATGAGTTAATGCAAGCATTTATGAACAATTCTCAAAAAGTATATAACGAGGACAAGGAAGCGCAGAATAAGAATGCAAAAAAGCTTCCCACTTCATACAGCACCTTTGACAACAAAGGCAGTAAAAATGTAAAGAAAAAATCTTCCGATAAAAAGAACGGCAATAAAAATGGCGGCTCAGGCGAAAAAAAGGTTGGTAATACAATACTTAAAATTTTGCTGGGAATAATAATTGTTGTTGCGGTAGTTGGAATTATCTGTTCTTCGGTTCTTTTTGTTTACGGTTATTCGATTGTCCATGGCGATGTTGTGTTTAATCTTGACGATGAGGCATCAAGCCAAAATCAGACCTCTTTCATTTACGGTTATGACGATAACAATGAACCTGTTGAAATCACAAGGCTTCACGGTGAAGAAAACAGAATTTGGCTTGATATAGACGATATGACTCCGTACCTAAGTAAGGCATTTATAGCAACAGAAGACGAGAGATTTGAAAAGCACCACGGCGTTGATTGGATAAGAACAATCGGAGTTTTGGTAAAGCCTACAAACAGCGGACAGGGCGGCTCAACAATTACTCAGCAGCTTATTAAAAACCTTACCGACGAAAATGATGTTACTTTCGTTAGAAAATTTAATGAAATATTGTCAGCTCTTAATTTGGAAAAGCATTATTCTAAAGACCAGATTATGGAGGCTTATCTTAACACAATTTATCTTTCGCATGGTTGTTACGGCGTTAAAACTGCGGCAGAAACTTATTTCGGTAAAGATGTTAAGGATTTGAATATTGCCGAATGCGCAACGCTTGCAGGCATTACTCAGTTTCCTACCAAGTATGACCCGCTTTTGAATCCCGAAAACAACAAGAAAAAGCAGGAGTACATTCTCGGTAAAATGAAGTCAAACAATTTCATCACCGAGGAAGAGTACGAGGAAGCGAAGAATTATAAACTCGTCTTTACCAATTCGCCCGATTATCAGGGCAGTCAGGTAAGCAACAGCGGTGATGATACAAACGAGTCGAGTTCAATTAACTCTTACTATACCGACTATGTTATTGACGAGGTAATAGAGGACTTGCAAAATGCAGGTTACAGCGCAAAGAAAGCCAGAAGTATGATTTACGGCGGCGGCTTAAAGATTTATTCAGCTGTTGATTTTACGGTTCAAAACGCAATAGAGGATGTTTACGAAAATTACAGAAAGATGCCTGACGAGACTGTTCAGGGCGCTTGTGTAATTATGGACTATAAAGGCAGAGTCCTCGGTATGGTCGGCGGCACCGGCAAAAAGGAAGCAAACCGAACGCTCAACCGTGCATGGCAGTCTACCAGACAGCCCGGTTCTACAATAAAGCCATTGTCGGTATACGGCCCGGCACTTGAAAAAAGTTTGCAGGATGACGATGTTGATATATATTGGTCAACCCCGACAAAGGACGCACCGCTTATGAATATCGACGGAAAGCCGTGGCCTACGAATGAGGGCGGTACTTATTCGAACAGAACAGTAACCGTTCAGTACGGTCTTGCAAACTCACTCAATACAATTTCCGCAAGAACACTCGATAAAATCGGAACAACCTATTCTTATGATTTCTTTAAGAATAAATTCCATATTTCAACTCTTACTCCTCAGGACTGTGACCTTGCGCCTATGGCTACCGGTGCGTTGACATATGGTGTAACTGTTCTTGAAATGACTGCCGCATACCAGGCATTCGGTAACGGTGGATATTATTACGAACCTTACGGATACTATAAAATTGAAGATTCAAAAGGAAATGTAATAATCGAAAAAACACCTGATAAAGATAAAGAGGTTGCACTCAGCGAAAACACATCATGGGTTATGAACAGACTGCTAAACACTGTTATGACCCAGGGTACAGGTCGTTATTATGCTCTTGACGGTATTGAATGTATCGGTAAAACAGGTACAACAACCGAATCTTACGACCGTTGGTTTATGGGCGGAACACCCGAATATATCGGCGGAATTTGGTACGGTTATGATGAAAATAAAGAGGTTGTTTACAGTCTCTCCTATAACCCTGCCGGAACACTTTGGAACAGTGTTATGAAGCGGATATACGAAAAGAAGTCAAATCCCGTTAAGGAATTTACTCTTTCGGACGGCGTTGTCAGAAGGGAATATTCCTCAAACGGCGGACTTTACAGCGGTTCGGGCAATTGGGGATGGTTTGATGTAAATAATCTTCCTCGCCAAACCGATTACCACGATTATGGCAACAAAACAACAAGTTCAAGCAGAAATAACAATAATTCCGAAACAAAGAGAAACGATAACGAAACAACTGCCGCAGACGGCAATCCGTCTGACGGAGATGAAGAATAAGATTAAAAGTACTAGGAAAATCGCAATGATTTTCCTAGTACTTGTATAAGTGAAATTATGAAGATAATGTCAGTTGATTACGGAGACAGGAGAACAGGTATTGCACTCTCTGATATAAGAGGCATCTTGGCTTCTCCCTTAACCGTTATTAAAGAATCATATCAGCCGAAACTTGCAAAAGAAATCGTAAGCCTTGCTGTTGATAATGATGTAAAAACCGTTGTTATAGGCTTGCCGAGAAATATGGACGGAAGTTACGGCTACCGTTGCGATGAGTGCAAATCACTCGGTGAGGCGATTAGTAATATTAATACAGAACTTAATATTTGCTTTGAGGATGAGCGACTTACCACTGTTATGGCTCATAATGTTTTGAGCGAAAATAATGTTCGTGGCAAAAAGCGTAAGGATACCGTGGATGCTGTTTCTGCCGTTATGATTTTGCAAAGCTATCTGGATAAAAACAAGTAATCATAAAGCATAAATTGCCGTATGATTATACGGTGGTTTTGTGAAATTTAAGCTTTTTGATATAGAGTTCAAAATTGAATATTCGTTATTTATTATTCTTTTAATTGCCCTGTTTGCAAAGAATGACAGCGTTTTATTTTTACTGTTGTTTTCATCTTTGCACGAAGTAGGACATATATTAAGTCTTTATCTTCTCGGCGGTAAAGCAAAGAAAATAACTTTTGCTTATTACGGCATAGGTATGGTAAGACACGGCGATTTGAACTTTTTGTCAGAAATTATTTTTCTGCTTTCGGGAATTGCAATTAATTCCGTCTTTGTTATATTCAATTTTCAAAGGGAAATAAATTTTTGCCTGCTCTTTATTAATCTTCTTCCGATTTATCCGCTTGATGCAGGGAGATGCGTAAAATTGTTTTTCGAAAGAGTATTTGATTTTAATGTTTCATACAAACTGTACTTTTCTTTTTCTGTTGTTTGCTTTGTTGCTTTACTTATTTTTTCATTCTATATAAAGAATTTTAATTTAATTTTGATTTGTGTATATTTGTTTTTTCAAATAATTAGAGGTAACTATGATTAAAAAAGAGGTTGAAAAAATACTCCAATATGTTCAAAAACCTGCACGGTATGTAGGCGGTGAACTTAACAGCGTCGTTAAAAATCCTGATGAAGTGGCTTTGCGATACGCTTTTTGTTTTCCCGATACATACGAAATCGGTATGAGTCACCTCGGAATGAAAATACTTTACGGACTTGTTAATGCCAGAGATGACGCATGGTGCGAGAGAGTATTTGCTCCCGATACCGATATGGAAGAACTTATGAGGAAAAACAATATTCCTCTTTTTGCACTCGAGAGCGGAGATTACATAAAAGACTTCGACATTATAGGTTTTACGCTTCAGTATGAACTCAGTTATACCAATGTGCTCAATATGCTTGACCTTGCCGGAATTAAGCTTTTTTCAAAGGACAGGACAGAACTTACTCCGATTATTTGCTGCGGCGGACCGTGTGCATGCAATCCTGAGCCGATTGCCGATTTTTTCGATATTGTATTTTTGGGCGACGGCGAGGAGACAACAGAACAGGTTCTCGACCTGCTTAAATATTGTAAAGAAAACGGACTGTCAAAGCACGATTTTCTGCTTAAAGCTAAAGACATTCGTGGCATTTACGTTCCCTCATTTTACGAGCCGAGTTATAATGATGACGGTACTCTGAGAGAATTAAAACCCATTAACGGGGCACCCGAGAAGATTAAAAAGGCAGTTGTTGCCAATATGGACACCTGTTATTATCCCGACAAATTCGTAGTTCCTTTTATTAATATAGTGCACGACAGGGCGGTAGAGGAAATATTTCGTGGTTGTATAAGAGGCTGCCGTTTTTGCCAAGCCGGATTCACTTATCGTCCCATCAGGGAAAAAAGTGTTGAGACTATTAATAAGCAGAGTAAGGCTCTTATTGACTCCACGGGCTATGATGAACTTTCTCTCTGCTCGCTTTCCACTTCCGACCATTCCTGCGTAAACGAAATGCTGACCTCACTCATTGATTGGACAGCTAAAGATAATATTAATCTTTCGCTTCCGAGTTTGAGAGTTGATAATTTTTCCGATGAACTTGTTGAAAAACTTAATATGGTCAGAAAAAGCGGACTCACTTTTGCTGCGGAGGCAGGAACGCAAAGGCTCAGAGATGTTATAAATAAGAACATTTCCGAAGAAGAAATTCTCCATACCTGCACTAAGGCTTTTGATAATGGCTGGACTACCGTAAAGTTGTACTTTATGATGGGTCTTCCTACTGAAACTATGGAAGACATAGAAGGCATTGCTAATCTCGGAATGAATGTAGTTCATGCTTTTTATCAAAATCCCAATCGACAAAAAGGTACCGGCGTTCAGGTTAATATTTCCTGTGCCTCGTTCATTCCCAAGCCGTTTACGCCTTTTCAGTGGGAACCCGAGGACAGTATGGAATCTCTTAAGGCTAAACAGGCTCATTTGCTCGAGTCAATCCCGTCAAAGAAAATCAAAGTGTCATATCATGAAACACCGACCTCATTGCTTGAGGGAGTTCTCGCAAGAGGAGACAGACGCCTCTGTGCCGTTTTGTATGATGCGTTTATGAACGGCTGTAAGTTTGATTCATGGGACGATAAATTCAAGTTTGATACATGGATGAAGGCTTTTGAAAAGAATAATATCGACCCTTATTTTTACACCCGCCGAAGAAGAGATTTCAGCGAACTTTTACCGTGGGATCACATCGATTACGGCGTCAGCCGAAAATTTCTCGAAAGGGAAAACTTAAAGGCGCACGAGAGCAAAACCACTCCGCATTGCAGAATTAAATGTGCCGGCTGCGGAGCAAATATGCTCAACGGAGGTCATTGCGATGCGAGAGGTTAGACTGAAATTTTCAAAAACGGGTCAGGCTAAATATATCAGCCACTTGGATACAAACAGAGTTTTTTCCCGTGCTTTTTCAAGAGCAAAGATAAATTTGTGGTATACCGAGGGATTTAATCCAAGACCGTATATGAGCTTTTCTCTGCCGCTTTCTCTCGGCGTTGAGAGTCTGTGCGAAAATGTGGATATTCGTATCACAGATGACATGAGCGACGACGAACTTAAAAAGCGAATGAACGATGCACTTCCTGTCGGTATAAGAATTCTTGATGTTTACGAGAACTTTATGGATTGCGAGCAGATATGTTACAGCGATTATGTCTATAAATTCGAGTTTGAGGATAATGACCTTGCACTGCAAAAGATTAAATCCGTGCTTGAATCAGATCAAATTATGGCTCTGAAAAAAGGTAAGCAGGGAAGAAAAAGAGTGTTTAAGGAAACCGATATTAAGCAGTTCATTGTTAAATATAATATATCAATCAGGGACGAGGATATTGTGCTTAACATAAGGCTTTTTGCGGGAGTTAAGAAAAATCTTAATCCGACTCTTTTATTTGATACGATTATCAGGCTGATTGACATGGATTTTGAATGGAAAAGTATCGCAAGAATTAATCTTTTGACCGAAGATTTGAAGCAATACAGATAATTAAATTAATGAGGATGATTTTATGCGAGTATTTTTAAGTTGTCTAGTTTGCCGTTTTGTTCATTTTATTTTGCATAAAATGGGCAGAGGTGCAACGACTATGCCGGGCAGAGTTGCTCTTAAGGTTAAGAGAAATGTGCTGTCCGATTTGTCAAAAAATGTAAAAGTAATTATAGTAACCGGTACAAACGGTAAGACCACCTCCTGCCGTATTATCGAGGAGGGACTTAAAAAAGCAGGCAAAACCTACTTTATAAATAAATCGGGAGCAAACCTCATCACAGGAATTACCTCCTCGTTTATTATGAATTCTACTGTTACCGGTAAAAATAAATATGAATATGCAATAGTCGAGTGCGATGAGAATGCTTTTCGTGAGGTATCAAGATACATTCATTGCGATGTTGTTCTCGTAACAAATGTTTTTCGTGACCAACTTGACAGATACGGTGAGGTTACTCATACGCTTAATGCGATTAAGGAGAGCATAAAAAATCTGCCTGACGCTGTTATATGTCTTGATGCCGATTGCTCGCTCACTTATTCTATATCGAGAGATGTAAATAATAAGATAGTTACATTCGGCGTTGACGTTCCGTTTGACGAAAATGCAAAAGCACCGGAAATCAGCGACGCAAAATATTGTATTTTCTGCAAGCATGAGTATGATTATACTTATCATACCTTCGGTCATCTCGGCGGCTTTGTATGTAAAAACTGCGGCTATAAGCGACCAAAACCGGATTTTGCCGTAACTGAAATTCATGAGCTTGCACAAAATCATTCCGTTGTCAGTGCAAACTTTAACTCTGATAACAGACTTGTTAAGATTAATATCGGCGGTGCGTATAACATTTATAACGCAATCGGTTGTGCAGCGGGTCTCAGTTGCCTTGGTATAGACACCGATACAATCATCAGTGCTCTTGATACTTTTAACGGAGCGTTCGGCAGAATGGAACAATTTAATGCAGGGGACCATAAGGTTAATATAATTCTTGTTAAGAATCCGGCAGGATTCACTCAAACTATGAATTTCATTAAATCCGTTAAAGATGATTTCACTCTCGTTTTGTCACTCAACGATAATGCGGCTGACGGCAGAGATGTAAGTTGGATTTGGGATGTTGACTTTGCGGGAATATTTGAAAAAGATAATGTTAAAGAACTTTATGTTACCGGCAAGAGATGCTATGATATGGCTGTTCGTGTAAAATATGAGGGTGTCGGCGGCAGAAAAATTAATGTTATAGAAAACGAAGACTATAATAAACTGGCTGATTTGGCTCAAAACAGTGAACGAGATGTTTATATAGTTCCGACCTATACATCAATGATGACAATGCGACCTGTTATTGCAAAGAGATTCGGAGGTAAGGACTTTTGGGAATGATGATTAGAATTGCTCATATTTATCCCGATATGCTTAATCTTTACGGCGACAGGGGTAATATTTTAGCACTTAAAAGAAGAATGGAACTAAGAGGAATTGAGGTAATGGTAGACAGTATCACCATGGGAAAATCCTTTAATTCCGATGATTATGATATTTTATTTGTCGGCGGAGGTCAGGATTTTGAGCAGGATGTATTGCTTAATGACCTGAAACAGGGCAAGGATAAGGAAATTCAAAAGGCTGTCGAAAACGGCAAAGTTATGCTTGCTATCTGCGGCGGCTATCAAATGCTCGGAAAATACTATAAAACCCATGACGGTAAAATGCTTGAATATATGGGAATTATCGATTTTTATACAGAGGGCGTTGAGGAGCGTATGATTGGCAATTACGCTTTTAAGACCGCAGAAGGAATAGAAATTGTCGGCTTTGAAAATCACAGCGGAAAGACCTACCTCGGCAAAAATGTTAAGCCGCTCGGCACCGTCATTAAGGGTTACGGCAATAACGGAGAGGATTCAACCGAGGGCGTCAGATATAAAAACACATTCGGCACATATTCACACGGTCCGATTCTACCCAAGAATTCAAAGTTCGCCGATTTACTTATTTCACTTGCTTTGAAAAACAAGTACGGCGATGTTGAACTTATAAAACTTGATGATGAACTTGAACTTAAAGCACAAAAGCAGGTAATGGAATTGTATTTTTAATGCTGTGCCTTTTTGATGTGTCTGTATTCTTCTATTACAAACCTATCTAAATGTACTAAAACACGGCAATTTGATTAATATTTTTTGATATTTTGCTTGATATTTATTAAATTTGATGAATTGACAATTATAATACAAATCGTTATAATCAATTATACAATTTGTTTTGAGGAATTAATATGAGCAGAAAAATGAAGCATAACGAAAAACTTGCATACAAATACAAGTTTTTGCGTGAAAAAATAATTCAATCGTATCGTAAGGGTTGTAAGATTCTCGATATAGTAAAAGTAATATTTGCCGTTATTTTTATAGTTTTCAGCATTATTGCCATGCATGTCTGCCAGAATAATCAAGATAAGAGTGTGTGGCTTATATGTTGGGTTTTACTTATATTTCTAAATGTGAATATCTTTTTGATTACCGATTATTGCAAGTATTTGGTTAAATCTAAAGTTATTCCTTATCTCGAGGACGATGATAAACTGGAGTTCGGCGAATACGAAATATTTAAGGACGATGACGAAGCGGATGAGGAAGAATACGAGGAAGAGGAGGATTGAACGTGAAAAGTACATTAAAGAATATATTTAAGGTATTTAAGCGTGACCTTAAAAAGATTTTTACAAATTCGATGGCAATAATTCTTGTCGTAGGTATTACGGCTTTGCCCAGTCTTTATGCTTGGTTCAATATTTATGCAAACTGGGACCCGTACGGTAAAACCGGTTCAATGCAGGTTGCGGTTGCAAACTGTGATGAGGGTACTTTTTATAAAGATATAAAAATTTCCATAGGTGATTCTATGGTTGCCAATCTTAAGGGAAACAACTCTATTAATTGGCAGTTTGTCAGCAAAGAAGAGGCTATTCATGGCGTTGAGGCGGGCGAGTATTATGCCGCAATAGAAATTCCGGAGGGATTCAGTAAAAATCTTGCATCAATCGTTACTTCGGATTATGAAAAGCCGCAGATTATTTACTATGCAAACGAAAAGAAGAATGCCATTGCAACAAAGATTACCGATAAGGTAGTTCAAACTGTTCAACTTTCCGTAAATGAATCGTTTATTACTACCGTAGTAACCGTTTTGAATACTGTTCTCGGCACCGCTCTTGATAACGATGAGGCTACGGGAGTTAACTCTTTTGATTACCTTAAGGATGAGGTTTCGCAAGCGCAGGATTCACTTTCGGCATTGCAAAACAGCGTTAATTCGTTCAGCAAGTTAATGAAAGTTATGCTGGGACTTAATACATCCCTTGACCAAAAGGATATGAAATCCCTCCTTGAGTCAACAGGTAAACTGGTTGATGATACAAAGGATACTGTTGAGGTTACTCAAAATACGGTTTCGTCTATGCTTTCCTCAATGGGAAGTGTGATGACATCTACCGGTGAAACATTGGATTCACTTTCAAATACCGTAAGAGATTTGTCAAAACTCGATTATGAAACGGCACAGGCTTCCATCACGGTTGTATCTAATAATGTAGGTTCCGTAAAGAATGCCGTTGATGAGGTTATTGACGTTTTGACCGCTCTTAACGACGGCTTGTCACAGCCTATTGCCGAGGTTACTTCAGTAATTAATCAGCTAAAAACTGTTTCTAAGTCTCTTGGCGAAATTAAGGAACTTCTTGACGGTATTACCATTACAAATATGAGACCTACTCTTATTCAGGTTGCCGATAAACTTTCGTCACTGTCAAAAACGCTGACAAGTATAGAAAGCGATTATTCAAAGAATATTCAACCCAAACTTAAAGAAAATGTATCGAGTTTACTTTCGACTCTTACCGACCTTTCAAAGATTATCGAGTCGGTTAATAAAGATACGCCGCAACTTAACACCATGTCCGATACTCTTAATGAATCGGTTGGTGCAGGCGACGATATGATAACAACACTAAGCAAAATGCTCAGCAATATGAATACGCAGTTAGGCAAACTTTATGATTCAATAGACGCATTGAGCAACAGCGAGATTGTTAATGCAATAGTAAATATCACCGGTGAAAATGCCGGAGATTTGGGTGAGTTTATCGCAAGCCCTGTAAGCGTTAAAACAGAAAAAGTTTACGGCATTGAAAATTACGGTTCTGCCATGGCTCCGTTTTACAGCACACTTGCCATTTGGGTTGGTGCAATTATGGTATCGGCTCTTATAAAAACTGAAATTAAAAAGCGTAAGGAAATTGCTCCTAAACTAAAAAACAGTGAAAAGTTTTGGGGCAGAGGATTGCTTTATCTTGCAATTGCCGCTGTTCAAAGTTCGATTATTTGCCTCGGAGATTTGTATTTCCTGAAGATACAGTGCTACCATCCGATTAAATTCCTGTTTGTCGGTGTTGTCGCGGGAATTGTATATTCGCTGTTCATATATTCTCTTGTTTATACATTCGGAGATATAGGTAAAGCGGTCGGCGTTATCCTCTTGGTTATCCAAATCGGCGGTTCCGGCGGTACATTCCCGATAGATGTTACTCCTAATTTCTTTGTAACCATTAATCCGTATCTGCCGTTTACATTCGTAATTGAGGCAATGCGTGAATGTGTCTGCGGACTTTATGAAAATAATTATTGGATTTATATTCTGAAACTTCTTGCATATGCCGTAGCCGCATTTATTATTGCATTCCCGATTAAGGCTATCGTTAAAAAGCCGATTAGATTCTTTGAAAAGAGAGTTGAAGAAACAGACTTGTTCTGATAAATTAACATTAAAGGAGAAGGGTAATTTACTTTTACTTTTCTCCTTTTTGTGTTATAATTGTGTCGGTGAGAATATGAGTATAAATAAAATTGTTTTTACGGGTGCTCCGTGCTCGGGTAAAACCGAGATTTTGAGAAAACTCGAAAAATATTATAAAGATAAAATTGACTGTGTTTTTGTTTGTGAAGAAGCAGCGTCGGAGGTAAAGAAAAGCGGAGCTGAATTTTTAGATATATATGATTTTCAAAAGGCTGTTTACGAAAAACAGATTGAAAACGAAAACAAAATAGAAGAACAGATAAAAGACCTCGCAGACAAGAATGTTCTTGTTTTTTATGACAGGGGAGTATGCGACGGATATTCTTATGTTGATGACGAAAACCGATTTTTTAATATAATCGGTGAGAGCCGATACGCTTCTTTTTTCAGATATGATACGGCTTTGCTTTTTGAAATTTGTAATGAGAACGACTATAATAAATCTAATGTAAGAACCGAGGATTATGCCGATGCCCTTAAATTGCAGGATAAAATAATTTCTTGCTATGTAGGTCATCCGCATCTAAGATATATTAAATCAGCCCAATCTTTTGATGAAAAAATAAAAAGAGCAATTGAAGAAATAGATTTTATTTTGCAAGAAAAAGAAATCGAAAAAAAGTATCTTATCAAATATCCGTCATATGATGATTTAATGAGTTACAATCCTTTTATTTGCGATATTTCGCAGACTTATCTGCTGTCGAATATCGGCTCGCACAGAGTAAGGGAACGCAGATATAAAAATGAAAGCATTTATTACGAAACGCTTAAAGTAAGAATTACATCATCGGAGTGTTATGAAAGCGAAAGAATTATTACTAAAGAAGAATATTTTGAACTTCTTAAATCGGCAGACCCTAATAAAAAT
>ENA-OWPL01000385-OWPL01000385.1-human-gut-metagenome-genome-assembly--contig:-NODE-385-length-31409-cov-36.728743_pt1 | contig 31409 bp, 23 predicted proteins | sample MGYA00248263_ERZ651844 | MGnify/ENA primary metagenome ERZ651844 (study PRJEB26924, sample SAMEA4378256) | human gut metagenome | biome: human gut; feature: human-associated habitat; material: faeces...
CGGATGTCTGCGCCGACCGATACGGATGTCTGCGCCGACCGATGCGGATGTCTGCGCCGACCGGTGCGCAACGAAAAAGTGTGAGGTTCGCACTCAAAGAGTAGCGGTGTTTGACCACAAAAGGCGATAAAAAAAGGCGCAATTCCATCGCTGGAACGCGCCTATGTGCATATTGGTTTGCCTAAGACTGTATTCAAGATAGCCTATAAGCTAATCATTGCGTGATTAAGCCTCCGGGTTGTTGAACGGAGTCGCTGTGCGTGGCTGCTGTGCCTCTGGCAGATTAATCTTGCCGAAGTTCTGCTCGTACTTCTGAATGTTGTCGTTGAGAGCCATGAGGAGACGCTTTGCGTGCTCAGGAGCCATTACGACACGGCTGCGTACCTGCGGCTGCTGCATACCTGGGAGCATACAAGTGAAGTCGAGGATAAAGTCGCTTGATGAGTGTGTGATGAGTGCGAGGTTAGCGTAAACGCCTACGCCGATTTCTGGCTTCAGTTCGATCTGAAGACCCTGGGGCTGCTGGTTCTTGTTCTCTTCCATTTTTGTTATTTTGTTTAAGTTATTAATTATGTGTTTTCCTTTTGTATCTGCAAAGATAATGCTTTCAGTTGGCTCGTGCAAATTATTTATTAGAAATATGCTTTTGTGCTTGCCAAATCTCTATGCTGTTAATGATGTTCTGCCACAGGATATAACAGCCAGGTCCTACCGCAGACAGGGGCGAGAGGTAGGTACAGGCTATCCATATGGCGAAGGCGGTGTTCTTCTGTCCGAGTCCTTGACCGGCGTTCACCGTCTCGCCGAATTTGCTGCCTATGGCGCGACCACAGGCGAACTGAAATATGCAAAGCAACAACGACCCGATGGCGATGAGGAGCAGAAATGCGAGTGTGGTTTCGGCGTGGAAGATGTTCTTCATCGTAGTGCCGGAGACGATGAGCAACGAGCATCCCCAAAGGTAGTATGAGAGGTCTTTTACGCTTACGATACGCCGACAGAGGTTCTTGGCGTGATGCTTCACAACGTAGGCGAGCAACATAGGCACCACGAGCACCGTGAACACCTTATATAATATAAGGGCGAAGGCGGCGAGGAAGTGCATCTCGCGTTCGCTGTCGAGGAGCGGGAAGCAGACCGGTATCATCAGTGCCGTTATGAAGTTGGAGAGGAAGGTGTAGGTGGTCATCTCTTCGAGGTTGCCTCCGAGCTTCTGCGTTACGACCGGAGCAGCCGATGCGCACGGACTGATGATGCACGTGAGTAGCGCTTCTGCGAGGATGAGCAGGTTGCCGCTCAGCCCGAAAGTGAGCACGGCTGCCATCACCGCACCCACGCAAAGCAGCTGGAACACGCCTACCCACCAGTGCCACGCTACGGGGCGCAACTTACGGAAGTCGACCTTGCAGAACGTGACGAATAGCACGAGGAACATAAACATCGGAAGCATGGCATCGAACACGGGTGCGGCAGCTGTTGCAAAGCTGTCGAGCTGGGGCACGAGCGCGAATATTATATACACCACGCAGCCGGTTCCGATTGCCACGGGCAGCGTCCAGTCTTTCAGTAAGCGTATGAGTTGCATAGTCATTTATGTTATATAAAGACAAAAGTAACGAAAATATATCATATAGTGGCGGTTGTTCGCATTAATTTAGTAATTTTGTACACATGAACGTAAAAATCGACAACTCATGGCGCGAGCATATCGGAGCGGAGTTTGAGAAGCCTTACTTCTCTGCGCTCACCGACTTTGTACGCCACGAATATACCACCACGACGTGCTATCCGCCCGGGTCGCTCATCTTCAACGCCTTCAACCTCTGTCCGTTTGACCGTGTGAAGGTGGTGATAATAGGTCAAGACCCATACCACGAGCCCGGTCAGGCGCAGGGATTGAGTTTCTCCGTGCCCGAGGGTGTGCCTTTTCCGCCGTCGCTACAGAACATCTTCAAGGAGATACAGCTCGACCTCGGCAAACCAATGCCGCCGACGGGCGACCTCACGCGCTGGGCAGAGCAGGGCGTGCTGCTTCTCAATGCTACGCTCACCGTGCGTGCGCATCAGGCGGCGAGCCATCAGCGTCATGGCTGGGAACAGTTCACTGATGCTGCGATACGCGCGCTGAACGCCGAACGCGAGAACCTGGTATTCATCCTTTGGGGTGGCTATGCTCGTTCTAAGGCGCAGCTCATCGACCGCTCGCGCCATCTCGTGCTCGAGTCGGTACATCCCTCACCGCTGTCTGCCAACCGTGGCGGGTGGTTCGGCAACCACCACTTCTCGCAGTGCAACGCCTATCTGCGCGAGCATGGCGAGCAGGAGATTGACTGGTAACTCACCCACGGAGATTACTCTGCCGAGATATTCTCCCACAGAATTCACGGAATTCACGGAAGAGGTTGCTGAAAGTATTCTCCCACAGATTTCACAGATCGACACAGATAGACAAGTGCACCATGAAAGCAGCATCTGTGAAAATCTGTGCAATCCGTGGGAGAATATACAGCAAGAAGGTTCTGTGTATTCCGTGAATTCTGTGGGAGAATATACGGCAAGAAGGTTCTGTGAAAATCTGTGCAATCTGTGGGAGAACATACTGCAAGAAGGTTCTGTGTATTCCGTGAATTCCGTGGGAGAACATACTGCAAGAAGAGTGCAATCCGTGGGAGAACAGACATAGCAAATAGAAATAATCATCAAGAAACAAAACAGAAATATGATACTCGACATTGAGAATATACTCGTCTCGTCTGACATCATCACCGAGCAGTTCTGCTGCAACCTCGATGCCTGCAAGGGCATCTGCTGCGTAGAGGGCGATGCCGGCGCACCCGTCACCCTCGAAGAGATTGGTGGCATCGAAGACGCGCTCGACACCGTATGGGGCGACATGTCGGCTCAGGCACAAGCCGTGGTCGACAAGCAAGGTGTGGCGTACACCGACCGCGATGGCGACCTCGTGACAAGCATCGTGGGCGGCAAGGACTGCGTCTTTACGTGCTACGAGGGCGACTGCTGCCTATGTGCCTTGGAGCGTGCGCACCGCGCTGGCAAGACCTCGTTCATCAAGCCTATCTCCTGCGCCCTCTACCCCATCCGCGAGAAACGCTTCGCCAATGGTACCGTGGCACTCAACTACAACCGATGGGATGTGTGCAAGGACGCTGTGAAGAAGGGTCGCGAGCTGCAATTGCCCGTCTACAAGTTCCTCGAAGGCCCACTCACCCGACGCTTCGGCAAGGAGTGGTACGCTGCGCTTTGCGAGGTGGCTGAACATTTCGACGAGCTTTGCGAATAACGCTACCGCCCACCCTATCCACTGATAGCAATACGAAATATACAATTACATACAATTAATACTATACAAATAATCGCATAAATGTCAAAGAAACTAATTGCGCTTATTACCACCGTTGTGGTAATGCTTGCCGTTGCCTCACCAGCCACAGCACAGCGCATAAATGTAAAAACGAACGCATTGTATTGGCTTGCCATGTCTCCCAACCTTGGGGTTGAGTTCAGAATTAACCGCCACATGACGTTCAATCTCGAAGGTGTAGTCAACCGAGTTAGTGGCTTCAAACCATATGGTGTCTCCAACCTCAGCACCAAGGGCTTCGCATTCGAACCCGAAGTACGCTACTGGTTCAGTGCTCGTCCGCAGGCGGGTCATTTCGTTGGTCTAACAGCCGTTGCTGCGAACTACGATTTACAGTTCAACGATAAACGTCACGACGGCGATCTCTTCGGTGGTGGCATCACCTATGGCTATAGCTTCGTACTTAGTCGCCACTGGAGCCTTGAGACTACGATTGGCGTTGGTGCCGTGTATCGCCAAGAGAAGTATTCACGTAACGAAGAGGAGCGTGCCTCTCTTGACAAGCCGAACGTAAGCACCGTCAACTTCGCACCAATCAAGGCTGCTGTCAGCTTTGTGTACATTATTAAATAGTAGGAGATGGAAACCATTATTAAATAAACAGATATGAAAAGCATTATATCACAATACATCACCCTACACATCAAACGGCTGCTCATAGTGCTCGTTGCTGTTATCAGTTTCTCACTCGAAGCCGAGGCTCAGGGCGTGATACGTTTCACGGGTCGCGTGGTGTCTAAGCAAACCGGCGAACCGCTCATTGGCGTGAACATCACCGACATCAAACTGCGCCGCGCTCTCGCCGTCACCGACGAGGACGGACGTTTCTCCATGAACACGCAGATTGGCGCACAGCTGCGCTTCTCCATGATTGGCGCAAAACCCGAGATACTGAAGGTGAAGAACGACAAGTTCACAGAGGTGAAACTCAACGAAGACGACATTACTCTCGGCGAGGTTGTGGTGAAGACAAAGCGCATCACCGACCGCATCATGCCCGAACCAACCGACATTGAGGTGAAGGGCAACTGGCTATACGTGCGCACTCGCGTGCGTGTGCCGAAGGAGATGTTCCGCAGCAACAGACGTCTCGTGGTGCAACCTATATTAAACAATGTGACGGACAAGCAGCTCACCCTCTTGCGTCCGATGGTGTACGACGGCAAAAAGTATAACATCACACAAGACCGACTCTACAACTACGACATTAAGAACAGCGACAATGGCGATCCACTCGCTAAGTACATAACGGTGAAGAGTCGCACGCTGCGCGAGAATGGCCGCGACAACGACATCCTCGGCTACACAGATTCTATATATGTCGAGAACCTGAAAGCAGACTACTCTTGCGACGTGTACATGGCTATAGAGGACTACACACACATACTCTACCGCGACACCACCATCATTGCCCGTGGCACGGTAAACCCTCTGCGATGGCTCGACTGCTCCATCATGGGCAGTACGCTTAACGACGAGGCCTACTACCCCACACCCGAGAAGCAGATGCGCAACAGCAAGGGTAGCATCAACTTGAAGTTCCTCATCGGCAAGTCGACGCTGAACACCGACGACCCGCAGAACCGCGCCGAGATAGAGAAGCTGCGCCGTCAGATTGATGCCATACGTGCCGACAAGGATGCGACGCTACTGTCGTTTGAGCTTGAGGGTATATCGTCGCCAGACGGTCGCCTCTCGCGCAACCAGACACTCGCACGCCAACGTATGGAGTTCGCCTTAGGACATATACGCAGTCAACTGCCAGACGACCTTCGCAACGACATGGAGTTCGGCACGAAGTCGTCAGTAGCTACATGGAGCGACGTGGTGACACTGCTGCGTCGCGACTCGCTCTTCAGCGAAGCTGATAAGGTGCAAGGCATCATCGACCGCTATGCCGACCCCAACGTACAGAGCGGACGTATGCGCCGCCTGCCGTTCTACAACAGTGTGCTCGAAGCACGCTATCTGCCTCAGCTGCGCCAGGTGAACTACACCATGAACTATGCTATATTCCGTCAACTCACGATTGACGAAATTCGCCAGCTATATGCCGACGATTATCATAAGCTCTCACGCTACGAATTCTTCATGCTCTACCGCAACGAGTCCGACCCAAAGAAGCGCGAGACCATCCTGCGTCAGGCGTTGGAGATGTTTCCCTCGTTCATGATTGCAGCCAACGACCTCGCTGCCATGCTCATCGAGCGTGGCGAGCCCGACCCCGAGCTATTGGAGAAATTCGCAGGCGAGAAGGCACCAGTGGCTGTCAACACCAACCACGCCATTGCGTTACTAAAAGACCAACAGTATGGCGAGGCAGACGAGATAATGAGCTACGTACCCAAGACCGACAATACACGTCTGCTACACGCCGTGAACGGTGCGTTCAACGGACGTTACGAGGACAACTACTCAGTCATTGCTGCTACGAGCAAGCGCAACAACCTGCTCATGCTGCTCGCCATGAAACGCAACAGCGAAGCACTGAAGCTTAGTCGCGAGTTGCCCGACGACGAAGCACTCACCCATTATCTGCGCGCCGTGTGCCTCAACCGTGCTGAGGATGCTGTCGGAGCATACGATGAGCTGAAACGTGCTTTCGAGATGGATCCATCGCTGAAGAACATAGCGCACGTCGATGGTGATGTCAACGATTTATTGGTAGAAAAACACAATAAGGAGGGGCTACAATAATATGAATAATATGATACGAACGGCAATGATAGCACTCATTGCCACTGCTTATACCACAACAGCACACGCACAGATAGACGGCGGAGCTCTCGAATACATGCTTCAACGCCCACGTGTGGCAAAACAATGGCAGCACAAGAAACCATTCGACCATCTGTTCGTCGACGGAGGCATAGGAACGAGCGTCATGGGAGCGCGAAAGCCTGAGTTCGATTTGAGCGGAGGGTTCAACATCGGCGATTGGATTACACCTGAACATGGTGTACGCTTAAATATAAACACCGGCGAGTGGAGCACACAAGGAGTGAAGTCGAAGTACACCACCCTTGGACTCGACTATCTGCTCAACATCACAGCGATAGCACAGAGCGGACGCTACTACACGCCGAAACGTTTCGAGGTGTACGGCATAGCAGGCGCAGCTCTCGCCATAGCACACAACGCCGGACCAGCCGATTATGGCATCGACGTACACCTCGGTCTGCGCGGACAACTCGCTTTGTCGCGCAATGTATATGCATACCTCGAACCGCGCTTCGGCTTGGTAGAGGATCAAATCTCGCAGGTGAACAACTGGCATGGATGGCGACCGTTCACCACCCTCACCATGGGCTTCGGCTATCGTCTCCCCGTTGTGCGCAAGCATTACGCCGCACCAGACAAGACCAAACACAGCTTCGCCGACGGCATCTTCGTGAGCGGACTGGTAGGTGCTACGTTCCTTTCTAATGCACACAACGCATCGTGGGGCGATTATGCAGGCGTTCGTCCTATGGCGAGTGTGGGCAAATGGTTCGACCCGTACAACGCAGTGCGCCTCTCACTAAGTGCCGTCACCATGCGTCCTACTGACCAAAAGCGCACTAAAGCACTCAGTTCGCAGGTGGAGTACATGCTCAATCTGAGTAATGTGCTCACCGGTGCTTACCCCGAACGCACCTTCTGGCTTAATCTGTTGGGAGGTGTCAGCTTCAACCGCTCCAACTGTCAGCCTTACGGACTGAAGAATAGCTGGGGTGTGAGCGGTGGTCTGCAAGCCAATGTGCGCATCTCGCGTGGACTCTCCTTTGTCATCGAGCCACGTGTAGACATCTACAACAAGCACTTCATACAACAGAATGGTCACTTCAAACCATACAACGTGATGCCGTCGCTGCTCACTGGCTTCGTCTATACTTATCACGACAGATACGCCATCGAGCGCCGTGCTAATGGCGACCGCGGCACAAAGAAGGTGTCTATCAGTATCGCTGGCGGTTTGGCATCTACGTCTACGAAGATGAAGCAGAGCGACTACTGGATGCCGACAGCGCGTCTGAGCTATACGCAGTGGTTGCGCTCAGCAAATGGTCTGCGCTTCAGCCTTGACGGCACAATGCGCCGTTATACTGCTGAGGGTCGATACGCTAAGGCGGTGGCTGACTTCGACTGGCTTGCCGACCTCACCGCAATGAACTATGGCACAGAAAACCGCGCGTGGTTATCGCTGCGCTCAGTGGTGGGCTTTGCTATCGGTGCCGACTACGGAGCACATAAGGCATACTTCGCTCCTGACGTACACGCAGGTGGTCAGGCTCGCATCCGCCTCTCTTCTACCACGGGCTTGTTCGTAGAACCTACCATGGCTTATGAACTGTCCGATCGTTTCAAGGGCAAGAACTGGGGACGCGTTACGCCGCGTGTGCTCGTTGGCATCGACTATGTGCTGAACCGCGAGAAGCACACAAGCGAACTGAACGAGGCTCCGGAGCAGAAGAACGTTGTGGACGTGAGTGGCGGAATGGGCTTCTACTCGGGCAACTTCGGCAAGGTGAGCGGAACGAAGAAGCTGACTTACAACGTGCGTGCCGGATATGGTCGCTGGTTGAACGGTGTGCATGGTGTGTATGGCAGCGTGAGCGAGACGTTCCTGAAGCGCGATACGGAGCACACTAACCACATCACCACCGTCGCCACCGACTACATGATGAACATACGCAACGCTATCACCGGCGAACAGAACGACGACCGCCTCTTCCAGCTTACCGGTTTGGCTGGTGTCCAGATGGGCATCAGCTCGGGCGAGGGTAGGAAGACGAAGGTGGTGCCTGGTGTGAACGTTGCTCTACAGGCAGGTTGGCGTTTAAGCCGCCACTTCGAGATATACGCTGAGCCGTCTGCCGTTGTGCATGGAAAGGGCATCGAAGACTCGAATAGTCCTGCTCACGGCGAGCTTAAGTTCAGCATCGGAACGAAGTTCCACTTCTAAGCGATATACCAAAAAGTGACGAGAGAAAATCATATTCTCTCGTCACTTTTTTTTGTATCCATCCGTTACAGAGGCTAACAGAATGAATATGCATATCTTCATATTTATTGTTATTTACGTTGGTGTTTACGTGGTTGAATGTTGATGTTTTGTTGCGTCAATGTTGATGTTTTTTCATCGGATTGCGTCCGCCACCCAATTGGATTCCGTCCGCCGTCCAATCAGATTGCGTCCGCCGTCCGATTGGACGGCGTTCGGTGTACGATGAAGAACTGTAGGAGTAAGATGTGTAAAAGTTCAATTAGTGCGGACTTCAAAGGCGTGAAGCGCAGCCGATTAGAAGGCGTTAATTCGGCATTAGAGTTTTCTAATCGAAAAAAAATATCGGCTGTTGGCGTACGCCGTTCAATAATTATTCATATCTTTGCGACTGGTTATGATGGTTGCAAAAGCCATCAACCGTTTATCTACCAACTATTAAACGAACACCTTATGAAACAGAACAATTCTAAACGCAAAGCACTCATCCCGAGCGGTGTATGGTGCATAACCACAGTAGTGGTGCTCTTCGGCTATCTCGGCATGGTGATGGGTGTGCCGAACATGCTCAACACTATTATGCGCACGGCGCACGACCTGCTCCTCAACACTGTGTTCTACCTGATGAGTATCTGCGTGATAACCGGCGCTATAGGCAAGGTGTTCGTGGAGTTCGGCGTGGTCACGCTGCTCGAACGAACGCTGCGACCGCTGATGCGCCCGATATTCAACCTGCCGGGCGTGACATCGTTAGGTGCGGTTATGACGTTCCTTTCGGACAACCCTGCAATCATCTCGCTTGCGCACGACAAACGCTTCGCAAGCTACTTCAAGAAATATCAGTTCATCTCGCTCACCAACTTCGGTACGGCGTTCGGTATGGGTCTGCTCGTCATCGTGTTCATGGCGAGTCAGGGCTACTATGCCGCACCGTTCATCGGTCTGCTCGGTGCGTGCTTCGGCTGCGTCTGCTCCACGCGACTGATGCAGCGCTTCGTGCTGAAAGCCTATCCGCAGTATGCTACGGAGGACGCGGTGTCGAAGGAGGACATCGAAGAGGAGGATAAGGAGGAAAGCGAGAGCGAGGAGAAGACCGTGTTCATACGTCTGCTCAACGCCATGCTCGACGGCGGACGCAGCGGTGTGGAGGTGGGCATAGCCATCATTCCGGGCGTGCTCATCATCTCTACGTTCGTGATGATATTCACGTTCGGCGCAGCTGCCGACGGCTCATACACGGGTGCTGCCTACCAGGGTGTGGAGCTGCTGCCGTGGCTGGCTAACAAGATCGACTTCGTGTTCGAGTGGCTCTTCGGTTTCCACGACCCGCACCTCGTGGCGTTCCCCATCACGGCACTCGGCGCGGTGGGCGCTGCCCTCAGCCTGATACCCAACTTCATAGCGCACGGCTGGATTGACGGCAACGCCATCGCCGTGTTCACCGCCATCGGCATGTGCTGGAGCGGCTTCCTCAGCACTCACACCGCCATGCTCGACTCGCTCGGCTATCGCGACCTCACCCCGAAGGCTATCCTCGCCCACTTCTGCGGCGGACTCGTGGCTGCCATCACCGCCCACTGGATGTTCTTCCTCTACTCGCTGGCGGTGGGATAGGCAGCTATTATGCAGAAAGGATAAGATACAAGACATAAACACAACATTATGGCAAACGAAGTGAAAAGATACCTGCACGACGGATTGGAACTGCCTTTTGAGGATTGGAGCAAGACGCTTCACTCCTTCAACGACTTGGCTTCGATCGTTCAGACTACTCATGATGCAGCACAATCGTCCGCAGTAAAAGCAATCAATCGTATGCAGACGATGCGCAACTGGCTCATTGGTTATTACATCGTTGAGTTTGAACAGCACGGCAAGGATAGGGCTGAGTATGGAACGCAACTGCTGAAGAAGTTGGAGGAAAGGGTGGATAGGAAGGGAGTAAATGTGACCCTTTTTAAAAACTCCCGAAAATTTTACCAACACTACCCTCAGATGGTAGAAAATTTAGCACCTTCAATTAGTCCGACAGTGTCGGACCAATTTAAAACTTCAGGTCAAAAGATAATATCGTCATTATCCTTCTCTCATATTGTTGAGTTGCTTACTCTTGACGACCCTCTCGCCCGCTACTTCTACGAGCAGGAGTGCATCAAGTGTACCTGGTCGGTTCGTGAGCTTCGCCGTCAGATAAGCACCAACCTATTTGTTAGGGCTGGCATCAGCACCAATCCCGAGAAGTTGCTTTCGCTCCCTTCTGTTCAAGGCCACGATTCTACAGAGTTGCAGATACGCCAGCCGTTCACGTTCGAGTTTCTTGGACTGAAGGCGCAGGAAGTTGTTGACGAGCATGACTTGGAGGATGCGCTTATCAGCCACCTGCAAGAGTTCATCCTCGAACTCGGCAAGGGCTTCTGCTTAGAGGCTCGCCAAAAGCGCATCATCATCGACGACGAGTATTACTATCCCGACCTTGTGTTCTACAACCGCATACTGCATTGCGGCGTAATCATAGAACTGAAGAACGAGGAGTTCTCCTACGAGAACTTCGGACAGCTCAACGCATACGTATCGCATTATCGCGAGAACGAGATGCAACCTGGCGACAACCCTCCAATCGGCATCCTGCTCTGCACACGCAAAGGCAAAAAGATGGTGGAGTACGCGCTCGCCGGCATGGATAACAACCTCTTCGTTTCTACCTATATGCTTCAGCTGCCCGACAAGAAGACATTGGAGGAGTTTTTGCTGAAACAGTTGGAGGAAGAGCATTGAGTTGGTATATAAATGACAATCCCCTCGCTCAGCATTGCCGAACGAGGGGATTCGCTATATGTTATCTGTTATTTGCGACGAACTATAAATGGCATCAGCGTCTGTGCGGTCCGCTCTTTATCAAGATTTCCTCAATAAGATGTTTCGTAAGGTCGCCCAAGGGCAGTTCGATAGTCACCTTGTTCGATATTTTGAACGCAGGAGTGATGATAGGCACCGTCTCCATCTTGTGCTCAAAAGCATTGAAGCGGCGCTCAACACCGAGGTTAACGTAGAAACTACGACTGCCAACGGTCATATATCCACCGTAACTTGTCGTCGGCACGAACGGAAATGCCGCCATGCTGAAGAACGGATTCGTGTTGTAATAGGTTCCGAAGGCGGTGAGCGCAAGGTTAGGGTTGAAGCTGTATGATAGTTGCCCCGACACGCCGTACTGCGTGAATACACGCCCGTAGTAGAGGTAACGATTGGCAGCCAGAGCACCTTGCACAGTCATGGCACCAAGACTGTACTGCACGCCGCCGCTCACCGACTGTACATCCATCAGTCCGATGTAGCTGCGGTATGCGCCCGTGGCAGTCAGCCTCAAGTTCTTCGACACTTCCATCGATGCCGTCTCAGAACGGCTCGCATCGTAGCCATAAACAAGCGGCTGCGTTGCAGCAAACGGCAGCGGCACTATCTGCGTAGCAAGAAGTTCGGAGGACGATAGTGCTTTCATCATCAGAATGTCCGAATAGGTCGGCGTAAGCTGATGATTCTCCGCACTCTCCGTAATCGGATGAAGCTCCTCTTTCGGCAACGGCATCTGCAGCCCCGACACTTCCTGCGCCGTTGCCACCTGCCCTATTGCCAACAGGAACATTAAAAAAGTAATCAGTTTCTTCATGCTGCTCCACCGTTATGTTATTATTCCAAAGTTACACAAAAATGAGAACACCGCAAGCTACGCTTCACGAGTTTAACCTTTTTTTATTGTCGACAAGGCTAAAGACTGTCATTACAATTATGCTTTATATATGCATAAAGCTAATATAACAAAAACGCTGAGTGCTATATGCAATGGAAATCAATTAGAAGCATATGGACACGGACGTGGTACAAGATACCATATTCAGAGAGTTAGTGTTGCTGTAATGAGCACAGAGAACATTCTACTTTTCTCTGTGCTCATTGTTATTATCATATATAGTCACCCTATTTTACATGTATCTTTTTTACAATTCCATTTTTTGTTTTTATAATGTTTAATCCCTTAACCCAATTTTTATGCTTAACACCATTGACATCATAAAATACATTCGTCTGATTTTCTTGTCCATCGTTGGGAACATCATTAATTCCACTTAAAGAAATTTCCTTGATATCAAAGAATTTTTTCCAAACTTTAGCACCCTCGTATGCTTTGACACAACCTTTTGGCACATAAAGAGTAGCATTGGCATAGACGCGATCGCTAAAGCCCATATCATCTTCAAATACTGGAGGTGTTGCAGAATTGCATACTATCCGTGACAGATTATTGCCTCCTATATATGATATTTTCACGACACTTGAGGGAATATTAATCTCTTGCAACTTGTACAGACCAAAAAGTTCAACCAATTCTGTTACAGAATCTGAGATATCGATTTTGGTAATGGGAGAATGGGCAAAAATGCTTCCAACTATCCTATAGCTTTCAGATACCTTGCAGTTTCTACCTATATATACATAGTTAAGTGGAGAATCACAAAACATATCATAATTAACGGTACCTCCTGATGTAACAGAACCATGACCGCTAGTGTATACTAAAGTATTTGTTCCATCTTCAAATATAACCGATTTTAAGCTAACACATCCATCGAAAGCTCCATCTCCTAAATATGTCACAGAAGCAGGAATTCTTAAAGAGCTAATCTTTGAGGCGCCTTTAAGAAAAAGGGCGTTTAAAGTTTTGACGTAAGGGCCAATTTCTATCTCTAACGTGTTGGACAAATCAGCGAAAGCAGGATCGATTAATGAATAGTCTATTGTTCTCCCAATATATAACTTGCGTATAGGGCAACCCTTAAACAACGTATCATAAAATTTAAGCACTTCTTTTCCATCTTCAAAATTTACATCTACGAGCTGACTACAATCATCAAAGGAATATTCTCCCAAAGTAATGACCGAAGAAGGGATAACAATTTTTGATATGGCAGATTTAGAGAAAGCTTTTCGACCTATACTTTCCACATTTTCCCCTATCGTTACATTAGTAACATTAGATTTGAAAAATGCCTCATCACCAATAGATGTCACTTTTAGTTTCTTTCCTCTATACTCTAATTCACTTGGAATTTCTATAGAACCCTTGTAGACACCTACTCCTCCAACAAGTTCCACTGTCAAATCACTTATTGAGGTTATTTCATAGTACAAACCATCGACCTCTATATCATAAGAATCTGACATAATAGGCGTGCTAACATCGCTGCTTCTACTTGGCTGTACGGTTTGGCTGTTGTCTACAAACAATGATTGTTTGGCAACGGCTGACGTTGATATTAACATCAACATTAGAAACAAAATACTGATTTTATTCATCGTGTAAAAATTTAATGATTAGTATCTATATCTGACAATTGGGTGTAATTCTCATCACTATTCCAAAGTTCCATACCATCATTATCTGTATCATAACAGAACAGGCTTTGTTTGTTAACAAAAGAATTGTAAACAAGGATATGTATATTCTTTTGCAACAAGCGGCTTAGGCAGTTGTACTCACAACTGTTCAGTATGGAGTCATTGGCATTAATAGTTCTTGAATTTTGAAGGATTATATATTTTAGACTGTTATAGAACGGAAGATATTGCTCACATTCATTTCCGTTAAACCTGTTTAAAATTCTATATTCTTGCTCGTGTTCCCACTCCTTTCTTTTGTTGAAGAAAATTGTTTTGATATTGCCTTTTATGTAGGGCAGGACATCATTATTACAATGAACATTTGTCATTGTACAAGGGGTTATGTCTGTTCCATAATTTACTGCACCGGACACACATCCCTCAGGCAATGAACCAATGATTTCATCTTTGTCAAAAACCAAACAAACGCCGTACCCATTATCTGCATACAATCCCCACATCTGCTGTAGATCAAACCCTCTTCGCCCAAATACAAGTTTGTCCTCTGATAAACTTATCTGCCTATAAAGATATATCTCCCTTTCAATATTTTCAAGCACAGAATCCTTTGAATCGGGGAAGTATTCGTTGTAGATTGTCTTGGCATATTCACAGACATCATTCGTGCGTCTCAACATGCTGTATTTTAATTTTTTGTCACGGATTATGGTCTTAGCTATATTGAAACTTGTAAAATGATATAGCCATTTGTTCTTTCTAAAATAATCTGCATCAACGTTCATGAGATATCAACGTATCCCCTGCCCCTTAGGAAAATTTTAAATGTTATTGTATAGTTTAATATACAAAAATAAGAAACGTGGAGCCAGTCCTGTCACTCGTTCCACTTGTTAAGGCCTTCGCATTGCCCGGATTGTCGAAACGAGCAACGCCGAAAGCCCCACGTTAGTGTAAGTATATAATTCACCCTCAATGACAACGAGCGGCAGAACCGTCCGAAGCCAATGAAGGCTGTATACAATACACCCCATGAGGCGTTCCCGTTGCTTTGTTTTTGACAATCCATAGAGTTTGCGAAGTTCTAACAAGTCAAAACCAAAGCGTACAGTTACGCCTTATTATGTATATGTCTACCCAACCTCTGCCCTTTGGGACTTTCGGATGGATATACTTTGCAAAGATAAGGTTTTTATACGATATTTGGCTAAATTTCAGCAAAAAAGTTTCTTTTAAAAAAAAACAGCTGAAAAACGGCTGGAAGACCAATGGAAGATGGCTGGAAGATACGCCCTTGCGGAGCGGTATCTTCCAGCCATTAAAATATTAACAATGTGATAGTTACGGCAAAAATGGGAGATATGGTAGATTTTTTCTACTCCACTACCACCTCGTCGAGGAAGAACCACGCAGGATAGCCTACGCCGTAATGCCATGAGGGGCAGAGACCGAGTGTCTTGACGACGACGCGGATGTAGCGGGCTTGGACGGGAGCGGCGAGAGTGACGGTGGCGGGAACGAACTTAACGCTTATGTCGCGGTCTTCGGGGAACTCGTGTGTGCCGAGAAGACGGAAGTTCTTGGCATCGTCGCTGGCGTAGTAGGCTACGCTCTTGGGTTGCAGAATCCACTGTCCGAGCTGGTGGAGGAAGTCGGTGGTTATCTTGTTCACCTGCTTCTGCTCGCCCATGCCGAGCACGAAGTCGGCATCCTCACCCTGCCAGCCTACCCAACTCTCTACGAACGTGGTGCCACCATAGAGTCCGTCGGTGAGCGCCTTGTCGGCTATAGGCTGATAGCGCTTTTGCGGCGGTATGTTCCATATCACCTTCGCTCCGGCTGCCTTGTTCTTCGTGCCGTTAGGCAGGAAGCGCTGACGATATAGACGGCAATAGTCCTCCACCTTGTTGTTGCGCTCGTTGAGCGTAGGCACGCCGTACTGGGCACAGATTGTGCCGAACGTGTCGAGCGATTTCTCCACCGCAGCCTTGTCGCCACCGCTCTCGGTGCGCGCAATCTCCAGTTCGCTATAGCGCAGCGGCAATCGGGCTATGCGCACATGCGCCAGCATCGCCGAGTCGGCAGCCACCGCCTTTTCAGCCTCATCAAAGAGTTCGTTGTAAGCCTTGCGGAGGTTGGCGTTGAGCATTCCGTTCTTGTGCGTAATGGGCGAGTCGTATATCCACAGCGGTGTGCCTGATGCGAGCAGCGCGCCGGTAAGCATCTGCTGGTAGCGGTAGAGATAGGGAGCGGCAGCGCCGTAGTAGCCGCGCATGAAACGCTGCATGAGCGAGTCAGCATCGAGCTCCGGGTTCCACATCAGTTTGCCGAGCATGTAGGCTCGAAGTTCGGCGAAGTCGGTGCCGAGCGTTCCGTTCACCTGCTCGAAGAGCATCGTAGCGTGGTTGCGCTTGAAGAGTTGTATGTTCTTCTTGAGAATGTGGAAGTTGGGGAACGGTGCCACTACATTATCGAAGTTGATGCCGTAGTCCCATACGAAGATATTATTGGAAATCTTCGCCCAGCCTTCGAGCGCCCGTACGAAGTCGCGTCCCGACTCGTTGTCGGTGAGCGGCACCTCGCGCTTGGTGTCAATGTCGCAGAGCATGATGTTCACGTTGGGCAGCGGCTTCACATGCTTCGGAGGATGCATGGTGAAGAGGTAGGCAAGCGTAGAGAACTGCTTGTCGGGGAAGCGCTCTGCCAGGCGGTTGAGGAAGCGTACGTAGCAGCCGGCAGGCGAACCCTCGTACTCGTTCACCTTGCGGCACTCTGGGCACTGGCAGTAGGTGTCGTTGCCGTCGTTCTGACTTACCGAAATCATGTTTTGGTCGGGGTTAGCCTTGAATATAGAGTCGATGCGGTGGGCTACTATCTCGAAGATGTCGGGGTTGGTGAGGCACCACTGGCTGTGGTTGCCGGGACGTCGTTCGCCGTTGATGAACGAGTAGTATTCGGGGTGCGACTTGCCATAGACCGACGACGGTAGCAGTCGGTCGAACGTATGCACCCACATGTCGGCGGCGAACATCTCACGGTGCTCCTGCAGGCGCATCCAGTCGCGGTAGGTGCTGTCGTTGTTAGAGTAGCTGAACGTCTGGCGGAAGCGGAACGCCGGACTCTCCGCCACGTGCATCTGCGGAATGCGCACATCGGCAGAGGGCGTGAGCGTGTAGAAGTCCTTAGCGAGATAGTCTACTCCGAGCTGCTTCTCGAGTAGTGCCGCAACGCCGTATATAGCACCCTTGCCGCCCGCCGTCTTTATGGCGAGTGTGCCGCGCGAGCAGTCGATTACGTATCCGTCGTCGGTGGCTTCGTTGGTCGACTCTCCAATCACAACGCAGTTCTTAGAGCGGCGACCATTGGCAACGATAGGCAGTTCGCCACCCGATGTTTCGCGCACGAAGCGCTGCAGCAGTTGCGCCGCCTTACGGTTTACGTCGTTCTCCTGAGCAAGCACGATGCGTGCCTGCGCCTTGCCCTTACTCACGAGGCAAACCTGCGCCGGCAGCACAGACGGAGCCGCAAGGCACGCCACGAGAAGCATCTTTCTTAATGACTTAATCATATTGATGAATGTTGTAATAAATTGGTTTTAAAGTAGTGTACGTACAAAGTTATAAAAAGTTACGCAAAAACATTTGGTAGTTATCTATATTTGCACTACATTTGCAGCAGATAATCATAATTCTATCACAAAACAAAAATTATTGTAGCAAAAAAATGAACGAAATGACAAAGAATTCAGTTGTTTTTTTAACGTGATAGAATTATGAACAATATGCAGAACAACACTGACGAGAATTTTAACGAGGATTTCGAACGACTTCTGAAGCAGTTCTTGAGCGAAGAGTACAAGGATGTCAAACTCGACGACATGCAGACTGAGGACGAAGAGGATCCTTTTCTGGAAGATGAAGATGTAGATGAATACCAAGCCGAGGACAACACTCCGACAGAGAAGGCTGACGACATCTGCACCGACAATCCGTTACCTGGCGACGTCATAGAGCAGAACCAGAACGTAAGAGTAAAGGTGGAGATACTGCGCCCCATAGACAATCCGCAGGAGGAGCTGCAGAAGCTGGTGGGCTGCGGCAACATCAAGAAGTGCATGGACGAACTGGTGGCGCTGACCGCCTACAACCGTATGCTGCACGAACAGTTTCCCGAACTGAAGCAGCACCGGGTTTCGCTGCACAGCCTATTCCTCGGCAACCCCGGCACAGGCAAGACCACGGTCTGCAAGATATTCGGGGCGCTGCTGCACGAGGCGGGAGCGCTCTCGAAAGGACACGTCGTGATATGCGACCGCGGCACCTTCATCGGCACGCTTTGGGGCGACGAGGAAAGGGCTATGAAGCAAGTGGTGGAGATGGCGCAGGGCGGCGTCCTGATGATTGACGAGGCATACCTTCTGAACGGAAAGAACGAGAACGACCCCGGAAAGATCATCGTACAACTGCTCATGAATCTGCTTGCCGACGAGAGTCAGCGCGACATCGCCGTGGTGCTCTGCGGATACAAGGAGCCGATGAACGAACTGCTCGAGACTAACCCAGGACTGCTGTCGCGCTTCCCCAACCGCTTCGAGTTTGCCGACTTCAGCGTCGACGAACTGCTCGAGATAACCAGCCGCCGCATTGAGGAGTACAGCTACCGCTTCACCGTAAAGGCATGGCAGAAATACACCGAGATGATAGCGCTCGCCTTCAGCGCCCGCGACACCGAGACGTGGGGCAACGCACGCTTCATAGCCAACCAGCTGGAGCGCATCTACATTCAGCACGCCACACGATGCGTGAAGCAGCCGCCGAAGAATCACAACGACCTCCTTCTGATTACGCCGGAGGACATTGTGCCCATAGAGATGCCACGCAGAAAAAACAGAATAGGCTTCGGAGTGTGACTCCAAAGCCTATTCTGCAACGTTTTCTTACCTTTAAAAACATCACGGATATTCAATACATTTCTTATTTTGTTTGTTATTTTGAGGATTTTGTGTATTTTTGAACCATGATTAGCTAATCGAAACCTATTTTCTAAAAAACTGAATCCGTAAAACTTAAAAAGAATATGAAATACATGAATTTTAAGAATGTCGTGATTTTTATTTTATCATTGATTACAGTATGGATTGTTGTAGTCTTTTTTTGTTATAAAGGATATTTTACTAATATCGAGGTCGGTCAGATTCAATTAGATGATTGTCCTTATTTTACTACACAAGATAGTGTAGTATTTGATACTGGTGCAGATTTTTCATATATATCTTCTAATAAAATTGGATTCCCTTTTTTTTTATTTCCAGTCTTGGTTAACGATGGAGAAGGTAATAATAAAATTTTACCAATGTATTTCACACAATATTTTGAAGTTAATGATAAAGTAAAAATTAAAAATTTCGCATACTTTTCTGGTTTCAAAAGCAATAGAATCAAAGCAATCATTGGAATGAATGTACTATCAAAGCTAAACATGCTTTTTCTTTCGACCCAAAATACATTAGACATAAAGTCTTTTGATTTTAAACCACAGATTCCTTCATCCGCCACAATTCTTAAATATAAAGATAGAATATGCCCAAAGGTAACCTTAAGATTAGACAACGAAGTTATTGATGATATTCTAATTGACACAGGATTTGATGGTGATTTGTCGATAGATGAACATTACATAGAGAAGCTAAAATCTAATCATTCTTGCGATTCAATGATTAGAACAAATCATACGCTATTTGATACTCAAACAGTAAAGAAAATAATATTTTCAGAATTATATATTAATGAAAGACTATATAAAAACATACATGTAGTTCAACTAAAAAAGAGACTTTTAGGTTCTAAATTTTTGAAACGATTTGATAGAGTGTTTTGGGATAGCAAAAATCTAACAGTTTATATGTGGAACGAAAATGATGAATATTAAAAAGTCTATTCATAAAAATTACTGAATATAAAGAAAGGAGGCCAATATTAAAGGCATCCTTTCTCGTTTTATCAAGATTATTTCTTCAAGAAGCCATAGTCGTACACTTTAGGCTCTATGTGAGCAGCAAGTAGTTTCATGGACTGTCTGAGGTCGGCAAGCAAGGCATTATAGGTTGCATCCTCGCTGGTGGAGTTCATCTGCACCTTTCCACTCTTCATGGTCTTTGTACCTTGGAAGTGCATCTTTATGTCATAGTAAGAAGCATTAGGGTTGGCTCCTGCTTGTTTGTGATAATAACGCCATAGCTCTCTTCCGGCATCCAATACAGCTTGTGCTTCTTGTGAAAACTTCAAAGGTTCTGTTGGAGTGAATGAATTGCCATCTGGTGTCTGAGCTTCTTGCTCTGTAAATAGGTCTTGTATTGTTTCTTCTTGCTGAGGCTTTTCCTCTTTCACTTTGCCCATGATGAAGTCGTGCATAAAATGACTCTCGAAGTTGTCTTGTGCACCTACCTCTTCCTCGCTGAATGGAATCCAATGGTTAGTGCCATGTTGGCTTTGGATTTTGTTTTTTTCATTGAATAACGTGAAGACTAAGCAGTCGGATAAAAAATGTTCGTTGCAATTCCATTCCTTATTTGGATATAGAAATTGGTCTCGGTCATTTACCCATGTTGCTTCGGTACAAAGTCTGACACTGAAATAAACACATGATGGTATGACATTCTTTCTTGTTATCCAAGTACCTTTTACCTGTTTTAGGTCATTGGTAGATGGTGCTAAAGTCAAGAACACACCTCTGTTATTTTGGAAGTCAGTTCCTAAGAATCGCAGGTATCCAAGATGGTCTCCTTGTTTGTCGTAAAACTTTCTGAACCAGTCTATGATTAGTTCGCCTCCCTTATAAGAATAGATGTTCTTGCTGCCAATCGGATTGCCTTTGCTGTCGTAAACATCAGCAATGCAAGATACGAACTCTTCCTTCTCTGCTAGGTGAAATATTTGGAAACCATATGGGAAATGCCCTGTTACATTATCGAATGTGTTTGCTGGAACGATAAACATCCTACTGAGCTTTGCTTGGTATTTAGCTCGAAATCCAGAAAAGTTTGGACCTTGTAGTGCTTTCAGTGTAGAGAACAAGGCAAGTGTGCAATCAGGAATATCATTTGCTATTCTTGCAAAGAATTGTGCGAATATCTCATTGCCTGCTCTTCCAAGTTCTTTCTTGTACTTGTCTTTTGTAGAGGTGTAGGCTAATCCCTTTCGGTTGCTACCTGTTCCTGTAACTGTTCTTGCATTGCTGGCTTCTGCACAAGGTGGATTGATATAAACAATAAGTTTCTTGCGTCTTTCTTCATTTGTTATGATGTCTTTTAGACCAAGAGGTAATTTGTCGAAAGAGTCATTGAGAAAGTCAAATTGAAATACATGACTATCCAAAAGGTTGGCAGTACCGACCTTTTCCATATTAGCAATTCTGTCGTGTATAACATCAACGTCTGCTTGGTCTAATGTGCTTGCCCAAATTTGATATTTGTTAGTAAGGCCAGCAAGAAGGTTCCCTGTGCCAGCACAACAATCCCAAATGTAATATTCATCTTGCCAGTCTTCTCCCAAATCTTTAGCGATGTATTCTTGTGAGAGTTCTACCCAGCATTGAGGTGTGAAGAATGAACCTTTGCGCTCTCTGATGTCTTGCGGAACAAGTAAGTCTCTACGATTAGCAATATATTCCCAGTATTCTTTACGTGGAGGGCGGACGTAGAGATTCCAAAATTGGTTGTGTGCAATCTGGTTGTCGTTGAACTGTGCTTTCTTAGAATCGAAAAGCCCTGCGGAGTCTATCTTACGGTCAAGTTCATAATGATTCTTCTTCAGCAATACATATAGCCTATCTCTAAGGGTTGTGTTTTCCTTAGAGAAGATGTCTGCAAGAAAGAAATCCGCGTCAATAATACCATTTTGTTTAGCTTTTTCCCAATCAAGTGTGATAGAAGGTTTGACCTTTTCCACCCATTTTCTGTAGATATAAGTGAAATTATTCTTTGTTATATTGATACCATTAGTTGACTGCTTCCCCAACTTGAAATTAGAGCGAATGAACTTTCTTAGCTCCTTTTCATCTTTATGTAGGTAGAAGAGCCTAATCTCCTTTTTGAGTTTCTCTTTCAGCAAGTCGGAGAGCATGTGAAACTCTTTGGTGCTATGGTTGGAGGGAGTGACATTCCAGTTGAAGTCATTCTGATAGAATACACTTACAATGTTATGATATTCGATAAAGGCAATCTTTTCTTCATCGAAGGCTCCAAGATAGCGAGGTGGTAAGTATGATTCGTGTGTATGGGCTTTACCTATGGTAATGATGAGTTGCACGAAAGATACATAGATATCTTCCGTGTTTCCTGCTTTAGCTTCTGCCCATAAGAAATATTCTTGGTCGGATAGCTCGTCCCCACTTGATCTTTTTGTTGTTACAGCAAAGTCTATGTCGCCCAAGATAGGTGTCGCATCATAGTCTTGAAAGAATTCTTGGCGAATTTTATTCTTTACTTCCTCTTCACGTATTTTATTTGTTGCCATAATTATTTGTCATTAAGTTATTCAAATAGTTTTCTTAAATCCATGTTCAAGAAAACTTCTGGTGAGATACCTTTCTCGCCTACGATAAATATTGCCGACGGATGGAACAGATTGCGAAAACGCTCTAAACCCGTGGTATAAGCCTCTCCATTACTTTTTACTTCTATAGCTATGAATTTCTGATTCTTCTTGAGGATGAAGTCAACCTCGTCGTTGCCTTCTCGCCAGTAAAAAACTTCAAAACGATGGGTAAAAGCTTCGCTTAATATGTAGGCTCCTATGGCTGATTCAAAGAATTGTCCCCATTGCTTACTATCAGAAACGGCTTCTTGAAATGTTAAACCTAATTGAGAACTCAATAAGGCATTATTGTACACTTGGTATTTAGGAATGCTGGCACGTTTGCGGGCTACATCTATAGAGAATTTCTGTAGTCCTGTGACAAGTCCGCTATCGCTCAAAAGATTTAGATAGCCTGCCAATGTAACTGTGTTGCCAGCATCTTGCAATATTCCCAGCATTTTTGTTAGTGAAAGTATCTTACCCGAATAAGCTACGCTCAATTCGAAAGTTTGACGAAGCAGAGCAGGCTTTCCTATTGGAGAATCCATCAAGATGTCTTTGTTTATAGTGGCATCAATTATGGCTCCGCTAACATAGTTCTTCCAACGTTCTTCGTCACCAATAAGCATGGCAGCTCCTGGGTAGCCTCCAAAAAAGATGTATTGTTCAATAGTCATTCCAAAGGCTTCTTTCATTTCTGGATAACTCCAATGGCTCATTCTGATTTCCTCATATCGTCCCATGAGAGATTCTGCCAATCCTTTTTCTAATAACACCCTTGATGAGCCTAATAATGCCACTTTGATGTTGATGTGATTTAGACTATCAGCGTCCCATTCTTTCTTTACATATTCACTCCAGTTTTTAAGTTTTTGTATCTCGTCAATAACCAAGATCATTTCTTCAAGTCCTTGTGTGCGCATTTGAAGACGCGCATTATTCCAGCAATCGCTAATCCAAGTGGAAGATGTTGAAGGTATAGTGTCGGCAGAATAGAAAAGAAACGGTTTACTTAAATCATCCAATACTTGCTTGATAACGGTAGATTTTCCAATCTGTCGTGGTCCCATGATTACTTGGATGAACATTCTTTGTTCACCTAATCTCTTGATGATGGTATCATATATCTTTCTTTTGTACATGGTCTGTTGCTTATAGATGATAATGTGATATGTATAGTCTTATTATAATTAATTGGGGCTTTTCAAGCTGTTTTACTCAGCATAACGAATAATTTTACTCAGTATGATGAGTAATTTTACTCAACGGACTGAGTAAAATTCCATCTTTCGATGGTAAATATAGAACTTTTAGCTGAAATAATCGCATCTAGCATGTATATTTTTGATTATTTTACAAAAGTATTCTTTGGAATTACTCATTAAAAAACCCAAACAAAATCCACTCTTCTTATAACATCTTATGAAATGATGGGGAGTTTTATAAAATATCACAGCGTAAACATCTCCAACTCAAACAGTTTGTTTACGCAGAAACCAAAAACAGCAACCTACGCCTTAACGTAAGTTGCTGTAATAAATAGAAGCGTGGACCAGCTAGGGCTTGAACCTAGGACCTCCAGATTATGAGTCTGTTTAGGCATTATTTCATAGGATTGCATAAAATGTAATTGTATTGATTATCAGCATCTAACAAATTTTGCTGTTTGCAGGAAAATGCGTACATTTGCAGTGGTTTTCGTTCAAAAAGGTCACCTGAAGGTCACCAAAACGAGCGGAATATCACCTATAAATAAGTGCATTATGGAGATTGAAAAAACGAATAAGGTCACCGAAATGGCAAAGAAGGACGGAAAATCCAATGCAAGAGGAGAAAAATGCCTTGCGAAATTTACGGCTGCCAATGGCAACGTGTACGGTTCTTTAACTCTTGACATACGCAAAGCGGGCGACTATTCGCAACCGCTTCCTGTTGCTGTGCGTGTGTGTCATGGCGGACAAAAGATTTTCCTGCGTTTAGGAAAATCATACACTATGGAAGAATGGTTGGTTCTTTGCGATTATGAGAAAAGCGGTCGGCGCATCCAATTAGCGGAGCGTAACGACATGAAGAATCTGATGGACAGAGTGGAACTGATGGTTAACCAGCTTATCTCGGAAAACAATTTCTCTCTTCGCAAGTTGCAAGACAGGTTTCAAGGCAAGAAAGACGATGACAGCACCATCATCACAGTTTGGGATTCGTACATTCAATCTAAGACCAATGAAGGCAAGGCTGGTTCCGCTCGTTGTAGTAAGGATGTACGCAATCGCTTTGTGAAAGATTTGGGAACGGATGTGTCGTTTGCAGATATTAACCGTGACTTTATCTTGAAATGGGTAAAAATCATGAAGAAGAATGAATTGAGCACCACCACTATTGCTATCGCACTTCGCAGTCTAAGGACTATAATCAATATGTGCATCGCTAACGGACTGATGAAAGGTGATACCAAAGAAATGTTTAAGGATACGGGCTACAACAAAGCGCAGAGCCGTAAGCATGAGTTTCTTGACGTGGCTACCATGCGGAAGCTCTATGATTTTTGGAAAGCTGACGAGGCAAAAGACAAAGATGGAAACGAACTGTTCCTCGGCAGAGAGAAGTATGCCATATTTCGCGACCTTGGACTATTCCTTTTTATGTATTTGGGCGATGGACAGAACCTTGCTGATACACTCCGACTGACTTATGATGAACTATACTATGCCACTCATGGCAAGCAGCTTCGTTTCCTTCGCCACAAAACTCGTGAGCGGAACGAGAGTGCCAGCGAAGTGATATTTCCTGTTACTCCAGAGATTCAAGAGATACTCAACCGGTATGGCAATGTCCCAAAACTTGGGCGAAGGGTATTCCCCATCATGAGTGAGTTAATCACACCAGAACAAGAGATATGGGTTATCCAACGCTACAACAGATATATACGTGAGCACATGGCAAAAGTTGCCAAACTATTGGATATGGAACAGGTGCCATCACCCACTTGGGCAAGGCACAGCTTCGCTACCAACCTCAATAACTCTGGTGTCGTACCTTATAAATATATAAGCGACAGCATGGGGCATAGTGGCGGCGGTGACATTACTTCCAATTATATCGGTGCCTATCCGCTTGCAAAGATGCTGGAGTATAACCATTATCTACTCAATGAGAAGTCGAAAGAAAGTACTCCTGTGGTAGATAAGAAAGCCCTGCTTGAGATGCTAAAAGGCTTGAGCGAGGAGGAACGGATGGAGTTGATGGCTAACTTATCAGACTAATTATAGTTGCTCACCGCAAGAATGCCAAGTGAAATACCGCAAAAAAGCGGATTGAAATGCCACAAAAATACCGAATAAAACACCGCAAAAAAGTGGATTGAAATGCCACAAAAAACACGAATTGGCCATGCATTTCGCAGAAAATGTGTATCTTTGCAATTGAAAAAGCATATTATATGAGTTATTATAAAAGAACTGCCGATGCCCTGTTGCAAGACTTGCTGGATGCATTTGGGGCTGTATTGATAGAAGGACCAAAATGGTGTGGCAAAACTACAACTGCGTCTCAACTTGCAAACAGCATTTTGAGAATGCAAGATCCTAGTTTGCGTGAGGAGTATTTGGTCACCGCTAAAACTAAGCCGTCCATTCTGTTAAATGGAGCTACGCCTCGCCTTATTGATGAGTGGCAAGATGCTCCAATGTTGTGGGATGCAGTACGAACTGTTGTTGATGATCGTCAAATCCCCGGACAATTTATACTTACAGGTTCCAATGCCGTTGACAAATTCCAAATACACCATTCTGGAGTTGGTCGTATTGCCAGACTGCGTATGCTGCCTATGAGTTTGTGGGAATCACAAGAATCTACAGGTGAAGTTTCGTTGAAAGAACTTTTCAACAATCCAGATTATGATATTGACGGCAAGATGTCTAAGATGACCGTTGAGGAATTAATCTTTGCAGCCTCCCGAGGCGGATGGCCAGCTTCTTTGTTAGCTCGTACCCCAAAGGCTCAACTACTCGTTGCAAAGAACTATGTTCAAACAATTTGCTCCAACGACATTTCTAGCATTGATGGCAAGAAAAGAGATGCCAGACTGACCAGTATGATACTTCGGGCGTATGCCAGAAATGTTTCGACTCTGGTCAAGAAGAAGTCGCTTTTGGATGATGTGACCTCATCTGGCGAAGTAAGTTGCCACGTGGACACATTTGATGACTATGTTGCAGCTTTGGAAAAGCTATTTGTTATCCAGAACATAAGTGCATGGTGTCCTGCAATTAGAAGTAAAACCGCTATCAGGAGTGGTGTGAAACGATGTTTCTGCGACCCTTCCATTCCGATTGCTCTTTTGGGGTTGTCTCCTGAAGCGTTGAGCATGCAGCTCAAGACGTTTGGTTTTATCTTTGAACAGATGTGTATTCGTGACTTAAAGGCATATACTATAGACTTAAACAGTCACGTGTCTTATTATCATGACCGATATGATTTGGAAGCGGATATAGTGCTGCATCTAGAAGATGGACGGTATGCCTTGATAGAGTGCAAACTTGGCAGTCGTGAGATTGACGATGGAGCCAAGCATCTGCTTGAACTCAAAAGGCTTATACAGGAACATAACACAACAGAGAAACAGATGCCCATTCGGGAACCGGATTTGCTGATAGTGATGACTGGTGGAAGCATGGCATACACTCGTCAGGATGGCGTGAAAGTCATTCCGCTGGCTTGTCTTAAAGATTAACCCTATTAGCTAAAATAACACTTATGGACAATAAGATGAAGGAATGGCTTGAGGCGAACCAAGAAATCTATGCAGAGTTCAAAAGCAAGATTCATTCCACATTGGGCATTCTATCACAAGATGGAACCAATGTGGCAGAATGCGATGAAACTTACTCGCTTCAAAATATGCTTTTAGAGGCAATGGCAGCAAAGAATATGCCTGTTGAGAACATAATAAACACTTTCTCTAAAGCCGCAGAAGAAGGTGATATGGCTGCTTGTTGTATGCATTGCTATTTGGAATTGGATAATGGGTTTGAGGAAATAGAGAGTGCCATGACTAAATTTGAGCAATCTACGGATGCTCAATATATCAAAGATGTGGTTAAATTCCACTTGCAGGATAAAGAGCAGGAAACTCAAGAGGCATCAGACCGAGAACTGAATCTATTGCATTTGCGCCGTTGGCATTACGAACACCCGAAAGAATATCAAGAGTTCACAAATATCTTCACAAAAGCATACGATGGTGACATGAGCTTCGCCCTCAAAAGTTTTTCCTACTTGATAGAGCTGCTGTCGCTTGATGGTATAAAAGGTATCTCCGAATTATTGTTAAGCCTATGCCCTGGAACTGAGAGCTACAACAAAGCTCAATTTTCTAATGTTAGTCAGCAGGCACACGAAAAACTGACTGAATTGTTTGCCTCCACATTTAACAAAGAGAAAACAAAAGATAAATTGCAGCACAATAATCCTTTCTTGTTCTGTGTGTTCTATTGGATGATATTTGATAATGGTTTCGTGAAGTCCGCTGATTTATTATCCAAAACAATGATGGGAGAGAAGCCTTCTTTTTGGCAGAAAAACTTTGGCGAACAATTTATGCGCTCTTTGATGCTTACCAGTATGGATAAAGCGACTTACACTAAAGGCACATGGAAAGCAGCAAACAATCGTGTAGTCAAAGATGTAGCTAATTCTGCATTACAAGAGAGTAAAGGCAGACGTGGACGTAAGCAAGTCTGTGTCCTGCTTGAAGAAATGCTTATACAACCTTATGCAGAACTTCTTACCAACGAAATAGAAAAAATACTCACTGAATGGATGGAAACGAAAGGTACAGACTCAGTTCTTGCGTATGTATTTGCTGCATTGACCAGTTACAACTTGCTTAATGACTCCTACAACTATCGGACTTTCCATACAGCTATCTTGGAAAAGTTTCCGTCCCTTGGCTTTAAGCCTGGTTTTGATTGGGCAGAAGCCCTTTATAATGCCATTGTCAGTGAACATGACTACGACTATAATTTGAACCTATCAGAAAAAGCGATCCAGACCGGAAAGGAACTGGCAAAGTTGATAAACATAAGACTGCGCACCTTACTTTCCCCTGATGCATATTGATTGCATCATAAAGGCTTTATTTGTTAAAAAGAAACGCTGTTCCGTTAAAAGCACCTCGGCAGAAATCGTCATGATTTTTACCGAGGTGCTTTCATTTTATTCCATCGTAATTTCGCAGCGTAATTATTAAAACAACATGATATGCAAGGCAATTTTATAATGTTACAGAAGGATGACCTGAAACAGGTTGTTTCTGAATTGGTGGAAGAATTAGTTGGGAAAAAAACACAGGCCAATTTGACACCAGAAGAGAGTGACGAGTATTTTACTCGCGACCAGGTATGTGAACGACTCCACATAACCTATACCACCTTGTGGCGTATGCAGAAGGAGGGAAGAATTATAGTTCACAAATTGGGTGGACGTAATCTTTACTCGAAGAAGGAAATCTCCTCATTTCTGAAAGCTAAAGTACAAACTGCTAATAGCGCTAATCCAAATGTTTAATCTAAAAGCAAGCATTATGGAAGAACAATACATTCGAGTAGGCACTACTATATATAAGATAGTGCAGCAGCCTTTGGCTGATGGAACGATGACTACCCGCAGATTGCAATGGAGCTTTGGCACTATCCGACAAGATTATGGTAAGCACAATATCCCTACTATTGATAAATATAATGGTTTTTGCACAGTGCCAAGTCACACAGACTATCAAAAGGATGTTGCAGGTTTCTATAATCTGTATGAACCAATTGACCATGTTCCGGCAGAAGGGAATTTCTCAGATATTGAAAAACTGCTACACCACATCTTTGAGGAGCAATACGAACTGGGGTTGGACTATATGCAGTTGCTTTATATGCAGCCGACTCAGAAACTCCCCATCCTGTTATTGGTGTCAGAGGAACGAAACACAGGAAAGACCACTTTCCTGAACTTTCTGAAAAGTATCTTTCAGGACAATGCTACCTTTAATACAAACGAGGATTTCAGGAGCCAGTTCAATGCAGACTGGGCTGGCAAGCTACTCATCGTTGTGGACGAGGTGCTGTTGAGTCGTAGAGAAGATTCAGAGCGATTGAAGAACCTAAGCACAGCCCAAACCTACAAGGTAGAGGCCAAGGGTAAAGACAGACAGGAGGTAAACTTCTTTGCCAAGTTCGTACTATGTTCCAACAACGAACTTTACCCTGTTATCATTGACCCGGGAGAAAACCGCTATTGGGTGCGTAAAATCCGACCACTTGAAAGCGATGATACCAATTTCCTGCAAAAGCTAAAGGAACAGATACCTGCATTCCTCTATTATCTCCAGCACCGCACACTCTCCACCAACAAAGAGGGGCGTATGTGGTTTCATCCTACCCTTATCAGGACAGAGGCTCTTGACCGCATTATCCAGTGCAACCGCAACCATACGGAGTTGGATATGGTAGAGCTGATACGTGACATTATGGAAACGCAACACGTTGACAAGCTGTCGTTCATCCCTCAAGACTTAATACCGTTACTGACCATGAACGGTGTAAAAGTGGAGCAATGGCAGATACGAAAGGTCGTGAAAGATGTCTGGCGACTTACCCCTGCTCACAATGCACTGACCTATCTTGCCTATCAATGTGACTACACTAAGCCGGGGCGTGTTTCCTCAATTAGCAGAGTGGGACGTTTCTACACGGTGACCAAGGAATTTATAGACTCTTTAGGTTTATAATCCTTTGTTGAGTTGTTGAATTGTTGAGAACAACAGACTAATCTTTGGTACTCAAACAAATACAATTCAACAAGCACTCAACAAGAGGTGTAACTGGGCAAAAGAGAAAGCTATTTTTCTTTTCACCAGCCCATACTCTCAACAACTCAACATTTCAACAAATCACTCACATTATGACTATACAAGAAATAAAGGCAATCCAAATATCCAACTTCCTTGCAAGCAAGGGATATGAACCAATAAACAGAAAAGGAAATAAGTGGTGGTACTTATCGCCACTACATACGGAGAAAACCGCATCATTTAAGGTGGATTTAACCAAAAACGTGTGGTATGACTTTGCACTGGGCAAAGGAGGTAACATCATTGATTTGGCGATGCAACTATACCACACGCAAAACATTTCAGAAGTATTGCACATGATGGGGCATTCAATTATTCTACCCACAATACCAATCCATTCTACTTGCTCACAAAAGGACACTTCGTTTGAAGATATTGAGGTAAAAGAACTGGCTCATCCTGCTTTGCTACAATACCTCTCGGGAAGGGGTGTTGATTCTATTACAGCCAAAAGGCAGTGCGTGGAAATACACTACAAAAGTGCTGGCAAGCGATATTTTGCTATTGGCTTCAAGAATGATGCTGGTGGCTATGAACTTCGGAATCCATACTTCAAGGGATGTATTGCTCCGAAAGCAATCACTACGATAAGGAACCACGAAACCGCTTGTCACATATTCGAGGGATTCGTGGATTATCTCTCCTATCTCATACTACATGGCGAATGTGATGCGGTGGTACTCAACTCCATTGTAAACATCCCGAGTGCTCTCTCCATGCTCAATAAGTATTCTCAAATATGCTGCCACTTGGATAATGACAAAGCTGGCAGAATGGCCACCTGGCAGATAATGAAAGCATTGGGAAACAAGTGTACTGATGCCTCAAATGAGTATGAAGAATACAAAGATCTCAACGAGTATCTGATGAACAAAAGTATTGCATTCCTACAAAAGGGAAGAAACAAATTCTGACTTGGCGGCTGGACGCAAAGAGGTGTGGCGTGCACGATAGGGCTTGCCCTGATATAGCCCACTATAACTTCTCCACTTTATTCCCGAAGAGTGAGTGTTCGACCAATCTACCACATTGCAGCATGGTAAATAGAGCCAAAGAATTGAAAACCAACACTTTTAATAAGCCATAACGGCTGCTTGAATATCATTGGCAACAATATACTTTGCAGCCGAAATCGATAACGAAATAAACAAAATATCAGATTTATGACAGAAA
>ENA-OWPL01000388-OWPL01000388.1-human-gut-metagenome-genome-assembly--contig:-NODE-388-length-31227-cov-56.084339_pt1 | contig 31227 bp, 28 predicted proteins | sample MGYA00248263_ERZ651844 | MGnify/ENA primary metagenome ERZ651844 (study PRJEB26924, sample SAMEA4378256) | human gut metagenome | biome: human gut; feature: human-associated habitat; material: faeces...
CCACACGCTGCCCGAGAGCACGCTGCGCTTCCGCAAGAAGGTGAACGAGTACCGACAAGGTGGCTACGCCGCCCTGATCAGCGGAAAGTTTGGCAACCAGAACAAGCGCAAGGTCGATCTGAAGCTGGAGAAGCTGGTGCTCGGACTGTGGTGCCTCCCCAACAAGCCATACGGCGCACAGGTACGGGACCTCTACGAGTCGTTCCTCTGCGGAGAGCTGGATGCCTACGACGTGAAGACGGGCGAGCTTTTCTCCCCCAACGACTTCACCGACAAGAACGGCGAGCCGATCACGCTCAGCGACACCACCATCCGCAACATCCTCAACAAGCCCAGCAACCGTGCGATATGGGACAAGAGCCAACTCAGCTGGTCATCGTTCATGCACGAGTCGATGCCCCACATGCACCGCCACGCAGGCGAGTACTCGCTGAGCCAGATTACCATGGATGACGTCGATTTGACCCGAAAGCTGCGTGACACCAAGCTCAGGGTGAAAGCCTACTACGCCTATGACAGCGTGAGCCAGTGCGTGCTCGGGGCGAGCTACAGCCGCAACAAGGACCCACAGCTGGTGCGAGAATGCTTCCGTGAGATGTTCCGACTGATAGCCAAGCACGGCTGGGGCATCCCTGCGGGCATCGAGGTGGAGAACCACTTGATGACGGAGTACAAGTACTCGCTCTTGCAAGAGGGCACGGTGTTCACCCATGTTCGCTATTGCGCCCCCCTGAACTCCCAGGAGAAGCAAGCCGAGAACTTCAACGGTGCCAAGAAGAAGAGCGTGATACACCGCAACCACACGGGCATAGGCCGATTCTACGGCAAGTGGCAGTGGAGAGCCGAGGCACGCAAGGTGAGCGATGCCAGCAACGACACCTGGGAGGACAAGGAATACTTCAGCTTCGAGGAACTGGTGGCAGACGACCGCCGTGACAACTACGAGTGGAACCACGCCCTGCATCCCGACCAGAAGCGATTCAAGGGCATGACCCGATGGGACGTGCTGATGGAGCGCATCAACCCTAACCTGCGGCCTTACGACGAGATCACCCTTGCCCGATACATCGGCGAGAAGGTGGAGACATCGGTAAGGAGGAACTCCACGGTGAGGGTGGCCTACGAGGACTGGTGGCTCTCCTCGTACGAAGTGCTGGAGAAGCTCGCACCCAACAACTACAAGGTGACCGCCTACTACCTGCCCGATGAGGATGGCAAGCCGCAGAACGTGTTCATCTTCCAAGGTGACAGATACATCGACCAGGTGGAGCGTGTGGAGACCTACAACCGAGTGATGGCTGAGCAGACCGACGATGACAAGCGCAAGTTCTACCGCCAGCAGAAGAAGGTGAAGCAGTTCATGAGGTTCGTGGGCAAGGGCGTGGAAGAGACACCGACCATCGGAATACAGAAGAAATTAAACTTAAACGATATAGATAATGAGACAGAAACAGAGATTACGCCACAAGGCTCAGCGATGCAAGAAGCACCCAAGGAGCCGCCAGGGATGGGTGCTGCTGCACCCGATGTTCCCGATGAAGCTGAGCGAGTACTGCAGCACGCTGTTTGTCGTCAAGCTCGACCTAACGCCAAAGAACGGCAACAAGGCATCTGCAAGAATGAGAGGTCTTTCGGCACAGATAAGAAGAACCTCGGAACAGTTGGCAAAGATGCCGATAGAACAAACGGGAGACCTTTTAGGCCTGAAACTGTCCCGAAGACGCCGATGGGGGAAGACGAAGCACTGAGCAACATCCTCGCACTGATGAAAGATTCCCCCGACGAAGCCACGCTGCGGGCGCAAGCCATAGCGGACATCTAAGGGAAGAGTGAAGAGCGAAGAGTGAAGAATTCTCTTGCAAGGCTGCTCCTACCATTTTATCGAGGCCGACAAAAAGGTCTCTCACGATGGCCTTGAAACGACCTTCCAATGCCGTTCTAACTCCATTATAACGAACTTAAAACACTTGAGATATGATAACGATAGAACAGAAGAAAAAGATTACAGCCGCCATCGAGCGCAACCGTGCGCTCTACGAGAGCGACTCGAAGCACGCCAAGGTGCTCGGCATCTCCACCAGCGTGTACAGCATGGTGAAGCAGGGACAGACCGACAAGGCCCTATCCGATGCCAACTGGGTGCGACTGGCCCGCCGACTCGACGTGAGCCTGAAGCACGAGATGGACTGGCAGACGGCTCGCACGGAGACCTTCGTCACCATCACCCAGCAGATGGAGATGGTGCAAGGCTCAGCACTGAGCATGATCCTCTGCGACGAGCCCAACATCGGCAAGACCTACACCGCCCGACAGTATATCAAGACCCACAAGGAGGCGATATACATCGACTGCTCGCAAGTGAAGACCAAGCGCCGCTTCATCCGACAGATGGCGACCGAGTTCGGACTGGATGGGCGTGGCACCTACGCCGATGTGTATAACGACCTCACCTACTACATCGTCAACGTGTTGCAGTCGCCCCTGGTGATACTCGACGAGGCAGGCGACCTGCAGTATGAGGCGTTCCTGGAGCTGAAAGCCCTCTGGAATGCCACCGAGCACTGCTGCGGCTGGTACATGATGGGTGCCGACGGACTGAAGGAGAAGATCAACCGCTCCATCGACTGCAAGAAGGTGGGCTACACCGAGATACTTTCCCGATATGGCGGCAAGTATGCCAAGATAAGCCCCGACGACGGCAAGGACCGACAGGACTTCCTGATGCGCCAGGCGGTGATGGTGGCGAAGGCGAACGCACCCAAGGAGAGCAGCAGCCTCGACATCGCCAGCATCGCCCGAAGGGCACAGGGCAGCCTGCGCCGAGTATATACCGAGATAGAGAAAGTGAAAGGCGATGAATAATGCACAATGTATAACCAATAATTCGTTGCTATGGTAAAGAGAGCATACGGTCCGAGGGAGATGATGCGCTTCAAGAGCGTGCCGCTCCCATGGGACGGAGAATGGCAGAGGGTGTTCGGCAACCCCGAGATCAACGACATGTGGTTCATATCGGGTCCCTCTGCGTCGGGCAAGAGCTCGTTTTGCATGCAGCTCGCCAAGAAGCTCTGCGAGTATGGCAGCGTGCTCTACGTGAGCGTGGAGGAAGGCACGAAGATGAGTTTCTGCCAGCGACTGAGACGCTACCACATGGAGGAGGTGCAGAGCAAGTTCCGGGTCGTTGACAACGGAAACCTGGACGACTTGAAGGAACGGCTCCACAAGCGCAAGAGCGCCAAGTTCATCATCCTCGACTCGTTCCAGCTGTTGCAGTCCACGTTCGGCTGGACGTTCCTGGACGCACTCGGGCTGATGGCGGAGTTCCCTCACAAGTGCTTCATCTTCATCTCGCAGGAGTACAAGAGCGAGCCGTCGGGCAAGGGAGCCGTAAAGCTAAAGTACCAAGCCAGCGTAAAGGTGAGGGTGAACGGCTACAAGGCGGTGTGCCAGGGACGATTCATCAAGGAAGCCGGGGCTGAGTTCGAGGTATGGCAGGACGGAGTGATACAGACATCAAACAATCTTTAGGCTTATGGAAGAGGTAATCAATGAGATCATGGAGTACGTGAAGCGGAAGGCTTCCGATTTCTCCTACATGGACCAGGCACAGATCTACGGCGAGCTGGAGAGCCGACTGGCCGACCTCAACGCCGACGCACTGCGGAGCGAGTACCTGGGGAGCAACATCGACGAATACATCATCGACGGGGTGTAGGGAAATGATAAATTATAAATGATAAATCACAAATGATAAATGACATTTAAACCAATATACGACTATGAGTGAGATTCTGAAAGAAATCAAGCAATGGTGCAAGGCCATTGGCGACGAGCGGCACCGCAAGAAGGTGCTGCGCAGAGAGAAGGAGGTGAAGCACGAGGCCCAACTGAGAGTACAGGTAAGGGAGTTCGGCGGTGAGCTGTTCTTTAGCATCGATGGCATACCGCTGCTGCATGAGGATGACCTCGCCATCGACCTGGGCAGTGCGACACGAGAGGCACGAGGACATTTCTGCGACTATCGAATGACGCTGGACGCTTGATGTTTAACCGTAAGACAGAGAACGGAACATGATATACCAACTGCAAGTAAAGAACGGATGGAAATGGCACGACCGATTAAGAACTACCATCGCTTCTACGCCTCGTTTAACAAGCTGCAGAAGCACGGCTCTGACGAGGACACTAAGGCGGCTCTCGTGAGCCAATACACCGGAGGCCGCACCACCCACCTCAGCGAGATGAGGGTGCGAGAATATACAGACTGCTGCAAGGCACTGGAGAACATGCTGGGCTATGGCGACCAGCGCAAGCGACACCGCTCCATCTGCCTGCACCTGATGCAGGAGCTGGACATCGACACCAAGGACTGGCAGCGCATCAACGACTTCTGCAGCCACCCCCGCATCTGCGGCAAGGTGTTCGCCCTGCTCGACATCCCCGAGCTGGAGGCACTGGAGCTGAAGCTCCGGGCCATCAAGCGCAAGGGAGGGCTCGGGGGAAGTGAAGAGAGAAGCGTGAAGAGCAATTCGAGTGAAGAACGAAGAGTGAAGAGTGAAGAACTCTCTTTCCCTTCAGAACATATACCAATCATAATCATACAGCAAAATGGAAACAACGACAGTTACAACCCAACAACAGCAGGCAGCCGCACAGGAGGCAGCCGCCTCTGCTGAGGAGAAGAAGGTGACCATGGCGGTCGATCTCTCCCAGATGACGGAGGCACAGAAGGCGGCACTCCGTGAGCAGCTCAACGCCGAGGCGAAGAGCAGCCGCCAGGAGAACCGCAAGGCATACGAGGACCTCAGACACGAGTTCATGGTGAACGTGGAGAACCAGCTGGGCATCATCGTGAAGAGCGTGAAGCAATTCAAGGACAGGCTCGGCAGCGAGTCGGATGCCTTCACCAAGATCATGCAGCGATATGGCCAGACCAAGTTCGACGACCAGAAGAGCTTCACCATCACCGACGGCGACTTCCGCCTTGCCATCGCCAGCAACAACGTGAAGAGCTTCGATGAGCGTGCCGACCTAGCCGCCGACCGACTCATCAAGTACCTCAAGCGCTACATGGAGCAGAGCGAGAAGGGACAGGAAGACCCGATGTACCAGTTGGCGATGACGCTCCTGGAGCGCAACAACGCCGGCGACCTCGACTACAAGAGCATCTCGAAGCTCTACGAGCTGGAGGACAAGTTCGACGAGGAGTACGCCGACATCATGACACTCTTCAAGGAGTCGAACGTGGTGCAGAAGACCGCCGTCAACTTCTACTTCTTCAAGCGAAGCCAGGAGTCGGGCATCTGGACTCGCATAGAGCCTAGCTTCTGCCGCCTGTAGAAGAGTGAGGAATCACGACTTTAATGTTTTCTTTAATATCATATCAAAAGTGTGTTAAACTAAGGGAAGGGCAAGTGCTTTGAGGAAATACAGCAAGAGGACCGGACTGAGCTACAAGAAGAGAGTGGCTGACATCAATGCGATATACGACCGATATGCCAGGTTGGGAGTACCCAACAGGGAGATATGGAGGCGGTATATTTACCCCACGTATGCTCTGAGCGAGCGTCAGTTCTACTACATCTTGAAGGCATCCGCCGACCCTCGCAACGAGATCAGCGAGGCACAGGAGCTCTTCCTGAAGTTTGAGGAATAACAATGGCTATGGCAGACGGAGAATTGAGAAAGGTGGTGAGGCGGATACTGAGTGACATCCGTGTGGAGCTGGGCGATGAGTTCGACCAGAACTTTGAGCGGCAGGGCTTCTTCTCGGAGAAGTGGCAGAGGCGCAAGAGTCCGATACGTGGCGACGGTCACATCCTCTATGCATCGGGCGACCTCCGCAAGAGCATCAGGAGCCGCAGCGACGAGAGCAGCATCACGTTCTACAGCGACCTAGCCTACGCAGGCATCCACAACGAGGGTGGCGAGATCAAGGTGACGGCAAGGATGAAGCGGTTCTTCTGGCATAAGTACTATGAGACCAAGGATGAGTTCTGGAAGGCGATGGCGCTGATGAAGGTAGGCAAGACGATAAAGATACCTCGCCGCCAGTTCCTGGGCATGGCACCCGAGGTGGAGACCGAGGTGAGGAAGATCATTGAGGACAACCTCACGCAATACTTCGAGCACGACTTCAATATCAATACAAAATGACAAGATTATGGACGCAAGATTAAGACTATATACAGACATCGTGATGGCGATGAAGGGCGAGGTGCCAGAGATCAAGACCTTCGACTTCTGGAACCGCCAAGTGGAGTTTCTGCAGGAAGACACCGCCTTCGAGTGTCCCGCCCTGTTCATCGAGTTCGGGGCTATCCAGTGGGCGCAGAAATACAAGGAGACCTGCAAGGGACTGGAGGGACTGGGCGAGGTTCGCCTTCACCTGGTCACCGACTGGCACGCCCACGAGGACGGCGTGACGGCGATACAGCTCAGCGAGAAGATGTTCCAGGCACTGCAGGAGATGCCGGGCGTGGCCGACTATCAGCTGGGCTTCCCCTCACAGACGCTCACCAACCACGACCACGAGGAGGTGATGGAGAGCATCGAGGTGATAGGCGCAAGGTACTGGAGGGACATCCCGTACTAAGACAAGAGTATTTTAATATTTCTATAGCTTTAATGGATTTTAGAGTTTTGTTTATTTCAAGGACACCGCCCCATGGCGATGGGGATGGGTTCGATGGAGAAGGGGCTGCGTCGTGATGACGCAGCCCCTTTGTTTTTGCTTGATGGTAAGATTGTAGTAAGGTTGCGCCCATGGGCGCTATGCCTTAGTACTCCTTGACGTTCTCGTCGCCGGAGTCGCTTCCACTGGAGGAAGAACCGCCGCCAGCCTGTGAGCCGCCGCTTCCGGTCTGCGAACCACTGCCGCCCTCGGATGGCTTCTGCCCGGTGCTGCCGCTGTCGCCCTTGCCCTCGCTATCACCTGGGGCTGGGTCGGTAGGGTTGGCATCGCCTTGCGCCTTGGCTCTTCGGATGGCGGCACGCTGCTCGTCACGGTTGGCGACGATGTTGAACACGGCGTTCTCCTTCAGGTTCTCGAAGCTCTTGCCCGGTACCCACACCACGTTCACCTTCTCCACGCAGATGTCGGGGTTGTACTTGCTGGCAGTCTCCGTGCCCTTGCCCTGCAGGGTGACGTAGAACTCGCCAAGCTTGCCCAGCTCCACCTTCTTTCCTGCCAGGAGCATCTCTCTGAGGCACTTCACCGCCTTGCCGAGGATGGCTTGCACATCCTCAGCGTCATAGACGTTGTTGTGCTCACTGATGTGCTCGGAGAACTTCTCGAGCGTCATCTTCTCGGTGTACTGTGCCACACCGTAGGCTTTCTTTGGGTCGTCAGGCTTGGCTGGGTTGCCCATCATTGCAATACTGTAGTTGATCATTGCTTTGAATAATTAAGAATGAATAATTGGGCTTGCGCCCTTTGGGGTTGTTCCGTCGCTCTGGCGGTCGCTTCCCCCTTATAATTTTGTCGCAGCTTCGTCCCTACTAGGGGCGAGGCTCGGTCGGTACTAGGGGCTGAGCTTGGTCGGTACTAGGGACGAAGGCTCGGCGGTAGTAGGGGCTGAAATCCGGCACAATATTATAGGTGGTTGTGCGTTATAGGATATATCAGTATGAGTTTACCAACTTAAAACGTTACCGTTATGGCTAAATTAAATCTGGGGGATAATTCCTCCATGCTAAGTCAACTAGCTGACGAAAAACAGCAAGTGGACATGTTACTTCAAAATTTAGTTCGTCACCTGACTGTGATAGACTCCACTGTGATTGGATTGCTAGCTGCCCTTGGCGATATACCTCAACAATCCCCACGGAGGATACTTTTGACGGCGATCGGTGCGTCTCTCTTATTTCTATCTCTTCTGGCAGGAATATATAGTATGTGGAGGTACTACGTAACAAGGTTAAAAATTTACAGCGAACTTGAAAGAGCAAGTCGGACAAATCATGACGTTGGCTGGCATGATTTGTCTTTCGGATGCCTCTTTGTACCCATAACCCTATTCTGTCCAACAGGCTTAGCCTTGGGGCTTCTACTGTTGCTGGTAGGATTATTCGCTTCTTGACCATCTCATCCCACGGTTTAGCCTGTTCGTCGATTTGCTTTTTGACGAATTGCTCAAGGTTCTTTACAATTTCGTAATTTTTCTCTTCCATTTTCTTGCAGGTTTAAAATGTTTGTTGTATCTTTGCAAACGAAGAAGCAATGTAGGAGGCATTTCACACGTCGGCTCTTATGAGTGCAGGTCGCCGGAATGTCCGTTTGCTTCTTTATTTTTTATATAAACTTCATCGTATAAAGCAGCTCTCCCATTGTCATTTTGCATTTGAATTCTATGGTGCGTCCTTGGTAGATTACTTGATAAACGCTAAAACCATAGCCGTGATGTCTTCCTTCCTCTGTTCTTATACGTGTAGCGTTAGGAAGCCATTTTTCAAATTCGGTCGCAGTCTTTAATAGGTGAGTCACCTCTGGGTCACGCATAGCCTTTGCCGCAGTCTCCGTGAAGAATTGTTTTCCTACCCCAATGCTGTGTCCGTCGTCTGTTTGCATAATGGTTCGCTTACAACGAGAACCGTTTATGATAGTCTCGTGTAGGTTGTTTTTAGCCCAATCGACGGCAAGCTGTCTCACATTATTAAATTCGTCTCGTTGCAGCCTTTGGTTATTACGCTGCGCTTGCTGCTGATGTATGAGTCTGCAAGCGGCGCAAAGTTCATTCTCTGGTACGAAGTTGAGTTTTATGCCACCTCCCTTTGCCACATCGCAGTCGTTGCAACGCTTGATAGTGTAGGGATTGTAGTCGGGCATGGTCTTGCCCTGCTTGCCGCTGTTGAAGCGGAAAATGCTCAGCTTCTCGCCGTTCAATACTTCCTCGCCACGGCTCATCGCCTCGTTGTGGGGTGTCTCCTCGTACTTGCCACGGCGCACCTGTGTCACGGTGCAGCGGCAGTTGTGGGTGATGCCTATAGGAACGATGTACGACTCATCCTTGAAAATAGACAGGTTATAAACGGTCGTTTCTCGTTTCTTTTTCGTAACTTTGCCCTCAACCAATACGTAACGATTATGAAAAAAGGTATTTCTCAAGAAATCAAAGAACGAGTTGAAACCATCGAAGGCATGAATGTCCTTGATGCCGCAAAACACAGGTACATCACGGAGAAACGCAGTTTCAGATGGCTTAGCTCCCATTGGCACATCAATGGTAGAACCGTGCATCGTCTCCTTGCCAACCTTGGCATTTCCATCCGACATGGTAGTGAGGCGGTCAGAACCCAATGGATAGCCAACCCCGACAGAAGAAAGAAAACGAGCGAGCGACTTGCGCAAACCAACCATGAGCTTGCCGCCAAGGGTCTCCATGTGCGCCAAGGTAAGACCAAGGCCAACAGCGACCTCATTCGTGGCATAGCTGAGAAACTGAAAACTTCCTCTTCCCTTCTTCGCCCTGACGTGAAGGCGAAGGCGTTGCAAAATGCCCTTGCCACTCGCAGGCTTCACCCAGAGCGCATGAGCGCACTCCGTACACCATTGAGCAAAAGCGAGGAAATCATAAGAGACCACCTGACGGCAATAGGCCTTCCATTCGAGACGAGAAAGCTTCTTGGAGGTTACGTCGTTGACTTTTTCATTCCCGACATCAACCTTGTCATTGACTGCCAGGGACGCAATCGCTTTCCACTTTCTTACGCACGCCATCAAGCCATAACGCAACAAGGTGCGAGTGTTTGCTATTGCGTGAACAATCAGGTGAAGCGTGGAGTTTTCACCCACTTGGATGATTATGTCGCCCTTGTGAAGGCTTCTCGCCTCGACCCATCCGTGAGGTGTGCAGAAGCGGTGATTTGGGGTGCATGTGGCCATCGCCCCTTTGGTGATGACACTGAAAAGTTCATCGTCCACCGTACGGGCGTGCGTTCCGATTACCTTACGAACCTTACCACTTCCGCCAATCACTAAGTCGCCTTTCTTGATGCTCTCAATACCTTTCCACCCGTCCATGGTAAGCACAGGAGTGCCAGCCACGAAGCAGTTCCAGCCGTTCGGTGGGTAGTAGTTTTCCCAGAAAGGGTCGCTCATCGGGAGGGTGATGCGGTCGAGGGCGGCGTGCTCCGGGCGCACCTTGTCGTCATGGGCGGTGCGGTACTGCAGGAGGTAGCGGTCGCCATCCTCGCTGTACTGCTCCCACTTCGCCGCCATCTCTGCCGAGGCCTGTACGAAGTTGTACTCAGCGTGGAGGTAATTGGCGTTGTAGGTCTCGTCTATCTTGCGAACGTCGTTCAAAAAGCGTTCGAACGGCTTTCTATTGCCATCCTCATCGAGTAAGGAAGGGAACGCCTCGTTCAGCTCGTGGAAGGTCTTGATGCCTGAGAAGATGTAGTTGGAGCGAGTGAGGCGCTCCCTCATCTTGTCGGTCATCCTCACTTGCTTGAAGGTGGAGTCGAGGATGCCGGCATGGGCATTGATGAAGCTCTGTGCCTCGTCAGATGCCAGGATGTCGATGTCGAGCTGTGCGCCCCTCTGACCATAGAGGGCTTTCATCATCTTGTCGAACTTGTGGGTGAGGTTCTTGTACTCGCTCAGCTTCTTGTAGTCGTCGTTGGTTCCCTCCAAGGGTATGAGGTTGTCGCCCAACCATCGCTCATATCTCTTGTGCAGCCCCTTGTAATCGTCGGGGCTTAGTCGAAAAAAGGGTGGCTCGCTGATGGTGCGGATAACGCAGATTTGTCGTCCTTCTTGTCATCCCCTGATGGTTGCTGCATCCCGAATGGGTTGGCTTGCTGCAAGCGTTCGCCCACGGGCATGTTGTACTTGTCGGCGAAGTACTTGCCATCGACCTCGTAGCGGTCGGCTATCATCTTCTCGTACTCCATCTGCTGCTCCGGGGTGTAGTCTATCGACTTGTCCCAGGTGAAGTGCATGCCCTGCAGTGGGAAGCCATGTTGGATCATCCGGGGGATGAGCTGGTTGTTGATGGTGTTCGCCAATAGCTTGGCATCGCTCTCCACGATGTTCTGGAACACCTCCAGGTGGGTCTGGCTCTGCGAGAGGCTGCTGCCGTCCTCGATGGTCATGGTCTGCCCGATGATGAGCTTGGAGAGTTCCGAGTTGGCTCTATCCACACGCTTGTCATACACATTGAAGGCATCGCTCTTGGCGTTCTCCACCAGTTGCACGGTGGTACCCTCAGGCAGCACGGCGTAGCTGGCCAAGCCCATGCGCTGCATCATCTCCTCTATCTGGTCGGTCTCGCTCTGGCTGCGCGATCTGGTGGTCGCCACACGGAGGGGTATGCCGAAGATCTCGCCGAACACGTCCCAGGCGGCGAGCACGTTCTTCTTCGGTATGGTGTGCTGTGCCGCCTTGAGGTAGAGTCCGAGGTCGTCTGGCTTGCCCACCTCCACCAGGTTGCCGAAATATTCGGGGGCGTGGTAGTCGATGCCGGTGGTCCAGTCCTGCCCGAGGTCGGTGATGAAGCAGTGGTGCTCCGGTATGACGTACTTGCGGTCGATGAGGCGCATGCCGTCGTATGCCAGGCAGCCGTCACCATCGGTGGTGAGGTCGCCCATCTCGATGAGCGTGTGCCCCCAGTAGGGCGTGGAGAGCACCAGTCGGCAGAAGTCGTCAAACCACTCCTGCTGCAGGAAGTGCCTCAGCTCATCGTGGGGCGTGCCATCCTTGTCCTCGATGTTGAAGGAACGGGCGAGCACGAAGCCCATCCTCTGCCCGATGCACCCGGAGAGGTGTGCGTCGATGTCGGCATCACGGTAGATGTCGTAGAGCCACTGGCGGTTGGGGCTGTCCACGTCGATGGCTAGCTGCCATGCACGCCGCCACTTCATGATGTCGCCCTTGGTGAGTGCCTCTGTGGTGCGCTGCAGCTTGGCCAGGATGCTCTCCACCTTTCGGCGGTCGCCCTTTCCGGCTAGCTGCACGTCGCCAAACACGGTGTGCCACACACGTGGCTCACCCTTGATGGCTCTTCTGAGGTCGTATATGCCATCGATGGCCTTGTTGAAAATTCCCATAGTCTTCTTTGCTTTAGAATGAATTGATGGTTGTGTGTGTTACCAGGAGTGGTTGTCGGGACCCTTGCCGAAGGCGAGCACGCCGCCCACTCCCGTGGCGTTGCCTTGTGCGTCGGTACTCCCAGGCAGGTCGGGCACGATCTTTCCGGCTTGCACGCCCTCCAGCCACTTGATGGCTCGCTCGTATCGCTCCTGTCTCGTCTCCATGCCCATGCGTCCGGAAGTGGATGCCGCCATGTTGTAGAGGGCGATGTCGGCGGTGTACATCACCAGCTGGCGGTTTCGGTCGCTCCCCTCGGCGGCGAATATCTTGCCGCAGTCGTATCGGGGGCGCAGGTACCCTGCCACCTCCTCGATAGCCTCGGCGATGGCGTTCTCGACGTTGACGGGGTCGGCTTGTGTGATGACCTTCAGCGAGGCTTCGCTAGCCACCACCTTGAAATCTTCTGTGCTGATAAACATCTTTGTATGAATGATAAATGATAATGAATGAATGACAAATGGGCTGCGCCCTTGGGGGCTTACCACGTGTTCCGGGGCTTCTGTCGCTCACCGATGCGAGGCACGAAGGCTTCCAACCTGCCTTGCTTCTGCAGGATGTAGATGGCTCCCTCGTCGGCATCGGGCGCATCGTCGTGGGCACGGCTGCCGTGCTCCAATGAGAGCGTCTGGTCGATGCCCACCTGCATGTCGTCGGTGTCCTTCAGCGCCTCGTTGTAGTACACCTGCCCACGCTCCCAGAACGGAGCCACGCTCTCGATGCGCTGCAGCTTGTCGGGCTTCTTGCGGTAGTCGGGCATGATGGGCAGCTGGTAGCCACGGATGTCGCCCTCCGCCTGAAACTCGTCGAGGGCGGTGTCCTGCATCAGGTTCGACTCCATGTAGAACTGGATGCTCGCCCCTTCTTCCAGCGACCGCTCATAGAGGTTGTACAGCCAGCGTACCATCTCGCCCGTGGTGGCCTGGCGCACGAAGCAGTCCACGAGGTGCAGCTCCCTGCCTATCGCTCCCCATAGGCGGCATGCCTTGTAGTCGTTGGAGGTGGTCGATTTCCACGAGGGGTCGGTGTAGCACACCAGCGACTCGTACTTCGAGAGCCTTGGCATCCGCTTGTATTGGATCCAGTTGTGTCGGAAGATGGTGCCGTCCTTGATGGGGTTGTGCATCATCTCCTTCTCCCAGTCGCGGTAGCCCACGAACTCACGGTAGGCATCCACCTCCTCACGGGTCCACTTCTCCCTCCATGTGGGGTTGCCGTCCTTGTCGATGGCATACACCTTGCTGAGGAACACGCCCTTGGTGTGGGCGATGTTGTAGAGCACGGAGTTCTTGTCGATGAGGTTGCCCACCATGATGAAGCGGCCACGACCCACGTCCAAGGCTCCGAAGAGTGCCGACTTCACCCAGTGGGTCAGCTCCCTCACTCGCTTCTCGTTCTTGCAAAGCTCATCATCGTCGAGGTCGTCGATGACGATGTAGTCGGGGCGTGCCTCACGGTCTCGGAGACCACGTGGCGACTGCCCACGACCACAGCCGAGGAACTTCACGCCGCAAGCCGCCTTGAACTCGCCGTCGGTCCAGTCGCCCCCGGCAGGCTTCTGCTGCCCGAAGTCACGTATCAGTCGGTCGTTGTACTCCAGCTCCGCCTGCACGTCGGCCAGCAGTCGCTTGGCGGAGTCCTCGCTCTTGCCCACCACGACCATGAAGTTGATGAGCCGCTGCGGCTGAAACATGAGCCACAGGGGCAGGAACACATCCATGTGGGTGCTCTTGGCATGGCCACGTGGCCACATGAACACCGCCTTCAGGTTGGGGGTGGAGCGCACCTTGCGTGCCGCCTGGTTGTGGAAGGGGGCGTTGTGGATGGTCTTCAGCACCTTGCCCGTGGTCTTGTCCTTGAGCTGCAGGTAATGGGGGAAGTAGTACTCGCAGAAGGCGGCGTAGTTCTGCTGCAGTCGCCTGATGCGTGCCTCCTTCTCCGCCTTGCCCTCGGGGCGCATGATGCTGGTGTCGGTCATGGAGTGTATCTCCTTGCAGAGTTCCCTCCACTTCTCGTAGGCTTTCCTAGCCTCTGCACTTACTGCCATAGATTAAATGATAAATAACAAATGATAAATAATAAATGGGGCTTGCGCCTTAGAGGTCGCACGAGAACCCGTTGTTCATCTTCTCGGAGATGAAGAGGTCCTGGTAGTAGTTGAATGTCTTCAGCAGCTCCGGCGTGATGTTGGGGTCGCTCTGCGCCCTGAACTTCATCCACTTGGAGAACGCCATGAACACCTCGATGGCATCCACCACGTTCGCCTTCTTGTCGAGTTTCTCGATCACCGCCGCCATCTTGGCGAGCTTGTCGCCGAGTCCTGCCATCTTCTCCGGGTCCTCGCTCTCGTTCACTTGTGATACGAGTGCGTCGATCGAGAGGAGGAGCTTGTTCACGATCTCCGGTCGTGTCACGGTCTTGGCGGCACGCTGCTCCTTCCATCCTCCCTTGGTTGCCCAGTTGGACACGGTCACACGGCTCACCTCTATCTGCTCGGCTATCTCTGCCTGTTCCTTGCCTGCCATATACAATGTATGGGCGAGGTCCTTCTTACGTTCTAGTTCTGCTTTTGTCATAATGTGTGAATATTAAAAATGTAGTGCAAAGGTGCAACAAAAAGGGCAGTCTGCCAAAAAAGTGTGCAATGGTTGCAGAGATGTGCGCAACCATTGCACACTTTTTTGGAGGAATGGTGGAAAGTTAGTAATATTGCACCGTCATTCCGAGTGATGAGCGAGGAGTGAGGAGTGAAGAATCAAAATGTAATACCGTATAAAATATGGGAAAGAAAGTAAGAATCAGCGACGAGAGCGTGAACTGCTACGGCACACGCATCCTCACCAGCGGCATCGACCTCACCCAGTACCAGCGCAACCCGGTCTTGCTCTACATGCACGAGCGAGGCAAGGTGGTGGGACTGGTGAAGAACCTGGAGGTGAGGGACGGCGAGCTGCTGGGCGAGCTCTGCTTCGACAAGGCATCGCCCCTGAGCGTGCAGCTGGAGAAGCAGTACCAGTTTGGCAGCCTCCGCATGGTGAGCGCCAACTTCCGCATCCTGGAGACCAGCGGCGACAAGCAACTGGTGAAGGAGGGTCAGACCTTCGAGACCGTGACACGGTGCGAGCTGTTTGAGGTGAGCGCAGTGGATATTGGCGGCAACGACAACGCCATGGTGCTCTCCGACCAGAGCGGACAGGAAATATCCCTGGCAGGGGGCAAGGACGGCAAGCCGCTCCTGCCACTATTGAATAACGCAAGTAATAACCCTTTAAAGAAGAATGAAATGGAATTGAAACAGATCGCCCTGGCAATGGGGCTAGCGGAGACAGCCACAGAGGCTGAGGTGACCGCAAAGATGAAGGAGTTGAAGTTGCAAGCCGGCAAGGTGGGCGAACTTCAGAAGAAGGTGGACTCTCTCGTGGAGGAGCAGCTCGAAGCCAAGAAGAAAGCCGACGAGATGACCCTCGCCAGCGTGACCGCCGCAGTGGAGAACGCCATCAAGGAGAAGCGACTCGATGCCAGCATGAAGGATCACTTCGTGGAGCTTGGCAAGAAGGTGGGTCTCGACTCCCTGAAGCTCACCCTAGGAGCCATGCGACCACAGGGCAAGGTGAGCACCGTGGTGAACCGTGGCAAGGACGGACGACTCACCCGTGTGGAGACTGGCTCGTACCAGAAGCTGAGCGAGGTGCCTGCCGATGAGCTCCTGGAACTCCGCGACAACAACCGGGAGGAATACATCGCCCTCTACAAGGCTGAGTTCGGATTCGCGCCAGACTTCGACTGACGTCCCATGGCGCAGCATCAATCAACAACACATCATCATCATTTTTTAAGAAACATAGTGACACATGAAACGAATCATTTCTCTTTTTAGCGCACTCCTGTTCAACTGCATCATGGGTGCGGTAATCGCCGCCGCAATGGGCTACGACCCTATGGCGGGCGCAGTGGTGGCCAACCTCACAGTGATAGCCCTCGGGGGCTTCATGCCCAAGGGCGCAGCCTGCGAGGGCGTGCTGAAGGAACTCTGGACGGGCTACCTCGTGAAGCAGCTGGAGCGTGCCGAGAAAGCCACCTTCCTCGATGGCATCCCCGACAACTCCAGCATCGTGGACAACGACGTGATCCACCTGGTCGATGTGGGCGGCGACCCAGACGTGCTCATCAACAACACGACCTATCCACTGACGGTGCAGGAACTGAAGGATGGTGACATCGCCATCAAGCTCGACAAGTTCCAGACCAAGCCTACCCCTATCACCGACGATGAGCTTTATGCCATCTCATACGACAAGATCAGCCGTGTGAAGGACGCACACGCAAGAGCCATGAACGTGGCCAAGTTCTCGAAGTCGGCACACGCCCTCACCCCTAACGAGAACACCGCCTCCACCCCTGTGCTCTCCACATCGGGCGAGACCGACAAGGAGACGGGTCGCGTGAAGCTCTGCATGAACGACATCATCCGCCTGAAGAAGGCGTTCGACAAGTTGAACGTGCCTGTGGAGGGTCGCCGCCTCGTGCTCTGCAACGACCACGTGAACGACCTCTTGGAGACCGACCAGGTGTTCAAGGAGCAGTACAACATCAACCGCACCGACGGCACCGTGGGTCGCCAGTATGGCTTCGACATCTACGAGTATGCCGAGAACCCAGTGTTCACCACAGCCGGCAAGAAGAAGGCTGTGTCGTCAGCCGCAGCCGCCAACGAGTACCAGGGCTCCTTCGCCTTCTACACCGGTCGTGTATTCAAGGCTACGGGTAGCACCAAGATGTACTACAGCCAAGCCAACAACGACCCATTGCACCAGCGCAACCTCATCGACTATCGCCACTACTTCATCGTATTGCCTCAGAAGATGGACGCTTGCGCCGCCATCTACAGCAAGTACAATGCCGCGGGCAAGGTATAATCACCCTATCAAGCATCAAGGCTATGGCTAGGATGAAATATCTGGTGCTCCACTGCACCGCCACGCCAGAGGGAAGGGAGGTGAGTGCCGCCGACATCAGGCACTGGCACTGCGACCCTCCCTCGAAGGGCGGCAGGGGATGGAGGCAGGTGGGCTACACCGACCTCTTTCACCTCGACGGCAAGGTGGAGCGACTGGTGAGGAACAACGAGGATGCCGAGGTCGATCCATGGGAGATCACCAACGGTGCGGCAGGCTTCAACGCCATCAGCCGGCACATCGTGTACGCCGGAGGACTCGCCGGCGACGGCAAGACCGCCAAGGACACCCGAACCCAGGCACAGCTGAAGGCGATGACCGAGTACGTGAGGGAGTTCCACCGACGGTTTCCACAGATACGCATCGTGGGGCACAACGAGCTGAACCACGGCAAGGCGTGCCCATCGTTCGACGTTCAGAAGTGGCTCCAATCAATAGGCATCAGGCAGGTATAAGGACTGTCATATCAGGATAACATTTTGTGAAAGTTGCATAATCACTCATAATTAGTTAATTGGTTTAAGGTTTGAAAGGCGATGACAGACATCATCATGAACATACTGCAGTGGGCTATCCCATCGGGCGGCATAGGTGCTGCCATCGCCTGGATAGCCAACCGAAAGGTAAAGGCGGCGGAGCAGGCCAAGCAGGTACACGACACCTATAAGTCGATGTACGAGGATGTGAGCCGTGAGTTGTTGAACTTACAAAGGAAAGTGGATGAAAGCACAAGGGAAAACGCAAGCGCCATCGAGGAACTCAACCGTGAGAACACTCGCACACGCTATGCGCTCAATCGGCTCAGCCGTGCCATCGAGGCGATACAGCTTTGCCCTCATCGTGCTACTTGCCCTGTCAGCGGTGAGCTGCAGAACGGCGAGGAAGGCACAGGACGAGACGATGAGCCAGGCTCGGACAGAGCTAAGTCTAGACAGCAGCGCAAGCCGAAGACAGGCAAGCGAGACGCTGACGGCGGAAAGTCTGGCGACCATGGAGACGTGGGAGCAGGCGTGGATGCTGCTGCCCCTCGACAGTAGCGGGGGCGGTGGAATCATTGTCAGGGGCAAGGGAGAGAGAAGGCTGCTGGTGGGCGCACGCTCCACACGGAGCACCATCGGAACCGACTCTTCCAACGTGGTTCGGACGGCATCCGAACGGCATTCTAACGAGAGCAAGACGGAGGTGAGGAAGCCTCCAGACGGGCTGACGGAACTGGCAGGCAAGGTGGCGTTCGTCATCATAGCCTTCGGAGTGAGCTATCTAGTAATAACGTATAAAAAGCAATAAGAAAATGGCAATGGAAAATATTTTGGATGGCACCGACCTCATCCTCAGCGTGAACGGCGGTGCACTGGCATTCTCCACGGGATGCAAGATCACCACCTCGACCGAGACCGGCGAGCGCGTGACAAAGGAGGCAGCGGCAGGCAAGTGGAAGGAGAAGTATGTGAAGAGCTTCTCGGAGAGCATCAGCGCCGACGGCGTGGTGTGCGTGGACGCAGCCAAGGACGCTCCTACCTACGACACGCTGAAGGATCTGCAGATAGCGGGCACGGCAGTGGACGTTACCTACAACGTGCGCGAGCCAGGCAAGCGCACCGGCAAGACGGCTGGCGGCTACAAGGGCAAGTTCATCATCACCTCGCTCGACCTCGACGGTCAGGCAGGCGACGATGCCAAGTACTCCATCCAGCTCGAGAACTGCGGCAAGGTGGAGAAGCTGACCACCGGCTTGCAGGACGGCACGGTGACGCAGAGCGCATCGAGCCAGCAGGCAGTGAGCAAGTAACAGGGTTTTATTGTAAGCCATAATTATAGATAAAATGAGAAAGATCATGATCGAGGTGGGCGACAAGGCATATCCTTGTTGCCTCACCATGGGGGCGATGCTCCTCTTCAAGCGCAACACGGGCAAGGACGTGAGCCAGATGGATGCCTCGGACATCGAGGACCTGCTGATGCTGATGTGGTGCTGCATCGTGTGCGCCTGCAAGGCAGACGGCGTGGAGTTCACGATGGACTTCGAGACGTTCACCTGCCACATCACGCCACAGGACGTGAACCGATGGAACGAGGTGATGAATGCCGCTGGCGATGAAAAAAAAAGCGAGCCGGAACCCTAGGTTCTGACTCTGACGAGAACCAGGAGCCGCCCACCGTGGAGCGGCTGCTGGGCATAGCGATGGGGTGCATGGGGATGAGTATGGATGACTTTTGCCGATGCACCCCCTCTGAGTTCAATGAGGCCTACGAGGCGTGGGGCGAGTGCCAGGAAAGGCTGGAGCGTGGTGCGTGGGAGAGGATGAGGATGCAGTGCCTCTGCTCCCTCCAGCCTTACTCGAGCAAGAAGCTCAGGGCTGAGGACCTGATGCGGTTCCCTTGGGAAGAGGAGCAAAAAAAATCCCCTTGCCAAGAGGGGCAAGAGGAACTGAGCCACGAGGAAGTCATGGCGAGGTACAGGGAGGCGGCGAAGAGAGCCGGGCTATCATAGACCGCCATACCACCAAGGAAGTGGACAGCCCTTGGACTCGTTTATCCACCTGCCACTCCAGCATGATATTGCTAGGACGAAAAGCAGGAAAGATAGCCAAAACACAATCGGACAGTCTAGGACGAAGAAACTAATAGGCATCATAAGAAACGACCAAATGGCAATATCTCCATACGGCATACGGAACTTCTTCGACTTACTATGTTTTATGTCCTTATTCATACTCTTGTTCTTTATGTAACACGCTGCAAATATAATAAAAATAATCGTAATGTCCAAACTTTAAGATAAAAATATTATGTCAAGAGAGGTAACTTTTAAACTTAACCTGAAAATAGATGGTAAGAATGTCATTAGACAGCTTACCGTGGACATGGATGAGTTACAGAATGCCATAGGAGAGGTTAAGACGAAAACCGCACAGGTGACAGACTCTTTCATCAGATTCAATCAGACCACAGAACTTATCCAAAATGTGTCTGGTGCCATCTCCCAAGCGTCAAGTACCTTAGGAACCCTGACCGAGGAAAGCAGAAGCTTCGGTGGAGCCATGGCTGCCGCCAACACGATGGCAGGCAAGAACGGCGAAGAGTTTGCCACCTTGAAGGATAGAGTCTCAGAACTTGGTGAAACGATACCTGTTGCCCGTAACGAACTTGCCAATGGGTTGTATCAAGTCATCTCGAATGGCGTGCCAGAAGACAACTGGATTTCTTATCTTGAGAAAAGTGCCAAGGCAAGCGTGGGTGGCATTGCCGATCTGGGCGAAACCGTAAAAGTTACATCCACCATCATCAAAAACTATGAACTCGACTGGGAAGACGCTGGAGCCATACAGGACAAGATACAGCTTACCGCAAAAAACGGTGTGACATCCTTCGAGCAGTTGGCGCAAGCCCTTCCGAGAGTGACCAGTAACGCAGCGACACTGGGTGTAAGCATAGATGAGTTGATGGCTACCTTCTCCACCCTTACAGGCGTGAGTGGAAACACGGCAGAAGTGAGCACACAGTTGGCAGCCATCTTCACAGCCCTCGTCAAACCTTCGAGCGAGGCAAGCGAGATGGCTCAGCAAATGGGCATTCAGTTTGACGCAGCAGCCATCAAGGCGGCTGGAGGTTTGAGCCAGTTTCTCACCTCCCTCGATAAGAGCGTAAAACAGTATGCCAAGTCTAGCGGAATGCTGGAGCAAGAGGTATATGGCAAACTTTTCGGAAGCGCAGAGAGCCTTCGCGCTATTACGCCACTCACGAACCAACTAGCCGACAAGTTCAGGGAAAATGTGGCATCGATGCAAAACAGCGCAGGTACGATAGACGAAACGTTTGGCACAATGGCAAGCACAGGCAGTTCCACACTTCAGATGCTGAACAACAAACTGGGCGAATACACCGACATTATTCAAAGTTCCATAGGAAATGTAGGACCGTATCTCAACTGCATTACACAGATTTCATTGCTCGGTTCTTCCATGTCAACGCTTGCGAGGTCGTTTTACGCTGTAGCCACATCTGCAAAAGTTTCGGCCGCCGCAGTCTCTCTTTATAACAAGGCGATTGCAATAGCACTTGGTGTCTCCACCGCTCCGCTCGTAGCCATGGCTGCCGCCCTTGGCGTTTTGGCTGTGGGCTATTCCAACGTGAAAGACCGTATGGAAGATACAGACCGAAAGGCTCGTGAGCTGAGAGAAACCATCGCCGACATGAAACAAAAGCAAGATGAAAGCGTGGAATCCATCCGCAAGTACTTACCAGTGGCACAGGATGCCACCAAGAGCGTGAAAGACCGAAGGGATGCCATCATCAAGCTAAAGCAGCTTTATCCCGATTACTTCAAGAACCTCGACATAGCTACCTCCAAGCAATACAACATCGAGAAGGCGGTGAACGCCGCCAACCGTGCCTACCGCAACCAACTGGTGCTGATAGCCAAGCAAGCTAAGGCCGAGTACGAGAAATCGAAGGCACTCTATGGCAAAGGACCATCGGGAGCTATGATGGTGGGCTCTACCCCTGGTCTGCAGACCTTGATGGACAAGCAAGAACTGGCAGAGATTGAGGCAAAGAAAAAGGCATGGGAAGAGGCAGAGAAAGCTGTCAAGGACTATGACAAGGAGATGGGCAAGACATCGCCAACCAAGAATAAGCCGGGCGGCAACAATCCACCCGCCAAGCCTAAGGACACGCCAGTAGGCAAGATGAGCTATCAGCAAGTAGCCGATGCCATCGAGAAGACCACCAACAAGCTGAAAGCCGCCGCCCCTGGCAGCAAGGAGGCGAAGCATCTGGATGACTACAACAAGAAACTACAAGCAAGAAAGAAGATACTGGAGGCTACATACTCTTCCCTCAACACCAACAGAAGCAAGGGCAACAAGAGCGAGCCGAAGTTCTACAAGAACCCGACAACCTCGGAACAGCTGGACAAGAACATCAACTACTACCAGGGCAAGCTCACCGACAAGAACACCGCCGAAGACCAGAGGCTCCGCAAGCTGATACAACTGTGGAAGGACAAGAAGGCAGCCATCGATGCCGCTAACCTCGCCGCCGAGCGACCCTTGAAACTTGACAGCGTGGACGCTTACGAGAAAGACATCAACGTGCTGCAGCAGATGGTCAAGCTCTCCATCGACCCCGATGAGGGAAAGAAGCTGCAGGAGCAGTTGGATGCCGAGACTCGAGAACTAGGAATGCTGAAGATAAAGATAGGCATCGAGACCATTCCCGACATCAAGGTGAAGAAAAATGAGAAGGTCATTACCCAAAAGATAGATGACCAGATGAAGGGCTTCCTGGGTAAGTACAGTGGCAAGCCTGTCGTTGACCTCTCCTCCACGGTGAAGACCGACGGTTTCTCGAAGGTGATGGGCGACATCAAGGAAGGATGGGGAGACATACAGGGCGTAGGCGGCGGCATACAGAGCATCACCGATGCCCTCGATGGAAACAAGAATGCATGGCAAGCCATCAGCGGTGTCATCAATGGATTCATATCCGTAGCCGAGGGCATACAAGGCATCGTGCAGTTTGTCAACATGCTCACCACCGCCACGCAGGCAAAGAGTGCCGCAACGGTAACCGACACAGCAGTGACATCCGCCAATACGGCCGTAACTACCACCAACACCACAGCCAAGGCAGGAGAGGCCATTACCAACGTTACAGCCAGCGGCGCAAAACTTCCCTTCCCTGCCAACATCGCAGCCATAGCGGCAGGTGTGGCAGCAGTGGTCGCAGCCCTGGCAATGATAAGCGGTGCCTTCGCCGATGGTGGCGTGGTGGGCGGCAACTCGCCTTCGGGCGACAAGTTGCTGGCACGTGTCAACTCGGGCGAGATGATACTCAACGCCGCACAGCAGGCACGCCTCTTCGCCATCGCCGACGGCACCGCCGCCTATGGCGCATCCGCACAGATAGCCGCCAACTTCGCACAGGGCGTGGCACTGCCATCGGTGAGCGTGCAGACCGACCGACTGCAGGGCATCATGGCAAACGGCGGTGGCAACCAGCCGCAAGCCGTGGAATGGAGACTCAGGGGCAGGGACATCGTGGCTTCCATCGCCAACGAGACTCGCTCCAACCGCAAGCGAAGCAACATCCGCCTGAAATAATGACGGCGCAAGCTCCATCATACATTATAAATTATACATTATAAACTAATATACCTATGTACATTCATGGATCTTTCTACAACAAGCAGGACGAGAAGGTGACCGTGCTGATCGTGACCAAGGACGACCGCACCACCGAGAAGGAAATCGGCAAGGAGGAGGACGGACTGTTCTTCTCCGACGACCCCGTGGAAATCACCTCCCAGGTGAACGACACCCTCGACGTGCTGCTCTGCTACCAGGCGAGCATCCGGCTGCTCTGCCGTGACTACGTGCCCGACTTCTTCTGCAACTCCTGCAGGGAGGCGGTGGTCAACATCCTCGTGGATGATAAATGCTACTTCGCCGGCTTCATCGAGCCGCAGGCTTTCTCGCAAGATTACAACGAGGAACTGGACGAAATCGAGCTGACCTGCATCGACTGCCTCTCCGCGCTGCAATACTCCAACTACCGCAACATCGGCACCGCAGGCACCACCTACACAGGGGTGAAGGCAAACGCCGACCAGCGCACATTCCTCGACATCATCAAGGAGATACTCGGAGGCGTGAGCCAAGCACTCTGCATCAGCGAGGACAAGACATGCGGCATCTATGTTGACAAGTCCATCACCGGCTGCAACAATAGCAGCCTAAACAGCTGGGGCGTATTGAGAAAAATCAACATCTCGGAGCTACTGTTCCTGGGCGAAGAGGAGGATGACGTATGGACACAAGAGGACGTGCTGACGGAAATGCTGAAATACCTCAACATGCACATCGTACAGGAGGGCACGGACTTCTACATCTTCAACTGGGATTACTACAGAAGATATAAAAGCATCTACTGTTACTTCTACGAAATATCGGGAAGCACTCCCAAAAGTTTTAACTATCGAAAAACCATCGCCACCATCACCAACTCGCTTGTGTCGGACTGCGACACGCAGTTGAGCATCACGGAGACATACAACCAGGTATTGCTCACCGACAACGTGACCGAGGTGGATAACGTGATAGAAAGCCCCCTCGACAGCGACTCGCTCATCGTGGCAGGAAACTACCAGAAATACATGACGGAATACATCATGGAGACCAAGGGAAGCATCTCGGCCACCATGCGATATGTTGACTTCCTCCTGAATGACAAGCCTACGAGAGAGGAAACCACCATGGTGGACTGGTTCTGCTGGCCAAAGGCGGTGAAGAACTGGAAATTTTACGGAGATGGCGACCACACCACCGACATCTACTCCAAGTATCCAGCCGATGGAACCAAGCAGGAAGACATTCTCAACAAGGGACTGACTGCTGGTGTCGGTGCTTGCGTGTGCGCCTTTGGTAAGATCGAGAAAAAGAACAACGACGCACAGATAGTGACAACGGTCAGCATGGACGACTACCTGGTGATCTCCACGATGGGAAAGGATGGAACACGACCCACCGACACAACCCTCCTGGCGGATTGCCCCGTGGCTGAGTACGTGGGCAACAAGAGTGGAGGCACCTTTAGCCCATCCGATGGCGCAACCGTCAACTACATCGTCATCAGCGGAAAGGTGGCGCTCAGCCCCGTAATGCCACACTCTGGCTGCTATGTCGAGGAACTGAAATGGGCGGCGAACTTGCGTGATGACAAATACATAGGCATTGCGCCAAAGACTGTGACTAAGCGAGACGGACAGCAAATCTTCTATACACGCAAGTACTGGAAGGCGACGAAATGGAATGACGAGCCTTCTGCCGACGACGAGACCAACGCCCTGGACTATCACAACCTCTTCTATCCATACACCGACACCAGTCAGCAGAGCTACGAATATAAGTACAGTGCCGTGGGCGCAGAGACCGACACCATCAAGAAACTGGGTCTCGTGGCATGCATGCTCATCATCGGCGACAAGTGCGTGGTGGAGAAACAGAAAGGCGAGGACCTGGGCACGGGCGTGCCGGGTACTGGCGAGGGCGAGTGCGAGGACTACGTATGGATGACCTACAAGGAGCGGAGCGAGTGCCAGAGCGATGATGAGTACTACCAGCAAAGCTTTACCATCGGCATTGACCCGAAGCTGGGCGACAAGATATTGGGCACGGAGTTCGACATACAGAAGAACGCACCCTACACCAAGGGTATCACGGCGGAAGGCACCGCCATCCCCATCAAGATGGGAGACCATGTGAGCGGCAAGGTGCAATTCAAGATACTCGGACCTGTCAACGCCGAGTGGAACAACATCACACGCCGACATCCCACTTTCTTCCGCCATACCAAGTGGTACCAGGACAGCGTGCTGCTCCTGCAGAAGACCAACGCTATCTTCATGAAGGACTTCAAGGTGGAGGTGGTGAGCGACAACGGCAAGATGGGAGCCGTGAGCGATGAAAGCGACATTGTGTATATGAGCGACACGCAGGAAGACTTCGTCAACAAGAAGGACGACCTGGAGTTCAAAATCACCACCGCCCTCACCTCTGAGGAGTGCAAGCGGATGGGTGTCAACAACGCCGTGAAGCTCTCCTCGCCACTCTTCGACAAAAGTGCCCTGGTGAGCATCAGGAGCAATGCGCTCACGTCAACCAGAATTGGAAAGCCTGAGGAGTTGTACGTGGATGCCGTCTGGAGAGAGTGGCACGCGCCGAGAATCATCTTGGAGCAGGGATTCCTCCGTGGGGCGGACGTGAAAGTGTTCGGAAGATACACCATGCCGAGCCTCGGCAAGGACTTCATCGTGCAAGGCGTGGACCGAAACCTCGCCGACGGCACCGCAAGAGTGACGCTGAAGGAGGTGTTCTAATGGCATTCCAACGGCTTTATAACGATATTCAAATGGCATGACAACAATATTATAAATAAGATTTTACGATGATCGACATCAAGAGTTTTTCAAAGCCCAAGAAATGGGGCAATGGTTCGGGCGGCGGTTCATCCGTCACCTACATATCGGGCATCGCCTCGGAGGCTGACCACGCCACACGTGCCGACAAGGCAAAGAAGGCTGAGGTCGCCGAGCAGGCCAACGTGGCTAACCGTGCCACCTCTGCACAGACCGCCAACTATGCCTCGAAGGCTGGAGAAGTGGACATCGAGAGCGAAACCCTGCAGAAGTTCTTCCGAAAGGATGATCCTGCCGAGGGAGAGGAAAACGTGGCGGAGGAAGTGCGCCGCAAGGTAACCTTCAGAAAGGATGCCACTTTCGAGCAATCCGCCGTCTTCAAGGAGGCGGCGGACATGCTCAAGGGATTCACCGCCCATGAGCTTGCCGCCTTCCTGAAGGGATTCACCATCGCTGGCCAATTTGGGATAGATGAGTACGGCGATATGATACTGAACACCATCAGGTCGCTGGAGTACAACAACGCTGCCGAGCAAGGCTTCTCCATCGAGAAGGAGAAGAACGGAAAGTACCATGCGTTCGTTACCAACCTCACCATCTGGGGCAAGGCGATATTCCACGAATTAGAAGTACGCAAGTTGTCTTATTCGGGAGGCAACATCTATCTGTCGGGGTCAGGAAGTAAGCTTGTCAAGGTTATACCTGTAAAGAAATCGGTATCTGATGGTGTGAAGTCTTGGGTAGAAACAACTGCGGATGATACAGAATGTGTCGGCTGGAAATGCTATCTCTTATCTGATAATGGCACTACTGCCACAATGAACTACTGGCAGGAGGGCGACCAAGTGCGCTGTCAGACCATTGGCGAGATTACGGCTGGAGGAACATATCAGGATGCAAGTAACAAGAGTTACTGGCGTACTATTCCCAACGGTGGCGTATCTACACAGAATGAGAAGATTTATGGCACAATGACGGAAACTTACCTTGACGAAGCTGGCAAGGAGCAGACGAGAGAAGTACAGGTGGAATTGTATGGCGGTCAGTCGTTTGCTTGGATTGTCGTTGGCAAGCATTCCGAAGATTTAGATGGATATACTGATGAGGATAGTGCGCCTACCGAGACGAGAGGCATCCCTGCCGATGGCGACACAATCGTGCTTGATGGTAACAGACATCGTAATGAACACGGCGAGTATGATAAGACCGACAGGCAGAATGTGATTGTCCTCGAAACGACAGGCGAATATGCTCCTCGTATCGCTTGTTATGCCAATATCTCTGAGTATAAGCATACTATCACAAAAAGCGTGAATGGCGAGGATAAAGAGGTGTCTCTGTCTGTATTTGAGACCTCTCCAAAGGGAGGAACAAAAATCAACTCTTCACGTTTTGAGTGGATTTCTAATGATGGCAGCACTATCAATATCATCAATTATCGGGGCGACTGGGTAAAAGGAAATACTTATCATAAGAACGACCAAGTGAATCACAACAACGCCGTATGGGTATGTGTCGCTAACTCTGAGGAGAGTGTGATAGCAGAACCTTCCGATAGCTCGACCCAATGGAAAAAAGTCCTATATGGAGGTAAAGGCGAGAAGGGTGATGATGCCGTTATCTACACCCTTGAGGTATCCCCGAGCTATATCAGGCTTAATTCTGACGGAAGTATCGACTACACGAATGGATATATCGACAAGGGCGATGAATATGAGAGCGACAAATATCTTGTAGTTAGAGGCTATAAGGTGGCGAAAGGTGTGAGAGACAATCGCTTTTCAACGGAAGCGCGTCCAGTTACCTTACGACTCACCATTAATGACGGAAGTGCGTATCACGAATATACTCCATCTGACGGCGATTCTGTTTCCATCGACTTCGAGCCTAAGTACGAGGATAGCTATTACAGCATGTTGCAAGAGATAAGTCATTCGGGGCTAAATTCGGTAAGAGTTGATATGTGCGAGGGAAGCGAATATAATACAAACAAAATTCTCGCTACCTGTGACATACCTATCATTCGGAACGGTAAGGATGGACAGAAGGGTGACCAAGGCGACAAGGGAGAACAGGGCAATAAAGGCGATAAAGGAGAAGATGGAGTTGACGGAACTGACGGTAAAGATGCAGTCTCAGTCCTTGTCGAGAACGCTCCGCTTGTCTTTGACACAAATGATGATGGAATCGTGTCTCCTGACATATCAAAGCTGGCGAAGGTAAAGATAATGAGGGGAAACAGGAATGTTTCAGACGAGTGCAGCGATGTGTATTCGAGGGATGATATGTGCGTAAATTGTAAATGTGATGTTACGCAGGAGAATGGATACATCAGCGTATCTATATCAAGCAACAATATCACAAAGAACGACGTGATTGTTGACGGCGTAAGCCAAGGTAAGGTTTCTGCGACGTCAGGATATGCGGTTGCGCAGGTTGCTTACGATGGGGTTACTTATTTTGCACAGGTTCCTTTCTCTGTTAACGTTGCTAAGTTTACTGGTGTCGTAGCATTCGACAATAATGGTTATAAGTCGCAGTTTGAAGAGGTGACAAATAGACTTAATGATACTGCAACCAAGGATGATCTGAAAAAGGCTGAGTCGGATTTCAAACAAACGGCAAGAGAAATTTCCCTCACCGTGAGCGAGAAGGCAATGGGCAGACGGAACATGCTGCCAGGAAGTGCGTTGAGGAGGAAAGTGGGCGAAGGAGTACGTTTTGAAGGAAATGGTTACGTATCGTTATTCGACAATTATCTTGGCACTAACTCATACGTGGGCACGTCTAAAGCAAAAGATACTTATATTGGATTGCACTGGATAGGCGCTTCGGACTCTCAAAGTGTACGAGTTCAAAAAGGACACACATACACCCTATCATGTTGGATTAAGGCTGATTCTACATCCATTCCTTTTACGATGGAGGCGGTATGGCAAGCATCGGCATCTGACTACACACGCCCTGCTGGATATGCTGGACCAGGAAATGCTGGTAGTGGTTTTCAAATAAGAGAAAGCGTGAATAAGGTCAACATATGGCAGCTTATAACTACCACGTTTACAATTCCTAGTGATGCAAGCTACGAGTATCTAGAGATATACCTTTTCTTCCGTTCTAACGACGATGGTATATATACTGTATATATGAGCCGTCCGATGATGGAAGAGGGCAACAAATACAGTGGAATTTGGTCGTTGTCCGAGAAGGATTTTGATTATATCGGGGGAAACTTGCTAGATAATACGGCGACATTTGCGAATGATGACAATGATAATGTGAATTTTGTCAATAAGGTAATCGAAAATGGCTACGAAGGAAAGTATAATGTCGCCTACGCAAAGAACGAGAAGAAAGATACACACACAGAAATCGCAATGTGGGGAACACAGAGTGGAAATCTCTCGCTTACCTATGGCACAGATTATGTTTTCTCGTTCCTTGCCAAGGGTACAGGTCGCATCGCCTGTTATATGTACAAAGACGGCACACCAATTATCTATACAGACAACAAAGAAACGGATGGTAGATATATATCGGATGGTCATATAGATTTTGCTTTAGAGCCAACATGGAGGAAATTTTACGTACATTGGAGAGTTGCAGGCTCAAATCTCCCGACCGACGTTTTGATACGTGCAGCTGATATTACCGAGGCATGGATAGCCCAACCTAAGCTTGAAGTCGGCTGCACCATGACCGACTGGACGGAGAAGCGAACCGACGTGGTGGACAGGCAAGCCTTGCTCGCCACAGGCATCGACATCACAAATGGCAAAATCACCATCACCGCCAACAACACCATCTTCCGCGACAACAATGGCACCACCATCGCCCTCTTCGCTAACGGAAAGATTAACGCCTCGCTCATTGACGTAAAGCACCTTTGGGCAATCAGTGAGGATGGAACTAGCAAGGTAGGCTACTTCGGAAACGATACGGATTCGGCATGTATAATAGACAATAACACAACCGCACCATTATTTGTTGGAGGAAGCACTGCCCTAATGTCAAACTTCTATGTAACTAGCAACGGAAAGATGGTTGCAAAGGATGCAGAGATAAGCGGTACTTTGAAGGGTGTAAGCGGAACGTTCAATGAACTGACTGATGGAACAGGAAAATTAAGTATCGGATTCCAAGATAATGGATTTTTTATCAAAGGATATACGAGATTCTATAATGATGTTACAATAGACGGCATGTTAAGAAGCCAAGGTAAAGGTGCGAATTACCTTGCATTAGGAGTATGGGCTAGAGGAACGTTCGGAAGCAACGCAAGACTTACCTTGATGTGCATTGATAATCATAGGTATTACTACGAGGGATATGACAACACTAAAAGAGTGCAAGGAAGCACACTTGGCACATCTGATGGTGCAATAGATGGACACTATCCGTGGCTAGTGTCAATGCGCCCAGTCACTAGCAATCTCGGGATGAGCGATGGCGAGGAGGATTGTGAATATTACGGAGCCTCGTTTGATTTGGTAATAATAAGAACCACGTCAACAAGCGGTTACTATAAATTCACTAATTGTGGGTATGGAAAAGTGTTTCACGTTATCAATGGATATGATAAGCAGAGCGTGTGGATAGCATACCAAGGTGGTTGGTTTGAGCTGTATGGCGGTATGGGCATAACGATGGCGTATCTTGGTCCTAGTATGTACACACCGACATCAACGAAGGCAGGAGCAGGATTCTTTATCCTTGGCACTTACGATAACACCTGGGTATAATTTTTAAACATCATAAAGTTATGAAACTACAATTAGACAATGTAATGGTGCGCCTCTCCTTGGATAGCGAGCAGCGCACGCAGATGGATCTGAGAAAGGAAATCGCCAACGCCATCTACAAGACTGGCAGAAGGGGCTTGGCGGACGTGGCACTCTCCACGAAGATGTGGAACGGCAGCAATGATACCGACTACACCGACGAGGAGGTTTCCGCCATCAAGGACTTCGTGGAGAAGAACTTCATCCCAGCCGTCATTGTGGCGATGAATGAAGTAATAGAAAAAGCCACGATACCCCAAAGCTGAAATATCTAGTAAGTAATTTGGTAGCCACCACTCAATGTAAGGGGTATAAAACTCCCCCATAGAGTAAGAGTAAAAAGAAAGCGATTATAATGCAATTCCAAAGCCATTATAATCGCTTTCTTTTATCCCTAGAGGGAACTAAAAACATATACGTTTCGTTTTGCGAAAATATCATTTCGTTTTGCGCTCCGCGAACATTTCGTTTTGCGGATTATACTTG
>ENA-OWPL01000390-OWPL01000390.1-human-gut-metagenome-genome-assembly--contig:-NODE-390-length-31143-cov-351.027921_pt1 | contig 31143 bp, 19 predicted proteins | sample MGYA00248263_ERZ651844 | MGnify/ENA primary metagenome ERZ651844 (study PRJEB26924, sample SAMEA4378256) | human gut metagenome | biome: human gut; feature: human-associated habitat; material: faeces...
TAACATATTTAGTTTAACCATCCTAAAGGTGACAACTTTTTCACGTATAAGACAGTCCACTTTGGGGAACTGCTACATAAATTCATCCTTATCTCCGAAAAATTGTAGGATTTATTTGTTTTTATGTCCGAAAAAATGTAACTTTGCAGCGGATTTATGTCCGAAAAAGTGTAAATATGGAAAGAAAAGTATATCAAGAGCTGTTGGCTTGGAAGCAAAAGAAAGGGCGTAAGCCTCTGATCCTTACGGGGGCAAGGCAGGTTGGAAAGACTTGGCTGATGCAAGAATTTGGTAGGCGAGAGTATAGTAAGACGCTATATGTCAATTTCGACTTGGATGAGCGTCTGCAAGGACTCTTCGACCATGACTACGATATACCTCGTATTCTTATGACTTTGCAAGCCTTGACAGGCGTAAAGGCTACTCCTGGTGATACCCTGATTATCTTTGATGAGATACAAGAGGTGAATCGTGGACTTGGGGTGCTGAAGTATTTTTGTGAGAATGCGCCCGAATATCATGTGATGGTGGCTGGTTCCTTGCTGGGCATTGCCCTTCATCCTGGTACATCTTTTCCCGTGGGCAAGGTGGATATGCTGGCTGTACATCCTCTTGACTTCGAGGAATTCTTGGCTGCTGTTGCTGGAGAGGGTATGGTGAATCTCTTGAAATCTCATGATTGGAGTATGATATCCGTCTTGAAGGAGAAGTATATCGAGTTGCTTCGTCAGTATTATTATGTGGGTGGTATGCCTGAGGTGGTGAGTGCATTTATTGAAGATCATGACTTGAAAGAGGTGAGACGCTTGCAAAATACGATACTTGAAACTTATTCCAATGATGTGTCAAAGCATGCTCCCAAGAATGATGTCCAGCGCATCATGATGGTGATGCAGTCAATACCGTCTCAATTATCCAAGGAGAACAAGAAGTTTATCTATGGTGTAGTGAAGAAAGGTGCAAGGGCGGCTGAGTTTGAGGTGGCTATACAATGGCTGATGGATTGTGGCATACTGATAAAGGTGCCACGTGTAAAGAAGGCTGGGATTCCACTCAGGATTTATGAGGACCTATCAGCCTTTAAGTTGTTTTTCCTTGACTTGGGCTTGCTGGGCGCACTCAGTGAGGCTCCTGCCGACTTGATGCTGGTGGGCAATGATGCATTCACAGAATTCAAGGGGATGTTTACCGAGCAATTTGTTTTGCAGCAGATGGTATCTATGCCGGATGTATTCATATATTATTGGAGCAGCGAGCATAGCGATGGAGAACTGGATTTCTTTATCCAAAAGGGTGCTCGCATCATTCCGATAGAGGTAAAGGCTGAGGAAAATGTTCGAGCAAAGTCGCTTCGTCATTTTATATTGGCAAATCCTTCGCTTAAAGGTTTGCGCTTTTCTATGGCGGATTATCAAGAGCAAGATTGGATGACCAACATCCCGTTGTATGCTGTGAGTGAACTGGCTCGTATGCAATAAATGTTGGTAAGGATTAACGAACTCCTGACTTTGACAAAATGTGTGCCTATAAAATAACATATCCTCATTTTCAGGCATTTAGCAAAAATAATCTATAAAAATGGGTGACGCATAGTCAAAGTCAGGAGAGTGGGTAGTGAGATGGAGACCCCGGAATATCTCTTTGAAGCTGAGCGTTACGCCCGGCTGACTGGCAAAGAATTCTTGCAACTTCTCGGTGAGTTGCGCCTTGTTCATTCTCTTGTCACCTTTCTTTCCTTTTCCCCATAATTTTAAAAGTTAATAGTTTTTATAAGGCAAAGATAGTGCAAACGAGCGCAAAGAAAGCTAGCTTTCAATTTGCCGAGTGCAGCCTATCTTATGCAAAGAAACAAAAAAAATCGCAGAAAGCAAGCGTTCTTGTCCTCTTTTTTCTGTTTTTTAGCAAATATGTAACAAAAAGGACACTTGTTTCGATTTTTTTCATCAGTTGCGTCGCATGTTGCCTTCATCATGCCGTGGTGGGCATAACGGTACACAGCTTCTCCACATCCTCTTCGAAAGTCTCACGATTCAATGCCTTGTTCTTGAATGCTGACCGATAGTTGTAGATAGTGCGAGGCATATAGAACAACAGGGAGGCAATCTCGGAACTGTCCTTCACGCCCAATCTGATGAGGGCAAATATGCGCAATTCGGTGGTGAGTCTCCTGCTATGTGCTGGTTTCACTTGTTCTTCTGGTTTGAGCAAGGCATTGAACTCTTCTATGAACGAAGGATACATGTCGAGGAAGGCGGTGTCGAACTGTAGCAAGAAGGTGGCTGAGTCCTCGTCTGACAAGCGTGAGGAGGAAGTCATGTTGAGCAAGTCGTTTCCTTGTCCCACTTTGATCTTTCGGTGTACCAATAATTCAAACTTGCTCAGTCGGTCAATGAATTTGGCGCATAGGTCGATATACAGTTTCGCCAATCGCTCGCGTTGCTTGTTGGTGTCTATCAAGCGTGTGTTGAGCAAGTTGAGTGCATCGTTGAGGCTTGATAATTGCGTGTTGCTGTCAGATAGTTCGATACGATGCTTGTGCAGCAACTTGTTTTGTTGTCTATAGAAGTAGAAAAGCACGAGCATGATGATGAGGAGGATGGAAATCCCCCACAAGGCAGCGCGCATCAAGTTGTTTTGTGCGGTTAGCTTCTCTCGATAGTTCTTGACAATGATAGGCAGCTTTTGCGAGATTTCGATGATGCGCAGTCGGTTGTTGTACGCCTTTGCGTCATCCATGGCAAAGTTGATGTAGCGTTCGGCTCTAGAAACGTTCTCGTTGTCTTTCTGGTATAGATACATGGCAAAGTCTTGTAACGCAAGATTCTCGCGAGTGCAGTTCTTCAGGTCACTGATACATGCCTGTACGATGTACTCTTCGTATTTCTCGGGTTGATGATTTGCACTATAGTTGTTGGCTATTGCAAATGCCGCCATGGCATAGTAACGAGAGTTGACAGGTACTTCCTTCAAGACACGAAAGTAGTGACTCAATGCCTTCTTGTCGTTACGTTCCACGTAAATGTAGTACTCTCCCAGGAAAAAATTGTAACGTTTGTCATTCTTGCTGAGCAGACCGACCGCCTGTTTCAGAAACTCAGCAGCTTTTTGTCTGTACTTGGGAGCGTATGTTGCGTCATGGCAATAGTCAGACCAATACATATATATATATAATACTTCGTGATAGTATAGTCAAAGGAAAGAGATGGAGTGAGCGAGGAAAAGTCTATCTCATTGAGCAGAGACATAGCCTCTCCATAAAGTCCACCGATGGCAAGCAGTGATGCTTTTTCTATTCTGCTTTTGTCATGGTAGAACTGGTTGGCGGTCTTATCAGCCAACTCTATGGACTTGTCAACATACACCATGGCGGAATCAAACTGATAAACGTAGTATTCATTGAATAGCTTGTCATAGATAGAAAGTAACGTGGCGGTGCTCTTGTCCTTGTCCATGATTCCCTTGTAGGTGTTGATACTAGCCTCCTTTTGCTTGAAGATTTTGGATCTGTTGTCTAAAAGGCTATCTAAAGTAAAAGAAAGTTTCTCGTTTCTTGTTGCAGACAAATGGCAACAAGAACATATCAATATGAATGTTATAATAATTCTTTGCATGGTAATCTCGCTTTTTAAAATTGTGTGCAAATATACAAAATTATTTTTGGGTAGCCAAATAATAGGCTGTGTTTTTATGAAAAAACACTTATTACCGCAAAATCCCCTCCAAAGACGAATGTACTTGATACGAATTTTCGATTATTTGTATGTTGCTCATTATCATGGGAATAAGGGATTTGTCATCATTCGTTTTTGTACTAATCGTGTACTTTGCCGCATGATGGTAGTAGATTATGACTATCTTTGCAGCGTCTATTAATAAAAATGGAATTATCTAGCAATCAACTAAATTTTTGAATTATGAAGAAATCTTTCATTATACTTATGATGAGTAGTTGCTTATTGTTAACTCCTTCCATGGCACAAGTAGTGGTCAATGATCCTGTAGCAACAAGTCAGGCTGTCATTACTTGTGGCAATGCTCGTTTTACGGTTCTTACTCCGGAGATGATAAGAGTGGAGTATAGCGATCAAGCGAAGTTTGAGGATCGGGCGACCTTCACCATTGTCAATCGTAAGTTGGATGCGCCTCAGTTCACCAAGAGTGAGGATGACACCTATTTATATATAATGACATCCAACCTGAAGCTCAAGTATCGCAAGGGAACTGATCCACGCACCCTTCCAGCCTCTTCAGCCAATCTTACCATCGCTATAACAGGTAATGGTGTTTCTACAGTTTGGTATCCTGGCAAACCAGATCCACTGAACTTAAAAGGAACTTGCCGTACATTGGATGGTCTGATGGGCGATAGCAAGCGTTCGGAAATGGAAAGTGGTTTGGTTTCTCGCTCTGGTTGGGCTGTGATAGACGATTCATGGGCTTCACCTCGTTCTGATGGAGGACGTTCTTATGCCTTGTCTCCTAATAGTGATATGGGGTATCCTTGGTGGACACAGCGTGCAGACAATCATGCCATGGATACTTATGTGTTAGGATATGGCCATAATTACAAGAAAGCTCTTGCAGACTATACCAAGATTGCTGGTAGCATCCCTCTGCCACCTGATTATGTGTTCGGTTACTGGTATAGTAAGTATGCTTCTTATTCGGCAGATGATTATCGCAACATTATGAGCGACTTGAAAGCCAATAAGATACCTACCGATGTGATGATTCTCGATATGGATTGGCATTGGAATGGAAATGCTTATAGTCAGTCGGAAGGTCGTGGTGGTTGGACTGGTTGGTCATGGAACACCAATCTCATACCTAATCCAAAAGGTCTTCTTTCCGAGATGCGCTCACAAAATTTTAAGACTGCGCTCAATTTGCATCCTGCCGATGGTATCAATCAGATAGAGTCGCCTACTTATTTCGCTGCCATGAACAGTGAATTAGGTAGCAAGTACCTGAATGACAATCGTGACAATATAAATTGGAGCTTGGATTATACCGATTTCACCAAGTCGTTCTTTAAGAATATAATCCGTGACCATGAGAGCGAGGGTGTGGATTTCTGGTGGATAGATTGGCAACAATATCTTACCAGTCCGTATACCAACTCGTTGAGTGAGACTTTCTGGTGTAATTATGTCTTCTTCAATGAGGCTGCCAAGCGTGACAACCATCGTCCTGTTATCTTCCATCGTTGGGGAGGCTTAGGCAGTCATCGTTATCAGATTGGTTTCTCGGGTGATGCCAATATTAGTTATGAGGCTTTGGCTTTTGAACCTTATTTCACAGCTACGGCATCTAATGTGGGCTATGGATATTGGGGACATGACTTAGGAGGCCACATGTTCTCGAACGAGGAGTTGGTAAACAATCCTAACTTGGTGTTGCGATGGATTCAGTTTGGTGTGTTTACTCCTATATTCCGTACTCATGCTACCAGCGATTCTCGCATAGAACGCCGTATTTGGAAATTCTCAAATTTCCCAACCATCTTGGAAGCAGTTCGTCTGCGTTACTCTCTCTTCCCTTATATATATACCATGGCGCGTAAGACCTATGATACTGGTGTGTCAATCTGTCGTCCATTGTACTATGAGTATCCTGAGGTAGAAGAAGCATATACATACGATAATGAGTATTTCTTTGGTGACGATATCTTAGTGGCACCTATCACTGAGAAATCTGATGCAAGAGGTATCACGACAAAGGATGTATGGTTGCCAGAAGGAAAATGGTGGAGTGTGTCTACTAATGAATTGATAGAAGGTCCTCGTTTGGTTACCATGTCATTCACAGATAAGCAGATACCTTATTTCTATCGTCAGGGAGCATTGATTCCTAACAATCCTGCAGACGTGATGAATGTTACGGAACGTCCTTCGCAATTGGTGCTCAACATAATTTCTGGAGAGAATGGCAAAGGTTCCATTTATGAGGATGATGGTGATAATCCTGATTATTCATCTAATTATGCAGAGACTATGCTTAGCCAGAGCTTTGATGGGCATGTAGGTGAGTATGTCATTTCTCCTCGCAAGGGTACATCTAAGGAGGCTCCAAGTAGTCGCTCTTATAAATTGTTGATATACAATACAGATAAGCCATTGTCCGCTAAGGTGGATGGAATGCAAGTTACTTTCACTTATAATGCGGAGAGTAAGTGTACTACGATTGAGGTACCTTCTGCAAGTTGCTCTATGGGGCATCGCATAGAAGTGGAGTATGCCACAAGTTCTGCTGTGGCAAGTATCACGGCAAATGATGCAAAGATAGCTTATGACAGTGCCAGCACAAAGTTTATCGCATCTGCCCAATGCTCAAAGAAAATATTGGTAGAGTAATCAAGATAATTATCATAAAATAATTATACTATCCAAATAATAATTTAAAACAATTAAAAATGAAGACATTCCTAAAAAAGACAATTGCACTGGCATGTTTTGCCATGCTGATGCCTCTTTCGCTTCTTGCGCAAGATGTTCTGAAAGTGCACGGAATCGTTACTGACCCTTCGGGTGAGCCCCTGATAGGTGTCAATGTAAAGGCTGGCTCTTCTAGTGTGGGAGCAGTCACTGATTTGGATGGAAAGTATTCCATCGAAGTTTCACCTAAATCTACTCTTACCTTTTCATACGTAGGTTTTGAGACTGTCGTTGAGTCGGTGAAGAACCGCAGACAGATGGATGTCACCATGAAGGAGAGCTCTGATGTGCTCAATGAGGTGGTGGTTATCGGTTATGGTACTATGGACAAGAAAGAGCTTACTTCTGCCATTTCTCACGTAAGCGAGAAAGACTTCCTCACCATCAGTTCCCCTGATGTTTCCATGATGATCCAGGGTAAGGTGTCGGGCGTGAGCATCACCAATACCGCGGTGGGCGACCCAAACAATCAGGCAAGCATCCAGATTCGTGGTGTCTCCTCTCGTGCCGCAGGCAATGGTCCTCTGATTGTGATTGACGGTGTGCCAGGTGGCAACCTCACCAACATCAATCCTAATGACATCGCTTCTTTCGACGTATTGAAGGATGGTGCAGCCTCTGCTATCTATGGTACTCGTGGTTCCAATGGTGTCATCTTGGTAACGACCAAGAAGGGAAGCAAGGACGGCAGAACGCACGCTTCTTACTCTACCTCTTATACTTGGAACACGATGGTGAAAGACCTGAAGATGATGAACGCTCAGGATTTCCGTGATGTTCGTCTGGGATGGGGTGACTCTGGCGTTGACCTCGGCGGTAATGTAGATTGGCTTGATGCCGTCAGCCGTACGGGTACTACCATGCAGCATACCCTGACCCTCAGTGGTGGCAATGACAAGAGCAACTATCGTGTGAGTGCCGATTATCGTGATGCCAAGGGTATCGACCTTCGTTCTCGTCGTCAGGAGTATGGCGCTCGTGCCAACATCATGCATACCACCAAGGGTGGACTCTTCACCATTACTGCCAATGTCGCTCCTCGTGTCATCTACAGCGACAAGGCTGATTACAGCGTATTCAAGGATGCTCTTGAGGCTAACCCAACTACTCCTTTGATGGATCCAGATAATCCGATTCGTTATTATAATTTCAAGGGTCAGGTTGTGGGTTCCAATCCTGTGGAGCGTCAACTCTTGGAGACCGATAAGGATGATATCCGTTTGATTGACTGGGATGGTACCGTTAAGTTGAATCTCTTGCCTTTGTTGGCAAAGAATGCATCTGGCAATCATCATCTCTCTACACAGGTGATGTTCGCTGACCATCAATATACTCATGATGCCTCTTGGTTCCGTCCTTCTACCAGCACCATTGCCATCGAAAGTGGTCGCGAAGGTGAGGCTAGTCGTTCTTCCAGCAAGGAGAGCCAGTATGTAGTAGAGTGGCTCAACAACTATAGCGGTAGTTTCGGCAAACACAATGTGAAGGCTATGGCAGGTTACTCTTACCAGTATTCTCAGTATTCTGGTTTGAACGCATCCAACAAGGATTTCCCTAATGATGCTCTGGGTCCAGACAACTTGGGTGCTGGTGAGTTTAATAAGGAAGAAGGTGAGGTAAACATGGGCAGTTACAAGAACGATGCCAAGCTCATCGCTTTCTTCGGTCGTGTAAGTTACGACTATGCAGGCAAATATATGTTTACCGCTTCTCTTCGTCATGAGGGTTCTTCTAAGTTTGGTGCTAACCATAAGTGGGGTAATTTCCCAGCTGTTTCTGCTGGTTGGCGTATCTCTGAGGAGAAATTCATGAAAGGTATCAAGTGGATTAATGATTTGAAGCTTCGTGCCGACTATGGTGTTACTGGTAACCAAAACTTCGATAGCTACAAGTCATTGAATACCATGAATGGATTTGGCTACTATATATATAATGGTAAGTTCTTCCAGGTTTGGGGTCCAGCCAAGAATGTGAACCCTGACTTGATGTGGGAGAAGGGTAAGAACTGGAACGTAGGTATCGACTTCTCTTTGCTCAACAATCGCATCTATGGTTCTTTGAACTACTTCAACCGCAAACAGCAAGACTTGTTGGGTGACTACAAGGTATCTGTTCCTCCATACCTCTTCGACAATACATTCGTCAATGTAGGTACGATGAAGAACTACGGTTTTGAGTTTGACCTCAATTTCCGTCCAGTTACTACCAAGGATTTCTCTTACGACTTCAACCTCATCGGTTCTACCATGCAGAATAAGTTCGTAAGCTTCAGCAACTCCCAGTTTGTAGGTCAGGACTATTATGATGAGGTAGGTACTTCTGATCCATATCCTTACTACAACTTGCAGCGCATTGAGAAAGGCGAGTCTATCGGTAACTTTTATATGTGGAGATATGCTGGTCATACAGAGGATGGCGAGTGGTTGGTCTATGACAAGAGCGGTGACATCATCCGTGCTTCCCAAGCAACGGCAGACGACCGTGTGAAGGTGGGCAATGGTTTGCCTAAGTTTACCTTGTCTTCCAGCCAGAACTTCCGCTACCGCAACTTCGACTTGTCGTTGTTCTTCCGTGGTGCGTTTGGATATGACATCTTCAACATCCACGATTTCTATTATGCCAACCGCAACTTCACTGGCAATCGCTTGCAGAAGGCATACGGCAAGAACTTCAAGATTTCAGGCAATGCCAACCCTGTGGTTTGTGATTACTTCTTGGAGAGAGGTGACTACTTGAAGCTCGACATGATTACATTGGGCTATACGCTCAATTTGCAGAAGTGTCGTTTCATCGACCGCATTAGAGTATATGGTACTGTAAAGAACGTGTTCACCCTTACCAAGTTTAGCGGTGTAGATCCTTCTACCTATCAGGTGAACGGACTCACCCCAAGTGGACAAGGTTCTCGTGACTACTATCCATCTACCCGCCAGTTTATCATTGGCTTGAACGTAGATATCTGATAATCATCTAAAAATATAGAAATAATGAAAATATTCAATTATATTGTATCTGCTGCTTTTGGTACACTTGCCATGACAAGTTGTACTGATTTGAGCGAGAAGCTCTACGATCAGGTGGCATCAGAGAACTATTATAATACCAAGAACGATGTGGTCAGAGCCACATTCCGTCCTTTTGAGCATGCTTACTGGAGCATAGAGAGTCGTCATGTGCTCAACGAGCTTACTGCCGACCAACTGATTACTCCTACCCGTGATGGTTGGTGGGATGATGGTGGAAAATGGCGTAGATACCACTATCATGAGTATAATGTAGAGGACGGAGGTGATTGCCAGACCGAATGGAATGGCTGCTTCCAGGGTATCATGCAGAGTTGTAAGGTCATAGAGGACTTAGGTACGCTTTCTTTTGAAAAGTTCGGTTTCTCACAGTCTGAGTTCAACAACCTTACAGCCCAGTGCCGCGTGTTGCGAGCATGGTTCTACCTTCGTTTGCTCGATGGTTTCCGCAATGTGCCATTGGTGACCACAACCACTGGCGCTTCCATGAAGCAAGTGGAGCCTAAGGTAATCTACGATTTCATAGAGAGCGAGTTGAAGGAGTGCTTGCCACTTCTTGTTGAGAAGACAGAGCTTGGAACAAACTCTACCCTTCAAGGTCAGTGGACCAAGGCAGGTGCAGCCGCCTTGTTGGTTCGTCTTTATCTTAATGCCCAAGTATATATCGGCGAGAATCATTATACAGAGTGTGCCCAAGTGGCTCAAGACATCTTGGATGGCAAGTATGGCAAGTATCAAGTAGCAGACCGTTGGGATGCCGCCTTTGACTGGGACAATGATGCTTGTGATGAGGTAATCTTCGGTTTCCCAGGTGCCCCAGGCTATAGCCATTGGCAGTATGATGGCGATACCTATATGTGGACAGTACCTGCACGTGCCAACTATTATCTCAATGATACCAAGAACAAGGCAGGTGGTCATAACACGAAGTATGCAGCTTCTCCAAGCTATGCGCCTAACGGTACGATGTATAAGTACGACTTGGGTATGCCTATCCAGAAATTCAAGAAATATCCAGACGATGAGCGTCTGAAGCTCTATCGCAACTTGGGTAACAGCAAGCGTGAGGGTATGTTCTTGTATGGCTACTTGGAGTATAAGGATGAGAATGGAGCTACCAAGCGTGTAAAGGCACCAGAGGTAGATTATGAGTTGTATATCCGTGATGCTGTGGGCAAGTTCCAGAGCACTCCTCCTACCAAGTGGCTATCTGCAACCTCTTCTACCTTGCGTGATGGTGACCATAACTCAGGTTGGCATTTCGTAAAATATCCTCTTTATAGCGATGATGATGAGCATCAGTTGGAGAGCGATTATACAGAGATTCGTTTGCCAGAGATTATCTACTCGCTCGCAGAGTGCAAACTTCGTCAAGGCAAGCCAGAGGAGGCAGGTAAGTTGCTCAACAGCGTGCGCAAGCGTAATTATCCTGCTGCTGATTATGAGGAGTATCTCTATGCGCCTGAGGGTAATGCCAAGCTTGACCTGGACGAGATGCTTGATGAGTGGGGACGTGAGTTCTTCGCAGAGAGCCGTCGCCGTATCGACCTCATCCGCTATGGCAAGTTCTCTTCTGGTACCTGGTGGGACAAGACTCCAGATGCCGACAAACATACAGAGATTTGGCCTATCATGCGTGATGTCTTGAATGCAAACCATGAGTTGGTTCAGAATCCTGGTTATAATAAGTAAACCATTTTTAATAAGATACAATTATGAAACGAAATATTCAATTGAAGCAATTCAGCCTCAGCTTGTTTATTTTCTCTCTCCTGATGACCTTGTTTACTGGTTGTGATGGCGAGAAAGACTTGAAGATCATTGATGGTAATCTGCCAATTAAGACTTCTACGTTGTTCATGGTGGGTGATGCAACCCCAAATGGATGGAGTATAGACGATCCAACTCCTTTTACCCAAAAGGCAGATGACCCTATGCTCTTTACTTGGGAGGGTACTCTCAATGCTGGAGAAATGAAACTTTGTCTTGTAGCTGGTAGTTATGACAATCCGTTTATCCGTCCAGTCAATGACCAAGAGATAATCTCTAAGTCAAATGTTAGTGGACAGACTTTTGCGATGTGGGCAGGCGCCCCTGATAACAAGTGGAGAGTTACAGATGCTGGTAAATATCGTCTTACGTTTGATATGCGCAATTGGACCATGTCTACCGAATACCTCGGTGAGAAAGAAGAGCCAGCTGTTGAGCCTATATCTTTAGAACACCTGTATATTATCGGAACCGCTACTCCTGGTGGCTGGGACTGGGGACAGGCAACTGAACTTACGAAGAGTTCTGACTACATCTTTGTATACGAAGGAGAATTAAAGACAGGTGAATTGAAATTTAGTGGCGAAAAAGATTGGGGTGCTTCCTTCATCCACTGCCCTTCAGATGGTGTCAAGATTAACAAGGATGGTGTAGAGGACGAGAAGTTCGAATATTACGCTGGTGGTAACGACAACAAGTGGAGAGTAGAGGTACAGGGCAAGTATCGCTTAACCTTGGATCTTGAGCACTGGACCATCAGGTCAGAGTTCTTGGGTGAGCTTCAGAAAGAAACACATATCTATATGATAGGTGATGCTACCGCAGGTGGTTGGGCTTGGGACAACGCGCAAGAGTTTACCCAGGATGCATCTAACAAGGATGTATTTACATGGGAAGGTCAACTCACGGAGGGTACATTTAAGATGAGTGAGGAGAAAGATTTCAACGCTCCTTTCTATCGTCCTTCTTCTGCCAATGTCACAGTAGATGCTAGTGGAGTTTCGGCTTCAGATATGGTCTTCACGGCAAGTCCTGACGACCAGTGGAAAGTAACAGAGGCAGGTACTTATCAAATCACCATTGACATCAACAACAAAACGATAAAGGTGGTAAAGAAATAATCAATTAAAGCGATTAGAACAATGAAAAAATCAATATTATTTTCCTTGGCGATAGTTGCCGTTTCTCTGTTTGGCTCTTGTGCCAATGATGTGGAAATGAACTATCCTTCTACTCACAAGCTATCCAACCTTCCTGTAGTGGAAGGTGTCCACGATGGTGTGAAGGCTCCTCTCTATTGGAGTGTATATGAGTATTGCATGTTGCAAAACGCTAAAGGTGTAAGCAACAACGATATGGATCTTACCTCCGACCAATGGGATGAACTTATCGACTATGTGGCCACCCAACTCAAGCCATCAGGCTATGACATGATTTGTACGGATGGTTTCATCCCAATGCTTTCCGAGGATGAGAGCGGTTATATGACCCATTATGGTTCTCAGGCTCTTAAGGACATTGCAGCCAAGTGTAAGGCGAAGGGCTTGAAACTGGGTGTCTATGACAATCCTCTCTGGATTCATGGTCCAAGAGAAACCAAGATAGAGGGCACGGAATATACCTTCAACGACCTCTTCTATAATGGCGAGAATAAGGACAAGTTGTCTCATCCTACTGCCAAGGACATGGATTTCTCTTGGGCTGTAGCCGAGAATCCCGGTTGCAAGGAGTATATCGATGGCTTCTTCAAGCATTACAAGGAGATGGGTGTAGAGTTCATCCGAATGGACTTCCTCTCTTGGTATGAGGATGGACAGGATCGCAACGTCGGTGTCACTGGTCGTGGCTATGGTCGCGAGAGCTATGCGCTCGCCATGCGATACATCGCCGAGTCTGCCAAGAAATATGGTATCTTCACCTCACTTGTGATGCCTCACTTGTATGCCGACGCACAGGTAGAGAGCCTTTATGGTAACATGATTCGTATCGTGGCAGATACAGGTACTGGTGGCTGGTGGCACTGCTCTGCCCAGGACAAGGGTAAGTCTTATCGCACATGGCCTAACTGCATGAATATGTTTGATGGATTTACCTATTGGTCGCATATCAGCGGTCGCAACAAGGTGATTCTCGATGGTGACTTCATTCGCCTCAATACATTCGATACGGATGCAGAGAAGCAGACGGTAGTTTCCTTGCAGTTGATGGCTGGTGGCCCAGTCGCAGCCTCCGACCTGCCATCTACGATTGGCAATGACATGAAGTATTATACCAACGATGAGTTGCTCGCCCTCAACAAGGATGGTTTCGTGGGCAAGCCTCTCAGCGACAAGCTCAACGACAAGAACAATGAGATATGGTATGGACAGATGACCAATGGCGACTATGTGCTTGGTATCTTCAATCGCAATGACAACTCCGACCAAGTGACAGTTGATTTCAGTACGCTTGGCATACAAGGCACCAAACAAATCCGTGACCTTTGGGAGCATGAGGACGAAGGCAGTGGCTCTTCTATCACAGCTACTATTCCTGCTCATGGTTGTAAGATCGTAAGACTCAAGTAAAGTATATAATTTACCTAATTTTGTATCACAATAAATGAAAAGTAAACTGAATAAACTATGTGTAACGTCCCTCTCTCGTCTAGAGGGGCTGTTACCTCACCTTTTGTTAGGTTGCATGATGCTCCTTACTGCAAGTGCATCTGCCCAGAAGGTATCGTCTCCAGATGGTAACCTGAGTGTGGAGTTCTCGCTTACAGGCGATGGCGTTCCAACTTATCAAGTGTCATTCAAGGGAAAACAAGTCATCAAACCCAGTACATTGGGCATTGAGTTGGCTGAGGAGAACTCCTTGATGGATAAATTCCGCATCAACAAGACTTCTACATCTACCTTCGATGAGACATGGCAACCAGTATGGGGTGAGGAGAAAGAGATACGTAACCATTACAACGAACTTTTCGTTGAGATGGAGAAGCCTTCCAATGGTAGGTTTATGAATCTTCGTTTCCGTGTCTATAACGATGGTGTAGGTTTCCGCTATGAGTTTCCTCAGCAGCAGTTCCTTCCTTATTTCGTGGTCAAGGCAGAGCATACGCAGTTTGCGATGACTGGTGACCATAAGGCATGGTGGATTCCTGGTGATTATGATACTCAGGAATATGACTATACAGAATCAAAGCTTTCTGAAATCAGAGGTTTGTTGCAAGGAGCAGTGAGCAGCAATGCTTCGCAGACCATCTTCTCACCTACAGGTGTGCAGACCTCATTGCAGATGAAGACAGCTGATGGCATTTATCTCAATATCCATGAGGCTGCTTTGGTGGATTACTCTTGCATGCATTTGAATCTCGATGACAAGAACCTCGTGTTCACCTCTCAGCTTACCCCTGATGCACAAGGCAACATGGCTCACATGCAGACCCCATGCCATACTCCATGGCGTACCATCATGGTAGTGGATGATGCACGCAAGGTGCTTGCCTCTCGCCTTATTCTCAATCTGAATGAGCCTTGCAAATATTCAGATACTTCATGGATCAAGCCTGTTAAGTACATTGGTGTTTGGTGGGAGATGATTGGTGGTGGCAAACAGTGGTCTTATACATTCGATTTGCCTTCTGTCAAACTTGGTGAGACTGATTATACCAAGGTAAAGCCTCATGGTCAGCATCCTGCCAATACACAGAATGTAAAGAAATATATCGATTTCGCTGCCAAGAATGGTTTCTCTCAGGTGCTTGTCGAGGGCTGGAACATTGGTTGGGAAGACTGGTTTGGTCATAGCAAAGACTATGTGTTCGATTTCCAGACTCCTTATCCTGATTTCGACATTAAGTATCTCAATGACTATGCTCACTCCAAGGGTGTGCGCTTGATGATGCACCATGAGACCTCAGCTTCTGTGCGTAATTATGAGCGTCATTTGGAGGCTGCCTATAACTTGATGAATAAGTATGGTTACAATTCGGTGAAGAGCGGATATGTGGGTAACATCATTCCTCGTGGTGAGCATCACTATGGTCAGTGGCTCAACAATCACTATCTTTATTGCGTAACCGAGGCTGCCAAGCACCATATCATGGTCAATGCTCATGAGGCTACTCGCCCAACAGGTCTTTGTCGTACCTATCCTAACTTGATAGGCAATGAATCTGCTCGTGGAACAGAATATGAGTCTTTCGCAGGCAACAAGGCTTTCCATACCACTGTATTGCCTTTCACTCGTTTGCAAGGTGGTCCTATGGATTATACCCCTGGTATCTTGGAGGGCGATATGAACAAGATTGATCCAAGCAAGCATCATCATATCAACTCTACCTTGGCTCGTCAGTTGGCATTGTATGTTACGATGTACAGTCCATTGCAGATGGCAGCTGATATCCCAGAGAACTATGAGAAGTATGCAGATGCCTTCCAGTTTATCAAGGATGTAGCTATCGACTGGGATGAGAGTCGTTATCTTGAGGCTGAGCCTGGCCAGTATATTACCATTGCCCGCAAGGCTAAGGGCGAAGACAAGTGGTTTGTTGGTTGTACAGTGGGTGAGACTCCTCATCAGTCTACCCTGAAACTTGATTTCCTTACACCGGGCAAGAAGTATGTTGCTACAATCTATGCCGATGGCAAGAATGCAAGCTACAAAGCCAATCAGCAGTCATACGTCATCACTAAGCGTGTGGTAACCAATAAATCTACCCTTAAACTGAATGCTGGTGCAGGTGGTGGTTATGCCATCAGTCTCATGCAAAAGTAAAAAGATAGATATATTTTTCTCCCCATACCTATACCTTATTATATATAGGGGTATGGGGAGTTTATGTTCATCATCCTTATAAAATCGTTTTTATGAGAAAACCTTTACTCCTCTTCTTGCCTAAACGTATGATGGTGTTGGCATTGCCCCTCATGCTTTCCCTTTGTAGTTATGCTGCCACAGTTACTTCGCAGCTGTCTGTCAATATGAAAACCGACAAGGCTTGCTATATACCAGGACAAACTGTTACGTTTGTGGCAGAAGGGAATATTCCTTCTTCGACCAAGGTGCGTTATCGTCATGGTTCCCATGTGCTTCTTGTCCAAGACTTCTCAGAGGTGGCTAAGAGTAAGCAGTGGACTTGGTTGCCACCATCTACCGATTATCAAGGTTATTTGGTGGAATTGTATACAGAGGGCAGTGGTGTGGAAAATATTCTTGGTACGATAGCCGTAGATGTTTCCAGCAATTGGAAACGTTTTCCACGTTACGGCTTTGTCGCTGACTTTGATAATTACAGCAGTACAGTCGATAAGAACGCCAACATCAAGAGCGAGATGGCATATCTCAATCGATTGCATATCAATGGTGTGCAATTCCAAGACTGGCAGTGGATGCACCATCGACCTGTAAAATTGAATAGTGATGGTTCGCTCACCCAATGGTATACTGATATTAGCAATCGATGGGTAGGCGTGGAATATGTCAAGAACTATATTGCCATACAACATGCTTACGGCATGAAATCCATCTTCTATAACCTTTGCTTTGGCGCATGGAAGAATGCTGCAAACGATGGTGTGAAGTCTCAGTGGGCTTTGATGAAGAAGGATGGTAATGGCAATTATTATCAAGACTATCATGGACTCCCTTCTTCTTGGGCAAGCAATATCTATCTGCAAGTACCGGGCAATGGCGATTGGCAGCAATATATGGTGGAACGAAACAAGGAAGTGTATGGTAATTTTGATTTCGATGGTTTTCAGATAGACCAGTTGGGGTATCGTGGCACCGTATATGATGCGAATCATCGAGAGGTAGACTTGCCTTCTGGTTATGGTTCATTTATAGATGCCATGAAGCAGGCTCATCCTGAGAAATCGTTGATTATGAATGCTGTGTCGGGTTATGGAACAGAGCAAATCGTGAATAGAGATGTGGATTTCTGCTATAATGAGGTATGGGGAAATGGCAATGGATATGGTGGTGCGCCAGAAGACCAGTTTGCCAATCTCTATGACATCATCGCCACTAACGATCGCTTGAGCGACCATCAGCATCCCACGGTCTTTGCAGCCTATATCAATTACGACAAGGCTGACAATGGCGGCTCGGGCGACCACATGGTCAATACGCCTGGTGCCTTGCTTACCGATGCGGTGATGTTTGCCTTGGGAGGCTCTCACTTGGAGATGGGCGACCACATGCTCACTCGTGAGTATTTCCCAGCGGCTCCTTTGGCGATGAGCGACGAACTGAAGACTGCGCTCGTAAGGTATTACGATTTCCTGACAGCTTATCAGAATTGGTTGCGTGGCGTGTCTTCCAAGGCTGCTTATTCGGCTCATGTGAGTGTGAATGGCAATACGGTGAAGGCATGGCCTCCACAAGCAAACTCCATCGTGACGTTCGCCAAGACCGTGGGCAACAGTGATGTCGTTCATTTCCTCAACTTCTCCAACACCTCCGACCTTTCTTGGCGAGACCTCAATGGTACTCGCCAGAAACCAACCCGGAAGGACAACTTGGCTGTAACCATCCAAACCAACCGTAAGGTGTCTAAGCTATGGGTAGCCAGTCCAGACAGTCATGCTGGTGCGGTGCAAGAACTTTCGTTCGAGCAAATAGGCAATCAACTTACCTTTACGCTTCCTTCCCTGGAATATTGGACGATGGTGGTCATGGAAGGCGAGAGCCAGGTTTATCTGACGGGTGAGGCTGTGAAGAAAGATGGGTATGGAGCCTACGACCTATCGCAAGCCATACCTTTGAATAAGGCGAGTGGGAGCAACGTCTATAAAACCACGGTATATCTGAAAGGAAACGAGTTGTTCAAGTTTACTGATGGTCGTGATTGGGGATATTGCAAGAGCTATTGCTCGGAGTATGAGAATTATCAATTCAACTCCTATATTCAGTTGGCTCACCTCTCCACTTTTGGCAACGATTACAAGTTTTGTGTGCCAGAGTCGGGATATTACGACATTACCATCAACCTGGATAGCATGCGAATTGTGGTAAAAAAAGCCGATCCCATGGCAATAGAAGGCGTAACGGCGGATGTCGCTGCCAACAAAGACCATGCTCCTTGGTATTCTTTGGCAGGTGATCGCGCTCCCAATCCTCATAAGGGTATTTATGTGAAAAAAGGCAGGAAGGTTATTTTCAAGTAACAGGATCCGATCAGAACGGAAATAGAATATTAATTAATAATTAACAACTTAGATTATGAAGACAATTATTACTAGATTTTTGATGTGCTGCATTTTGTTTGCAGTTAGTTTTGTGACCTCTTTCGCCGCAGATAAGCTGATTCTCATAGGAGATGCGGCACCTGATGGTTGGGCATTGAACAATAGTGTGGCGATGCTGAATCAAGGCAATGATGTATGGAAAGTTACCGTACAGTTGAAAGCCGATGAAGGCTTCAAGTTTTTGACAGATACAGACTTTGGTTCATTCCAGTATCGTGCTGGTGACAGCGATGTAATGCTTTCAGACGGTGTGGCAGCCACGCTTTATGATTCAGGCGAGAATGCCAATGACAACAAGTTCAAGGTATCAGAGGCAGCCAACTATGACGTAGTTTGTGACCTTACCAACAAGACAGTGACTGTAACTAAGTCTGCTTATCAGGAGCACGCATTGCGCTATGCTGCCTTATGGATGGTAGGTGGTGCTACTCCTGGGGGCTGGTCTATCGGTGATGGTGTGCAGTTGAACCAGCATGAAGATAATCCTTTGGTATATTCTGCTACCACATGGTTGACAACAGGTGAGTTTAAGTTGGCTACTAATAAATATGCTGATTTTGAACAGTCTATGTTCCAAAGAGATGCTGCTGATGCTACCAAGATGGTATTGGGTGGCGATGACAACAAGTGGAACATCACCGAGCCAGCCACCTATGATGTAGAGGTGAATGTCGCTGACATGACAATCTCTCTCAAGAAACACTATGATGGCTTTAAGGCAGATTGCATGTTGATACTGGGTGATGCTGTGAAGAGCGGCTGGGATATGAGCAACAGTGTGGCAATGTTGGAAGGTGAGCCAGGCGTATGGACAGCTACCGTTTACTTGGCTGCCGACCAAGGCTTCAAGTTCTATGCCGAGAACGACATCTTCAATGGCTTCCAGTATCGTGCCGCAGGTGAAGAGAATGTAACATTGGCAGAAGGTGCTGCTACATCTTTGGTTTCTTCAGAGGTGAATCGCAATGACAGCAAGTTCCAGGTGGCTGAGGCTGGCAACTATGTCATCACTTGCGACCTCAATGCAGGAACAATCACAGTGAAGAAGGCTGACTATCAGGACAACGAAATCGTATATGCAGCTTTGTGGTTGGTTGGTGATGCCACTGAGAATGGCTGGGATTTAGGGCAGCCTGTCGTATTGGCTCAGGATGCTTCCAACCCAATGGTTTATACTGCCACTGCTGACTTGAAGGAAGGTGAGTTGCAGGTAGTAGTCAACAAGTTTACTAACTATAATTCTGATGTCTATGTAAGCGATGCAACAGATGCCACCAAGGCTATTCGTGTAAATAAAGATAGTGAGAAGAATAACTGGAAGATTACCGAGGCTGGCAAGTATGATGTGAAGTTGAATGTGCTTGACAACACCATGTCGATTATCAAGAATGTTCCTTCTGCTATCTCTTCTGTTAACGCCAATGGGGAGCAAGCTCCTGTAGAATATTACACATTGGAAGGTATGCGTGTGAACCAACCTGTAAAGGGTATCTACATCATGCGCCAAGGTAATAAGGTCGTAAAAGTAAGTAATAAGTAGTTAGCATAATTTGCTTGGTTTTAGGTTAAGGTATGCCATGTCGGATGGCATACCTTTTCCGTATCTATAACTCATACTTGGGGGCAAATATTCCCCCAAAAACGCTGCAGGTAAGGCTTTCAAGCCCTCATTTTCCCATTTTTTGTCAAATATGCAACAAAAAGGACACTTGTTTCGATTTTTTTCATAAGTTTGTACCCGAAAAGCGAGTGATGTATATATTCTGGTAATATAAAAAGGTATTCAATAACGCAGATGCAAGCAACAGAATTTGAGAGATTTTTCAAGGAAAACTATTCGAAGATATATTATTTGGCACTCAGCCTTGTCCACGATGACGAGGTTGCGAGAGATATTATGGCAGATAGCTTCGAGTATCTCTTCTCTCATCATGCCGACTTGCAGACAGCTGAGGCATGCAATTTTTATCCCTCACATCCCTCACGTTCCCTCTTTTTTAATCTTTAATCATTTGATAATGAGGTGGTTGCCTCTTTTGCGTAGCGTGATAGATGGACGAAATGTTTACAAAATCCATCACGCTATCCATCACTTATTGCCTTTATCCATCACGTCTTTCAGCTTATCTTCTTGCTGAAAGTGCTTTTTTTATGCACGTGATTCGGGACAAGGATGAAAGTTTTCGGGACAAAGCTTGCATTTGGCTTTAAAATTTTGTATATTTGCAGCAACCAAGTTACATGGGACCGACGATCTTGCCATAGATGCCCCGTGTTTCTTTGCGGAGAGTTGACAACACAGATTCCACAATGGCACTAACCACTGCGAAACCTAATGTTTAATTTAAAATTTATTTTTTTATGGAATTAAATCTTAATGATCCTGCGTTTATCAAAAGTCTGGTAGATTATCATTGGATGTACTGCTTCAATGCCGATTGTCCTCGGGCAGCAGAATGCATCCGATTCATCTCGGCAAAGTTCAAACCCGATGATGTTACTGCCGGAAATGCTGTTTATCCCGATGCTAACCTCCATGCATCTTGTTCCCATTTCATGCGTGTGCACCAGTTCAAGGCAGCATGGGGATTTTCCCATCTCTACGACCAGGTAAAACATGTCGAAATGCAGACCATCAAGTACCGCATCATGGATGTTCTGGGCAACCGTACTACCTATTATCGTGTACATCGGGGGGAGAAACATCTTACGCCGGAAATGCAGGAGCAGGTGAAGAAGGTCTTTGCTGAATATGGTTATGGGGAACCTGCCTATGATCATTATGCAGAAGAAATCGGATTCGTTTACGAATAAAGCAGAATCCCCTGCCGATGTATCCACAGCGGGAATGCGACGTATCGGTTTGTTCCACAGGGTGAAACAGAGTGTTTCTCCGCTTGAACCAAACTGTTTCATGGTATGAACCAAACTGTTTCGTATCGATAAACTTTTTAAAATGACAGACAATGAAATTTACCATAACACATAGAAATAAAAAGAACCAGCTCCTGGTAAGTACCAAGAGTCTGGAACGTTTCCTGGGGCGCATTATAAACGATGACGCCAGGAATACCGTGGAGAACTTCCGTGAATATGTACCTTATCTCATGAATGGTTATGATGGGTATAAGAATATGCCAACCTGGATGCATGTTCACCCTGCGGCAGAATTTCAGAAATCGGAGAATGGACTCCTGAAGATGAAGAAAAACAACGGCGTTCTGCTGCTTACGTTTGTTGATATAAATGAGGATGGAGGTGTGGATGCTATCAAGCAGAAAGTAGCCAGTCTGCCTTCTACTCTTGCAGCCTTTGTGGGAGCCGATGGCATCAGTCTGCATGTTCTGGCGAAATATGCGCTGGCAAAGGGGACGTTACCTGATGAGGAGGTTGCAGCCGACAGGATTTACAAGCAGGCCTTCCTGACCTTTGCTCCGCTTTATCAGACGCTTGTAAAGGCAAAGATGCAGATGCCCGAGCCTTCTATCTTTTCCGATTTCCTGATGACAAGAGATTCTTTTCCTTATTATCGTGAAGATGCCTTGCCCCTGACATTGAATGAAGTCTTTCATGGCGCAGAAAAACCTGTGGAGAGCGTTGATGAGAAGGAGGCTGACCACTCTTCCGGAGGTGTGGATAACGACCGTAAGGAGTTGAGTGACAATATCATGAGTATGATCGGATTTCTGTGTAAGAAATATGATTTCCGTTATAATTCGGTAATGAAATGCACAGAATATAGACCGAAGGAAAAGGATTATTGGGGCTATCAGCCTGTGGATGCCCGTGTGCAGAAGCGTATGACGCTGGAGGTACAACTCGCCAACATCCGTGTGAGTATTAAGGATGTGCGCAATTATCTGGAGTCGGACCTTCTTTCTACCTATAATCCTGTAGAAAACTTCCTGTATAAGTGCGAGGGGAAGTGGGACGGTAAGGATCATATCCGTGCCTTGGCGCGCACGGTGCCTACGGATAATCCTTATTGGGAGGATTGGTTCTATACCTGGTTCCTGGCGATGGTTGACCAGTGGCGTGCTTATAGTCATCGCAAATACGGCAACTCTGTGGCACCACTTCTCATTTCCAAGCAGGGCTACAACAAGAGTACTTTCTGCCGGTCTCTGGTTCCGCCGGAGTTGCAATGGGGGTATAATGATAATCTCGTGTTGTCAGAGAAACGGCAGGTGCTTCAGGCGATGTGCCAGTCGCTGGTTATCAACCTGGATGAGTTCAACCAGATTTCTCCTCAGGTGCAGCAGGGATTCCTGAAGAACATCATCCAGTTGCCGAGTGTCAAGATAAAGCCTCCGTATGGCAGTCATGTTCAGGAGTTTCCGAGAATGGCGTCTTTTATCGCCACGAGCAATATGGAGGATATCCTCTCCGATCCTTCTGGTAATCGCCGTTTTCTGGGTGTGGAACTCACGGGTCCTATCGATGTGAGCCAGCGTCCGAATTATGAACAGCTTTATGCGCAGGCGCTTTCAGCATTACGAGCAGGCGAGAAGACTTATTTTGATGCGGAGCAGACCCGACTGATCATGGCGAACAACAGGAAGTTTGAGGTGGTTTCGCCGGTAGACCAGTATTTCGATCTCTATTTCGACCTGACCGATAATGCCGAACAGGGCGAGTATCTTACGGCAGCCGAGATTTTCCAGGAGCTGAAGAGTCACATCGGTTCATCGTTGAAGTTGAACAGTCTCATAGCCTTCGGCCGCAAGCTTTCTCAGATGCCAACCATCCATCGCAAGCGTTTCAACGACGGAATGCGGTATCTGGTAGTGAGAAAATCGTGATGGATAACCCCAAATCGTGATGGATAGCGTGATGGATATTCCCGTTTTCTGAGTATCTATCACGCTATTTAAGTGTCTGTATATTAGTGTATTAAGGTGTGTGGTGTATGTAAATCGTGATGGATGATAGATAATTATCTAAAACTTATTCACGAATATAGTTGTATTGGCTTACGAAAATGGCTGTATCGGGTTACGAATATGACTGCGCTGGGTTACGAATATGACTGCATCGGGTTACGGATATGGCTGCGTAGGCTAACGGAGCCGTATCCGTAGGCTTATCGAGACGTCTGCATCAGCTAACTGAGACGTCTGAACTCGTTGATTGAGCTACTTGAGTTAGCAAACTGAGCTACTTGAGTTAGCAGATTGAGCTACTTGAGTTAGCAAACTGAGCCACTTGAGAATTTTTCTTCATGTGCGTGCAACCATAGAAAAAATCAATTACGAAAACTCATTTGATTTCGATGCGGAGGGAATCCTTGTTGAATCGGATGCCGTCACGATTGATGAATCTGGATAAGGAACCGTCGGCAGCCAACTCTTTAGGAGTACCGATAGAGAAACGGCTTTCTTCCATCAGCCAGAGACGGTCGGAGAGCTGGAGCGCCAACTCTACATCATGGGTTGACAGTAATATGGATTTATGCTGTTCGTGCGCCAGACGGCGGAGCATCTGTAGGGTTTCTATCTTGCTGGGGAAATCAAGGAAGGCAGTAGGCTCGTCCAGGATGATGATGCGGGTTTGCTGCGCTAGGGCTTTGGCTATCATTACCTTCTGACGCTCACCATCGCTTAGTTCTCTGATGTTTCTCTGGGCAAGATGCTGAATGCCCGTTTCCTGAAGTGCAGCGGCAACAATCTGCTTGTCGGCAGCTGATAATGTGCCCCAGAAACCGGTATAGGGAGAACGGCCTATGCCTACAATCTCTTCAGCAGAGAGTTGGGCATGGTCTGTCTTCGATGTGAGAACGATGCTGATTTCTCTGGCGAGTTCCTGGGCTGAGAAATCGGAAAGAGATTTGTCCTGAATCAGGATTTCGCCATCAAATGCTGGCTGAAATCCGGCTAAAGTTCTGAGTAAGGTAGATTTGCCCACTCCGTTGGCTCCGATGAGACAGGTCAGTTCACCGGCTTGGAGCGAGGCATGAACAGGTGAGGCTATCGCCCGGAGCCGATGCTTCGAACGATAGCCTATAATCAGATTCTTTAATGTAATGCTTGATACCATCTAAAGAATATTTTCACCTTGAAACTTTACTTCCTGATAGAAAAGAGGAAGAATTACTTGGCTGCCAAAACCTCAACCTCTACGAGGGCGCCCTTTGGCAACTTCTCTACAGCTACGGCAGAACGAGCTGGATATGGCTGGCTGAAGAATTCGGCATAAACCTCGTTCATGGCTGCGAAATCGTCCATGCTGTTCAGATAAACTGTAGTCTTTACTACGTGAGAAAGGTCGGTACCTGCTGCCTTCAGGATGTTCTGGGCATTGGTGAGGCTCTGGCGAGTCTGCTCCTTGATGCCGCCTTCTACGAAATTGCCTGTTGCAGGGTCGATAGGAATCTGACCAGATGCAAAAACAAAACCATTTACTTCGATAGCCTGGCTATATGGACCGATAGCTGCAGGCGCATTGTCTGTGTGAATTGCGTTCATAATTTATTTTCTTTTTCTATTATTAAACCATTCTAGATGCAAAGATAAGCATTTTTTCCCATAATAGGCCTGTTTCGCATCAAAATTTAATAAGTTTTCTTACTATATTCGCTCGGTGTACATCCAAATTGCTTCTTGAAGCTGGTTGAGAAGTGGGAGAGGGTGTTGAATCCCGTCATGTAGGCAATCTCCGAGATGTTGTACTTGCCTTCCATGATGAGGGTGGCGGCACGATTGAGCTTATAGGTCTTGAAGAAGACGCTTGGATTCTCTCCTGTGAGTCCCTTGACCTTGTAGTAGAGCTTTGTGCGGGAGATGTGCATCAGTTTCGTTACCTTGTTGACATCCAATTCCGAGTTGGCTAGTTCCTGCTCCATCATATGATAGAGTTCGTCCATGAAGAGTTTGTCTTGTGGCGACAGCACTTCTTCCACGTTCTTGTCGGTCTCCGTGGCGTTGGTTAGGATGGTCTTGGTCTTCTCACGGTTGGTGAGTTGCGAGTTGATCATTGCCAGGAGAACCTTGGGGGTGAATGGTTTGGTAACGTAGGCATTTGCTCCACTGTTCAGACCCTCCACTTGGTTTTCTGTGGTGGTCTTTGCCGTTACCAGGATGACTGGGATATGGCAGAGTTGGATGTCTTGCTTGATTTCCTTGCAGAGATCATAGCCGCTCATTCCCGGCATCACCACATCGCTGAGGATGAGGCTAGGTTCTTCCTCCCTTGTCGCCTTCAGGGCGCTCTCGGCATCGAAACGATAGATGATGCGATAGGATGATGCCAGGAGGGTGCGAAGATAATGCACCACTTCGGTGTCGTCATCTACGATGAGTATTTTCGGACGGTTGTCTGTACTGTTATCTTGACTTACCTTGTCTGCCACTTCCTGACTGTCGTGCAGTGGAAAAGCCATCTTCTGGTCTTGCTCCAAAGGGGCTTTCTCGTTGGCGGCATAGAGGCTCTCATCGGTAGGCAGGGTAAGGGTGAAGATGGCTCCCTGGCAGTCCTTGCGATTGCCCGCCTTTAGATTGCCATGGTGAAGGACGGCTAGGCTGCGGGCATAGTAGAGTCCGATGCCAGTACCCCAGTTGATGGTGCCTGTGGACTGGTTGTTCAACTGATAATATCGCTTGAAGATATTCTCCACCTCATTCTGTGGGATTCCCTTGCCTGTATCAGCCACCGTGATGGTGATAATCTGTTCTCCTTTGTTAGTGGTACCGGTGTCGAAAGATACATCTATCTTACCGCCACGAGGGGTAAACTTCATGGCGTTGGACATCAGGTTGTTGATAATCTTTTCCAGTTTGTCGGAATCCAGAAGCATCAGGTAGGAACCTTCTAGTCCGTGACAGTTCAAGGTGATACCTTTCTCCTCTGTATTCACGATGAAGAGGTCCATGATGCGTTTCATCTCGGTGATAATGTCGGTTTGCTTGACGTGCAAGCGGAGTGTGTCGTTCTCCAACTTGTTGAAGTCGAGCAACTGGTTGACGAGTCTCAGCATTCTATCCACGCTTCGGTTGATGATGTTCAATAGCAACTTGTCGTGCTTGTTGATGCTTTCACTTTCACAGAGTTGTTCCACTGGTCCCGAAATCATGGTGAGTGGTGTCCGGAACTCATGCGAGATGTTAGCGAAGAAACTCATGTTCATCTTGTTGACGCGCAGTTCTTGCTCCTTCTCATCCTTAGCCTTTTGAACCATGTTCTTCTCGATGCTGATGCGCATCTTCTGCCGATAGATCACGAAGCCGACGCATCCCATTATAATAAGGTATAGGCACCATGCCCACCAAGAGTTCCAAGGCTCAGGGGCGATGCTTACCTGTATGCTTTTTTCGGCGATGATATTGTCGGAGTCGTTGCCTACCATCTTGACCTTGAAGGTATAGTTGCCAGCTGGCAGATTAGAGTAGTACGCCTCGTTGTTATTGCCTGCATCAATCCATGTATTGTCGAATCCTGCCATTTGGTAGAAGTAATGGATGTGCTTGTAGTCGCTGTAGTCGATGGCAGAAAAGGCGATGCTGAAGCTGTTTTGTTTGTAGCTTAGGTGGATATGGGGTGATTCTTCCATACTCTCCTCGATACATCCATTCTTGCCAGGAAGCATAATCTCATTATGTACCTTGAGTGTTTCGAAAAGCAGACTTATCTTTTGGTTCGTGTTTACGTTTTGGGGATTGAAAATGGTGAGTCCCTGGGTACCGCCGAAGATGAGAGTTCCATCTGACAGCTTGCACGATGCCCTATCGTAGAATTGGAAGCCTTTCACACCGTCAGCCTCGTTGTAGGTGATTACCTTTTCTGTTTTTCCATCTATCTTGTTGAGTCCATACAGCGTACTGACCCAAATGTTTCCATCTCTATCTTCCTCGATGCTGGAAATGTCGGAGCAGGAGATTCCTGCTATGGTGGTCAGCTTGTGGCTCTTTGCGTCATACTTCAAGAGTCCGTTGGTAACTGTACCCAACCAGATGTTGCCCTTGCGGTCTTGATAGTTCTTGGTTGGGATATACACATTTCGCTTGATGCACTTCTTCCAGTCATCCGGATTCACTTTAAACTCTTGGACATCGAAGTTGTCTCCCTTCATTTCCAGGATAGGTTTGTAGAAGGCAGATATGAGCATGTTGCCATTCTGCAAGAGCATGATGCTGGGAATGAAGCAGAAAGTGGTAGGGAAGAGTTGTTTTTGGGTCATCTCTCCACTTTGTGCTGAAATGCAGTAGATGTTGACGGATGCCGTGGATACCCAGATGTTTCCCTTTGCATCTTGGCTGATGTCCATAGGCATGAAGCAAGGGTAAGAGGCTACCTTGTTGAGATTGTTGCCATCGTATTGGTACTTTGCCACATGGTCGCCATTGGCTAGCCATAGATGATTGCTGCTATCCACAAAGATGTTGATGATGGCATTCTTCTTGTTGCCGTTGCTGTAGGAAACCATCGGTATGTCCTTGAGTTGCTGGGTTTGCAAGTCATACATATAGAGTCCGTTCTTCTTGGTAGAAATCCAAAGGTGATGATTCCTATCGGCGGCTACGGAGAGTACGGGCTGTTTGCCGATGGCACGTTGAAGGGCAGGCATGCTGTTAAACATATCCTTGTATCTGTAGATGGTTTTTACGCCATCGTCTTCAGACCCGAGCCAAAGGTTGCCCTTGGAGTCGGTTAACATCTTGTTGACTTGCATATCAGGCACTTCGAATGGGAATTTCTTGTCGCTTTGTGGCAGGATGGTTCCCTCCTGGGCATTGAAATAGAGTAATCCGTGCTTGGTGGTGCTAAGCAGAAGGTTGCCTTTTGCGCCATACGGATGGATGCAGTTGACCATGTCGTTGGGGATTTGCAAGCCTTGCAATGCTGCAGGAAGACCCCCCCATTTCCTAGTATCCGTATCAAAGAGCTGCATTCCATTGTAGCCAGAGATGTAGAGCTGATGCCCATCGAGGAGAAAAGAGGCGATGGGATAACTCTGTACAGGGCTTTGGACGATAAGTTTGAGGTCTTGGGTGCGATATCCCTTGACAGAGTAAGAGGTAACAATCCACATCACATCTTTTCGGTCTATATGGCAAGAGTAGTTATAGCAGTTCTTCTCCACCATCTTGGAGAGCTTGATGATGGCTGTGTTGGTATTTTCGTCATATTGATATAGGTCTGTCATCGTGAGGAAGAAGATTCTTCCCTCCTTGTCTTCCAGGATTTTTTCGATGTTCTTGTTAGAGCCATTGATACTTACTCGGTTGAAATTGCCATTGGCCTGGTATAGGCATACGCCATAGACGGTGGCTACCCAGAGTCGGTTGTGGGAGTCACGATGAATGTCGGTAATATGGTTGTCGGGCAATCCCAGTGAATCGTCCACGCAGTAGTATTGGTGATACTGGTTGCCATCATACTTGTTGAGACCACGGAAGGTACCTATCCAGATTTGTCCGTATCTGTCTTCGCAGATGCTCATCACCTTTTGGTTGGAGATATGATCAGACAGGACGAGGTTCTTCTCGGTTGAAGAGACTTCGGGGATGTCTTTTTGGTCCTGGCAAGCAGTAAGAAAAAGGGCTGCCAAGAGGATGAGTACGTTATAAAATACCTTTGTTCGTTTCATAATCGATGGTTTTGATAGTTGCTGCAAAAGTACTATAAAACCTTGATATATACAAGGTTTATAAGACTTTTTTAACAAATACGCAAGTTTTTGAACATATAGAAAACTCCATTTTGAACAAAAACGTAACACAAAAAAACAAGTTAGAAAAAGGTGTATGATAAAAAGTACTACCTTTGCAGCCGTAAACAATTAACTGATTTACAAGAATAAAAGCTTAACTAATAAAGTATTATCTTTAATGAGTAAAATCTATGAGAAAAATGAATGATTACAGAAGGTTCCTGACCTTCGTGTTCTTATTGATGATTTCCGGTTCTGCTGCCTTGGCGCAGGAACTGATGAAAGTGACGGGTCTGGTTGTTGACCAGAATGCTGAGCCTCTGATCGGTGTTACCATCAAGGTAAAGGACGACCCCAAGGGTGGAGCCGTCACAGGATTGGATGGAGATTTCTCCATCATGGTACAAAAAGGAAAGACCTTGGTCTTCTCTTATCTAGGTTATCAAACTAAAGAGGTAGCAGCCATCACCTCCAAGTTGAAGGTAAATATGAAGGAAGACAACAAGGTGCTGGATGAGGTTGTAGTAGTAGGATATGGTGTACAGAAGAAGAGTTCTGTAACAGGTGCCATCTCTCAGGTGAAGAAAGAGGATATGGAAAATCGTACCATCACCAATGCCAAGTCTGCTCTTCAGGGTAAGACCGCAGGTGTACAGATTGTCTCTTCTTCTGCTCGTCCGGGTGCATCACCAACCGTTCGTATCCGTGGTTTCTCTTCCAATGGTTCTTCCGATCCTCTCTATGTAGTAGATGGTGTGCGCCTAGGCGATATTAGTGGTATCGATCCTAATGACATAGCATCTATGGAAGTGTTGAAGGATGCCGCTTCTGCTGCCATATATGGTGCTGAGGCAGGTAATGGCGTGGTTCTCATTACTACGAAGAAAGGTACTGTGGGTAGTGGAAAGATAACATATGATTTCCAATATACCATCGAATCGCTTGCTAAAAAGCCTAAGTTGCTCAATGCCGAAGAATATATCCAATATATGAAAGAAGGTAAGACCTTTACCGAGGATTATCTCCCTTAATTCCGCAACACTATAGTTTAACATTATTTATAAGTGCCTGAGCAACAAAAAGTTGCCCAGGATTTTGCCATGTCAGAATTTTCACTTACCTTAGTGTTGCGAAAAGAAGACAAGCAAAACTCTAATATGACATGGCAAAGATACAAATTAAATCTGAGAAACTCACTCCTTTTGGAGGAATTTTTTCGATTATGGAGCAATTTGATGCTCTTTTAGCTCAAACCATAGATTCCACCTTGGGATTGAGATGCACTATGTTTGGTTATCAATATAGCGAGATTCTACGCTCTCTGATGTGCGTATATCTTTGTGGCGGCTCATGTATTGAGGATGTTACAACTCACTTGATGAAACATTTGTCTCTTCATCCAACTCTTCGCACTTGCAGCGCAGACACCATATTACGTGCTATCGAAGAACTGACTTTTAAGAGCATCACCTATAAGTCTGCTTCTGGCAAATCCTATGATTTCAATACTGCAGACAAGATGAACTGCTTACTGGTCAATGCCCTGCTTGCTACTGGTCAATTGAAATCCGGTCAAGAGTATGATTTTGACTTTGACCATCAGTTCATTGAAACAGAGAAGTATGATGCAAAACCAACCTACAAGAAGTTCTTGGGCTATAGTCCAGGCGTAGCTGTCATTAACGACATGATTGTTGGTATTGAAAATAGAGACGGCAACACAAACGTACGCTTCAACCAAAAAGAAACTTTGGAAAGAATCTTCAAGCGATTGGAGGCTTCGGAAATATATATTTCTCGTGCCCGCATGGATTGCGGCTCATGTTCGGAGGAAATCGTAGATATGGTAGAGGCTCATTGCAGGCATTTTTATATTCGTGCCAACAGATGCTCTTCTTTCTACGATTCCATGTTTGCCTTAACTGGATGGAAAACTGTTGAAATCAACGGTATTGAGTTTGAGTTGAATTCTATCCTTGTTGAGAAATGGAAAGGAAAACCGTATCGTCTTGTCATACAGAGACAAAGGCGAATAG
>ENA-OWPL01000396-OWPL01000396.1-human-gut-metagenome-genome-assembly--contig:-NODE-396-length-31030-cov-8.924649_pt1 | contig 31030 bp, 23 predicted proteins | sample MGYA00248263_ERZ651844 | MGnify/ENA primary metagenome ERZ651844 (study PRJEB26924, sample SAMEA4378256) | human gut metagenome | biome: human gut; feature: human-associated habitat; material: faeces...
TGTCGAGCGGCTGCAGTCGGGCTATGCGCTCGTGCAGCATACGCACTTGGGCGGTAGACTTCTCCTCATCGATGAAATAGTCGACATCCATTGACAGCAAGGCTTTCCGGCGGCTTCGCTTCTTGCGGTCGATGGTGATAGGTGTTGAGGGTAACACGGTATATCCATGTCTTGACGTCGCTCTTGCCGTGGAACGACTCGTAGCCGTTCCACAACTTGACAAGCACCTCCTGAAAGAGGTCTGCTACCTCGTCGGCATCGTTGGAGAACATGTAGCACACAGCGTATATCGTGCTACGGTTGTCTCTCACAAGCTGCGAGAATTGTTGCTCTGTTGTGTTCATATGCTTGTTGTTTATTACTTTTTCTGCTCTTTAGACGCACAAAAGGTGGAGTTTGCTACAGAAAAAGTTGTGTTTTTTCGAGGTATATTAAAAAAGAATGGCTACAACCGCTACTCTTCCGTCTGCGTCTTAGGCCAATTGACGAGGAAGAGTTTCTCCGTGGCGCGCGTAAAGGCGGTGTAGAGCCAGTGGATATAGTCGGGCGTGAGCATTTCGTCGGTCATATATCCTTGGTCTACGTAGACGTGCGCCCACTGTCCGCCCTGCGCCTTATGGCACGTGACAGCATAGGCGTACTTTATCTGCAACGCATTGTAGTAGGGATCGGCTTTCAGACACTTGTAGCGCTCGGGTTTGGTGCGCACATCAGCGTAGTCTGCCATCACCTCGTCGAAGAGTTGCTGACTCTGTTCGCGTGTGAGCGCTGGCGCCTCGGTGGCGAGCGTGTCGGTAAGCGCTGTCACCTGCAACTCGTAGTTGTCGTAGTCGGGGAACTGCAGCCAGAGGTCGACGAAGTGGAAGCCGTAGAGGTCGCGGCGGTTGCGCACGCGCTGTATCACGGCACGGTCGCCGTTGGCTATGAACGCCGGTGCCGACGTGTCTTCAGCCTTCTTCTGCTCGGTCCAGTAGTAGCTGTTCTTCACCACCATGAGCCAGTCGCCCGACGTGAGTTCCTCCTCGCGCCAAAGCACTTGGTTGCGTATGCCTTGATTATATATGTTTGCACGCTTATTGGAGCGCGTAACAACCATCGTCTCGTCCATGCCCACCTGCGAATAGCTCGTAGCGAGCGTCTCGATGAGTTCGTCGCCCGGCACGCATACGATGTCGGGGAAGCCGCTGAAGCGTATCTTGGGCAGGGCGGTCGCCTCGTCGTGCGTAATCATCTGGCGTATCACCGTGGCGTTGTAGAGTATGCCCGACTGCTGGCTCTGGCGCAACACCTCGCGCAGGTCGCTCTCGTAGACAGTGAGTCCGTAGCCGGAGATGAACGCTGAGGAAAGAGCCGGCGACTCCTCCTCGCCTACCGGCGGCAGCTGCGCCTTGTCGCCGATGAGCACCAGTCGGCAGTTGCGCCCCGAATAGACGAACTGCACGAGGTCGTCAAGCAGACAGCCCGTGCCGAACACCGATTCGCGCAAGCCCTCGTTGGCTATCATCGACGACTCGTCGACGAGAAACAGCGTGTCGGTCATCATGTTCGGAGCAAGCGAGAACGATCCGCCGAGCGACTGCTGGCGGTAGATGCGGCGATGGATGGTGGAAGCCGGCACGCCTGAGTTCAGAGCGAACACTTTCGCGGCACGACCCGTCGGCGCAAGCAGAACAACGCGCTGCTTCAACGCGAGCATCGTGCGCACGATGGCACCGGAGAGTGTCGTCTTACCCGTGCCTGCCGAACCGCGCAACAGCATTGCCACATGGTCGTCGCGGTCAGCGAGAAACTCGGCGAAGGTGTCGATGGCGTGCCGCTGGTCGGCGGTAGGCTCAAAGCCGAGTGCCTGGACGATGAGTGTCTTATAGTTTATAGCGTACAATTCGGTTTTCTTTTAAAAAGGCTACGGTTGGCACAGCACGGTGCAGACACGGTCTTGGAAAGCACGACCGTTGCTGTGGTGCTGTATGCCCTGGTTGATGATGGAGAATGCGAGGCGATGGCCGTTGGCTGCCGTGCAATAGCCGGCAAGCGACGACACACCCTGCACGGTGCCGGTCTTGGCGCGTACGTTGCCGGCGGTGAACACGCCCGTCATGCGCTTGCGCAGTGTGCCGTCCTCACCAGCGATGGGCAGCGACGGGCGCAGGTGCATGTATATATTGTTGTTCTGAAACGCATAGCGCAGAAGGCGCACTTCGAGTTCTGCCGAGAGATAGTTGTAGAGCGAGAGTCCGCTACCATCGGCTATCTCGTAACGCTTCGGGTTAAGCCCTACCTTAGATATCAGCCTATTGATTACGCTGCGTGCCTGCTTAGCCGAAGCCTGCCTGGTGCCGGTAGATGCTGCCAACTGGTAGAACATCGACTCGGCGTAGAGGTTGTCGCTGTTCTTCATCATGCGCATCAGTATCTGGTCGATGGTGTGGAAGCGACGACAGATGCAATAGGCACTGTCAGGACGTTGCGACTCGCCGACGTTTGCCTCAACAACGAGACTGTCGGCAAGCAGATCGCTGACGAAACGCTCTACGAACGTGTCTTTTCTGCTTATGAGCAGTGGCGAGAGCACGGGGTTGTCGTCATCCCAGCACCAGCCTGCACCAAACTGATCGGCATCCTTCATCGACTTGTCGGCATAGATATTGCCACGTATGGTGTCGACTCCCATCTTGTGTATAGCCTCAACAAAGGCACGCATATCGTCGGAGTTGAAGCGTGGGTCGAAGCCGCCCACGCAGTAGATATTGCCCGTAAGCGTGCGGTCGTTCACCTCGCCGGTGTAGCACAGCTCGGTCTTGAACTGGTAGCTGCCACCCAAGCGGTCGATGGCTGCTATCGCCGTAACGAGTTTCATCGTCGATGCAGGACGCAGAAGCAGACGCGCATTGTGACTGTAGAGCACCGAGTCGGCATCGAGGTCGTACACCATCATTCCGACGGTGGATGTCTCGAACATATCGTGCTCAAGAAGGTTGTCCAGATGCTTTGCCACAGCTATATTCCACGGCAATGCCTGCTCCGCCACCTTGAACGTGTCGGGCATCAGTGTGTCGGCAACCGCCGAACTGTCGTCTTCGTCAAACTCGACATCTGTCTGTGCCGTTGCTCCTGAAACGAAGAAGAACGCCACGAGTGTCAATACATATTTATATATATAGTCTTTCATGCCTGTTTGTAATGGTTGATGTCCATTTCTTAATTATCCTTGTCTTCATATTGTCTCTGTCTGCGCCGTATCTCTTCGATGAATTCGCTTGCCTGCTGCGGTTGCGCATACGTTATCTTTCCACAACCGTATTCTATCACGATGTGGCGTGCCGTGAACAGCGTGCCGCGCACCACACGTGCCACTATTATCTCGTTTACAGCTATCGTTATGCTCTTGCCGAGCCGACCACGCGCAATGACGAGGTCGCCGTCAGCAGTGAATGTGTAGGTGGTGTTCACCAAGCGGTCTACACCTGCCGCGCCAAGCAACAGACACACGAAACCCAACGCAGGAGTAACACCACTGCGCACAAGAAAACACCACAGAGCTACAACTGCCAACAACACTATCGTGGCTATGCCCTGCAGGCTGACGTTATGATGGAAAGTTCGGTTCATAGTATCTAACCGGATATTTCATTTCGTCAAACTATCCATAAGAACGTCAAGATTGTTCGTTTCGAATAGCACGTCATTTTTTGCAGCCTCGATTGCTTCATCAAGCCTGCAAATCTTTTGTGTTTTCTGTTTCTTTACTACCCAACCGAAGTTTTTAGAAAGAGATTTCAAAAGATTTGTGTCGCTTGTGGGTATATCAAGAGTGTAAACTACTGTATCCATATATTTATTCCTCCATATCTTTTATTATGCAAATCTACACTTTTTTTGCGAGACGGGCAAACTTATACCCGACATAGTTCGTCGGCATCAAACATAAAACCATGAGTGTGACAATTACCAATCTACACCTTAGTTTTGTATCGCAATCACAACACCATTTTCAAAATAGACATATGAACCAATTCCATATACCCATTGTTCAGTTGTTTTGTATCGGGTTGTGAATGTATTTATATCAGTCGGACTGCCCCACGCTTCTTCAACCATTGCTTTAGTAAAACCAATTCTAATTTCTTCATTTTCAATTATATAGGCATTGGCTTTACCATATTTCCGAACAAGCATCATATGATATTCCCTGTTTTCTTTTTCAATAGTTTCCAATCGTTCACGCTCTTCTTGTTCCTCCTTTAGCTTCTCCTGCTTTTCATACTCTTCCTGCTCTTCTGCTGTAATTATAACTTTATTAAACTTTGAGTTGATTGGAAATGCATAACGATATTCTTTTGTTGAATCAACAAGTATTGCGTAATATCTTAAAAAAGGAGCATGTTTTTTTGAAGGAAACATTTTTATATTCTCAAGCGTATAATATCCCTGTGGTTCTACTCCATAACGGTATGGCTCATCTTTTTCTGACAAACAGAAGATATCATCATCCATAAAATCCTGTAATAGTTCACCCTTACAAATACTATTTCCTATAGAATATACTTTATGATTTAGAAACTTGCTTTTTATTGAATCAATTAGTCCCTTTTCATATTTACTACGACTTAGTTTTATCAACTCATACTCTTTCATCAAATAGTTACTTACATTGCTTAATGAAGGATTTCCATCATAACAAGAACTATGTTTACAAAGGTCATCATAGCATTTTCCCCAATCCATAAAAATTGGCAGTGATACAATTTTTCCTTTCCTATCAGCAAGTCGGATTGACATAGACTTTATTGTACTACGATTTTCAGGGGTTGCATAACTATATATATCATCTATATTATAGGCAAAATCAACGAATCGATATCTTTCTCCATAGAAAAGTATCAAATTTCTGTCTTCGGCATAACGACTATAACCATCATCTCTTGATACTATACTTGCAGCCTTTTTACATGGATATACAAATTTATCTTTTAATGAATTGTATAACTCTTTTATTTTATTATAATCATAATATGGTATTATAAGATCTTCTTTTTTACATTCCATGTATACTTTTGAAAACCCCGCAACAAGTTTATGGGTCTCAAACCACAATGCTGTAACTAAAGGACTCTCACTATTATACCGAAGAGGAATGTATATAGCTATCGTCTCATTGTTTTTTATAGCCTTTATTACTAGTGCTTCATCTTTCTTACCAATATTAATATTTAAAACATCCTCAATAAACAAAGGAGTATTAAAAATAGAATCACCATAAAGGTATTCAGGTTTGAATTTAAAAGATTTTAAAGATTCTGAAGTATAGGCTGCCGGTTGTGTCTTTCTCAATAAAGAACTTTGAATCTCCATCAGAACAACTGTTTTACCTTTCATATCATAGATATTGCTTCCAAATGTAAACAGAGAGCATACCATACAAAATATTAACGAGATGATTATTTTTTTCATACATACAATTGCAGTACGTTTGTTCATACAAACGTAAAGTTATTAAAATATTAAAACAAAAAGGTGTGCCAAACTCAATTGATGTGGTCTACACTCGATTTTGCCGTTTAACAAAATAAGAAAACCTGTATCAGTTGAATTTGGCACACTATGCCTAAGATATTTAGAAAATCGTGAGTGTGTACAGATATACCACTGCTGCGGGGAACGCCATCAGCGAAGAGTCGAAACGGTCGAGCATTCCGCCGTGACCGGGCAGGATGTTGCCCGAGTCCTTTATGCCGATGGTACGCTTGAAGAGCGACTCAACAAGGTCGCCCCATGTACCGAAGAAGACAACGACAAGACCCAAGCCCATCCACTGCGGTATGCTGAGAGCCACGTCGGCTGCGCCGTTGTGCAGAGCAGATGTCTCGTAGAAGCCTACGGCTGCTGCCATAGCCAACACGAGGAGTCCGCCACCGATACTTCCCTCCCAGCTCTTGCCTGGGCTGACACGCGGAAAGAGCTTGTGCTTGCCGAAGAGCGATCCGCTGAGGTAAGCACCCGTATCATTAGTCCAAAGGAAGATAAAGACACTGAGCGGAAGGAGGTAGTTGTACACCACTCCATCGCCCGTAGCACGGAATGCGAGGACGTTGATAGTGGAGAACGGCAGCGCAATGTACATCTGCGCAAGCATCGTGTACGCCCAGTTGTTTATCGGATTCGGAGCCTTTGTGTACAGCTCGGCGATAAACAGATAGACGATGGTCAGCAAGTAAGGTATGAACACTGCTGACGGCACGATGCCCGAGCAGTAGCCTGCGATGCTGAAGAAGAAGTACACACCAGCAACAGTTGTGATAAGACGGTTCGTCGTGACGCCCTCTATGTCGTTCACAATGCCCGTAAACTCCCAGATGGTGAGTCCTGTAACCAGCGCAAACAGAAGTATCATCGCCTCCGGACGCAAGAAGCACGTAACAATGGCTGCTACAAAGAGCACACCGGTGATGGTACGTACAATCAAGTTTTTCATTTTATCGCTCATAATGCTTACGTTTATTATTTCTCAGTAGGTTCTGTCTTGTCGTCAGTCGGCTGCTCTGCCGAGTCATCAGCAGGAAGTGCTGCCTGCTTTGCCAAAGATTCCTCGTGCTCCTTCTGAGCCTGGCGAACCACTTCGGGCATGTCCTCAAGCTTAGGAGTATTGTCCTCGATTATCTCTTCCGAGCGACTCACCCATGGACGCTTGCCGAATATGCGCTCCACATCCTCAGCGAAGATCACCTCGCGAGTCATAAGGAGTTCGGCGAGTTCGTTATGTCCCTTTGCATGTTCCTTAAGCAGAGTCTTCGCACGTGCATACTCGTCGTTGACCAGCTTCAGCACCTCGTCGTCGATAATCTTAGCCGTTGTCTCTGAGTAAGGACGCTGGAACTGATATTCCTGGTTGTTATAGTAGCAGATATTCGGCAGACGGTCGCTCATACCGGCGTAGGCAACCATGCCGAATGCCGACTTTGTAGCGCGTTCGAGGTCGTTCATAGCGCCGGTAGAAATGTGTCCGGTGAAGAGTTCTTCGGCTGCACGACCGCCAAGCAGTGCACACATCTCGTCGAGCATCTGCTCCTTTGTTGTGATCTGACGCTCTTCGGGCAGATACCAAGCTGCTCCGAGTGCTCTGCCACGTGGCACGATGCTCACCTTAACGAGCGGATTGGCGTGCTCGCAGAACCAAGAAACAGTGGCGTGACCGGCCTCATGCAGCGCGATGGTGCGCTTCTCAGCCTCAGTCATCACCTTTGTCTTCTTCTCCAGACCGCCAATGATGCGGTCTACTGCGTCGAGGAAGTCCTGCTTGCCTACCTTGTTGCTATTATGGCGTGCGGCGATGAGTGCCGCCTCGTTGCACACGTTCGCTATATCGGCACCCGAGAAGCCAGGAGTCTGACGCGAGAGGAAGTCGATATCTACCGTCTCGTCTATCTTCACCTTACGCAGATGCACCTGGAAAATCTCCTTACGCTCAGTAAGGTCGGGCAAGTCGACCGTTATCTGACGGTCGAAACGTCCGGCACGCAACAACGCCTTGTCGAGCATGTCGGCACGGTTAGTGGCAGCGAGGATGATGACACCGCTGTTTGTGCCGAAACCGTCCATCTCTGTAAGAAGGGCATTGAGCGTGTTCTCGCGCTCGTCGTTGCCACCCATTGCAGGATTCTTGCTACGCGCACGTCCCACGGCATCAATCTCGTCGATGAAGATGATGCACGGAGCCTTCTCCTTAGCCTGACGGAAGAGGTCGCGTACGCGACTTGCGCCTACACCGACGAACATCTCCACGAAGTCGGAGCCGCTCATGGAGAAGAACGGAACGCCTGCCTCGCCTGCCACTGCCTTCGCGAGCAAGGTCTTACCTGTGCCCGGAGGTCCTACGAGGAGAGCGCCCTTGGGTATCTTACCACCCAGCTCTGTGTACTTCTGCGGTTGCTTGAGGAAGTCGACTATCTCCTGCACCTCCTGCTTAGCACCCACCTGACCAGCCACATCCTTAAATGTGATGCCGAGGTCGTTGCCCTTCTCGTACATCTGAGCCTTCGACTTGCCGACGTTGAACACGCCACCACCTGCTCCTCCACCGCCCATGCGGCGCATCATGAAGAGCCACAAGAAGACGAAGAAGATAATCGGACCGAAGGTGTAGAACAGCGTCATGAGTCCGGAGTTGGAGTCCTTCTCGTAGCTGAAATCGAGTATCTTGCCTCTCTTCATTGCAGAAGAGAGATAGTTGTCTACGCCGTCAACCGAGCCGTATGTAACTTCTACATACGGTTTCTGACCTACCTGCTGCGCTGACTTGCCAAACACATCACGTATTTTGTCCGGACGTACGTACATACGCAGCGTTCCGTTGTCCTTATTCACAACCACACTGCGTGCATAACCCTTGTCTACATACACCTGAAACTTGGTGTACGTAGCCTCCTGGCTCGCCATCTGGCTGCCAAAGAAGCCTTTACCTCCATCAGAGAAGAACAGCACGGCGAGCATCACGATGATGATCGTGTAGATCCAGTTCATATTGAACTTCGGCATCTTCGGTTGGTTGTTATCTCCAGAGGGATTATTGTTTGTGTTCATATAATCTTTATTATTAATCGAGGTTCGGTATATTTATAACCTTGGCATCCTCCCAAAGGGTCTCAAGGTTATAGAAGTCGCGTGCTTCAGGTATGAAGACATGCACGATAACGTCAACGAAGTCCATTGCCACCCAGTAAGCCTGCGGCAATCCGACGGTGTGTACCGGTTTCTCACCAGCATCGATGCGTGCAGTCTCGCACACAGAATCGGCGATAGCCTCAACCTGCGAAGGCGAGTTGCCCTGGCAAATCACGAAGTAGTTAGCTATATTGCCGTCGATACCACGTAGGTCGGCGATTGTTATGTCCTGTCCTTTCTTCTCTTGAATACCCTTAACGATGGCTTCTACCAACTTGTCTTTAATTTCCATTTACTATATTCTTGTTTAATTTTATATTCCGTTTATTCAATGATTATATATCATTTAATGTGACTACATTATTATATATATTATATATGCGCTTTTTAAGCCGTACAAAGATACAGCGATTTATCCAAAAAACGACTTAAAACTATAGAAAATGGCTTTTTATTAGATTTTATTAAAAAAAACTTACGAAAAACATTGTTGTTATAAAAATAATTCGTACCTTTGCACTCGCAATAAGGGAACAAGTTGCAACACATATTGGGATATGGTGTAATGGTAACACTGCAGATTCTGGTCCTGCCTTTCCTGGTTCGAGTCCGGGTATCCCAACACAAAGCATTCATCTTTCACAGATGGATGCTTTTTTTGTGCAATTAATATCCTTACATTACTTTTTTTACGTAACTTTGCATTAAATAGGAGGTATTGTGCCTTCTTTGAACAAAACCTATTTAACAGAGTTCAATAGATTTCAGTATATTTCAATATATATATGAGCACCGACAACTTGGAATTATTAGACAAGATACAGTATCCAGAGGACCTCAGACAGTTGCCCGTTGAGCAACTGCCCGAACTTTGTGCCGAGTTGCGTCAGGATATCGTGAAGGAATTGTCTGTCAATCCCGGTCACCTTGCTTCGTCGCTTGGCGTAGTGGAGCTGACTGTAGCGATGCACTATGTGCTAAACACGCCCTACGACCGCATTGTGTGGGACGTAGGACATCAGGCATACGGACACAAAATCCTCACCGGACGCAAAGACCAGTTCTATACTAACCGCAAATTAGGCGGCATCCGCCCCTTCCCTTCTCCTAAAGAAAGCGAGTACGACACGTTCACGTGCGGACACGCCTCCAACTCTATCTCGGTGGCGTTGGGCATGGCTGTGGCTGCGCATAAGAACAACGAGACCAACCGACATGTGGTTGCCGTCATTGGCGACGGAGCGATGTCGGGCGGATTGGCGTTTGAGGGCTTGAACAACGTCTCGTCGTCGCCCAACGATTTGCTTATCATTCTCAACGACAACGACATGAGTATCGACAGAGCAGTGGGCGGCATGGAGAAATACCTGCTGAACCTCGACACGAACGCCACGTACAATCGTCTGCGCGACCGTGCGTCGAAGTGGCTGCACTCGAAAGGCTATCTCAACGACGACCGCCGCAAGGGACTCATTCGCCTGAACAACGCCATCAAGTCGGCACTCGCTCATCAGCAGAACATCTTTGAGGGCATGAACATACGCTACTTCGGTCCGTTCGACGGCAACGATGTGGTGGAACTGGTGCGCATACTCAATCAGTTGAAGGACATGCGCGGACCGAAGCTTCTGCATCTGCACACCGTGAAGGGCAAGGGATACAAGCCCGCCGAGGAGGCGGCTACGATATGGCACGCACCGGGCAAGTTCGACCCCGACACGGGCGAACGCCTAACGGGCGACACCTCGCAGCAACCGCTACGCTATCAGGATGTGTTCGGACGCACACTTGTCGAACTGGCGAAGCAGAACCCGAAGATAGTGGGCGTTACGCCGGCTATGCCTACGGGTTGCTCGCTCGACATTATGATGCAGGAGATGCCCGACCGTGCCTTCGACGTTGGCATCGCCGAGGGTCATGCCGTGACGTTCTCAGCCGGAATGGCAAAGGATGGTCTGTTGCCGTTCTGCAACATATACAGTGCGTTTGCGCAGCGTGCATACGACAACATCGTGCACGACGCGGCTATCCTGAACCTGCCGTTAGTGTTGTGCTTCGACCGCGCCGGACTCGTCGGCGAGGACGGAGCCACGCATCATGGCGTGCTCGACATCGCTGCATTGCGCCCCGTGCCCAACCTCACGCTATGCTCGCCAATGGACGAGTGCGAGCTGCGCCGTATGATGTACACAGCACAACTGCCCGACAAGGGCACTGTCGTGATACGCTATCCGCGTGGCAGAGGCGTGCGCCGCGACGACTGGCAGTGCGCACTGGAGGAGATACCCGTTGGCAAGGGTCGCTGCATACGCGAGGGCGACGACGTGGCGGTGCTCAGCTACGGTCCCATCGGCAACGATGTGGAGAAGGCTATTGAGCAGCTCAAGGCTGAGGGGTGCACAACAAGCGTGGCTCACTACGACATGCGCTTCTGCAAACCGCTCGACGAGGAACTTCTACAGAACATCGCGGCGAAGTTCAAGCGCATCATCACCATCGAGGACGCGCAGCGCACGGGTGGCTTCGGCTCGGCAGTGCTCGAGTGGATGAGCGACAACGACAAACAGGTAAAGGTGGTGCGCATGGGCATACCCGACCGCTTCATAGAGCACGGCACCGTGCCGGAGCTGCACCACATTGCAGGCATTGACGTAGAGGCGATTAAAGCACGAATAAAGAATGTGGAATGAGAAATGAGAAATGAGGAATGTGGAATGAGGAATGTGGAATGAGGAATGAGGAATGTGGAATTGTCGGCTACGCCGATGAAGAATTATTCAATGTAGAATTCAACATTCATAACTCAAAATTCAAAACTCCTACTGACTGCGTGGGTATGGCAAGATGCCATACCCTCCTACGCAAATCTCAACACCTCACCATCACAACATCTCACCACCCCATCAACATCAAAATAAAAGAATATGAAAATCATTATATCCGGCGCTTACGCCATCGGCTGCCACCTCGCACGACTGCTCTCGCGTGAACACGAGGACATCGTCGTTATGGACACCGACGAGGAGCGCTTCTCACATATCGGTTCGGACGTAGACATCCTCACCATGGAGGCATCGTCAACAAGTATCGAGGCACTGAAGAATGCGGGTGCGGAGAAAGCAGACTTGTTCATTGCCGTGACACCCGACGAGAGCAAGAACATGAACTCGTGCGTGTTGGCAAAGGCGTTGGGCACCAAGAAGACCGTAGCGAAGATAGACAACGCCGAATACATTGCGCCCGACCTGCAGGAGTTCTTCTCGCAGCTCGGCGTGAGCAAACTCATCTATCCGGAGATGCTTGCAGCCACCGACATCAACAACGGACTGAAGATGTCGTGGGTGCGCCAGCGCTGGGACGTGCATGGCGGAGCACTGGTGATGCTCGGCGTGAAGCTGCGCGAGACATGCACCATCCTCGACCGACCGATGCGCGAGATATGCGGACCGGAGGACCCGTTCCACATCGTAGCCATAAAGCGCGGTGACGACACCATCATCCCTGGCGGTAACGACTGCCTGCAGATGTACGACCTTGCTTACTTTATGACTACCAAGCAGTACATACCCTACGTCCGTAAGATTGTGGGCAAGGAGCACTACGTCGACGTGAAGAACGTGATGATAATGGGTGGCGGAGCGACAGCGGTGCGCACGGTGAAGACTATGCCGTCGTACATGGACGTGAAGATCATCGAGACCGACGAGCAACGCTGCGAACGTCTCAACTCGATACTCGAAGACGAGAAGGCACTCATCATCAACGGCGACGGACGCGACCTCTCGCTTCTCGTCGAGGAAGGCATCAAGAACACGCAGGCGTTCGTGGCTCTCACGGGCAACGCCGAGACTAATATCCTCGCCTGCCTTACGGCGAAGCGCATGGGTGTACGCAAGACGGTGGCTATGGTGGAGAACATCGACTACGTGAGCATGGCTGAGAGTCTGGACATCGGCACTATCATCAACAAGAAGTCGATTGCGGCGAGCCACATCTATCAGATGATGCTCGATGCCAACGTGCACAACGTGCGCTTCCTGATGACCGCCAACGCCGACGTTGCCGAGTTCATACCGTCGGAAGGTTCGAAGGTGACGCAGAAGCCCGTGAAGGACCTCGGCTTGCCGGTAGGCATGACCATCGGCGGACTGGTGCGCGACGGTGTAGGTCTGCTCGTGTCTGGTAACACGATGATACAACCCGGCGACTCTGTTATGGTGTTCTGTCACAACGTCAACATGAAGAAAATAGAGAAGTTCTTTCTGTAATGATAAACCTGAAACTTTTATATAAAATCATCGGTTCGCTGCTCTTCATCGAGACAACGATGTTCCTCGTGTGCCTTGGCGTCGCCATAGGCTACGAGGAGGAAGATATTTTTCCATTCGCTTGCTCAGTCATTATCTCTGCAACTGCCGGTTTCACGATGCGTCTGCTTGGACGCAAGTGCGACAACTCGCTCTCGCGTCGCGATGCCTATCTCGTGGTTACACTCACGTGGGTAGTGTTCTCACTCTTCGGCACCCTACCATTCCTCATTGGCGGCTACCTGCCGTCGTTCACAGACGCATTCTTTGAAACCATGTCGGGCTTCACCACCACCGGAGCCTCCATCATCGACGACGTCTCCACGCTGCCCCACGGCATATTGTTCTGGCGTTCGTTTATGCAGTGGATAGGCGGTTTGGGTATAGTATTCTTCACCATCGCCCTTCTGCCCTCGTTTGTAGGCGGAAGCGTGAAGGTGTTCGCCGCCGAAGCCACGGGCCCTATCAAGACCAAGTTGCACCCGCGCCTCAGCACCAACGCCAAGTGGATATGGGTGGTCTATCTCTTCATCACGCTGCTCTGCATCGGTTCGCTGATGCTTGCCGGCATGACGCCATTCCGCAGCATCAACTACAGTATGGCGACGGCGGCAACGGGTGGCTTCGCGGTAGACAGCGACTACTCGGTGTTCACGCCCGCCGTGCAGTATATCCTCACGTTCTTCTGCTTCGTATCGGGCGTCAATTTCACCTTATTATATATATCCGTCTCTAAGCGCAAGCTGTCCACGCTGCTCAAGAGTGCCGAGTGCCGTCTGTACCTCTCCATGGTGTTAGGTTGCGCTGCGTTCATTGCCTTCGAGCTAATGTGGAAGAACGACTACGCGCTGGAACCTGCCGTGCGCAGCAGTCTGTTCCACGTCGTGTCGTTCATCACCAGTACTGGTCTGTTGGCAGACGACCCTGCGAAATGGGCGCACGTGACGTGGGTGGTGCTCGCCGTGTGTATGTTCCTCGGTCCATGCTCTGGCTCTACGGGCGGTGGATTCAAGTGCATCCGCGGCGTCATGCTTCTGAAGGTGATAAAGAACGAGTTCCGCCAGATGCTCCACCCCAACGCCGTTCTGCCAGTAAAGATAGACGGCGTGAACGTGCCGCAAAGCAAGCGCGTAACGCTGCTGGCTTTCCTCACGAGCTACCTCATTCTGTGCCTCATATGCTCGTTCTCGATGATTGCGATGGGCATCGACAACACCAACGCCATCACCATCACGCTGAGTACGCTCGGCAACGTCGGACCGACGCTCGGTCTTGAGATCGGCCCTACCATGTCGTGGAGCATTCTGCCCGACACGGCGAAATGGATATGCTCCATACTGATGCTCATCGGCCGTCTTGAAATATTCACTGTTCTTGTGATATTCACCCCACAGTTCTGGAAGGAGAACTAATCAATAGTAGCACTTTCATAGCACGCGTCGGTCGGTGCAGACATCCGCATCGGTCGGTGCAGACATCCGCATCGGTCGATGCAGACATCCGTATCGGTCGGTGCAGACATCCGCGTCGGTCGGTGCAGACATCCGCGTCGGTCGGTGCGGATGCTATTAGTAGAACTTCTTTTTGCATTTTTCGCACCTTTTTGCTTGCTTCAAATTGCCATTTTTGCTATATTTGCAACCGTATCATTGATACTTTTGCATTAATATAAATTTACTACTAACATAATATCTTACACTATGGCAAAGACAAAGCAGATTGTAGAGTGTGTGCCTAACTTCAGCGAGGGCCGCGACATGAACGTTATTCGTCAGATCACTGACGCAGTGGAGAGCGTTAAGGGTGTAAAGTTGCTCGACGTAGACCCGGGCGAAGCAACCAACCGCACAGTCGTAACCTTCGTTGGCGAACCCGACGACGTTGTGGAGGCTGCCTTCAGAGCAGTGGGCAAAGCCGCACAACTTATAGATATGCGTCAGCATCACGGTGCGCATCCGCGTATCGGTGCCACCGACGTACTGCCAATCGTTCCCGTGAGCGGCATCACGCTTGAGGAGTGCGCTGAGATTTCGCACCAGCTCGCTAAGCGCATCGCCGACGAACTCAATATTCCGTGCTATTGCTACGAGGCTGCGGCGTTCAAGCCGGAGCGCAAGAACCTTGCCGTGTGCCGTAAGGGCGAATACGAGGGTATCGCCGAGCGCATCAACGACGATGCTGAGGCACCCGACTTCGGCAGACGACCGTTCGACGAGCAGGTGGCTCGCACGGGCTGCACCGTAGTAGGAGCACGCGACTTCCTCATCGCCGTCAACTTCAACCTCAACACTACGTCTACACGCCGCGCCAACGCCATTGCGTTCGACGTGCGCGAGAAGGGCCGCCCGATGCGCGAGGGCAATCCAATCACCGGCAAGAAGCTCTGCTACGCCGACGGTACACCTATCATGAAGCCCGGTACGCTGAAGTGTACGAAGGCTATCGGATGGTTCATCGACGAGTACGGCATCGCTCAGGTGTCGATGAACATCACCAATATCAATGTAACGCCGCTGCACAAGGCGTTCGACGAGGTGTGCCGCTGCGCACAGAACCGCGGCGTGCGCGTCACGGGCACCGAGATAGTGGGCCTCGTGCCGGAGCGCACTCTGCTCGAAGCCGGTCGCTACTTCCTCGCCAAGCAGCAGCGTTCTGCCGGCATCCCGAAGAAGGACATCCTCGACATCGCCATCAAGTCGCTCGGACTCTCCGACCTCAAGGAGTTCAAGCCCGAGGAGAAGATTATAGAATACGTTATGGCGGCTGGTGCAGAGAAGCAGAACCTGCTCGTAGACCTCACCGTGAAAGGATTTGCCGAGGAGACATCGCGCGAGAGTCCGGCTCCTGGCGGTGGTTCGGTATCGGCTTACATGGGCGCGTTGGGCGCATCGTTAGCAACAATGGTGGCTAACCTGTCGAGCCACAAGCCGGGATGGGACGATCAGTGGAGCGAGTTCGCTGCCGTTGCCGAGGAAGGCACGGCTCTGCAGGAGCGTCTGCTCCACCTCGTAGACGAGGACACAGAGGCGTTCAACCGCATCATGGCTGCCTTCGGAATGCCGAAGAACACGCCTGAGGAGAAGGCGGCACGCTCGGAGGCTATACAGACTGCTACGCTCTTCGCTACGGAGGTGCCGCTGGAGACGATGAAGGCTTCGTTCGAGGTGTTCGACGTTTGCCGCAAGATGGTTGATAAGGGCAATCCGAACAGCGTGTCGGATGCTGGCGTGGGCGCATTGGCTGCGCGTGCGGCGGTGCTCGGTGCAGGCATGAACGTGAAGATCAACGCCGGCTCGCTGAAGGATCGCGAGAAGGCGGACGCGTTCATCGCCGAGGCTAACCAACTCATAGCAAAGGCTAACAGCGAAGAGGCAGAAATAACAAAACTCGTTGAAGAGAAGCTGTAGCCCCTCCCCACCCTCCCCATCGGGGAGGGAGAGCTGGCTGCGAAACTATTAACCATAACCCAACTCAACCCCCTCCCCGACGGGGAGGGATGGGGAGGGGCTCCTAAAAACCTAACCCTATGACTTTTTCAGAAGAGATACGCTTGGGCATACCCGACTTCCTTCCCGAACCGATGCCCTACGACCCGAATATAAACCATGCGCCGAAGCGCAAGGAGATACTCAACCACGAGGAAAAACAGCTGGCACTGCGCAACGCTCTGCGCTACTTCCCGAAACAGTTGCACGCGCAGCTGGCGCCGGAGTTCATCGCAGAACTCAACACATACGGACGCATCTATATGTACCGCTATCGCCCTACATACGATATGTACGCTCGCCCCATCGACGAGTATCCGCACCGCTCCGAACAGGCTGCCGCCATCATGCTCATGATTCAGAACAACCTGAACCCTGAGGTGGCGCAGCATCCGCACGAACTAATCGTGTACGGAGGCAACGGTGCCATCTTCCAGAACTGGGCGCAGTACCGACTCACAATGAAATATCTCAGCGAGATGACCGACGAACAGACGCTCGTGATGTACTCGGGTCATCCGCTTGGACTCTTCCCGTCGCACCCGAACGCTCCGCGTGTGGTGGTGACGAACGGAATGGTGATACCCAACTACTCGAAGCCCGACGACTGGGAGCGCATGAACGCTCTCGGCGTGAGCCAGTACGGACAGATGACTGCCGGATCGTACATGTACATCGGTCCGCAGGGCATCGTGCACGGCACTACCATCACCGTGCTGAACGCGGCACGCAAGCAGCGCAGCGAGAAGGGCGGACCGCAGGACATACGCGGTATGCTGTTCGTGTCGTCGGGTCTGGGCGGTATGTCGGGCGCTCAACCCAAGGCTGGCAACATCGCCGGCGTGGTGAGCGTGGTGGCAGAGATAAACCCGCTGGCTGCGAAGAAGCGCTACGACCAGGGCTGGGTGGACGAGCTGCACGACAATCTCGACGAACTCATACCTGCCATAAAGCGCAGCGTGGAGGAGAAGCGCACGGTGTCAATGGCTTACGTGGGCAACGTGGTCGACCTGTGGGAGCGTCTCGCCGACGAGGGCGTACACGTGGACATAGGCAGCGACCAGACCTCGCTCCATAACCCGTGGGCAGGCGGCTACTATCCTGCCGACCTCACACTCGAGGAGTCGAAGGCGATGATGGCTGAGAACCCCGACGAGTTCCGCAAGCATGTGCAGGCGTCGCTGTGTCGCCAGGTGGCTGCCATCAACCGTCTCGCCGCCAACGGCATGTACTTCTTCGACTATGGCAACGCATTCCTCCTGCAGTCGAAGCGCGCCGGTGCCGACATCTGCACAGCCGACGGCAAGTTCCGCTATCCGTCGTACGTGCAGGACATCATGGGACCGATGTTCTTCGACTACGGTTTCGGTCCGTTCCGCTGGGTATGCACATCGGGCGACCCTGCCGACCTTGCCAAGACCGACGAGATTGCGGCACGTGTACTTGAGGAGATTATGCAGAACTCGCCCGACGAGATAAAGGGACAGATGGCTGACAACATCCACTGGATTGTGGAGGCTGGCAGAAACCAGCTCGTGGTGGGATCGCAGGCTCGCATCCTCTACGCCGACGCTGAGGGTCGCGCGAAGATTGCATTGGCGTTCAACGAAGCTATACGCAAGGGCGAGATAACCCGACCCATCGTGCTCGGACGCGACCATCACGACGTGTCGGGCACCGACTCGCCGTTCCGCGAGACAAGCAACATATACGACGGTTCGCAGTTCTGCGCCGACATGGCTGTGCAGAACGTCATCGGCAACTCGTTCCGCGGTGCTACATGGGTGTCGCTGCACAACGGCGGCGGCGTAGGCTGGGGCGAAGTGATAAACGGTGGCTTCGGCATGGTGATAGACGGTAGCGCGGACAGCGACCGACACATCACGGAGATGCTGTTCTGGGACGTGAACAACGGCATCGCTCGCCGTGCCTGGGCACGCAACGAAGGCTCTATCCACAGCATAGAGCGCGAAATGAAGCGTTCGCACGGACTGCAGGTTACGATGCCGAGCATCGTTGACGACGAAATCATCAATCTAATATAGGGAATATCAGGGGGTGCACTTGTCTCCGCTCGGCTTTGCCGCTTGCCAGAGCAAGAAGTGCACCAACCAAGAAGAATAGTGCTAACAGACAGATTGGTGCACTTGAGACAAGTGCACCCCCTTCCCTAACAACCAACTAAAAACAACGACAATGAAAAAACATCAGATTTCAGCCGAACACCTGTCAATCGAACGCATTGGCGAGGTGGTGTATGGTGGCTACAAGATAGAACTGAGCGACGACGCGCAGAAGCGCATCGTGGAGTGTAGAGAGTATCTCGACCGCAAGATTGCGGAGACCACCACACCGATATATGGTGTCACGACGGGCTTCGGCTCGCTCTGCAACGTGAGCATCGGTGCCGACGATCTGGCGCAGCTGCAGATTAACCTTATGATGTCGCACGCCTGCGGCACGGGCGACCGCGTGCCTAACGACATCGTGAAGATTATGCTGCTGCTCAAGATACAGTCGCTCAGCTACGGTTTCTCGGGCTGTCAGCTCATCACCGTGAACCGTCTCATCGACTTCTTCAACAACGACGTTTATCCTGTTGTGTACATGCAGGGCTCGCTCGGTGCATCGGGCGACCTCGTTCCGCTGGCTCATCTCACGCTTCCGCTCGTCGGTCTCGGCGAAGTGGAGGTTGAAGGTAAGGTAATCAGTGGCGAGGAGATGCTCCGCAAGTTCAACTGGCAGCCTATCCAGCTCGCATCGAAGGAGGGTCTGGCGCTGCTCAACGGCACGCAGAACATGGGTGCATTCGCTGTTTGGGCTCTCTTGCAGTCGCACCGCCTCAGCGATTGGGCTGACAAGATTGCTGCCATGTCGCTCGACGCCTACTACGGACTCATCGCGCCATTCACCGATGCAGTGCATCAGGTGCGTCCGCATAAGGGACAGATTGTCACGGCGGCTCGCATGAGAGAGCTGCTCAAGGGCAGCGAGATTGTGGAGAAACCGAAGTCGTACGTGCAGGACCCATATTCGTTCAGATGCATTCCGCAGGTTCACGGCACGGTGAAGGACACCATCGCATATGTCGACTCGGTGATTGATGTCGAGGTGAACTCGGCAACCGACAACCCTACCGTTTGTCCTGACGAAGACCTCATCATCTCTGCCGGCAACTTCCACGGCGAACCGATTGCCATGCCGATGGACTTCCTTTCGATAGCCATGTGCGAACTCTCGAACATCTCCGAACGCCGCATCTACAAACTCATCAGCGGCACACGCGGTCTGCCGAGCTTCCTCGTAGCAAGTCCGGGTCTGAACAGCGGCTTCATGATTCCGCAGTACACAGCCGCATCGGTGGTGAGCCTCAACAAGTCGCTCGCTACGCCGTCGTCTGTAGACAGCATCCCGTCGAGCCAGGGTCAGGAAGACCATGTGAGCATGGGTGCCAACGCAGCCATCAAACTGTATAAGGTGGTGCTCAATACGGAGCGCGTGCTTGCCATCGAACTCTTCAACGCGGCTCAGGCTCTCGAGTTCCGCCGTCCACTGAAGTCGTCGCCGGCTGTAGAGGCTATCTTCGAGGAATACCGCAAGGTGGTGCCGTTCATCGTGCGCGACGAGGTGATGTATCCGCACATTGCTAACTCAATAGAATTCTTACGCAAGTAGCTTTATAGTTGAAAATGAGAACTTTAATAAAGAACATAAAGACTCTCGCTGGCATCGAATACGCTCCGAAGCTACGCTTGCAGGGCAAAGAGATGTCTGCGTTCAACACTATCGACGACGCATGGCTGACCGTTGAGGACGGTCGCTTCGCTGCGTTCGGTAGTGTTGCCGACGGAATGCCGACGGGCACCTTCGACCAGACTATCGACGCGGAAGGCGGAATGGTGCTGCCATCGTGGTGCGACTCGCATACGCACATCGTCTTCGCAGGCAGCAGAGAGCGCGAGTTCGTCGACAAGATCAACGGACTGAACTACGAGGAAATAGCGCGTCGCGGAGGAGGCATACTCAACTCTGCCGACTTGCTGCACAACACTTCGGAGGACGAACTCTTCCGCCAAGCTATGCAGCGACTCGACGAGGTGATACGCAAGGGAACGGGCTGCATAGAGATAAAGAGTGGCTACGGACTGAACCTCGAGGACGAGCTGAAGATGCTGCGCGTGATACAACGCATGAAGGAGGCTTCGCCGGCAAAGATTGTTTCTACGTTCCTCGGAGCGCACGCCGTGGCTCGCGGCATGACGCAAAGCGATTATGTAAAGCTCATCATCGACGAGATGATACCCGAAGTGGGTCGCCAGCATCTCGCCGACTTCATCGACGTGTTCTGCGACCGCGGTTTCTTCACGCCAGAGGAGACGGCGCATATGCTCGAGGCGGCTGCCACATGGGGTATGCGCCCGAAGATTCATGCCGACGAACTGGCTTCGTCGGGCGGTGTGGAGATTGGAGTGAAGCACGGCGCATTGTCGGTCGACCATCTGGAGAGCATGACTGAGGAGGAGATTGACATTCTGCGCGGTAGCGAGACGATGCCGACCGTGCTGCCCGGCACGTCGTTCTTCCTGAACATGCCTTACGGCAAGGGCCGCAAGATGATTGACGCAGGCTTGAGCGTTGCCGTGGCGAGCGACTACAACCCTGGTTCAACGCCATCGGGCGACATGAAGTTCGTGGTATCACTGGCTTGCATCAAGATGCGACTGCAGCCTAACGAAGCACTCAACGCCGCAACGATAAACGGTGCTTACTCTATGGGCGAGAGCCGGAACTACGGAAGCATCGCAAAGGGCAAAGTTGCCAACTTCTTCATCACCACCCCACTGCCGTCTGTCGACTTCATCCCGTATGCTTACACCACGCCGATTGTTAAGAAGGTGGTGCTCGGAGGAAAAAAATTGTGAGTTATGAGTTTTTTTGCGTAACTTTGTAGTCATTATACTATAAAGCATTCAATCATAAAAATCGCAACAGCACGATGGAAGACTTCATACACCTGCACGTACACACCTACTACTCCATTCTCGACGGACAGTCGCCGGTGGAAAAGCTTGTCGACAAGGCCGTGGCTAACGGTATGCGCGGCATGGCTATCACCGACCACGGCAATATGTTCGGCGTGAAAGAGTTGTACAACTATTGCAACAAGATAAACGGCAAGCTGAAAGAACAGGGCAAGGAGCCTTTCAAGCCCATCTTCGGTTGCGAGATGTACGTGGCACGTCGCACCAAAGCCGACCGTGTGAAGGAGAAGGGCGACGCAGGCGGCTATCACCTCATCGTGCTTGCGAAGAACTACCACGGATATAAGAATCTCATCAAGCTCGTGTCGCGTGCCTGGGTGGACGGCTTCTACTCGAAGCCGCGTACCGACAGAGCCGACCTTGAGAAGTATCACGAGGACCTCATCGTCTGCTCGGCATGTATCGCCGGCGAGGTGCCTGCGAAGATACTGAAGGGCGACATACCAGGGGCACGCGAAGCGATAGAATGGTATAAGAGCATCTTCGGCGACGACTACTACCTGGAGCTTCAGCGCCACGAGGTGAAGGACCCGAACCAACGCGCCAACCGCGAGACATTCCCACTGCAGCAGCGTGCCAACAAGGAACTGATAAAGCTCGCTAAGGAGTACGGCATAAAGGTAGTCTGCACCAACGACTGCCACTTCGTCGACCAGGAGAACGCCGAAGCGCACGACCACCTGCTCTGTCTCTCTACGGGCAAGGAGCTGAACGACCCTACACGTATGCTCTACTCCAAGCAGGAGTGGTTCAAGACGCGCGAGGAGATGAACGAGATATTCGCCGACGTGCCCGAAGCCCTCTCGAACACGCTCGAGATATTGGATAAGGTGGAGACCTACTCCATCGACCACTCGCCCATCATGCCGTTCTTCCCCATCCCGGAGGAGTTCGGTACGGAGGAAGAGACACGCAAACGCATATCGCCCGAGGAGCTGTTCCGCGAGTTCACCACCGACGAGAACGGCAAGGAGATAATGTCGCACGAGGAGGCAGAGAAGAAGATCAAGAAGCTCGGCGGCATCGACAAGCTCTACCGCATCAAGTTCGAGGCTGACTACTTAGCCAAGCTCGCCTACGACGGAGCGAAGCGTCTCTACAGCGAACCGCTCACCGACGAGGTGTACGAGCGCATCAAGTTCGAGCTGCACATTATGAAGACGATGGGCTTCCCGGGCTACTTCCTCATCGTGCAGGACTTCATCAACTCGGCTGAGGACGAGTTGGGCGTGATGGTGGGTCCGGGTCGTGGCTCGGCAGCCGGTTCAGTTGTGGCTTACTGCTTGGGCATCACCAAGATCGACCCTATAAAGTACGACTTGCTTTTCGAACGTTTCCTAAATCCCGACCGTATCTCTCTCCCCGATATCGATACCGACTTCGACGACGACGGACGCGGCAAGGTACTCGAGTGGGTGGAGGACAAGTACGGACACGATAAGGTGGCGCACATCATCACCTACGGCACGATGGCCACGAAGAACTCCATCAAGGACGTGGCGCGTGTGGAGAAGTTGCCGCTCGACATATCCAACCGCCTCTGCAAGGCTATCCCCGACAAGCTGCCCGACGGCTTGAAGATGAACCTCACCAACGCCATCAAGTGCGTGCCCGAGCTACGCGAAGCCGAAGCGAGTGCCAACCCGCAGATGGCAAACACCATAAAGTACGCGAAGATGCTCGAGGGCACCGTTCGCGGAACGGGCATACACGCCTGCGGCACAATCATCTGCCGCGATGCTATCAGCGACTGGGTGCCGGTGTCTACGGCTGAGGACAAGAGCGACCCAGGACATAAGCTGCTCGCCACACAATACGACGGACACGTCATCGAGGAGACCGGACTCATCAAGATGGACTTCCTCGGTCTCTCCACACTGTCTATCATGAAGGAGACGGTGGAGAACATACGCCTCACCCACGACGGATTCACGCTCGACCTCGACACTATCCCCATCGACGACGAGCTCACATACAAACTCTACCAGGAGGGACGCACCATAGGCACGTTCCAGTTCGAGTCGGCAGGTATGCAGAAGTATCTGCGCGAGCTGCGTCCCACGGTGTTTGAAGACCTCATCGCCATGAACGCCCTCTACCGCCCGGGACCTATGGACTACATCCCGTCGTTCATCGCCCGTAAGAACGGCAAGGAGCCAATCACATACGACATCCCCTGCATGGAGAAGTACCTGAAGGACACCTACGGCATCACGGTCTACCAGGAGCAGGTGATGCTTCTCTCGCGCCAACTCGCCGACTTCACCCGTGGCGAGTCCGACGCATTGCGTAAGGCGATGGGTAAGAAGAAGAAGGCCATCGTTGATGCCATGAAGCCGAAGTTCATCGAGGGCGGAAAGAAGAACGGACACGACCCGAAGGTGCTCGAGAAGATCTGGGGCGACTGGGAGAAGTTCGCATCCTACGCCTTCAACAAGTCGCACGCCACGTGCTACTCGTGGGTAGCTTACCAGACGGCGTACCTCAAGGCGCACTACCCTGCCGAGTTCATGGCTGGCAATATGAGCCGATGCCTTAACGACATCACTAAGATTACGAAGCTCATGTCCGAGTGCCAGGCAATGAACATTCCCTGCCTCGGCCCAGACGTGAACGACTCGGAGCAGAAGTTCTCCGCCAACAAGAAGGGCGAGGTGCGCTTCGGACTCTCCGCCATCAAGGGCATGGGCGAGGCAGCTGCCACCAACATCATCGCCGAGCGACATAAGAACGGACAGTACAAGGACATCTTCGACTTCGTGCAGCGTGTCAATCTCTCCGCCGTCAACCGTAAGGCGATGGAGTCGCTCGCACTGAGCGGCGGCTTCGACTCGTTCGGCATACGCCGCGAGCAGTACTTCGCCCCCAACGCCAAGGGCGACACCTTCGTTGAGACACTCCTGCGCTATGGTCAGGTGTACCAGTCGGAACAGTCGTCGATGCAGAACTCGCTGTTCGGCGACATGGGAGGCGTAGAGATACAGACCCCGCCCGTGCCCGACTGCGAAGCATGGAGCACCATGGAGCTGCTGAAGCGCGAGCGCGAGCTGGTGGGCATCTACCTCTCGGCACATCCCCTCGACGACTACGCCGTCGTGCTCAACCATATGTGCAACCTCCACTGTCCACAGATAGGCCGCGAGATGGACAAGAAGGCGTTCGCCTCAATCGAAGAACTCACCTTCGGTGGCATCGTCACCTCCGTTTCACAACGCTGGACAAAGACCAACAAGCCGTTCGGCATCGTCACCATCGAAGACTTCGAGGGACAAGGCGAGCTGGCACTCTTTGGCGAAGACTGGACAAAATGGCAGTCCATGCTGCAGGAGGAATACCACATCTATATCACAGCACAATGCGTGCAGCGCTTCCGCAACAACCCCGATGCCTACGACATGGTAATAAAGAAGATAGAGTTCCTCAGCGACGTGAAGGAGAAGTCGATAGAGAAGTTCACGGTGTACATGGATTCTACGATGTTCAACGACGCACAACTCACCGATCTGGAGACAACACTGAAGAACTCCACCGGCAACGTGCCGCTCTACATCAACATCCACGATGCCAAGAACAACACCAACGTACAGCTCTACAGCCGTAACATCACAGTCGACGTGAACAAGAAGCTGCTCACCTCGCTCGACGAAATGGCAGAACAAGGCGTGCGCTATGGCATCAACTAATAATCGTTGGTACATTGGCACAGATTTTGATATTTAATCATTATCTCCAAAGAGGTAAACCCTTGCGCCATCATCGCAAGTATAAAGAATAATCACTAACAAATAAACGAATACAACTATGGAAGTAACAATCACAACAGAGAACATCGAACAGTACAGAACTGGCGAACTGCCATTGGTAGTAGACCTTTGGGCTACATGGTGTGGCCCTTGCCGCATGATCGCTCCTATCGTTTCTAAGCTCGCAGAGGAGTACGACGGCAAGATCGTTGTAGGCAAGTGCGACGTAGAGGAGAACGACGACGTAGCAGCAGAGTACCGTGTACGCAACATCCCGACACTGCTCTTCTTCAAGGGCGGCGAGCTCGTTGGCAAGCATGTAGGTGCCATCACAGAAGGCGATCTTCGCAAGAAGTTCGACGAACTCCTGTAATCCCTGGGGGTGCACTTGCCTCAGGGGGTGCAGTTGTCTCAACTGCACCAACCAAGCAGAATGCAACCAACTGCACCAACCAAGGAAAATGCCAACCAAGGAAAATGCCTTATAATCGGTTGGTGCACTTGAGACAAGTGCACCCCCTACCCCCCTATAGATAAACGCCGAAACAACCCGTCAGCATGACACGCTGGGTTGTTTCGGCGTCTTTGTTTTCCATAAAAGCAACAAAAAGTTTGTCACTTCCATAAAAAAACGGTAACTTTGCACAGAATATATGTATCCGTACAATGGCTGCGTACGTGCATACGATTTTTACGACAACCGATTATCAACAACTAATTTACACATACCGAACCAAACAATGATCAAAAAGATAAAGAAACTAAAGAAAATACGTCTTCACCGCGAAGGAACCGACACACTCGTTTATGGCTTCATCGTTATCGCAGCAATCGCGTTGCTGCTTTGGCGTTTCATAGACAGCAAGGTGCCGTTCTGGTGCTTCACGGCAATCATGGGCACCGTCTACTGCATCGTCATCAACTTCTTCCGCTGCCCCATACGCTTCTTTCCCGAAGAAGACACAACGGGCTTGGTAGTAGCTCCAGCCGATGGCCGCGTAGTAGTAATCGAGGAAGTCGACGAGGATGTCTACTTCCACGAGCGTCGCATCATGGTGAGCATCTTCATGAGTCTCTTTAACGTACACGCCAACTGGTTCCCCGTTGATGGCAAAGTGAAGACCGTAGCCCACCACGACGGCAACTTCCACAAGGCATGGCTACCAAAGGCGAGCGAGGAGAACGAGCACGCCGACGTAGTCATCACCACCCCCGAAGGCACCGACATCCTCTGCCGCCAGATAGCAGGCGCAGTGGCACGTCGCATCGTCACCTACGCCAAGCAAGGCGAAGACTGCTACATCGACGAGCACCTCGGCTTCATCAAGTTCGGCTCACGCGTCGATGTCTACCTGCCCCTCGGCACCGAAATCTGCGTCAAGATGGGCCAGCTGACCACCGGCAACGGAACAATAATAGCAAAACTGAAATAAAGTAATGGCTAACTTCATAACACGCAACATACCCAACACCCTTACATGCGGCAACCTCGTTTCGGGTTGCATCGCAACCGTAATGGCACTCGGAGGCGACGCACGCTGTGCGCTGATATGGATTATTATCGGTGCTGTGTTCGACTTCTTCGATGGTATGAGTGCCCGCCTGTTCGGAGTATCATCACCCATCGGCAAAGAGCTCGACTCGCTTGCCGACGACGTGACATTCGGCGTAGCCCCCTCGGCAATCGTCTTCGCACAGTTGAGCGTGATGGAATACCCCACAGTGCTCGCCAGCGTAGAGCCGTACATCCCCTACTGCGCATTCCTCATCGCAGCATTCTCAGCCCTTCGCCTCGCGAAGTTCAACCTCGACACACGCCAGACCACCTCGTTCATCGGAATGCCCACACCAGCCAACGCCCTCTTCTGGGGCTCGCTGCTCGTGTCGCAGCCCACACTCATCGAGTCGTCAGCATGGATGATTCCCGCGATACTGCTGCTCGTAGTGCTCACAAGCCTCCTGCTCGTCAGCGAGCTGCCCATGTTCGCCCTTAAGTTCAAGCAGTGGGGCTGGCGTGGCAACGAGCTTCGCTACTCGTTCATCGCCCTCTCCGGCGTAGTCATCGCCCTCTTCGGCGTCATCGGCGGCATGTGGATAGTCATCACCCTCTACTTCCTCACCTCCGTAGTAGCCGACATCGTGAGTCGCACCCACACCACGGTCGACATCGAGAAGTAGACAACAAGAGAGTGGAAACGGATTGTAGCACCAAACAAACCATTCCTATGACATTCATCGGACTATTTCTGAAAAGCATATTTATCATGGTGCTGATGGTAGCCATCTTCCTCATCGGCATCGTCAGCTTCATCTATCTGCGCGTAAAGCGCATGACGAAGCAGTTCCGCAACGGCACCAACCGTCGCCAACAGCAACAAAACTCTACTGCGGGCAGCACCAAGCGTCGCAGCACTGAGTACGACGACGGCGTAGTCGTGGAAGAAGAACTCTACGACGAACGCTCACCACGCCAAGCTAATCGTAAGATTTTTGCGAAGGACGAGGGCGAGTATGTCGACTTCGAGGAAGAAAAATAAAACGTAGGAGGTATGGGCATCTTGCCCATACCACGCAGCCTTAGAAAGCATTTAATGGTAAACGGTTTATATAAAGTACTTTTGCGTTTTTATCTCCCATCCACCATTTTTCCGCCTTTTTCCTCCGCAACTCATTGATACTCAAATACAGCGAAGGCTGGAAGATACATTTATTATCTTCCAGCCTTCGCTTTTATCTACCAGCCGGAGCAAGCGTATCAGCGATGTTGCCTTGTCCACTATTATTCATTTTTATCCTCTACATTAGGCAGATAATCGCTGGCTTTTGCTGATGAAATCACGCCGTGCCCCAACTTTGACTCCAACTGCTTGCGTGCAGCCTTCGCCACACTGCCACCATCTTTCGCCACTTGCTTCTGCTGATGGAAACCATTAGGGTCGCGCTGTTTTGACAACTCCGTGGCAGATGCCTCTGCAAGCATATTGAGGGCTATCTCCATGTTGGTCATGTTGTCACGCAGGCTCTGCTTCTTCAGACCTTTGAAACTCTTGTACTGCTTGGTTGTCATCCCACTCCATTCACGTGTAATGATGTCTGTAAGAGATGCATATTGCAGACCTTGCTGCACCCCAGTGCGTGCCCACTCATCGGTGAGTTCTTTTCTTATTTCTATAGACTTGACGCGCTGGTTTATCCAAGCATCAGAATATCCCAAACGCTTGTAGTCAATGATAGCCTGATCTATGCTCTTCTCTGGATCCTGCATCTGTTCCAAACGAGTGCTTGCCACTTGCGCCATCCATACCTTGAAAGGTTCTGCCTTTGGTGAAGGAATCGACTGAATAATACGGAAAAGTTGCTCTGTATCAGCGACATCCGCCATGCGGAGTTTGCCGTCAGAGGCACGCAGCTTCAACCCGTGACAATTTGTCACGGTTTCGTTACCTTCTTTCTTGAGTCTCTGCTTCAGCTTTCTCCAATAAGCATTGGCATCTTTGCTGTCCGTCAGCACACCGCACACATCCACAATGGAGAAAAACCATTTTTCCTCCTTGTCGTCCCATACGGTGCGCACCTTTTTTTCTTCAAACAGTTGAAGAGATTCCTTCTTCGTCATATTCTTTTTTCTATTTCTTTAATTTTGGAGTATGCCATAACATCTATTGTCTGCAGTGCCCGCCTTGCTAAGGCGAGCACATATATTAATGATTGTGCACAAAGTTAATAAATTTTCCTCCTAAAAGCAAGGTTTCTGCCGAGCTATCTCCCTCTATTTTGTTTCCGCAGCAGAGATTGATTGCAACGAGGTGGTTGGGGATAGAGACGAACCTGATTAATATAACCCCCTCCGTGCGGCTTGTGTGGCTGCGCGGAGGGGAATTACAAGTATTAAGTACAAAACTTACTCTTTGGTTAGACCTAAATCATTCAATCTTTTAGAAATATGTGAGACATCAAGATGAAAAACAGAAGCAATTAAATCTAAAGGACAATTACGTTCTATGTAAAGTGTCTTTAATAATGTATCGTCTTCTTCTTTCCAATTAGATTCTGACACTTCAATATCATCTGACTTTTGTGGAATATCAACATCTTCTATCAATCCCAATTCTTCAACACCTTCACTAAAGGAACGTTCATTGGGTACAGATTCACGTGTTATACTTGAACTGGTGCGTTTTTTTCTTTGTTTAGGTTCGCCTATGAATTCTTCTTCCCATTGTCGATCGGAATCAGGCAAATCAAACTCTAAATGAGCGCCTACATTATCTAAAATAATGCACTTTGACTTGTCTTTTGTCGGGCGGAGTCCTCTACCTACTTGTTGAAGATATTTTATAAGAGACTTTGTTGGACGTGCCAATTGAATAAACTCAATATCCGGGCAGTCAAAACCTTCAGAAAAGATATCAACATTAACAATTATATCTATCAACCCATTTTTAAATCGTTTAACATGCAATCTTCTTTCATCTCTAGGAGTCTCGCTGTCTATTCGTACAATATTAATGCCTGCATCCTTAAATTCCTTGCAAATATGGTCGCTGTGTTTACGGCTTACAGAATAAATAATACCCTTTTTGCCTTTTGCTAATTTAAGATAGCTATCCAGAAGATTGGCTCTGATACTTCCCCTATCCATTACATTTTCAAGTGCAGAAATTTTGTAATCACCCTCAATATCAAAGTCATTAATATTCGTTATATCATGCCTTATTCTGCTATCATTCTTAATAGAATAGTAGGTATATGGCGCAAGCCATCCTTCGTTTATGAAGTCTTTAATAGGTTTGGAGACAATTAATCTATCATATATTGAAGTAAAGCCAAGATGATTCATTCTCCAAGGCGTTGCAGTAACACCGAGAAATTTTGCATTAGGATATAAATTCCAAAGTTTTTTATATGAATTTGCAGTAGAATGATGTGCTTCATCTATTATAACAAAATCAACGGCCAAACTATTAGCAACATCCATATTTGTTCTATGCGTAATTGTTTGTATGGATGCAATTTGAACTTGCGGTCGAAGATTTCTTTCTTTGCCTCCTGCAATTACGCCATGCGCAACATTGTATTTATCAAGACTCTCGCTAATCTGTTCAATAAGCTCAATCCTATGAGCAATTATAAGAACTTTTGTTTCTTTTTGATTTAATATTCCCCAGGCTTTTATATCACTGATTATTGAAGTAAAGAGACGTGTTTTGCCTGTTCCAGTTGGCATCTGGAACAAAACATGATTACACTCATCCCAGGCAGAAAAAATATCAGCCTTGGCTTCTTGTTGGTATGGGCGGAGTGAATTGTCCGTTCTTACTATATCTTTGTACATCAGTCTTCTGTAGATTTAAAATTATTAAGATGATCAAGAATCATCCACAACTTATTAACATCAGACTTCGTCATTGGCATCTTTTTCTTCCCCTTTTGTGGTTCTATTAACGACAACCAACTAAGTTTTTCTTTCTTAGATGTTGCTTTATCAGACAAGGGAATACCAAAGGTCTCAGCGAAAACATCGTTAGAGAAGTTCTTCTCTATGATAGATTTATAGTCCGTAATCTCTAACCATTCCTTCCAATCATAATCTTCAAGATTAAAGTCTGGGTTGTCTTTATAAGCCTTTATAATTTTACCCTCGCAATCATGTTTAAACATAGCTAACTGCTTCATGTAATCATTACCATATACTTCATGCAGCTTGTCAAAAACAAGTGTTCGAAGGATTTCTATTATACCTCAAATCCGCAACTAAGCTCTTCAGCGTCCTTCTTGCGTCTAAACGTCCTCTC
>ENA-OWPL01000398-OWPL01000398.1-human-gut-metagenome-genome-assembly--contig:-NODE-398-length-30873-cov-58.104484_pt1 | contig 30873 bp, 26 predicted proteins | sample MGYA00248263_ERZ651844 | MGnify/ENA primary metagenome ERZ651844 (study PRJEB26924, sample SAMEA4378256) | human gut metagenome | biome: human gut; feature: human-associated habitat; material: faeces...
GTCTGTTCTACGATACAGTAAAGGGTGGTGACTACCGTGCTCGTGAGGCTAACGTTTACCGTTTGGCTGAGGTGAGCAACGACATCATCGACCAGTGCGTAGCTCAGGGCGTTCCTTTCGCTCGTGAGTACGGTGGTATGCTGGCTAACCGTTCTTTCGGTGGTGCTCAGGTATCTCGTACATTCTATGCTAAGGGTCAGACTGGTCAGCAGCTCCTCCTCGGTGCTTACTCTTCTTTGAGCCGCATGGTTGAGGCAGGCAAGGTTAAGCTCTTCACCCGTTACGAGATGGAGGATGTAGTTATCGTTGACGGTCACGCTCGTGGTATCATCGCCAAGAATCTGATTACAGGTAAGTTGGAGCGTTTCTCTGCCAACGCCGTAGTTATCGCTACCGGTGGTTATGGTAACGCTTACTTCCTCTCAACAAACGCTATGGGTTGTAACTGTACAGCAGCTATCCAGTGCTACCGCAAGGGTGCTGACTTCGCTAACCCATCTTACGTTCAGATTCACCCTACATGTATCCCTGTTCACGGTACAAACCAGAGTAAGTTGACTTTGATGTCAGAGTCACTCCGTAACGATGGTCGTATCTGGGTTCCTAAGAAGATTGAGGATGCTAAGGCATTGCAGGCTGGTACAAAGAAGGGTTCTGATATTCCTGAGGAAGACCGCGACTACTACTTGGAGCGCCGTTACCCAGCATTCGGTAACCTGGTTCCTCGTGACGTGGCTTCTCGTGCTGCTAAGGAGCGTTGCGACAAGGGCTTCGGTGTCAACAACACTGGTCTTGCCGTATTCCTCGACTTCTCAGAGTCTATCAACCGTCTCGGTATCGACGTTATCCTGCAGCGTTATGGCAACCTCTTCGATATGTATGAGGAGATTACCGACGTTAACCCAGGTGAGTTGGCTAACGAGATTAACGGCGTGAAGTACTACAACCCAATGATGATCTTCCCTGCTATCCACTATACAATGGGTGGTATCTGGGTTGACTACGAGTTGATGACCACAATCCCAGGTCTCTTCGCTATTGGTGAGTGTAACTTCTCTGACCACGGTGCTAACCGTCTTGGTGCTTCTGCTTTGATGCAGGGTTTGGCTGACGGTTACTTCGTATTGCCATACACTATCCAGAACTACTTGGCCGACCAGGCATTGTGGCCAAAGCTCTCTACCGATCTCCCAGAGTTCGCAGAGGCAGAGGCAGGTGTTCAGAAGGAAATCGACCGCCTGATGGGTATCCAGGGCAAGCGCTCTGTAGATTCTATCCACAAGGAGTTGGGTCACATCCTTTGGGAGCACGTAGGTATGGGTCGTACCAAGGAAGGTCTTGAGGAAGGCTTGAAGAAGATGAAGGCTCTGCGCGAGGAATTCAACAAGAACCTCTTCATCCCTGGCAAGAAGGAAGGCTTGAACGTAGAGTTGGATAAGGCTATCCACTTGCGTGACTTCATCTTGATGGGCGAGTTGATCGCTTACGACGCATTGCACCGCAACGAGAGCTGTGGTGGTCACTTCCGTGAGGAGTACCAGACAGAGGAAGGCGAGGCTAAGCGTGATGATGAGAACTTCTTCTACGTAGGTTGCTGGGAGTATCAGGGCAATGATACAACTGCTCCAGTGCTCAACAAGGAACCTCTCGAGTATGAGGCAATTAAGGTACAGACAAGAAATTACAAGAATTAAAAAGCGAACAAGACAATGGCAAGAAATATAAGTTTCACAGTTAAGTATTGGAAGCAGGACGGTCCTAATGCACAGGGTCACTTCGATACACATGAGATGAAGAACATCCCAGATGATACTTCATTCCTCGAGATGCTCGACATCTTGAACGAGGAGCTCATCGAGTCAGGTCAGGAGCCTTTCGTCTTCGACCACGACTGCCGCGAGGGTATCTGCGGTATGTGCTCTCTCTATATTAATGGTACACCTCACGGTAAGACTGAGCGTGGTGCTACAACATGTCAGCTCTACATGCGTCGTTTCAACGATGGCGATGTGATCACCGTTGAGCCTTGGCGTTCTGCTGGTTTCCCTATCATCAAGGACTGTATGGTAGACCGTTCAGCATTCGACAAGATCATCCAGGCAGGTGGTTACACCAGCATCCGTACAGGTCAGGCTCAGGATGCCAACGCTATCCTGATTCCTAAGGAGAATGCAGACGAGGCAATGGATTGCGCTACATGTATCGGTTGCGGTGCTTGTGTTGCTGCATGTAAGAATGGTTCTGCTATGCTCTTCGTCAGCTCAAAGGTTAGCCAGCTGGCACTTCTCCCACAGGGTCGTGTAGAGGCTGCTGCCCGTGCTAAGAAGATGATTGCACGCATGGATGAGCTTGGTTTCGGTAACTGTACTAACACCCGCGCTTGCGAGGCTGTATGTCCTAAGAACGAGACCATCGCTAACATCGCTCGCTTGAACCGTGAGTTCTTGAAGGCTAAGTTGGCTGATTAAAGCTTCCGCATCTGTGTGATGCGAAAGATAAAATAGATAAAGTGGGTGAAGAACCGATAGGTTTTTCGCCCACTTTTTTTGTGGCTATACCTAGGTATTATTATATGTATGGCTATGTTTTCATGTAATGATGGCTATGTAGTTCATTCTACAAGGCTTGGTGGGGCGAGTGCCCAGGCTATGGGCATTGAGTGCCCAACCTAAGGGGCATGAGTGCCCCTAGCCTGAGAATTTCAACTTCCTCTATGCGCTTGTGAAGCAGAAAAACTAGGCTTTTGCAGATGCTTTTGCCAAAATCGTGATACATTTCTCCGAAAACGTGATACTTGGCTGATACTTTTTCCTGATTTTTCGAGATGTATCAGTGCTTCTATATATCAGTATATCAGCACTTTCTGAAGAATTTTCTCGCAAAAATGATACAATGATACTTTTCTTGGGAGAAACTTTTTATGTGTGTAGATGCTTGCAATGATTTGTACAAATTGGATTGGGTAGTCAAAGTCTAGAATACTATCTTACGTTAAAAGGCTGATTTGTGAGCACTGCAATTGTTTCCAAAGGTTAAAAAACAAAAGAATTGTGCGCTTTTTTCTTGCAAAAACCTCAGAAAGGTGTAAATTTGTACGTTGAAAAATCTCAGAAACGTGTAAGGAGGATGCGTGAAAAATCTCAGAAACGTGTAAAATGGAGTGGGTATGAAACGAAAGATATATCAGCAACTGCTTGACTGGAAGCAAAATAGACGAGGTGAAGTCGGGTTCAAACTATACGATTACATCGCTAAAGAAGTGCATTAAGAAATATGACAAGCAATTGGCTACACCATACGTGCTTCATGATAAGGACTTGAAGGTAGAGGATGGCATCACGTATCTTCCGCTGTATATGACTCCTTTGCTATAAAGCGACAAGAGGGTCGCAACAGAATCAGTTGCGATCCTCTTGGCTTCTTATTAATGGCTACTGTGCTCCCAAACATCATCATTTTTCAGTTCTACCGAAAATAATCCACGAAAAATATACAAGTTATCATTATTTTGCTTACCTTTGCAGCGGATACCATTCTCGCTCACGCCGTGTTGAGGCATTTTGAGCCGCTCAAAGGCGATAACTCATGCAGAGACGGATGGTTGGTGGGATAAGGTATCACGACATAATATAAAGGCGTTTACTTGACGCTCTGTTCTTGACGAATCGAAACTTCGCAACTTTCAAATCTAGTCTTGGACATGGCAACGGTAGATGCCCTCGGGATGTGTTATTGCCACATCCCTTTACTGGTATGGCATATTGTGTAAACAAGGTGTCTTATATCCGTATAGGGGATAGTGTAAACATATCGGCGTGGGCTTCGAAGTTGCTCGTTCAACTAGATTGGGCAATGCGAAGGCCTCGATTCGTGGGACGGGTAACAGGTAGAATCCCACGTTTTTTTATTTTTGCCGTAATCTGATTGTTTTATCGCCATTTGGGGATTCGTGGTAAAATGGTTTTGTATGGAAAATAATGTTTGTATATTAGAATCCAAAACTATAATAGAGCAAGTTGTTGCAGTTGTAATCCCTATAATTACTGCAATCTTGACATATTTAACTTTTTTGCATCAGCGAAGGGCTTTTAAAGAAGAGCAATTTAAATCGACATTTTATCAGACACAAAAATGCCATAGAAAATTAGCAGATGTTCTAAGGGTGAATGTTTCCCTAATTACCGAAGAAATAGATGTTGTTTATAGGACGTTCTTAGGTAGGCAATGTTTTTTATTTGCTAATAATGAAGTTCAGTCAATTATAGAAGCATTGTCTCAAAAAAGGTATTTAGGCGACCTGAAGGATACTGATATAGAAAGTATCAATCAATGGCAAATACGACAAGATGAATACTCTGATAATGAAAAAGAACGACGGAAAGCAATTAAGATGGAACATATAGCAAGGAATGGTTGTAAATACAAGTTTTATATCAAAACTTACCACATTTCTGAAAATGATTATAATAAAGCTAAAACGCTTAGTAATAAAGGTGAATATGCTTTTCGGATATTTTTAAATGAGAGAAATATTTGCTATGAACATTATATTAGAAGTTTGCAAGAAATATTGGAATTTGTGAGAATGGATATTCCCAAGAAACTTAAAACAAGAACATTTCTTAGGTACATTGCATCCCAAATGGCAATAGAAGAACTTTGGTTTATAAAGCAATATTCGCATATAGATAGTTCTTTCCATAAATGCTATACTGATAGTGGTATGGATAAAGTTGTAGAGGAACAATTGACTAAATAACATAAACAAATTGTGATATGAAACAGATTTACATTTTCTTAGTGTGCTTGCTTGCATTTCTCAATGTGAATGCGCAAGACAAGGTAATGACGATAGACAATCAAACTCCTGGTTGGCTATCAAGCAAAATGACTTATGCTCAGCAAGTCGCAGTGGAGGATTTGACAATTAGTGGCTATATCAATCCTACGGATATGGCGTTCGTGAATGGTTTGATACAGAAGAGAAATCTTAAAGTGCTGAACCTTTATGATGCAGTAACTATTGATGAAGACAATAATGATTATTGTTTATGGACATGTTTTGTTCAGACATATGGAAAAATCCTCCAAAAATTAGTTTGGCCAAAAGAGGTCAAATGGCAAAAAGAAATAAGTGTTTCTACAATTGATACCTTGTATATTGTCTGTCATAATGATACTAAAGTGTCTGGAGTTATAGAAAATGTAGTTTTTATGGAGGGTACTGATACTATTCCACGAAATGGAGTTATAGCAACAGAGTTAATAAAATTACCGAATTCGTTGAAGGTTCTTGCCTATAAGGCAATTTCAAGTATCAAGTTGCCTGAATCTTTTACTTTCCCTAATGGTGTTGTTAAAATTGGCATTCCTCTTGATGGACAGTATAATTATGGTGGTCGTTATTCTTGGTGTTACTTAGGTAATCAATATAATAATGTTTTTCCAATATCTAAAGATCGTTTTGATTTTCCTGATAGTTTGAAAGTTTATTATAGCCGAGGTGAGGCTAATGTAAATTCTCGAAGTTTTGATGTTTTCACATCAGATACAATTACTGTTGGGGAAAAATGTGACTCGTTGTTTGCTAAATTAAATGCAAAAGTAGCTTGCTTTTATAGTAAAACTCCACCGAAACATTATGAATATGACTATAATATAGAAAAAATGTATGTGCCGGAGGGTTGTGTGGAAGTGTATAAGGAAGCTTGCAAAAGAGACTACGTTGGCTCAATTTTGGAATTAAAGAAGATGTCAGAAATTGTTTTCTTAAGTCAAACGTCCTTGTTGTTGCAAAAAGGAGAAAAGAAAGAATTGCTTTATGAAATCCAACCAGCTGATGCTTTTGACAAGCGTATCAAGTGGAGCAGCAGTAATGAAGAGGTTGCTACTGTAGATGCGAATGGTGTTGTTACAGCTCACAAGAGCGGTACAGCGACAATAACCGTCTCTTCCTATGATGGTAGTGTGACGAACTCGTGTGAGATAATCGTTGCTCAGCCAGTAACAGGTGTATCTATAGATCCTGCAGAAATTGAATTTTATAATTTGGGTGAAAAAGCACAGTTGAAGGCTGTAGTTGAGCCAGAGGATGCAACTAACAAAAATGTGACGTGGAAGTGTAGTAATGAAAGTGTATGCTCGATTTCTGCTGATGGTAGTATAATTGCAACGGGTTATGGAAAAACAGTGGTCCTTGCAACAACAGAAGATGGCAATTTTGTTGGCACTTGTATTGTGGTTGTTACTGAAGCGTCTGCAATTAAGCAAACTTCATTGTCAGAGAGCGGCTTTAAGGTAATAGATAGAACAATCGTTTTTGATGATTCAAATGATGTTGAAAGTCAAATAACTACGTTAGGAGGTGCGCTTGTTTACAAAGGCAATGCCAAGCGTATATGTTTGAGGTCTGGGATGTATCTTGTCAAAGCTGGTTCTAAGGTTCGAAAGGTCTGTATTCCATAAGTAAGCCCCCAAAAGCGGTGCTGCTATTGGTGTACTAGCAGTGTAAGGAAAGAAATTGTAAAATAAGGCAATAAGTAAAAGCGGCTATTCTCGATTAGGGAATGGTCGCTTTTCTATATTGCTTAGGGTCACAAATTGCGACCTTGAAGTATAATTGTCCTCTGATTTTTTGTGAGTTCCAGATATTAGTTGTATATTTGCCGAATAATTTAATATTTCGGCGAAAATGGCAGAAGAAAAGAATTTGGCAACGGCAGAGGAAAAGCAAGAGCCAATGGAAGTAAAGGTGGAATCTCTGATACGAATTGTCAGGGGAAAACAAGTTATGCTCGATCGGGACTTGGCAGAGTTGTATGGAGTGGAAACTAAATATTTAAACAAGCAGGTAAAACGCAATCAAGAGCGTTTTCCTGATGATTTCATGTTTCAATTGATAAAAGATGAATGTTCAAGGTGCCAAATTGGAACCTTGAACGAGGGACGTGGTAGTAATATAAAGTATTTTCCTTATGCCTTTACTGAGCAAGGTGTTGCTATGCTCAGTGGCATTTTGCGTTCTAAACTAGCCATAGAAGTGAATATCCGCATTATGCGAGCATTTGTTTCGATGCGACATTTTATGGTGAATCATGCTACTATCTTCCAACGTCTGGAAACAATAGAGTTTAATCAATTGGAATCAAACAAGGTGCAAGCAAAGATCTTGTCTCATCAAGAAGAACAAGATAAGCGTATTGATGAAGTTTTTCGCAGACTTGATGAGGGAAATGTGCGGCAGAAGCAAGGTATCTTTTTTGACAACCAAATTTATGATGCATATTCCTTTGTCTCAGAATTAATCAAGAGTGCCAAGCAACGTATCATCTTGATAGATAATTATGTGGATGAATCGGTTTTAACCTTGTTGGATAAGCGAAATATTGATGTGTCGGCTGCTATCTATACTCAGCAAATAAGTCGCCAATTTCAGTTGGACATCGACCGCCACAATAGTCAATATCCTCCAATAGAGGTTTCCATCTTTCGCCGTTCTCATGATCGTTTTCTTTGTATAGATGAAGCTGTATATCATGTTGGAGCTTCCATCAAAGATCTCGGCAAGAAGTGGTTCGCATTTTCCAAAATGGAGGATTTCGATCCAGACGAGTTGATAAGGAGAATAAATGGTGAAGAATAATGCAGTACCAAAATACGACAATGATGAAAGCAAGAAAGATAATGATTCTCTTGGCTGCGTGCCTTCTCTTGATGAGCAATGGGCAGGCTTGGGGAAAAATAAGACTGCTGCAAGGTAAGCAGCAGGAACAGAAGTTGAGTGCCACGGCAAAATCGCTGGCTCGACAAGGCTACGTGAATATCAAGGACGTGGATAAGAGCATCCAAGTATCCTTGATGTATGCCCGTGCCGACAACTTCTGTGGCAAAGTGTTGTATGGGGACTTGAAGGAGGCTTATCTTCATCCGCAGGCTGCCAAGGCTCTGAAGAAGGCGCAGACTTATCTCAAGTCACTTCGACCAGATCTCAGTTTGAAGATTTATGATGCTTCCCGTCCGATGAGTATCCAGCAGAAGATGTGGAATGTGGTGAAAGGCACCAAGAATGATATCTATGTGTCGAATCCAGCGCATGGAGGCGGTATGCACAACTATGGCATGGCGGTGGACATCACCCTCTGCAATGAGAAGGGGGATACGCTTGATATGGGAACCAAGGTGGATTATTTCGGCAAGGCGGCACATATCGACCAAGAGGCGCAATTGGTGGCTAGCAAGCGCATCTCCAAACAAGCCTTGCGCAATAGGGAGCTACTGAGAAAGGTAATGCGACATGCAGGATGGAAGCCACTCCGTACGGAATGGTGGCATTTCAATCTCTGTTCTCGTGCCACGGCAAAGAAATACTACAAGGTGATTAAATAAGTGAAGAATGAACCAAGCGACTATAGATTTTATCCGTCAGCATCAGGACGAAGATGTACGCCAGTTAGCTTTCCTCGGAAGCAAGAACTCGGATGTGGATATGCCTTTCGCCCTCGACCAGATTCGAGGACGACAGATGGCACGTGTCAAGTTGCCTCGTTGGGCAAACATTGATGGCATCATTTATCCTCCCCATATTTCGATGGAACAATGCTCTTCGGAGGTGACAGCGATGTATAAAGCAGAATTGGCAGCGAGATTGCTAAATTCTGAAATTTGCGAATTTGCGACCAAGGGCACAGTCGTTCCCAAATTCACCAAAAATGACGATACTCTTGGAAAGCAGGAAAATGTGTCCTTCTTGGACATGACGGGAGGCTTTGGAGTTGATTTCTCCTACATCGCTGCCCAACTAGGTGTCAATTCGATGTATGTAGAGCGACAGGCGCATCTCTGCGAGGCGGCAAAAGAGAACTTCGAGAGGTTGGGCTTGAAGAATGCCATCGTAAAGAATGGGGATGGAGTGGAGGTATTGCATGGTTTCTCTACTTGCGACGCTGATTCTCAAATAAGCAAGGAGATGCCGCTCCGACTGATTTTCATTGACCCTGCTCGCCGTGACGATGCAGGCAATAAGGTGGTGTCGCTGCAAGATTGTACCCCTGATGTGACCCTCTTGCAAGATGAGATGCTGGAGAAGTCGGACTTCGTCATCATCAAGCTGTCTCCGATGCTTGATTGGCATCGTGCCGTGAGTGAGTTGAAATGTGTGAGAGAGGTACATATTGTCTCAACGGGCAACGAGTGCAAGGAACTTCTTCTCGTGCTTTCTTCTTCCTTCGGCAAGAAGACAAAGTCTAGTGCAGAAGCGGATGAAGATAAAGCCTCGGAAACGGATGATGAGACAAGCCACTTGAAAATATATTGCATCAATGACAATCAAGTGATGTCATACGATGAGACCGACAAGTCTGTAGTGAGCATTGCGTCAGGAATAGAATGTGGAATCGTAGGGCTAGAGAAATATTCAAGCGAAGAGAATGACTTGCCTCAAGACAACTGCAAGCCTCTCTATCTCTATGAGCCGAACGCCTCACTGATGAAAGCAGGATGCTTCGGCGTCATTTCTTCTCGATATGGCGTGAAGATGTTGGCAAAGAACTCCCATCTTTTCGTGAGTGAGGATCCGGTGGCAGATTTTCTAGGTCGTTCCTTCCGCATCAAGGCGGTATCTAGCTTCAATAAGAAGGATCTCAAGCGTCAGCTTTCGGGCATCACCAAGGCGAATATCGCCACTCGCAACTTCCCTCTTTCCGTAACAGAGTTGCGTAAGCGACTCAAGCTGAAGGATGGAGGCGACACCTATATCTTTGCCACGACCCTGAGTGATGAGAGCCACGTGCTCTTCATTTGCGAAAAGGTATAGTTCTGGGGATATGGTAGGACTGCTTGTTGCCCATAATCCCTAAAAAACTGAAAATAAAATAGCAATATTTGGTCATTTGACGAAATATTGCTATTTTTGCATGTTTAAAGTTACAAACTAGTTTGAAATCATGTCATTAATAGAAATCAAAAAGGTCGAGAGCAAGAAGGACTTGAAGACGTTCATCGACTTCCATTACGACCTATACAAGGGCAATAAGTATGATGTGCCCAATCTTTTCAGCGACGACATGAACACCTTGAGCAAAGATCGCAATGCTGCATTCGAGTTTTGCGAGGCTGAATATTATCTTGCTTATAAAGAGGGCAAGTTGGTGGGACGTGTCGCTGCTATTATCAATCATAAGGCAAACAATAAGTGGAATCGAAAGTCCGTGCGCTTCGGGTGGATTGATTTCATCGACGACCTGGAGGTGTCGAAGGCTCTTCTGAAAGCTGTAGAGGACTATGGCAAGTCGAAGGGCATGGAAGATATGGTAGGTCCATTGGGCTTCACTGATATGGACCCTGAGGGTATGTTGACCTGGGGATTCGACCAGCTCGGTACTATGCCTACCATCTACAATTATCCTTATTATCCTGAGCACATCAAGGCGATTGGTGGCTTCGAGATCGATAACAAGTACGTGGAGAACAAACTGATGGTGCCGGAGGCTGTGCCTGAGAAATATGCCAAGATTGCAGCAATGATTCAGAAGCGATACAATCTGCATGTGGTCAAGCTGACCAAGAAGATGGTGTTTGACGAAGGATATGGTCAGAAGATTTTCGACTTGATCAATGCCACTTATAGCCATCTCTATGGATATTCACAGCTCACACAGAAGCAGATCAACCAGTATATCAAGATGTATCTCGGCATGCTCGACCTGGAGTTTGTTACCCTTATCGAGGATTGGTCGGGAGATGATCGCAAGTTGGTGGGTGCCGGCATTTCTATGCCTTCCCTGTCAATCGCTTTGCAGAAGTGCCATCGAGGCAGAATGCTTCCGTTCGGATGGTGGCATCTGCTACGTGCCATCAAGTTCCACAAGACCAAGATCGTCGATCTCTTGTTGGTCGGTATCCTTCCTGAGTATCGTGCCAAAGGTGCCAATGCGCTCCTCTTTGCCGACTTGATTCCTATCTATCAGAAGTACGGCATCGAGTGGGGAGAGACACAGGTGGAGATGGAAACCAATACGGCAGTGCAGGGACAGTGGGGACCATTGAGTCCTATCCAGCACAAACGCCGTGAATGCTATATCAAGAAAATCTAAAGAATGCCGAATGTATAAGGGAATGGCTTCCTGAGAATTCCTCCATCTCGTGTGAGGAAAGGAGGCGTTCCTTTCGGTTAACCAATAAAACCAAGGAGGACTTATGTCAGAAGACAAAAATAATCTAAACGTGGAAGAAGAGCAGGGGAACGCTCCGCAGCAGCAACCTGTGGAATATACCGATGACAACATCCGCCACTTGAGCGACATGGAGCATGTGCGTACTCGTCCGGGTATGTATATCGGTCGTTTGGGCGATGGCAACTTGCCTGAGGATGGTATCTACGTGCTCTTGAAGGAGGTGGTGGATAACTCCATCGACGAGTTTAAGATGGGAGCTGGTTCCCGTCTTGAAATCGACATAGAGGACCATCTTCGTGTCAGCGTACGTGACTATGGACGTGGTATTCCGCAAGGCAAACTTGTCGAGGCGGTCAGCGTGCTCAATACCGGAGGTAAGTATGATAGCAAGGCGTTCAAGAAGAGTGTCGGCTTGAATGGTGTCGGTGTGAAGGCGGTCAATGCCCTCAGTTCCCATTTCGAGGTGAAATCCTTCCGTGATGGCAAGGTGCGCCACTTGGTTTTCGAGCGTGGTAACCTCAAGAGCGACAAGACTTCGAAGACCGAGGACGAGAATGGTACTTACATCTTCTTCGAACCAGATAATACTCTCTTCAAGAACTATTCTTTCCATGATGACATCGTGGAAACCATGCTTCGCAATTATACTTATCTGAATACCGGTCTTACCATCATGCACAATGGTCGCCGTATTCTGAGTCGTCATGGCTTGCAGGACCTCTTGACCGATAACATGACCAATGAGGGATTGTATGAAATCGTGCATGTGAAGGGCGAGGACATTGAGATAGCCTTCACACATACCAATCAGTATGGCGAGGAGTATTATTCCTTTGTCAATGGTCAGCATACCACTCAGGGCGGTACTCATCAGAGTGCCTTCAAGGAGCATATCGCCAAGACCATCAAGGAGTTCTATGGCAAGTATGAGTATGGCGACATCCGTAATGGTATCGTTGCTGCCATAGCCTTGAACGTAGAGGAGCCAGTCTTCGAGAGTCAGACGAAGATTAAGCTCGGTAGCACCACGATGACTCCGAATGGTGGCGAGACCATCAACAAGTATGTGGGCGATTTCATCAAGAAGGAAGTAGATAACTATCTCCATATCCATAGCGATGTGGCTGAGATCTTGGAGAACAAAATCAAGGAGAGCGAGCGTGAGCGCAAGGCGATGGCTGGTGTCACCAAGTTGGCTCGTGAGCGTGCCAAGAAGGCGAACCTCCACAATCGTAAGTTGCGTGACTGCCGCATCCACTTCAGTGATGCCAAGAATGAGCGCAAGGAGGAATCTTCCATCTTCATCACCGAGGGCGATTCTGCCAGTGGAAGCATCACCAAGAGCCGTGACGTGAATACCCAGGCGGTGTTCTCACTGCGTGGTAAACCATTGAATAGCTTTGGCTTGACCAAGAAGGTGGTGTATGAGAACGAGGAGTTCAACTTGCTCCAGGCGGCACTCGACATCGAGGATGGTTTGGACGGATTGCGTTACAACAAGGTGATCGTGGCGACGGATGCCGATGTCGATGGCATGCACATCCGATTGCTTATCATCACATTCTTCCTCCAGTTCTTCCCCGACCTTATCAAGAAAGGTCACGTATATGTGCTGCAAACCCCATTGTTCCGTGTGCGCAACAAGCGAACCAAAATCAAGAACAAGCAGGCGGTGGCAGATGCTGATGCCAAACTGGGACCTAAGGAGAAGAAGGGCGATTTCATCACGCATTACTGCTACAGCGATGAGGAGCGCCAGCAAGCCATCAGAGACCTCGGTCCTGACCCGGAAATCACCCGATTCAAGGGATTGGGAGAGATTTCGCCGGAGGAGTTTGCTCACTTCATCGGTCCGGATATGCGATTGGAGCAGGTTACTCTGCACAAAACCGACCAAGTGCAGAAGCTCTTGGAGTACTATATGGGCAAGAACACCATGGAGCGTCAGAACTTCATCATCGACAATTTGGTGATAGAGGAGGATATTCCTGAGGAAGACTCGGCTCCGCTGGATTAATTAGAAACAATATTATACAATGAAGAAATACTTAGTTTTTGTGCTAGTGGCATTCATGGCAATCACTTCTGTCAGTGCCCAGATGCGTGTGAGAATGGGCAAGAACAGCCCGATAGAGAAATTGGGAAGGGCGGAAATCGCCATTGCCAACCTCTACGTGGATAGTGTGGATGAGAATAAACTTGTCGAGGATGCCATCCGTGGCATGTTGGAGAAGTTGGATCCTCATTCTTCCTACACCACCGCCAAGGAAACGCAGTCGATGAACGAGTCGCTCAATGGCTCATTCGATGGTATCGGCGTGCAGTTTAATATGGTGGATGATACTTTGCTCGTCATCCAACCCGTTACCAATGGTCCTTCTGAGAAGGTGGGCATCGTGGCGGGCGACCGCATCGTGGCAGTCAACGACACTGCCATCGCTGGCGTGAAGATGAGTAAGGAGGAAATCATGAAGCGACTTCGTGGTCCTAAGGGAACGATGGTGAAGCTCACTATTGTGCGCCGTGGCATCAAGGACAGGTTGACCTTCAATGTGAAGCGTGACAAGATTCCAGTCACAACGATGGATGCAGCCTACATGATTCGTCCGGGTATCGGCTATATCCGTTTGGGAAGTTTCGGTATGACCAGCCACAAGGAAGTTTCTGAGGCGATGGATTCCTTGAAGAAGAAGGGCATGAAAGACCTCATCTTCGACTTGGAGGACAATGGAGGTGGTTATCTCCAGACGGCGGCTCAGATTGCCAATGAGTTCTTGGAGAAAGGCGATTTGATTGTCTATACCAATGGCCGCAAGGCTCCTCGTCAGGAGTTCCGTGCTGAGGCTAATGGTCGTTGGCGCAAGGGCAAGATTGTGGTGCTCACCAATGAGTTTACTGCCTCTGCCGCCGAAATCGTTTCTGGTGCCATCCAGGACCAAGACCGTGGTGTGGTGGTAGGTCGTCGTACCTTCGGCAAGGGATTGGTGCAGCGTCCTCTCACCTTCGAGGATGGCAGTGAGATTCGTCTCACCATCGCCCATTACTATACCCCAAGTGGCAGATGTATTCAGAAACCATATAAGAAAGGTGACCGTGAGGACTATGCGATGGATCTTGACAAGCGATACAAGCATGGTGAGTTCACCAACCAGGACAGCATCCACTTGGCTGATTCCTTGAAGTATTACACTTTGAGAAAGCATCGTGTGGTTTATGGTGGCGGTGGTATCATGCCAGATTACTTCGTGCCATTGGATACAACCAAATATACCAAGATGCACCGCCAGTTGGCTGCCAAGAGCATCGTTATCAACCATAGTTTGAAGTTCATCGACGCTCATCGCAAGGAATTGAAGAGCCAATATAAGAGTTTTGATAAGTTCTTGGCAAGCTATGAGGTTCCTCAGTCGCTCGTGGATGAAATCATTGCCGAGGGCAAGAAAGAGAAAATAGAGCCTAAGGACGACGCTGAATTGACTCAGACGAGGAAATACCTGGCTTTGCAGTTGAAAGCCCTTGTAGCGCGAGATATTTGGGATATGAGCCAATATTTCCAAGTATGGAATGAAACCAATGAAATCGTGCAGCGAGCTGTGAAACTCTTGCAGACGGGAAAATAAAAAATAACTGTTACACTGTTGCAACTGTTACAGTGTGAAAAATAAAATGAAAAAGGTCGCAAGGAAGACAAATTCCTTGCGACCTTTTTTGTGTGCTTTGCGACCTTTTCTTTTACTTCCCTAAGGGCTTTTGCTATATTCTCCTAGGCGTAGCGATTTCTTTCTTAGTCTCTTCCGTGCATGTGGTCCCACTTCAGGTAGATTCCTGCTAGGATAGTGCCTGAGATGCTATGCCAAGCACAGCTGATGGCGCAAGGAAGAACGGCAAGTGGCTGGGCGGCGAAGAAGTTGCCAGCAAGCACTGTGGCGAGACCAGCATTCTGCATACCCACCTCGATGGAGATGGTACGCTTCTTGGCGGTATTGAAGCCTGCGAGTTTTCCTGAGAGCCATCCGAGGAGGTAACCCAAGGTGTTGTGGCAGAATACCACGGCGAAAGTCCAAAGGAAAAGCATCAAGCCACGGGCTACGAGATCATCGTGAACCGTAGAAATCACACCGCCTACGATAATGGCCAGACAGGTTACGCTGATGCCCGGCATCAGACTCTGGATGGTAGGGAAATAGCCTTTCTTGCCATATACGTAATTGAGAGCGCAGCCGATGGCAACTGGGATGATGGTGACGATGAGTATGTTGATGAACATGCCTACTGCATCTACATGGATGATCTCGCCAGCCGTAATCTTCATCAGCAGTGGAGTCATCACTGGGGCGAGAATCGTAGAGGCGCAAGTCATGCCCACAGAGAAAGCCACGTCGCCATGGCAGAGATAACTCATGATATTGCTCGATACACCGCCAGGGCAGCATCCTACGAGCAGTATGCCGAGTGCCAAGGCAGGGTCAAGATGCCATACGTGAACCAGTGTGTAGGCCACGCCAGGCATGATGATGAATTGGGCGCAAGCTCCGATGAAGACATCCAATGGACGTTGTGCCAGAATCTTGAAATCGTTGGTGGTCAGTGTCAATCCCATGGTGAGCATGATGATGCCGAGAATGACGGTTTGGGTAGTTCCGCGCACCCAGTCGAAGGTATGTGGGAAGAAGAATGTAAATACAGCTACACCTATTACAAAAACAGATGTATAATTGGCAAGCCAACGGCTCAGCCCTTGAAAAAACTTAAGCATAAACCTATTTCTTTTAAAGTCCTAATATTTTTCTCTCTTATGTATATCCTCTCTTTCAAAAATGCTTCCTCTCTTTCAAATTCGAGTGCAAAGGTATGGTTTTTCTTTTAAATAGACAAATATTTTGCTGAATAAATGATAAAATGTTAGGTATTGGTGTGCTTTTCCTTACGATATTGCACGAAACGACTTTCTGTGTGCAATCTCTTTTGAGCATCATTTCCTGAAGAAATCGGAGTTTCATTAGGGATAGTTCGCCTTAATTTGATGATTTTCATCCAAAAACTTCTTTTTTTAAAATACAAATGTGTAACTTTGCACACAAATCAGATAGAAGAATGAACGAAGATTTTGACATAAGACAAGAAACGGTGTCGCCTGCTGAAAAGGAATTCGAGAAGGCACTGCGACCTTTGAAGTTCTCTGACTTCAGTGGACAGACGGGCGTGGTGGAAAACCTCGAAGTGTTTGTGGAGGCGGCGAAATATCGTGGCGAACCGCTCGACCACACACTCTTGCATGGTCCTCCGGGATTGGGTAAGACTACGTTGAGCAATATCATCGCCAATGAACTGGGTGTTGGATTCAAGATAACCTCTGGTCCTGTGCTCGACAAGCCGGGCGACCTCGCAGGCATCCTCACCTCGCTCGAACCCAACGATGTGCTTTTTATCGATGAGATTCACCGTCTCTCGCCAGTGGTAGAGGAGTATCTCTATTCGGCGATGGAGGATTATCGCATCGACATCATGATAGACAAGGGTCCTTCGGCTCGAAGCATCCAGATAGACCTCAATCCGTTCACCCTCGTGGGAGCCACCACTCGAAGCGGTTTGCTGACCGCTCCTCTGCGTGCTCGTTTCGGTATCAATCTCCATTTGGAGTATTACGACCCAGCGACGCTGCAGAAAATCATCAAGCGAAGTGCCATGCTCCTGAAGGTGCCTATCGAGGATGAGGCTGCGGTGGAAATCTCTCGCCGCTCTCGTGGTACGCCTCGTATCGCCAACTCCTTGCTCAGAAGAGTGCGTGACTTTGCTCAGGTGAAGGGTAACGGAACCATCACCTACGACATCGCCCAAGTGGCTTTGAAGGCACTCAATATCGACCAATATGGTTTGGATGAGATTGACAACAAGATTCTCACTACTATCATCGACAAGTTCCGTGGAGGACCGGTGGGCGTGAGCACCATTGCTACGGCGATTGGTGAGGATGGCGGCACGGTGGAGGAGGTATATGAACCATTCCTCATCATGGAAGGCTTCATCAAGCGCACTCCTCGTGGACGTATGGCGACCAAGCTTGCCTACGAGCATCTGGGCAGGAATCCGTATGGAAGCAACATCATGCAGGGTGACCTGTTTGAATAAAGTTCAAAGTAATGAAGATAGGGATATTTACGGGTACATTCGACCCATTTACGATAGGACATCAGAACATCGCCGAGCGTGCCTTGCCCATGTTCGACAAGCTCGTGATTGCAGTAGCGATGAGTAAGCTGAAGCACGCAAGCGAGGAAATCTCGAAACGTGTAGAAGATATCAGAAAGGTTTTCCCGAAGGAATGTGCAGAGCTGGTAGATGCGGAGGATGCATCTAAGGGCTACCGCCTGGAGGTGGTTGCCTACGATGACCTCACCATCGACCTGGCGCATCGCCTGGGAGCCAAGTTCCTGGTTCGCGGCGTCCGTTCTGCCAAGGATTTCGAGTACGAGCGAGAGCAGGCGGATATCAACAGGCAGTTGGGCGGCGTAGAAACCATCCTGCTGTTTTCTGCCCCAAGATACAGCAGCATCAGCTCAACGCTGGTTAGGGAATTGAGGTTCTTCGGAAGAGAAGTAGATGAATTTTTACCAAAAATAAAATAAAAATAGGAGGAAGAAGCGTATGATAACATACAATGTAGATGGCGTGAAAATGCCAAAGATCAAGAAGCGCGACACCAGTGCCTGGATTCGCAAGGTAGCTGCCTCTCATGGCCGCAAGGTGGGAGAGATAGGCTATATGTTTGTAGATGACGAGAAGATTCTCGAAGTGAACAACGAGTATCTGGGTCATGATTACTATACCGATGTCATCACCTTCGATTACGATGAGGATGATGTGATTAACGGCGACATCGTGATTTCGCTCGATACCGTGCGTACCAATGCCGAGCAGTTTGGCAAGACCTACGATGATGAGCTTCATCGCGTCATCATCCACGGCATTCTGCACCTCTGTGGCATCAACGACAAGGGGCCAGGTGAGCGTGAAATCATGGAGGAGAATGAGAACAAGGCTCTCGCCCTGCTCGAAGGCGCTTCCATTTTGAAGTAAAAACAACTGTTACACGGTTACAACTGTTAACAGTGAGAAAATAGATAAAGGGAGATTCCAATAGAAAAGTTTGGATTCTCCCTTTATCAGTATATTATTGTATCGCTTTGATTCTCTCGCGGCATTCTTTCAATATCGCAGTGAGCTCTTCCACTTTCGTGGCTCTCAGCATGGCGATTCTCGTCTGTCGGAAGTCGGGGATGCCCTTGAAGATAGGGGAGGCGGCCAGGTGGCGACGGGTGTGGAGAATGCCTCTGTACTCGTCGATGCGCTCCACGTTGATGCGAAGCTGCTCCTCCAGAAGGTCAATCTTCTCATCCACGGTTAATGGGGCAGCACCCGTATTGTCAAGATAATCACGTATTTCTTTGAAAATCCATGGTCTTCCGAAGGTGGCGCGGCCAATCATCACTGCATCTACGCCGTAGCGATCAAAGGCAAGCTTGGCTTCTTCCGGGGTGGTAATATCGCCGTTGCCGATGATAGGAATATGGATGCGGGGATTGTTCTTCACCTCTCCGATGAGGCTCCAGTCAGCCTCACCCGTGTACATCTGGCTTCGGGTTCTGCCGTGGATGGTGAGCGCCTGGATTCCGCAATCCTGTAGCTGCTCGGCAAGCTCGGTGATGATGAGGTTTTCGCAATCCCAACCCAGTCGGGTTTTCACGGTTACGGGCACGTTTACCGCCTTCACCACCTCTCTTGTAATATCCAGCATCAATGGGATATTTCGGAGCATTCCGGCTCCAGCACCCTTTCCGGCAACCTTCTTCACCGGACAGCCGAAGTTAATATCAATCACATCCGGCTTCGCCTGTTCCACTATCTTGGCAGCCTCCACCATATCGGCGGTAGTGCGACCATATATCTGAATGCCTACAGGACGTTCCTCGTCACTGATGGTCAACTTGTTGACGGTCGATTTGATCGAGCGCACCAAGGCTTCTGCCGACACGAACTCGGTATAAACCATAGCGGCACCAAATCGTTTGCAGAGCATACGAAATCCAATATCTGTCACGTCTTCCATCGGAGCGAGGAAGAGGGGCTGAGGCCCAAATTCTATATTTCCTATTTTCATGAATCTAACTTTTTGCGGCTGCAAAGTTACTGCAAATTTTTGAAAATCAAGAAGACTATATCAACAAATGATACATTCCCCCTGCCAATGTCTTGATGATGCCCTTCATCTCCAGGGTGAAGAGGAGAGCAGGGAGGCGAGTCACCTCGATGTGGGCTTGTACGGAGATGATGTTGATTTGCAAGTCGTTGTGCTGGGTGAGGACATCCACGATGGCTTGTTCTTCTGCCGAGAGGTCGGGGAAGAGACTTCGCTCGATGCCTTGTCGCTTGGCTTGCATCAGCTTCGAGTCGTCTTGCCATCCCATGTCCTTCACGAAGTCGGCGGCACTGGTGAGGAGCGTGGCACCATTCGAGCGGATGAGGTTGTTGCAGCCCTCGCTGTAGTAGTCGCCTATCCTGCCAGGGAAGGCGAATACATCACGATTGTAGGCTTGCGAGATCTCGCACGTGATGAGGCCGCCACCATGGGCGGCACTCTCTATCAAGATGCAAGCATCCGACATGCCTGCCACGATGCGGTTGCGGCGCACGAAATTGATTTTGTCAGCATTCGTCTGGGTGAGAAACTCGGTGAGCAAGCCGCCTTGCTCCGTCATTCTGCGAGCCGTCTCCTTGTGTCGGGAAGGGTAGAGGTCGTCCAAGCCATGCGCCAACACGCCCACCGTCTCATATCCCTTGTCGAGGGCTTGTCGATGCGCCAAGATATCTACTCCGTATGCCAAACCGCTCACAATGAGTACTTGCGGACAGAGCTGCCTGAGGTCGCTCACGAAGCGGCGGATGAGGTCCTCGCCGTAAGGAGTGCAGTGGCGAGTGCCCACAATGTTGATGACTCGTTGCTGGTTGAGGTTGGCATTGCCCTTGTAGAAGAGCATGAGCGGCGCATCGTCGCATTCCTTCAGACGCTGGGGATAGCGGTCGTCATTCATACAGATGGCTTCTATGCCATAGCGTAGGTCGTACTCCAGTTCCACCTCGGCTCTCTTGCGTGCCTCGTCGGTGTTGGCGAGGGCGGCGAGGAGCTTGGGCGAGGCATCGGGGAGGATGTCTTGGATGTTGTCCTTGTTCTCTAGGATAGTTGTTGCCGAACCCACCTTGCGGTAGAGGTCGAGCATTCCGGCAAGGCTGAAATAGTTCAGTCTCGTCAGCACGATTGTATTTAGTATTTCTTGTTGATCCATCACTTTCTCTTTAAGTATTCATACCCGATGCGACAGCGGAGGCATTCCTTCTTGTCGCAATATTCTTTCTTCAGTTGGATGAGGGCTTGGCTGTCCCCGGCGTTCTCCACCGGCAATCCGCATTGCTGCCACATTCTCACGATATGGTTGTTCTCGGCGTGGAGCGATTCGAGGAAGTCGAAGGCTCGGTCGCAGTATTTCTCCTCTCCCCGGTGTCTGCCGTAGGCGAAGAGGATGGGCACTACTGTGTTGATGACTAGCAGGTTGAGCGAGAAAGGCGAGATGTGCTTCTCGTTGCGGATGCTCTCGCTTCCGAAAGTGTAGTGCGTCTCCCAATAGGGTGTCACCGAGGTGGAGAGTACCTGTTTCGCTTCCTTCACCGAGGTGGCTTCTAGCAGTTGGCTGAGGCTCGCCTTGCGCTGAAAGTAGAGGTTGGCGAGTTGTGAGAGGCGGATGTGAGGGAAGTTCTGTGGGCGCAGGCGAAGGAATCGCCATAGCTTGCTGTCCATCGGCGTGAGCGAGAACTTATGGGCGAGATAGAGATATTCATTCCGGAGCTTCGAGAAATTGCCATCGTTGAGCGCATCCTTCTGGTATTTTTCGGGGATGGTGTTCAGTTCCAGGAGACCTGCTTGACCGAGGAAGATGGCTTCTATCTGGAAGAGGTTGTCTCGATGGTGATCTACTGAGTGGAGGGGAATGCCGAGTGCCCATTGCTCGAAGGCGTCGCCGTTGATGCCGAAGCCATAGTTGCGTGCGAGGGTTACGAAGTAGGCGTTCTCCCAGTCGCCATTGCATTGGCGCACACGCTGTTCGATGGCATCCGTCTTCTGCGAGAGGCGTTCCGTCTGTAGGGCACTCATCCAGGAATGCACGGTGAGTCGGGTGAGTGAGGGGATGATTTGATAGCAAGGAGGATATTGGTCGATGCTCAATAGCTCCTTGTAGTGGCGCAGCACATGGTCGGGAATGCTGAGTTGTATCTGCGTGAGCGGTTCGCCCTTAGAGTTTCTTGCCTCTAGGTCGATGATGCCGCATACGTGGAGGATGACGTTGTCATATCGCTCGTCCTTTTCGTGGCCGTGCAGATACCAGTCGCTCGCCTTGTCGTGAATCTCCACGTTGCCCACCCAGAGTGTGCCGTTGATTTTCACTTTTGCATTGAAAAAGTCGGGACCGGCATTGCGGTTGTGCAATCCGGGGTCGATGACTTCCACCGGCTGATGCAACGTGGTGGAGAGAGGGGAGAGCGGAAACAGTTTGTGTTTCCACACATAATGCAATAATTGCTCCATAATGGTTTTCTGTTTATTTGGATTTTACAATAGTTTTCGTGAAGAATTGTCTTCGCTGGGTTTTCGCCTATGGGAAAAACAACTGTTACACTGTTACATTGTTACAATAGCGCCTTGTCATACTCCTCGCTATTGCCGAGCTTGCCATTGATGAGGCACACCAGCTCCACTGTGGCGCGGAGGCAGAGTCGCTCGTCGGAGGCACGGAAGATGTCTTGGTGGAAGATGTATCTCACTCCCTGCTTCTCCAGCCAGAGGCGAGAGATAAACTCGTCATCGCACTGCAATGGCGTCTTGTATTGCAAGTTCATGCGAGCCACCACGGCATCCACACCCTTGCGGTGCATCTCGGCGAAGCTGAGGCCTCGCTTCTGTAGGAAGAGGTGACGGGTATGCTCCATGTAGTGCAGGTAGTTGGCATTGTTGACGATGCCCTCGATGTCGCACTCATAGTCGCGCACCTCCATCTTTGTCTCAAATATGTATTTCATACATTCATTACTTTTGAATCCTATTTTATAAGGGCAAAAGCCCTAAAACACTGCAAAAATAAGCAAATTTTTCTATTTATTACTATATTCCGAGTGTTTTTTACTAAAATAAGGGTGTTTTTTGCAGAAAAATGATTATTTTTGCCGAAACGTTCGGATGAAAGGCCGAAATCAAGAGGAGAAAGCGAAGGTGCTAATACGGTGTTTTACCGTATCATGTGGTCTAACTCTCTAGGAATGAGTAAAAACAATAAAAACAAGATAAAGATGAAAATTGCTTTGATCGGCTATGGCAAGATGGGACACATGATCGAGGAGATCGCCCTGCAGCGTGGCCATGAAATCGTTTGTAAGATTGACGTGAATAACCCTGAGGACATCGACAGCCCTGAGTTCTGCTCGGCTGATGTCGCTATCGAGTTTACCAACCCTACTGCCGCTTACGGCAACTATTTGAAGGCTTTCGCTCACAACGTGAAGGTGGTGAGTGGCTCTACTGGTTGGATGAAAGACCACAAGGAAGACGTGGAGAAACTCTGTGCTGATGGCAAGCAAACCCTCTTCTGGGCTTCCAACTTCAGTATCGGCGTGGCTATCTTCTCTGCCGTCAACCGCTATCTCGCCAAGATTATGAACGGTTTTCCACAGTACTCCGTGTGCATGCAGGAGACCCACCACGTACATAAGCTCGATGCTCCTAGCGGCACTGCCATCACCCTGGCTGAGGAAATCATCGACAACGTGGATAGAAAGAAGGACTGGAAGCGTGGCGTGACCTACTGGACAAACGATGGTCATAGCGATGAGGGCGACCAGAACACCACCGACGAGGACTTGGTCATCAACTGTGTGCGTGATGGCGAGGTGCCAGGCATCCATGCCGTGATGTACGACTCTGAGGCTGATATGATTACCATCGAGCATAGCGCTCACTCTCGCAAGGGATTCGCTCTCGGTGCCGTATTGGCAGCTGAGTTCACCGCCAACCATAGCGGCTTGCTCACCACATCTGATTTGTTTAAGTTCTAAATTAAGAGAAAGGAATGCTTGACGTTTTCCTTTTCACAAGAAAATATGATAGACAAAGAGAAACAACAACTGAACATGAAGGTGCAGTGGGCGAAATTCGCCGTAGTCATCGTGCTGTACCTCGCATTCTTGATATGGCTGAAGAGCTGGCTGGGACTCATCGTGGTGCCATTCATCTACGACATTTACATCACCAAGAAGATACGTTGGCAGTGGTGGAAGGACGAGGAAGGTCCGGTGCGCTTCATCATGAGTTGGGTGGATGCCATCGTCTTCGCCCTCGTGGCAGTGTATTTCATCAATCTCTTCTTCTTCCAGAACTACGTGATTCCATCTAGCTCCTTGGAGAAGAGCCTCCTCACGGGCGACTACCTCTTCGTGAGCAAGGTGAGCTACGGACCTCGCATCCCTGAGACACCGCTCACCATGCCTTTGACCCAGCACACCATGCCGCTCGTCAATGTGAAGAGCTACCTGGAGTGGCCTCACTGGGATTACCGCCGTGTGAAGGGATTGGGTAACGTGAAGCTCAACGACATCGTGGTGTTCAACTATCCTGCTGGCGATACCCTCGTCAATGAGGAGCGCTACCAGGCTCAGGACTACTATCAGATGGTATATAGCTTCGGCGAGCAGATACTGGACCAAAACGGTCAGGCGAAAGACGTGCGCACGATGAATCCTCTGCAGCAGCGTCGCTACTTCGAGCAGGTGTATAACATCGGCCGCAGTTACATCGCCAATACCCCAGGCGAGTATGGCGACATCATCAGCCGTCCTACCGACCGCCGAGAGAACTATGTGAAGCGATGCGTGGGCTTGCCAGGACAGACCCTCCAGATCAAGAACCGCATCGTATATCTCGATGGCAAGGCCAACAAGGAGCCTGACAACGTGCAATATACCTATAAGATGAAGCTCAAGGGCGAGTTCCCTGTCGAACTAGCCGACCAGCTGGGCATCACCAACGAAGATCTCCTCACCTACAATCAGACGGGAGCCATCCCTCTGACCCATAAGGCTTACGAGGCTTTGAAGGCGAACAAGAACTTGGTGCAGAGCATCTCCATCAATACTGATGCCACCTATGGCGACCTCTATCCGCTGAACGCCTATACCGGTTGGACTCGCGACAACTACGGCCCAGTGTGGATTCCGAAGAAGGGCAAGTCGATAGCCCTCACGCTGAAGAACCTGCCTGTGTATGAGCGCTGCATCAAGGTGTATGAGGGCAACGACCTGAAGGTGGATAACAAGGGCAACATCTTCATCAATGGCAAACAGACGAAGAGCTACACCTTCAAGCTCGACTACTACTGGATGATGGGTGACAACCGTCATAACTCAGCCGACTCACGCTACTGGGGCTTCGTGCCAGAAGACCATATCGTGGGCAAGCCTATCTTCATCTGGTGGAGCCACAGCCCAGACCATCCGGGCTTCTCCGGTATCCGCTGGAACCGCCTCTTCACGTTTGTGGATAATATCAAGTAAATTTGAAAATAGCTATCAAATTCCTGATCTCGTTGGTGCTGGCATTGCTCCTCGCTTGGGTAATCCGCACCTACGCATTCACTGTCTATTCGGTGCCTTCGGGCGGTCTGCCGCCTCACTTGAAGGAGGGCAACCGAGTGATAGTGAACAGGATTGATTGCGACCGATTTGGGCGTGGCGAGACGATAGTCTTCACCGATTCGGTGGAGTGCGTGGTCACCCCGAAGTCGAAATATACGGGCAAGTCGATGGAAGGTTATCGCTCGAAAGGTTGGAAAGAGGCGTTTTTCATCGGTCGCATCGTGCGCTTGCCAGGCGACACCATCCGATTGGGCAAGAGCCAGTACATCATCCCTACCATCTGCTGTGAGCGTTGTGGCTGCAAGGATTGCCGCTACTACCTCGTCAAGACGGCAGGGGGCGAGATGCTTGTCCACAAGCATCAGATAGTGGGCAAGGCGTATAAGATATTCTAAGTGAAGAATACTCTGGCTTAGAATGCGCTCATTTATTATTTATTCATTATAATTAATAATTTAATTTTGACTGCATTACTTTCTTCCACCTATTTTGGTCCTGTGCAGTGGTATCAGAAACTGAACCGCTACGACGAGTGCTTGATAGAGCGTCATGAGAGCTTCATCAAGCAAACGTATCGCAACCGTATGATTATCGCCACCACGAATGGACCTCTCTCCCTCACCATCCCCACCAACCACGACACGTCGATGGCGATGAAGGACATCCGTATCTCCGACCATGCCAACTGGCGACACGTGCATTGGAATGCCCTCCTCTCGGCATACGGCGAGAGTCCTTTCTTCGAGTATTACCAGGACGACATCCGCCCTTTCTATGAGAAGAAATACGACTTTCTCTTCGACTTCAACATGGAAATCATGGAGAAGATGATAGAACTCCTCGACATTCGTCCGAACGTGAAGGTGACGGATGAGTACTTCCCGAAGAACACTCAACACTTTGATGTCGTGGATTTCCGTGATGCGATTCGTCCGAAGAAGCCGCTCCTTGACCCCGATTTCACCCCAAAGCGATATTATCAGGTGTATGAGCAGAAGCACGGCTTCCTGCCCAATATGAGCATCCTCGACCTCCTCTTCAATGAGGGCAATGAGGCGATATTCCATCTCTAGGAATACCGCCTCATTCTGTAATGTGATGATAGAAAACAACTGTTACACTGTTACAACTGTTACACGATTCGACTTTGTCTGAACGAGGTGCCATCCCAGCCAAACAGAAAATATGGAATGATATACCCGAAAATGAAATGTTAACAGAAAAAATTAACATTCTCTGTAAGTTACAGATATATGATTGCAAGCTTTTTGAAAAGAGCCAAATGTTAAATGGGCTCTAAGCGCAAGGCGAAATTTTGCGGTTTGGATTATTTTGATTACTTTTGCAGCCGATTAACCACATTGGCAATCAAGCTCTGCAAAAAGAGCTTATTAAAACACTAAACAAATTAATATTATGTTACAGTTACAATCTCGACTCCTACAAGGAGCTGACTCGCCAGGCTTGTCTCTTGCGCTACATCTGCAATAGCGAGGCGGCTTGGATCAAGGAGGTCATCCTCACCTTTGGCGAGGACGAGCAGAAGGCTTTCGCCACCGTGGAGAGCGCCAGCAAGGTGAACCAAAGTGGATTGCAAGAAGACACGCCAGTTGGCAGAGCGACTTGAAGGCGAGATCATGGAGACTGCCCAGCTAGCCGACAACAAGGCTTATGCCGAGTTTGCCAAGCGAGCTTTGGCGAATGGTTATCGCAAGGCGATGGTGCTCTACCTGGCGAATGGCGAGAAGTGGGAGGAGGCGATAGATAGCGATCGTCGCTTGGTGAACCACTCCGGTCCTAGCAATCTGCTTGCCTTCGTGCCCGACACCTTCTCGCTGGTGGACATCCAGGCTGTGTATCAGATGCAAGGCAAGAAGGGTAGGCTCACAGCTCTGCTGGCGATGTGGGCGAAGCGTGGACACTACGGCACGCCAATGGCAGCATAAATCAAGTATGGACACTATGCCAATGGCGGCATAAGATAAAGGAAGGGGGAGTGCTTGCATGGCATTCCCCCTTTTTCTTGACCTTCATCAAGAAATGAGGCTTTACCGAAAGAAAGTTCTTAAATTATTTGTGTGCGCACACACAAAGCGTTACCTTTGCACTCGAAATAAAGAAGTAAGGATAAAAGATTAGTAAAAAGGATAACTGAAAAGATTGATTCAGGTAACTGAAAAGATTGATTAGGTATTAAAAGAAAGGAAAAAGATTATGATGACATTTGGGATAATGACAGTAGCAGTTGTAGCATTTGCAGTGATCGCTTTCGCAGGTATAAACCTCGGAATCAACGCTTGCAAATAAGCTGCAAGGCTTCTCGGAAGAGAAAACATAGAGGCCCTGGAAGGGGCAAGGAAATAAAGTCGGCTTCTACGTGTTGAGGCTTGTGTCTCCTCGCTGAGGCTTACGATATACAAGGAAAAAGATTTAAGGATAACAGATTTAATAATTAGAGAAAGGAACAAGTTATGTTAGTATTAGGAATGGTTTTCGCTGTAGTAGCAGCATGTATCGCCCAGGCAGTATCAGTCAACAACAAGTTGTGCATGGGCAAGTAAAATTGAAGAAACAGTTTTTAATTCAATAGGTAATATACGAGAAGGCAGTCGCCAAGGGATTCCATATCCCCAGCGATTGCCTTCTTTGCGTATTATTGCTTTTTGTCGCTCGCTTCCTCACCCTCTCTTTCCTTCTCCATACTTTCATCGCTTCGTGTAACACTGTAATAGTTCGATTTAGCTTTACTTGAATATCAGCGTGGTGAGGCGATGCTCATCGAATAGCTCCTGGGCGACGGATTGTATCTGCTGGGCAGTGATTTCATCCACTTGCTCATAGAGGCGGTCCACGTTCTTCTCCCAACCATAGTGGAGGAAGCTCTTGCCAAAGTCGAGGGCGAAGTTCTCTCGGTTGTCGCAAGCCACGCCTATCTGTCCCTTGATCTGTTTCTTGGCAGCACGCAGTTGGGCATCGGAGAGAGTCTTCTCCATGAATCTGTCCAACTCCTTGCGCACCAAGCGGAGGCAACGCTTCACATCGTGCTCGTCACAACCGAAATAGATGCTCCAAGTGCCCGTGTCGCCATAAGCCACCATCGTGCTCTCCACGGTATATACGAGTCCGTTGTGCTCACGGAGGGCGAGGTTGAGCTTGGCATTCATGCCGGGACCGCCGAGGATGTTGTTCAGGAGATAGAGCGGCATGCGGCGGTCGTCATGCACATCGTAGGCACGAGTGCCTATCATCACGTGGGCCTGATGGGTATGCTTCTCCATCACAATGGTTTGCCCTTCGGGGGAATTGGATTCTTCACCCTTCATCCTTTCTTCTTCACGGCTATTGAATTCTTCGTTCTTCACTCTTAACTCTTCACTTCCCACGCTCCTTTTCAAGAGCGTCACCAGCTTTTTGAAGTCGATGTCGCCGTAGGCGAAGAACACGGCGTTGTCGGGGCGATAGAGCTTTCGGGTGAATCGCAAGGCATCCTCGGTGGTGAACTGGCGCACTTGTTCTGCAGTACCCAAGATGTTGTGCCCCAGGGAATTTCCCTTGAAGAGGATGTTCTCGAACTCATCGTATATCAGTTCGGCAGGCGAGTCGTTGTAGCTCTCAATCTCATCGCAGATTACCTCCACCTCCTTGTCTATCTCCTGTTGGGGATAGGTGGAGTGGAAGACGATGTCGGAGAGGAGGTCCACGGCTCTGGCGATATGCTCCTTCAGGATGGCAGCATAATATACCGTTCCCTCCTTGTTGGTGTAGGCGTTGAGGTCGCCTCCCACGCTCTCCAGGCAGTTGAGGATGTGCCAAGCCTTGCGTCGCTCAGTGCCCTTGAAGGTGACGTGCTCGCAGAAGTGAGCCAATCCCTCCTCGCCTGGCTCCTCGTCCCTAGTGCCAGCGTTGATCTGATAGCCGCAATATACCACCTTGCTGTCGGAAGGCAAGTGGATGATGCGGAGTCCATTGTCGAGTGTATATGTATTGTATTTCATCTTTTCAATATTTTTAGGCAAAGGTACAACTATTTGTTTAGATAGCAACCAAAAATGAGAAATTTGTTCAGAGCGTTGAACAAATACGGAAGTTTTTACATCGCTTTCTTTATCTTAAGTTCCTTTCCTCTCTCTTCATTTTGTAAAAAAGATAAAAAATGAGGCTTTCTTTTTGTGTTGTCACAGAATTCTGCTATCTTTGCTCCCTATTAAGAGGAATTGCCTTTCTCTATGCTAATGAGAAAATCATCTCCTTGTTTTGAAAAATAAAATCGAAAGTGATAAACGATAAAATAAGAAACATCAGATAAACAAATGCGCAAGGTAATAGGAATAGGAGAAACCGTGCTTGACATCATCTTCAAGGGCGGCAAGCCGATAGAGGCAGTACCCGGCGGCTCGTCATTCAATGCCCTCGTCTCGCTGGGACGTTCGGGCGTCAACGCCTCCTTCATCAGCGAGGCAGGCAACGACCGCATCGGAGAATACGTGATTCAGTTTTTGAGAGACAATGGCGTGGATGCTGACAACGTGAGCATCTTCCCCGACTCGAAGTCGCCGCTGTCGTTGGCTTTCCTCGATGACAACAACAATGCCGACTACATCTTCTACAAGGATCATCCGCACGACCAACTGGAGTTTGCCACTCCCGACATCCAACCGAACGACATCGTGCTCTTCGGCTCCTTCTTCGCCCTCAACCCAGTGGTTCGCCCACAGGTGGCAGGCTTCCTGGAGTACGCCAAGGAGCGCGGAGCCATCCTCTATTATGACGTCAACTTCCGTGCCTCTCATCAGAACGACATCATGAAGATTACGCCTAATCTGATAGAGAACCTGGAGTTTGCCGACTTTGTGCGTGGCAGTCATGAGGACTTTGGCATCCTCTACAAGAAGCCTGAGGCTGACAAGGTGTATAATGCCGAGATCAGCTTCTACTGCAAGAAGTTTATCTGCACCCAGGGCGCAGACCCAGTGGAGGTTCGTGCCGAGAATGGATTTGCCAAGAGTTATCCTTCGGAGAAGACCAAGACGGTGAGCACCATCGGTGCAGGCGACAATTTCAACGCCGGCTTCGTCTTCGGACTCATCAAGGATGGCATCACCCGTGAGGACATCGACCGAGGACTGACCGAGGCGCAATGGGATAGCCTGCTGGCATCAGCACAACAGTTCTCCAGTGAGTGCTGCAAGGACATCTACAACTATGTATCGAAGGAATTTGGAGAGAAGAAGAAAAAAGAATTGAAATAATTAAAATAAGGAGTTACTCCTTTAACTCCATAATCAAGCTTTCAAAACTATGACAGAGATTACAAACAAAATTTATTACGTAGGCGTGAACGACCGCAACAAGCATCGTTTCGAGGGTCTTTGGCCTTTGCCTAACGGGGTGAGCTACAACTCCTATATCATCGACGACGACAAGGTGGCACTGGTGGATACCGTGGAGGTGGATTTCTTCACCCAGTTCTTGGAGAACATCCACGAGGTGATTGGCGATCGCCCTATCGACTACCTCATCATCAACCACATGGAACCTGACCACAGCGGCTCCATCGCCCTCATCAAGAAGTATTATCCTAACATCAAGATTGTGGGCAACAAGAAGACGCTCGGTATGCTCCAGGGCTTCTATGGCGTAACCGATGACGTGGTGGAGGTGAAGAATGGTGAGACATTGAATCTGGGCAACCATGAGCTGAGCTTCGTCCTCATCCCAATGGTTCACTGGCCAGAGACGATGGTTACCCTGGATACGAAGAACAAGGTGCTCTTCTCGGGCGATGCGTTCGGCTGCTTCGGTGCGCTGAACGGCGGAATCATCGATACGGAAATCAACTGCGAGACATTCTGGCTGGAGATGGTTCGCTACTACTCAAACATTGTGGGTAAGTATGGAATCCCTGTTCAGAATGCCTTGAAGAAGTTGGCTGGCGTGGAGCTGGATTACATCTGCTCAACCCATGGTCCGG
>ENA-OWPL01000400-OWPL01000400.1-human-gut-metagenome-genome-assembly--contig:-NODE-400-length-30686-cov-35.122686_pt1 | contig 30686 bp, 26 predicted proteins | sample MGYA00248263_ERZ651844 | MGnify/ENA primary metagenome ERZ651844 (study PRJEB26924, sample SAMEA4378256) | human gut metagenome | biome: human gut; feature: human-associated habitat; material: faeces...
ATCGAGCCCCAAGTTGGCAATGCCGACGCGGGGACGCGTCGCCCCCAGGTGAGGACGCGTCTCCCTTAGGTTATGTTGCGCTACTTGCTGTAATTCTGAAAAGAAAATCTACTCTCCACTACGCACAACGCCCAATAGACGCTGGAGGCGCTGGAGAAGTTTGGGATTGGACTTCGAAAGGTCCGTCTGCTCGTACTCGCTCTTTGAGAGATCGTAGAGTTGAGGCATGGGGCGATAGCCCGTTTCTATCTTTGGACCCCACGTAATCATGGGACCACCGTCAGAGGGAGAGATGTACTTGTATTGTTGTGTACGTAAAGTCAGACTGCGATTGCTGGCCATGCTCACGGCATATTCGCGTGGCTTTTGGTCACGTCCTAACCATGTAGAGAGGTGGTCCTGACTGTCGGGAGCATCGTCCTTCTGTAGCTTCGTACCTACCAAGGTTGCTAAAGTAGCGGGAAGGTCGATGAGCGAACCTAAGGCATTATTCTCTTCGCCCTGCTTCGCTCCTTTAGGCCAGTAGACTATAAAGGGTACGGCCGAGCCTGCTTCGAAGGCACTGTATTTGGCGCCACGGAAGGGACCACCTGGACGGTGAGAGCCACAGAGTTCTTCAGCACGGTCGGCATAACCGTCGTCTAACACGGGACCATTGTCACTCGTTATGATAAGGAGCGTATTCTCATCCAACCCACGTTCGCGTAGGGCTTTGGTGATTTGCGCTACCGTCCAATCGAACTGAAGAATGGCCTCACCACGCAGTCCCATAGGACTCTTGCCACGGAAACGTTCGTTCGGCATACGTGGCACGTGGACGTCATTCGTACACAGATACATAAAGAAGGGGGCTGAGCGGTGAGAGTCGATAAACCCGATGGCATGACTCACGATGCTATCGGCTATCGATTCGTCTTGCCACAAGGCGCGCCCACCGCCCTTCATATAACCAATGCGCGAGATGCCATTGACGATGCTCATATCGTGGCCGTGACTGGGCTTCAACTTGGTGAGCAACTCAGGATTATTGCGCCCAGTAGGTTCACCGACAAAGTTTTGACGATAACTTACGCTAATGGGAGCTGAGGGGTCGTAGTTGGCTACGCGGCCGTCTTCTATATATACGCACGGCACGCGGTCGGCCGTGGCGGCCATGATGTAATGGTAGTCAAAGCCGAGGTCGCGCGGTGTTTGGTCGATTGTCCCATTCCAGTCTTGTTGTGCCGTTTGGCGCCCCAGCCCTAAATGCCACTTGCCAATAGCTGCCGTAAAGTAGCCTGCACGGTGCATGAGGTCGGCCACGGTGGTTTGTTCGGGTTTGATAATCATGCCTGCATTGCCAGCTGCCACATCAGTGCCTGGACGGCGAAAGGGGTATTGCCCCGTTAATAGGGCATAACGCGAGGGAGTGGAGGTGGAAGCACAGGCGTGCATATTGGTCATGCGTACACCACGGGCTGCAAGGCTATCGACGGCTGGGGTGTGAACACGAGTGGCACCGTAGCATGAAAGGTCGCCGTAGCCAAGGTCGTCGGCTACGATAACGATAATATTCGGTTTGTCAACATGAACTGGTTGCGCTGCTGCGGCAGCAGCGGCTAAAACAGGGAGTAACATATAATTCGGTGGGGGACGATAATTACGTTAAACGTGTAAAAGGTTAAGGCACGCTTCGCGCGTTAGAAGAAAACATTAATTATCATTAATTGACCATTAATTATTTCGTTAATTCTTTTCATTAATTAAGTCGATATTTTTTCTATTACTACGACTTAGCGAAATAATTAATGATATCATTAACGGGCAATTAATGATAATTAATGTTCAACCCAGCGCGCGAAGCGCCTAATCAATTATTGTTTATCGTTTGGGGCTTAATGTTAATTCAGCGTTATGCCTTCGCGTTCAATGAGGAGGCGCATCTTCTCGTAGCTTTTCGTTAAGAGGTCAGAGCCGATCTGCTTTTCTGTTAGGTCGGTAATCTTCTTAAAGCTATTGGCCTGACTGTGCGGGATAATTGCACATTGACGAATTTGCGCTTGCGTGTTCATAACGAGAGAAGCACCACGAGCGTTCAGAGAATCACACTCAGTGAGGTTAAGAATCGTATCGCAGCGTGACACTACGCGATTCTTCTTTGCGCTGAAACGATCGGAGTAGAGCAAGTCGTCTTCTTTCGCTACGGCAGCAAAGAGAATGTCAACGTCGTCCGAAACGTAAAGCGAATAGGGTTTGCGCTCGTCCTGTTCCAAAATGTGCTGCAAAGGCACGCGCATCATCGTTCCGTCTGTATTGACAACAACAAGATAATCATTCTCCGAACCATGATAAATGGGAATCGTCAGTCGCGCTTGGCCATAGTACATCTCACTTGTATGAGAATAGGTGCGGTGATCGATGAAGTTGACATAAGCCACGGCATACGCATCGTCGTCGTGATGTTGCACCGTTGTATGAATAGAAGATCGTGTGGGACACTTCTCCGCGTTAGGCATTGCAGTGGCTGCTTTCGATTCCTTAGGCTGTTCAACCACCTTCTCTTCCGCCTTGACGGTAGCATTTAGAATCGTTAGCGTATCATTGTCAATCAGTGAAGCTACCGGTGTAACGGCAGTTGCCATAGCTGCTTGGCGTTCCGCCTGACGCTGCACGTTGTAGTTGCGAGCCATTTCACCCACGAGTTCACGCGTTTCAGAACCAAAGCGCACCCAATACTGACCATCAAGTTTTACTAACTTCTCACTGGGCAAGATTGTAATGCAGAGCACATCACGTCCCGCAGCGTTGGGCCATTCAAAGCTCAAAAGCGAGAGCGCTTCCTTAGCTACCTTGAAGGCCACATTGTCTTGAATGTAACGTTCGTAGCGATCGTGAAAGTTGCCACCACGGAAGTAGCGGTGTTGTGCGTCGCTTTGTAAGCCCACGCCCATACCCTCATTGTTAACACCGAGGTAGAGTTTTCCGCCCAAACGGCTATTTAAGAAGCCACAAATGGTATGAAGGATAACCCACGTTTGGCGTTCAATGTCCTCACGCATGTGGTTGTTAGCGGGATAGACGATGCTCGTCTTAAATTCCGCTTCTTGTCCTTCCTCACCAAAGCTAACGAGGTCCGTTTCGCGCTCCTTAATGTTCAGCAGTTCACGTATTTTCTTGTGCAGCACAATCTGCGTCTGTTGCAACTTAAAGTCACCCGATAGGTTGTACGTCAGCACGAGTTTAGCCAACTTACACAAGAGTGGATCCTTGGCCGTCTGAACCAATTGCCACAACTCTTCGTTGTGTTCGCTCTGTTGTAGATAACTTACGCAGAGTAAACGATGATACTGCTTGCTAAGGCCTTGATAATGGTTTAAGTTGTCGCCCATCTTCTCGTACTCTCCAATCAGCTCAATCGCACCATTCGTCTCGAAGTGCTTTAGCATCAAGATGAGCTTCATACGCTTGCTATAGTAGTCAGCCTGTGCCTTATCAGCCAAGGCCAAAGCCAATAGTCGCGTAAAGCCTAAGTAGTTGTAAGCTTGTCGATAATCGTCGAGCACTACGGCTATACGGTCGGTGAGTCGCATCAATTCCTCCACGTAGGGGGCACCAATCATTTCGTCTGCGTCGTCGAGTGCATCGTCGCTCTTCTCCTCCGTCTGTGTCAGCGTAGGGGGAATCCAAACATTATCTTCACCACAAGCATACCACACCATGAGGTTTTGCAAGGCATGAGGCGTGTCGAACTTCACTTGTTCGTTTACCCCAACAAAGCGAGCGTAGTGAATGCCTACCCCACGTTTGCGCTCTTGCAGTGTGAGGTTGACAAAAGTACCATTGCTCAATGGTTCGTCAATGTCAGTTCCCATAAACGAGAATGTCAAACCGTAGTCGCTCACACAAGCATAAGTGTTGCGCTTTTGGTCGTAATTGGTAATTACAGCTGTAAACACCTCTTCGTAGTCATATATAAACTCATCGCTCAGCGCATCGGTCAAGGGAGTGCGCAGTTCGAAGTAGAGCGTATCATTATCGTCCACTTCCTTGACGCGAGCTTGCAGTAAGAGTTGTTGGCCTTTGTCGTTGCGGAAGCAGTTCAACGTGGCATGTGAGCGGTAAGGAACGATGTTATAGTTCTCCGAGTCGATGAGACCTTCTCCCATAAAGTGGTCGTCTTCTATCACGCAGTGGAAGACGCCGAGTTGGTCCGTCTCGTGGTCAATGCGTATGGTAACAATATCGTCAACATCGGGTACACGCTTGTTCATACGATGCGCTGCTGACGTGGCAGACACGTTGCGCATCACCTCATCAGGGGCGAATAGGTGGCGTTCTAAGTTGAGCCACAATTGCTCATCGGGGCGTAGGCTCTCCTTATCCTGCACCTGCATGTGGCTCACGCCATAGTTGCTCATCACTTCGATGTTGTGCCAAGGCAACAGGTGGTCGGGCAGTTGATCTTTACAGGTCAGTGCCTTGTGGGCTGGCGAGAGGCGAATGGTGTCGCCCAGCTCGAGATCAACGTAGTCAGTCAAGAAGTGGCGCGTAGTGGGTAAAGAGGTTATTGTCGTCACGTCACACACGCGGCGCATAATGAAATAAGGATTGTTGACGTCATTCCACGTAAACTCTAAGGGGTGGCGTTCGTCGGCCGTGAGACAGTCGTATGCTTTATTGAAACAAAGCGGAATGTCACAACCAGGGCAATAGGTGACGAAACGGTATAGGCTGGCACGATTGAGATTACTATCAAAAGGAGCATTCTCTAAACCATCAGCTAAGAGCTGTTGCATAGCCAAGGCCTTGATGAGGTTGTTGACCAACGTTTGGGTGGCTTCGTCCCCTTCCATTGACTCTACACTATCCGTCTGTTGACGGTTGTGGCGAATGTAGTGCTCTAAGATACGAATGAAGAGGGTCGTGTAGGGACGCTCTGTGCGAAGTCGAATATTTGTGTCGAGTGTAATTACCTCAAAGATGAGTTCCACATACTTATCAAATAGCGTAGGTGTGAGCATTAGGACAAAGTCTAACAAGAGAAGACGCTCTGCTGCATTGTAGAGGTTGCCCGAAGTCTTGAGCTTTGTAAACGTATCTTCTACTAATTGGTTTGCTTTACCGCGTGCGATAGTGTCCAGTGCTTGACTCATAACATCAGCATGGTTCACCATGATTGTTAACCTATTTTCGATACGCAGTTGGTCGGTTGGCGTAAGGTTGCGCAACATGGGAGAGTCCTCAAGTGCAAACAGACACAAGGCGCGAAGTAAATGTACAGATGTGCAAATGTGAGAATGTGCAAATGCTGCGTCTAACGACGAATGTACAGATGTGCAAATGTGAGAATGTGCAAATGATGCGTCTAACGACGAATGTGCAGATGTGCAAATGTGAGAATGTGCAGATGATGATGATGTTTCGCCTAATGCGTTTTCATCTTCATTATTTTCATTAGCACATTCTCCCATTTGCACATTTGCACATTCGTCGTTAGACGCAGCATTCTCACATTCGCACATTTGCACATTTGCACATTCGTCGTTAGACGCAGCATTTGCACATTTCTCAAGTAGCCACCCGTCAGCTAACACTTCAAAATAATCGTTAGGGGCAATACCTAAAAGGAGGTCGATGAGGTCATTGTCTTCAAGTCCTAATTCTTGTGCTTTCGCCTCTAACTCTTGGCGTAACCTGTTAAATTCCTCTACTTCGGGTTGCACTTCAACGAAGTCGAGACGAAGGGCGCAACCCTCAATAGAGCGCACGGAACAACGTACCAATTGCCCAGGTTTGAGCGGTTGGCGTGTATGAACGTGATAGATGCGTGAGAAGAAGCCCAAGTCATCATTCACCTCGTAATAGTTGCCCGAAGCCATGCGGTCGGCCTTGATTGTAAATGTATAGGTTTGTCCTATTTTATAAAAAGCATGTAGATATGGTCTATAATCTTGTTTGATTTCAATTATTTCATTCGTCTGTTCATCTAATCTAACAATACAAGCAAGCGTTTCGGGAGCTTCTTTGTCATACTGAAAGGGTAATTGCTTAACGTAATAAGGACGGTCATCTCGTTGAACAATATAGCGTTTTGTCTCTTTTTGAATACCTGCGACAGGCAACGTTTGTGGTAGATTCTTATACATGGTGCAAATGTTTAATGTGTAATATATTAGGGTGTTAAAATATTCGCTTATTCAAAGCACAAAGTAAAGCAAAATAATGCAATAAACGCTACCAATATGCTTATATTTAGTGTAATTTTGCGGTGTGAATAAAGATTTTTAAGAATCATGGAAGATAAACGACCAAATTCTGAAGGAAGAGCACGTGCTATCTATCGTGTGACGATAGGGGGAAGTGTGTGTAACTTTCTATTATTGCTCTTTAAATTCGTAGCGGGTATATTGGGTGGTTCGGCAGCTATGCTGGCCGATGCTGTACACTCACTATCTGATTTTGTGACCGATGTTGTCGTGATACTGTTTGTGCGTATATCGAGCAAACCCTGCGATGCCGACCATGACTTCGGGCATGGCAAGTACGAAACGTTGGCTTCCGTATTTATCGGTCTGATGTTGGCATGCGTGGGGATTGGCATATTATGGTCAGGCGCAGAGAAGATTATCGACGTGTGTCGTGGTCAAGTGTTGGAACAACCTGGCATGATAGCATTTGTGGCTGCACTCCTGTCAATCGTTGTGAAGGAAGTGCTTTATCAATGGACCGCACGAGTAGGACGTCGTGTGGAGTCTTCAGCAGTAATAGCCAATGCATGGCACCACCGCAGCGATGCCTTTTCGAGTATTGGCACAGCCTTGGGCATCGGAGGTGCTATACTCTTAGGCCCTGATTGGCGTGTACTCGACCCTATAGCTGCTGTCATCGTGAGTGTGTTTATCATTCGGGTGGCTTTTAAACTCTTTGTGCCTGGTATTCAAGAATTGCTCGAAAAATCATTACCAGCCTCTGATGAAGAACTCATCAAGCGCGCTATACTTGAAGAACCTAACGTGTCCGATCCTCACAATTTGCGTACACGCCGCATTGGTGCTAATCGTGCAATTGACGTGCATGTGCGCATGGACGGTGAAACACCCCTTCACGTTGCTCACCACGCTACGCGTAACATCGAAATAAGGTTACGCGCACTCTTCGGACCGCAAACTTTCATCAACATTCATGTCGAACCGAAACAATAATCAACATTAATCGTTGAAGAGGAATGCGCTTCGCGCTCTTGGAGGCGAACATTTAGCTCCTAAATTGTAATTTGTCAGCCTAATTGGGGGGCGGGTTTGTAACCCGCGGCAGCAGCATGCTTTGAATATCTTCTAAAAATATTTACAACATGCTGCTGCCGTGGGTTACAAACCCGCCCCCCAATTAGGCAGATAAATTGCAGTTCACCCACACGATTCGTTACAGAGTCACATTTTTGGCAAAAAATATAAATAGCTGTTCGCTTATTTTACAACTCGTTCTTCAATTCATTATATAAATCTACGGGTCCCCAATGCCAGTATTTTGTACTTTCTGTTGATAACTTCTTGTACAACTCAGAACGATAGATACGGCTAAGACACTCTTGCAGAGTGAAACCATAATCATTGTGTAGATATTCTACCAGCCAGGAAATTTTACCTGGCAAAAGCAGATGGAGGTTATTTTGATTTATTTGAAACATATTATTTCCTTATTTTAAAAGCTTCAATGTAGTCCAACTGTCGGTTGGGATTGAGTATCATAGGTTTCTCCACCACTTCTAAACTTCCGTGATATATCTTCATGATTTCCTATTTTTTCTAATTTCTATATACTCGTCAATCTCTTCTATTAACCATTGACGTCCTTGGGTATGAAGAACATCGTAGCATTCGCTGAGATAGTCCACCAAGCCATATTTGGAAAATAAGTCAAGCACTTGTTCTCCAGTCATTCCTTTAGCCGCTCCGTATTCTTCTATACAGAATGCAACGAAGAGGGCTATATCTTTTTCTTTCTTACGCATTGCTTTTTTCCTTTCTGTGGCTTAGCCACACATATTTGCCTATTTACCCTACAAAAATAATAATTTATTGCGACAAACTTTTAGAAAGGCAAAAATTTAGCGTTCTACATGTTTCTTGATAGTTTTATCTTCCATGCTTCATGCGCTAACCCAATCCCCAAAGGGGGTTAGTAATAGAAAATCAATAATAATGGGCCTATAACGAATCGTGTGGGTAAACTTGAATAGCCTTATGCGAAAATTTTATTTTGTGTACTATTTATACTGTGTCTTAACAAGTTTTTTGTACGAATACTTGTAAAAGTTATAAAATATCTATACTTTTGTCACGCAAAAGCATGGCTTCGCGTTGTTGACCCTAATGAAGAATGCTACACGCCCTGTTTCTTGCCGTCCCACGACTTACTCTACCTACAACCTACCTACCTCGGGACGTACAACTATTTATTCTGACTACCTACCAGAATATCTTTTATATCATTTATTAATAACACAAAAGAAGTATGAAGAAAATTACTTACGTACTTGCACTCTTGGGCGTATTGTTCTCGAGCGTGCAATCAACTTTTGCGGCTACCGACTCTAAATGGGCGGACAAATGGATAGCCTCTGTTGGCGATGCCGTAACTAGTCTTGAAGGCCTCACTGATGGCTATTACGTATTGCGCAATGTGGGACGTAAAACGTTCTTGTGCGAAAATGACGACAACAAGCTTTATCTTTGGAATGCTACGAATGGTAGCGATGACATTGCCAATGTGCGAACAGCCTTTGTACACAAAAATACGGTAATGAGTTCTGTCGTTTATGTTACAAAGAATACAGGTACCAACTTCTACACTATGCAGTTTAAGTCTAGTCAGTACTTAGGGGCTTCACTACCTCATGGTGGAGCTGCTTCATCTAATGCTACTGCGGGAAATATCGTTATCAGCTTCGTAAGCGGTAATCAATTCAATTTCCGTCCAGATGAATCTGAATGGGCCAATGGTAATGGTAATGGTGGCTATAGTGAAGGTTCATTTACAGGTTGGGGAACAACCGCTCCTGGTGCTGATGGTAATGGTGCTTATCAGTTCTACCCTGTTACACTTGAAGAGTCAAAAGAAATTACGCTTAATTGGACGGTAACTGATGGTACGAATACCCTTACAACGTTTACTTCAGTAGATAAACTTGGTAATACTGTTGCTATTCCTTCATCATTTGAATATTCTTATTTCTACAATAATCCTACTATTACAACAGAGAATAAGACGATTGCCAAAGACAATTGCAACTTCACCATTCAAGTAACCAAGGGAGCAGAACCTTATGTAGCTTCAACTGCTGATGCTCCTATTTGGTACACGATTAAGTTCCGTAACAATGACAAAAAGCATCTTGTTCACGTATTGGCTACAGATAATGGAATTGGCACACAGCGTGCTATGACTGCTGACTTCTGCGGACAGTATGATAGATATGAAACTTACAAAGGAGGCCTTTGGGCATTTGTAAATGATGGCTTGGGCGTAAAGGTGTTGAATAAGCAAACAGGTAAGTACATCAATTGCGCCGCAACTGGAAATGCTACTTTAACTGCTGCTGGTACAACATTCATTGTTAAAACCAACTCAACAGGTGGCTTCAGCCTTCAAGTTCCTGGTAATGCAAAGGCTCACTTGGGTGACCATAGCAATGGTAGTTTGGCTGCTTGGGTGTATTATAAGGATCAGAATGATAATTCACAAAACGATGGTGGTTCTAATTTCGGAATCACTAAGGTAGATGACAGCGAAGCCCTCCTTTCTGTAGGTAAAGCTGCTATGAAGATTGCTGAAAATAGCACCAATTTAACAGCTTTCAATGCAACCAATCTTACTGCAAAAGCAACAGAAATTGACGCTGCCACCAATGTAGCAGGTCTTGATGCCGCTTACGAAAATATTAAGACCTCTTCATTCATTCCTGAACCTGGCGTTTACTACCGCATTAAGAATGTAAATCTTACTGACGAACAAAAGGCATACATTAGCTCTGAAAACATTTTTGTTGGTACAGATGGTATTTTGGAAACTTCATATAACGCTAATCACAACATTGACCGCGTTATAAGACGTACTACAGCTTCAGGCAACTTTGTTTCACAACTTTGGCAAGCTATTGACAATGGTGACGGCACTTGCAAATTGCACAATGCTAACACTAACTGCAACATAAGTTTATACGTCGCTTCTGGCCTTGATATGCCTATCAACACGGCTTCTGATGGTTTATACACAGTAAAGGCTGTTCCCTCTGCTAATTTTGGCAACAATGATGGCAAGACCATGTTGCAGATTAACACTGTTGCAGGAAACACTACTTATCGCATCAACGCATTCCAAGGTGATCAGAATACTGTAATCTCAGACTACAATGGTAACCACGACAACGATAAGGGTAATTACTGGCAATTCATCAAGGTGACCAGCGTACCTGTAGCGATCAGTGCTGCCAACTATGCTTCAGCCTCATTCCCATTTGCAACACAATTGAATAGCGAAGAAGGCGTTAAGGCATTCTATGCAACTCACGCTAATGCTGGTAAGATTGCTTTGGTAGAAATTGAAGACGGTATTATCCCAGCCAACACAGGTGTACTCCTTTATCATGAAGGTGCTACAACAGCTAATCTCACTATCACAACTACCGAAAAGACTATCACGGGCAACATTCTTACAGGTGCTAACGCAAAGCGCACAGGCTTTACAGAAGATGCTACTTACGTTATGGCTTTGAATAGCAACAACGAGGCTGCTTTCTTGAAGAATGGTTTAACGGTAGTGCCTGCTAACAAGGCTTACATCTCAGAAGAGAATATTCCTACTGAGGCTGGTGCAAGCGTTCTAAACTTTGACTTTGGCACTGTAACAGGCATCAATGCTGCTACTGTAAACAATGACGAGAAGGCTACAGAATATTATGACTTGCAAGGTCGTCGTGTACTTTATCCCTCAAATGGCATCTTTGTTACAAACAAGGGTCAAAAGGTCTTTATGAAGTAATAACCCCTTAACGAACATTACAAAATAATGAAAAAAACATATATCACTCCGTCTGCCACCCTTATTCGTTTAACGACAGAGGGCATGATGGCACAAAGTCTTGATTACTCTACCAGCGACACAGAACACGTTACTGAAGAGGGTAACATCCTTTCAACTGGCAAAGGTTGGAGCAGCGATAATTGGACAAACACTGACGAGGATTAATCATCCTTGCAGTTAGCTTTTAGATAAATACAAAGCGAGCCGAATGAATAACATTTCATTCGGCTCACTTTTTGATTAGGGGGAAGTCGCAAAAGGGAAATATTAAAGATATGTGATTCGAACAGCCTTTTCTGTATAAGCCCCACTTCGAACTGCGTGAAGGAGCAAGATAAGGTAGGTGGAATTTCAGCACGCACGGCCTAATGTCTCAAACGCAAGCTAACTTGGGGGCGACGCGTCCCCGCGTCGGCATTGCCAACTTGGGGTTAAATACCCCAAGTTGGCAATTCTTAGGCTGCACCTCGGCAATTAAAAACTCAAGTTTCGGATTCAGCCCGCCCTTGTTAAATCCGAAACTTCAGTAAAAAACAAAAGTCTTAGAACTTTTGTTTTGTATTGCGCTCGGTTTGCACTATCTTTGCACCCAAAACATAGGAATTTCCCTTACGATTATGATCAACAGAGAACTGATAAGGCTGAAAGTGGTTCAGCTCGTTTATGCGTATTATCAGAACGAGGGCAAAACGCTCGATGTAGCAGAGAAGGAACTCTCTTTCTCCTTGCAAAAAGCTTACGACCTTTATCAATACCTATTATCACTGATGGTAGGATTGAAAAAGTATGCCGAACGCAAAGATGCTGTGCGCATTGCTCGCGAAAAACGTACTGGTAACGTGGTGGGTGGAGTGTCACCCGACAATCAATTTGCAAACAACTTGTTCCTTCGTCAATTGGCCGATAATAAGGTCTTAATTGAATTTATGGAAAACCGTAAAGGTAATTGGCCTGAAGAGGATGCCTTTATAAAAAAACTCTACCAAAAGTTTGTCGAAAGCGACGTTTACCAGCTTTATATCGATAAGGAGGACTTCTCGTATGAAGCCGATCGCGAAGTAATTCGTAAACTTTATAAGACATACGTTTGCAATAACGATGACTTCGACTCTTTGCTTGAAGAACACTCTCTATATTGGAATGACGATAAGCAAATTGTTGACTCTTTCGTATTGAAAACGATCAAGCGCTTTACAGAGAAGAGTACAGCTAACGAGCCTTTGTTGCCCGTTTACGCTGTTGATGAAGATCGTCTCTTTGCCAACAAACTCTTTAGTGCTACCTTAGAGCGTGGTGCTGAATTGCGCGAGATTATTCGTGCCAATACCAAAAACTGGGAATTTGAGCGTTTAGCTTTCATGGACGTTATCATTATGCAGATAGCGTTGGCCGAAATCTTAACCTTCGATTCTATTCCTCTCAATGTGACCTTCAACGAGTATCTTGACATAGCTAAGGTGTACAGCACGCCACGTAGCTCGTCATACATCAATGGCATGCTTGACGGCATTGTACGTCAATTAGCTAAGGAAGGTCGCACAACGAAAGAGCGCATTCGTAAACCTAAAACAACTGATAAATAACTAACTTAAGCAATGAATACTATCCTTTTACAAGCACAAGGTCAAGGCGGCGGTATGGGCATGATTATTATGCTCGTAGTACTTTTCGCTATCATGTACTTCTTCATGATTCGTCCGCAGAATAAGAAACAGAAAGAAATTCAAAAGTTTCGCAACGAACTTACAGTAGGACAAGAGGTTGTCACCATTGGTGGCGTTTATGGTACAATCAAGAGCATTGACGAAGTAGCCAACACCGTAACTCTTGAAGTAGCTACTGGCGTAAAAATCATTTTCGCTAAAGAAGCCATTAACCCTATTGCAACAAATAATAAGAAGTAATTCTTCATTCTCTCTTAACGCAAGAGGCTTTGTCCTACACGTAAACAGACGCAGTCAACATCATAAGATTGCGTTATGGCGTAGAGGGCTAAGCCTCTTGCTGCTTTTATACGTCAAGCTATGGAAAATGTAGCATCTCAGCACGAACGACAACGGTGGCCGAAATGGCGCATCGTATTTCGCCGAAAGTGGTTGTCATGGCTTTGGAATAAACAGACTTTCATCTTCCTCTTCTTCTTGTTGCTTAGCACTATCTTTTGGGTGTTTCAGGCCGTAAACGAAACTTACGAAGAGGAGTTTAGCATTCCGATTGAGTTACGTGGGGTGCCCAATAATGTGGTTGTTACGACCGAGTTGCCCAATGCTATTCATGTCACCCTACGCGACAAGGGGAGCATTCTGCTATCGTATCGCTATACGCGTCGCTTCAGCCCCGTTGTGATTGATTTCGACACGTATGCCAACTCTTCGGGCCACGTAGTCATTCAAGGGGCAGACTTTATGCGCCAAGTGACTTCTCAATTGCTTGGCAGTACCCAGCTGCTTAATACGAAGCCAGAGTCGCTTGAGTTTTACTATAACTATGGCCTTTGTAAGCGCGTACCCATTATCGTACAAGGCAATATTCGTACAGGACGTCTTTATTCATTGGCCAACACGTTGTTAGCACAAGACTCCGTCATGGTATATGCTTCCAAAGAGTTGTTAGATACCATTACAGGAGCCTACACGCGACTGCTCAATATGCGCAACCTTACTGACACGACTCAAGCGAGCATTCCTTTTCAGACAGTGCAAGGCGCTAAGTTTGTGCCGTCTAAGGTAGGACTCACCTTTTGTGTAGACCGCTTGGTGGAAAAGACGGTTCAAGTGCCCGTACAGCAAGTCAACTTCCCCGCTTCAAAGCAACTACGCACCTTCCCTGCCATGGTGAACGTAACCTTCCAAGTAGGCATGGGACAATATCGCAATATTACGAGCGAAAACTTTGTGTTGGCTGTTAATTATGAAGAATTGTTGAAGAATAAAACCAATCTTTGCCACCTTTCGCTCAAGACCATTCCTACGGGAGTAAGTCATGTGCGCATTTCGCCACAAGATGTAGAATATATAATAGAAGAAATAGCAGAAGATGAAACCGACATCGAATAACACCATTCGTCCTATATTAATAGGTATAACAGGCGGAATAGGAAGTGGCAAAAGCTATATTTGTCACCAATTGGAGCAGACGGGACATCACGTGTTCTATTGTGACGACGTAGCCAAGCAAATCATTCGCACGCAAGCTGACGTGAAGCGCGAATTGACCACATTGGTAGGTCCAGACGTTTATGATGCAGCAGGGCAACTTGTCAAGTCCGTATTGGCTGCTTACTTATGTCGGGGCACAGATTATTCACATCGCATCGACCAGATTGTCCACCCCCGCGTGGCAGCAGCTTTCAAGCAGCAAGCCGCCCTACTGCGTCCTTCTACACCGACTACATTGGAGTGCGACGAGAAGGTGATAAACCTACAGCTATTGCAGCAGTTGCCCACTGACGGTGTACTGTTTATGGAGTGCGCCTTGCTCTTCGAATCAGGCTTTGACCAATTGGTTGATAAGAGCATAGTCGTACACGTAAGCCAAGAAACGCAGCTGAAACGCCTTATAGGACGCGATCACATAAGCCGCGAAAAGGCTTTACGTTGGATTTCGTTACAACTTGCAGAAGACGTAAAAGTCGACCGTGCTGACTATGTGATAAATAATGAATAGGCAAGAGCAAAACTTGTTGATAACGAAAAAATTTATACCTTTGCAAATACATAACGAATAAAAAGAAAATAAAAAAGAAATATGCAAGACACAATTTTGGCTATTTCGGGTAAGCCCGGGCTTTATCGTTTGGTGTCACAGGGTCGTGGCATGCTGATTGTCGAAACGGTAGGTGCAGAGAAGAAGCGCCTCCCCGCTGGAGCACGTGACCGCGTGACTTCTCTCAATGACGTTTCAATGTACACCAATGAGGACGACAAACCTTTGATGGAAATCTTCCAATCAATTGCCGACAAAGAAGGAGGTAAGGCTACAGCCATTGATTACAAGAAGGCTACAAAGGCAGAATTAGCTGAGTTTATGGCAAGTGTATTGCCCGATTATGACCGCGACCGCGTTCATGATTCTGATATAAAGAAACTCATTCAGTGGTATAACATCCTTATCAATGGCGGTTATACCCAGTTCGTTGAAAAGGAAGAAACTGTAGAAGAAGCATAAAATTTCGTTCTGAAGTATCAGACGCAAACTAACCTGGGGGCGACGCGTCCCCGCGTCGGCATTGCCAACTTGGGGCTCGATACCCCAAGTTGGCAATACTTGTATTCGTGGTATTCATGTATTTGCAAGTCAAGGCATCGAGCCTTGACTTGCAAATGCCGACGCGGGGACGCGTCGCCCCCAAGTTAGCTTGCGTTCAAGACATTAGGCCGTGCGTGCCAGAATTAGGCTGCACCTCAGCAATACAAATTGAAAAAATACATTTTTTCATTTTGTATTGCGTTCGGTTTGCACTATCTTTCTCCGCAAGATAGGCTGCACCTCAGCAGTACAAAATGAAAAAATGTATTTTTTCATTTTGTATTGCGTTCGGTTTGCACTATCTTTGCACACTGAAAGTAAAAGTGTGCTTAAAAGAATCGAAAAATAAAAAGGCAGAAAGGACAATGTCTATATCAAAAACACGACAAACATTACTTGAAGTAGCACGTGGGCTATTTGCTCATAAAGGACTGAAAGCAACAACAATGAACGATATAGCTGCAGCCTCTGGTCGCGGCCGCCGTACGTTGTACACCTACTTTAAAAATAAAGAGGAAATCTATTATGCCGTGATTGAAGAGGAACTGGAACGCCTTTCTGAGAAACTCGATGAAGTAGCGGCAATGGAAGTCGAACCCGAAGAAAAGGTGTTCGCCATGATTTATGCTCACTTGAGCATCATTCGCGAGATTGTAGCTCGCAATGGTAGCCTTCGTGCTGAGTTTTTCCGCAATATTTGGAAGGTCGAAATGGTGCGCAAAGCTTTCGACGTAGAGGAGTGCCGCATTCTTAAGCAAGTGCTGCAAGAAGGATTTGAAAAGGGGCGTTTTCGCATTGACAATGTCGAACTCATGGCCGAAATCATTCATTATTCTATAAAAGGACTTGAAGTGCCTTACATCTACGATCGATTGGGCGAAGGCTTAACAGAAGAAGAGACCTACCCCATCGTAAAAGGCATCTTGACACGCGTACTTAACATGCCTCCAGCGGTAAAGTAAGATGGGTTTAATAAGTTTAGGGAGTTTAATGAGTTGAATGAGTTTAGGAAGTTTAATGAGTTGAATGATTGGAACAAACTTTTTAACCCCCTAACCCCTTAACCCACTAACCCTCTACCCCCTCCGTAAAAGAATAATACATATATATAATAATAACATGGGATTATTAACAGGTAAAACAGCCTTAATCACGGGTGCTGCTCGTGGTATTGGTAAGGCTATTGCATTAAAGTTTGCCGAAGAAGGCGCTAACATCGCTTTCACCGACTTAAAGATTGACGAAAATGGCGAGGCTACTCGTCAAGAAATTGAAGCCAAGGGCGTTAAGTGCTTGGCATATGCTTCAAACGCAGCTAACTTTGAAGACACTGCAGAAGTTGTAAAGAAGGTGCACGAGGACTTTGGGTCAATCGACATTTTGGTTAACAACGCAGGTATCACAAAGGACGGTCTTATGCTCCGCATGAGCGAAGCTCAATGGGACGCTGTAATCGCAGTTAACTTGAAGTCTGCCTTCAACTTTATCCACGCTTGTACTCCTATCATGATGCGTCAACGCAAAGGTTCAATCATCAACATGGCTTCTGTTGTAGGCGTACACGGTAATGCAGGTCAGGCCAACTACGCAGCTTCAAAGGCTGGCTTGATAGCTTTGGCTAAGAGCATTGCTCAAGAGATGGGTAGCCGTGGTATTCGTGCCAACGCTATTGCTCCGGGCTTCATCGAAACAGCTATGACAGCTCAGTTGAGCGATGAAGTACGCAAGGAATGGATGAAAGTTATTCCCCTTCGTCGTGGCGGTCAGCCAGAGGACATTGCCAATGTGGCTACCTTCCTCGCTTCTGACATGTCAAGCTACATCAGTGGCCAAGTTATTCAGGTTGATGGTGGTATGAATATGTAATCCCCCTTCTTCCTCCTATCAATTAAATTTTGAGGTTATTCAATTAGTTTGGGAAAGCTAAATGAATAACCTCAAAATGTTTAGGGAGGTTCTGAAAATTCTAAAATCAGAATTTTTAGCCCCCCACTTAATCTTAGTAATCCCAAAGTATGACCATTCTTTACGAAGACAATCATATCATTATTGTCAACAAAGCTCCAGGCGAAATCGTGCAAGGCGACAAGACAGGCGACCGCACTTTAGCCGACGATGTAAAGGCATACATCAAAGAAAAGTATAACAAACCTGGTGAAGTATTCTTAGGCACGGTTCATCGTTTAGATCGCCCAGTAAGTGGAATAGTAGTGTTTGCACGTACCAGTAAAGCCTTGGCCCGACTAAATGAGATGTTTCGCGTAGGCGGTAAAATACGTAAAACATATCATGCCATCGTTTGTGCAGCCCCCGCTCAGCCTCAAGGTGAACTCACTCATTGGCTCACGCGTAATGAGAAGCAAAACAAAGCCTATGCCCACCCACGTGAGGTGCCTGGTAGTAAAAAGGCTGTGCTTGACTATCGCCTTATTGCTTCGTCAGACCGTTATTTCTTACTTGAAGTCAATCTACACACAGGGCGTCATCATCAAATCCGTTGTCAACTATCAGCCATGCACTGCGTTATAAAGGGTGACTTAAAATATGGTGCACCACGCTCCAACCCTGATGGCTCCATTTGCTTGCATGCACGCCACATAGAGTTTGAACACCCCGTTAGTCACAAGCTCATTTCAGTTGATGCCCCTTATCCCGAATCGAACAAACTTTGGGGCATGTTTTAGACTGCCTAATTGGGGGCGGGTTTGTAACCCGCGGCAGCAGCAGAATGCTTTGAATATCTACAACATGCTACTGCCGCGGGTTACAAACCCGCCCCCCAATTAGGCAACATACAGGCCTTGACATTCACGATATAGTTTTTTCACTATGTTACAATGACAGAATTTTGCCATTCAACCACTCTCTTATCCCACAAAAAAACACTGAGGGAGCGATTTCGCGTTTCCTCAGTGTTTTTTACCTCGTAATTTTAAATCCAAGTTTCAGAATAAGTTTAATCGTTTCGACCGAAGTATTACGATCATACGTCTTCTCCTCCTCGCTCAGTTCGTCATACGCCACCAAGCACGGGTGCTTCTTCTGTGCGTCATTGCGTTCCGTGCCATACGTCCACCCTTGTTCCATACGCGTCTGAGCCCACACCTCATGCACATTACGCGCCATTTCTTCAGCCAACGCATTCAATTCTTCAGGCAACACAATACTCTGTGTATCAATCGGATTAGGAATATACTCTTTCATTGTCGTGATAACTTTTGAAGTTCAACTTTTATAATAGAGAGAGATGAAAAAGGAGATATCTATCAATGTGTACAGAAATTCTTTATTTCTGTAATTGTATCATATAAATTAGACGTTTTTTTGCATACACATATATAAGCAGCAATTTGTCGGTCTCACTTGGGAGCTACAGATTGCTGTTTATTAAATCGATTTTACCCACACTATGTGTTATGTAACTATTCAATGGTAGCAATGCACTTTCTATATTCAATAGTCCGTTAAATTGGCTCTACCGATATTGTCAAATCTACAAACATAATAATCTAAAACGGACGGGCAACCTAAACAATGTTTTAACTGGCTTTCCTTGCTTCTTAGCTGGAATAAAACGAGGAAGTTTACGTACTACATCAATTGCGGCTTGATCACACTCTCTTGATAGAGATTTAATAACTTTTACATCACCTACTGAACCATCTTTTTCGACTACGAATTCGAGAATGACCGTACCTTGTATTTCCTGTTCTTGAGCAATTACAGGATATACCAAGTTTTGACTAATAAATTGTAGTAAGCTAGCCTCGCCACCTTTAAATTTTGCGGGATCTTCAACCACTGCGTTATTCTGAGGTTCAACAGTTTCCTTTTTCTCTTGCGAAGTGGTAGCAAGATCTTTTCCTACTATTTGACCTATAGGCCTATTTTCTTTTATTTCTATCACCTTATCTTGTGATACTTTCTGTACGTTTTCTCTTATCGTATCTTTCTTTATAGAATCTGATATAAGTTCATTAGAAGATATTGACGTAAAACTTTGTTCACGACTAAGTTTATTACGTTGATACACCAATCCAATAACCGAGAGGACATAAAACAATATAGGCCCCCAGACAAGCGTTTTTTTCTCAATTTGTTTACTCCAATTTACTTTTATCCACTTCAAATAATCAAGAATATAAATGATAATGCTTACTACTAATAGTAGCCATGAGCAAAAAAGGAAATCCGAATCTGACCCCTCGAGCACTGGAAACAAAAAGAAAAATACAGACAATGATAAATTTAAGGAAAAACCTACTTTCATCAATACTGAAAAAAACTGTTTGCCAATATTATCAAATGATATAAAAATACTTGTAACATCCTTAAAATAGGTACATAAATAAGCCTTCAACCGATCTACTATACTCACATTTAGAGTTGGCACTGGAGGGGGCGTATTCTGTCTAGCCCCACACCACCCCGCAAGGTCCTTCAGCAACTTTTGTTTTTGCTTTTTGTCATTTAAATTGATTATATCGTGACCTGCAAATTGAAAAGCAAAATAATCACTTAATGGTGTGTTGTCAATCTTTACAAAAACAAGTCTTTTACCCTTTCCATTGGCATACATTACCTCTTTACGCGTCCAATCTGACTGCTCAGAGGATTTTGAATGCATAAACAAGAATATGTCGGACTTGTTTATGGCATTAATTATGACCTCAACAAACTGGCTGTCACTCTCTATACCAGTTAAATCCATCCAACACACTCCTTTACCTAAAAGAAGATCTATTTCGTCCTTCAGCTTTACTACGGACGAATAATCTTTACGCGAATAGGATATAAATATCTTATGCATAAAAACCTTTTCTTGAGTTAACAAAATTACTTATTCTCCCCCCCTTTCATCGACACCAATATCGTATTATAGTCATACTTTATCGTATCGCGTAAGTCGGGGTTGGAGAGCAAGGCGGCGTTCGATACCATACAAGCATGTTTTTTGCTCAAATAGTGTTTCTCGTTATTTTTAGCCTCGGGATAGGGACGATAGCCTAACACTTGGTTGGAGGCTACCCAACGTAAGTGCTCACATTGGGCGAGGTGAGCAAAAAGAGATTGATACTCACCTGAAGGGAGGTGCTGCTCCTTCTCGTACTTACCGATTTGCTCTCTTATGAAATCGTAGGAATCGAATGATTCTTTCGTTTTGCGCGCCTTTTCTGTTTTTTGAATAAGTTTCTGCATGGCGAAGTCTATGCAGGTAAAGAGTTGCGCGCGACGCTCTGTGGCAACGTCGCCTAAAGCTCCTGACAATAGGAGTTTGGTCTGAATGTGCCACACATTGGCTTTATCTTGCGACTCCTTCTGTACCAATTCATTCTTAAAGAAAAGACCCAGTTCTCCATTCGTAGGTTTGGAGTCACGGCGCTTGTCCCATTCCAAATCTTTGTTTGCTTCACAATTGTCTTTGAAACCAGGGTCTAAAAGGCCTGAAGTCTTCTGATATTCAAAATAGAACTCCTTCGCACGACTTAAGAGTTCGTCTGCTATAATGTTGTCGTACGTGTACAACTGCTCATTGGCACCAAATGGAGCGATAAAGTAGTCAAATAATAAGCCTGCCTTGTCCTTGCGGCCACAAGTGTTGTAGAATTTGGCTACTTCTACGGCTTTTCGATATGCCTCGTTGCTATTCACACCTATAAAGATGCCCAACTTGTTGGCTGGAATGCGATATTTATAAGCTAAATTAAGCAGGGTGATGCCTATTGACAAGTTCTGCTTCTCATCGTTGGTACTCACCACGATGTAGTCAACGTCCTCAATCAAATGTTCCACCATCGTGTAGTTGCTCTCAATTGTGCCACGATGAAAAGCGATGTGGCAGTTGGCTCTTTGCTCTTTTAGTTTACCACATTTCAAGGCTGGACAATGTAAATAAAGGCTATCTTCTGCTTGCTCAGCCATAGGGTCGATTATATGACAATAGAATGGATTGTCAGACTCATCACTCCCCACAAAGGCGCTGAACTCATATAGGAAGCGGAAGGCTTCAAAGCCCGTTTCACCGAAACCTACTATCATTGCCTTAAAAGGCTTTGTTGCTACGCCTTGCTTTACGTCGGGCTTTACGAACGATACAGGTTGATATTTAACGTTTCTCTTTAGGTCTAACACGGATAGGTTAGCCGAATCAATAAAGCGCAAGTTAAGGTTGGCAAGGCTCTCGGTAATGCTATCGCGATTGGCTCGACAAATCACGTGCTGCCGTTTGGCATTATGGTAACGTTTGCTCAAAGCAACTGCCGTACTCAAGTTATTCTCTTCATTGGCCGAAAGGCAAAGGAAGTATTGCTTTCCTCCACAACGCTCTACGTAGCGGTGGAGATTTTTCAGTCCTACTACATCGTCCCACTTTGCCTCATCCATTCCGATTGTTACGCTTTTGCGACTATAGGTTAAAAAGGCATTCAAGTCACTCAGTTCTTCTACCGTTTCGTTGCGACTATCAACGAAGTTGAGTATGTGCGAGAAGGAAAAACGTTCCAAATGACTTGCCTCTAAGGGCGTTTTGACAAAGACTATTTGATAATTGGGATCATTCTCTCTCTTTACGTGAATGTCCTTCGCCAAATTGACGGCCTCAGGACTGAGGTCGAAGAATACGTATACGTCTTTACCCGTTCTACGTGCAAAACGCATTTTAAGGTAAGAACGAAAGCGAATGCCCATAATGCGAATAATAAAGGCAGCACTAATGCAAACGGCCAAAAAGTGAGTGGTCGCAAACAATAACATATATAAAACGTCCTCTTTACACGCCTCGCGCACCTCAATCAGCTCTGTTTCAGACACGAACATCTCCATAGCCGCTGTGGCCGAACGAAATAGGCTCGCCACCACATTATTGGCCGTTCCCTCATGCCAAAAGCCTATAAAGTATAGTACGCAACCCATGGCAAACACGCCTATGGCGCACCCCATTAGGTGATTAAACAACTTCTTGCGCCAACTTTTTTTATTAATAAGCAAGCCTCCTATTAGTAGCGCCACCAATAGGGTGCATACATTGTACACACCTAAGTGGTGTTCAATCATGCTTTGTATAGTGTGCTCATACCAATGAGGCAATCCTGCATGTAAAAAAATCATATTCTTGTTTCGCTTTAAGTGATTTTGCGCCTTGCTCGTTTTTAAAAAAATGATTTACCCACGAATTATTTCACAAATTATCTTTTCGGCAAAGAATAACTTATGGATTAATTCGTGGATAATTCATAACTATTCGTGTTTAAAATCCGTGCAAAGCGCAAAGAAATCCGTTATTGTTTCCGCAAAATATCAAAACCTAATTTCTTTACCAACTTAAGCGTTTGCATGGCCATTTCGCGGTCGTAAAGTTTTTCCGATTCAGGCAGATTACAATACGGCACCATATCGGGCGTTTGTTTTTTCTTATCGTTGCGCTCAGGGCCATACGTCCAACCTTGGTCCGTACGAGCTTTGGCCCAAATCTCGTGTGCATTCTCGGCTATGGCCTCGCGCAATTCTGTCAACTCTGCCGACAGTTCTACATCATCAAGCCCTATGGGCGAGGGGTCGTAAACAAACCTATCGGTAGTGTTGGCCACCACTAAATAATGGTTCGACCTGTTCCAAGCCTCAGCGAATGCAGCCGTGCTATAAGTAGTCAACTCCTCGTCGGTATAAGGATTAAACAATACAATCTGCGCTGTTTCGGCAAGCAAACTACAAATTACCACTGCATGGTTAGGCTGCAAAGCTCCAGACTTTTGTTCCTCAGACGCTAACAAAGTATTGTCAACCACCGCAATCAATTGGTTGCCTTGATTTAACAATGCTGCAACATCGCTTAGCGTAGCATCATAACGGCGACTCACCGACAAATTATTCTTTTCGAGCAATCGACCGATGTTATAAAGCGGCATACCCTGTTCCTTCAGCCAGCAATTGCGATAAGCCTCATCAAGCAACGACTTATGCGTAACCTCTATGCCCAATTGGTGGAGCACAAACTCCTCACACTCAATGTCGCAAAGATAACCCTCGCGTTGGCGAGCCGCTACGGCCGTCATGGGTAAGGGCGACGCGTCATGAGCCAAGTCGGCATCTACCTCCTGTGCAATGCTTATCACGGCCTTCAGTTCCTCATCGTGCTCAGCCGCTTGCAACACGCTGAGCGTTTCAGCCGCCGACGTATTGCCGTCTAAGAAGGCAGCTAAGAGTTCGTCAGAAATCATACGTTTATTTTCGCTCATAATACTGTTTGTCTTTAAGTGCTACATGAGTTAAGGCCGTCATCGCCCTTCGCTTAATGTTATACAAGTTGTCTACCGTAACGTGTAGTTCGTCGGCCACATCGGCTGGCGCACAGTCCTCTATCATCAGTCGCCTTATAACCAAGGCATAACGTTCGTTTTTCATCTGTTGGAGCAAGGTCTCCAGGTCCATTTTGGCTTGCGACGGTTCCGTTGACGGCTCATTCGCAACACTTTCATTAAGAGGCACTTCAGGCGCATCATCTATCACCCGCCCCTGCAGTTTAAGTCGCAAGCAATGTCGAATAGCTGTTGTCTTGAACCACTGGTAGAGTGTACTTTGGAAGTGAAACTGTCGGAGTCGTTTGGCATCGTCCTCCATTAGGAGTAGATATATCTCGCTGATTATCTCGTCATAATCAACAATTTGTGCCCCAAACACTCGTCTTATCACGCTCACCAACAAAGGGCGACAATCGCGAAAGAAAAATTGTGCCGTCACTTGTGGGTCGTGGGCGATGAGTTGGGAGATAAGTTGTTGGTCGGTCATGGAAAAAGGATAACTATTATCTAATTTTTTTAATATCCAAAATGTTCTATTGAGATGCAACTTAAAACGTCATTCTTTCATTGCCAAGTTGGGGCTTCGAGTCCCAACTTGGCAATGCCTACGCGGGGACGTATCGCCCCAAAGTAAGGATGCGTCGCCCCAAAAGTGAAGACGCGCTGTCCTCTGTTAGATAGCGTTTGCAACGTTTTACTTATTATTATCATTCACACTTCGCCCCACACTCCGAGCAAAACCTTTGTCCTTCCTGTAATGAAGCACCACACTGTGAGCATTTCTTTGCATTCTTAGCTTTGTCAAGGCTACCGTCGTCCTTGGCCTGCTTGTAGGCTTCTTTGCCCTCTTTCACTATTTCTTTAATATCCGTGTCCTTTATGATGTCACGAATGATGTGCTTCGTATCGTCCGATTCGGCTACGTGAAGCGTGCCGTCAGGCTGTACCATGCGAGTGATGAGTTTTAAATAGATAACGGCTGCGGCATATACCAACACGTAGCCTAACGAGGCATTCAATGCAATGGCAGCTGCCGTGCCCGCAATAGGAATGAACGAGAGTAATGTTGATCCTAGCAACATGGCCACAAAAGCACCCGCATTCGTAACAAGATTGGTAATAATAGCAGAACCTATAAACTTGGCCGTGTTCTCCGACATTGAGATGTCCAACTTTTGATTTATCTTGACATACGTAGCCCATACAAAACCTGCTTGCGTCAGTACAGCTGCTACACCTGCTATACCAGGGGCTACACCTGCCACACCACTTGCCACGGCTGCGGCAATGGCATAGTTCCCGATACAATCCTTTATTTGCTCTATTTGCGTACCATCAAGCGAATGACGCATAGAACGATCAAGTTCTTGCAATGCCTTGGCCAAAACTCCTGCTGGAATATTCATTTCTTTTCTCTACTTTAATTTATGTCCACAAAATTGACAGAACTTCCACTCAGCATTTACAGGTTTGTGACAATTAGGACACAGAGGATTATTCTTTATCAACTCTCGGTAATCATCACTGGCCGTCCACTTGAGCATCTCGCGCACACGCACAGAGGTGAAGGGGTGGTCTTGATCCATTACAGCGTATGTTTGGAGCGTTTTGTTCCATAGGCCGTTTTTGCAGAAAGCGTCGTATTGGTCTGCTTGTTCGGCCAACTCTTCTAAGTTGAGTTCAGCCGTAATAGACTTCGGGCCTCCTGCCAAACGTGCCAACATCGAAGCCGTTGTCTGCGGTCCTACAATATAGGCGGCTGCACGGTCGCAACTCAATTCACTCTTGCGCTGCCAATACATCAAAGCATAATGGATAGGCACGGCCAACTTGGCCAATGTCTCAAACATGCCTGAAGCATTGGCCAACACTTGTGCTAACGTGTGATAGAGCATGTGACGACAAGCGATGTGGCCACACTCATGCGCTACCACGCCAATCAGTTCCTCTTCAGACATCATATCGACCAATGCCGACGTAATGGTAATAGCCGTTTGCGTGTCGCCAAAGGCATAGGCATTGGGTACAGGACTCATCTCAAGATAGAACTCAGGCTCTTTTATTTCTAAGTGCTCACAAATGGGCGGCAGAATATTATACAATCGTGGCAACTGCGTAGGCGAGAGCCTAACTTTCGAGGCCATATTGAGTCCCGTCTGCAACTGCTCTACGCCCACGTCCATTACTTTCTTAACAATCATAGAAAGCATGGGTATGGACTTCAAGGCTTTCAAAGCCGCAGCATCTTCGGGGTGGATAAATTCGGTGTATTGCATGATATGTTTTTCTATGATTTAATAATATTTCTGTCCAACTCTACCATAAAGTCTGAAGTTTCGCTCTCACTCTTCTTTAAGCAAATGCCGTATTGGGCATTTAGTTTGGCTAAGATTGAGCTAAATGCTTGGGCGCGTATTTCATGCTTCTTGTACTTATAACCCAAATAGCCACCAATTACAGCACTTGTTATACTTAAAGGGAAAAAAAACAAACTACCACAAATGCCGCCACTAAGAGCGCCTCCTATGGTTCCTTTTAGTGCTGCATAGCCTTCTGACTCAGTAATGTCTTTTAACTTTTCTGCTATTTCGTTTATGGGAAACTCTCCAATATAACATTTTTTTGCTGCATCTTTCTTTAAAACCAAATCGCACCCGTCTATAATATTGATTTTTATTTCACTACCGTCTGCACTAATCTTTAATTTGTGATGCGGTTGGGAGGTGGATTGAATATCGGGTGTTGTAGTTGGCAATTTCACTCCCAGCCAAGTAGCTAAATTCTTAAATAATTTTTCTTGTTGCTCTTGGCTATTAAGGTCAACATAGTCAATATTTCCAAAATGAAATTTAAACCACTTGCGTAACCCCTTACCGTCAACGATTATAGGTACGATACGTTTTCCCTCATCTTCAGCATACAATACTTCACGCTTAGTCCACTTTGACTTTAACGAATAATCAGAGAGCATAAACAACACTACCTTCGAATCGTCAATGGCATCAACAATCACATCTTCAAATTGTGAACCACTTTCTATGCCTTCAAGGTCTATCCAACAAACGGCTCCAAACTTTTGTTCTATTTTAACAAAGGGAAGAACAATCTCTTTGTCGTGTCGGGAATAACTTATAAAAATATCGTTCATAACTATCTATCAACTTTATATCACCTCCACCGCTCCACTGGGCACGTAGGCGGTGGCGAGGGTAAAGGTGCCTTCAATAACAATGCCTACGCGCTGCTGACCTTTGTAGCGAGCTACACGCCCCACAACACCTGCAAACTTTCCTTGCGTGATGCGCACTAAAGTGCCTTGGGCAAACTTTTGCACGGGGGTGGAGAACACTAAAATGTCGTCGGCCTCGGCCTCGCAAATGGTGCGGAGGCTGCGCATTTGGTCGGGCGGAATGATAAGGGGCGTCTTTTTGATGGCATGACCCTCGTAGTGGTGACGGTAATAAAAACGAAGGTAAGGCAAGCGCACGTTATCGAACACGTAACGACGCAACTCACGCTCGGTGGCGTAAACAAAAAATAAGTTGGGGAGTAATGATTCTGTGATGCAACGACGCTTGCCGCCAATGATTTTTACCACCTCGTGGGTGGGGTGATAAGCTTCAAGACCTTGTGCCGTTAGGTAATCGTAAGCCATGCGCTCGCGCCCATAGGTGGCACGAAGGGTGTACCAATGGGGCTGATCAAGGGGTGATAAAGCGGTTGATTTTAAAAGGCGTAACGACGAATCGGGGGTATTTTTTGCCGAAAAGGCATTCTTTGTGGACACCCCTTTTTGTACACCAATGTTCGATTTAAGGCATGGCTCTTCGGGGGGAGTGTTGGAGGCAAACCCAACACGAGGGGACTCTATTAGGCCGCTCTGGTGCACACTTCGGGGTGTGCGCTCGTCAACTTTCATTGTGTGGCTGAAAGGCGGTGAGATGGGTCGCGTTAACCTATTCTATTCAGAACCCGGTTAACACAGTGTCATACTATTAGAAAAGCAATGCGCGTTTTTTAACAAACGTGAAATGCATTGCGATATTCATGACAAAAATACAAAGTTTTTCTTATTGCAGTGACTTTTTCCGACTTTATTTTTAAACAAATGCTAATTAAATGCTATTGTTTGCATTCTTCTTTCCAAAAGGTAGGAGGTAAAAATACTGATTCTCAATTTAATTAAAAAGATAGTTATGCCCACTTTACACGTCAAATATAACTCTATAAACTGCAATTTATCGGCCTAATTGGGGGGCGGGTTTGTAACCCGCGGCAGCAGCAGGCTTGAACATCTACTTATAGTCACTAAGCGACTATAAGCAACTTGCTGCTGCCGCGGGTTGAAAACCCGCCCCCCAATTAGACAGATAAATTGCAGTTTACCTAAATATATAGTCTTTTCCATACCTACCATGACAGAATTTTACCATTCAACCACTCTATATAAAAAAGCAACAAACAAAACGCTACACAAATAACAAACATACGGCCATGACAAATTTTATGCAGTCCACCGCAATGTTTATTAAAAAAATATATAACGTTTGAAAAATATTTGTACATTTGTGGGCAAAGCGCTTCAAACTTTTTAGATTGATGCGCTTTTATTATTCATCAACGCAAAACCGACCACTATTATGGACACGCCTAATACATCAACCACGAGCAAACCCCTCACCCCGCAAGAGCAAAAGGATGAGGAGATGATTCAAGCCGCCTTTCAACATCTGCTCGACACCTACTTGGCTTCCAACCACCGTCGCAAGGTGGACATTATAACCAAGGCCTTCAACTTTGCAAAAGAGGCCCATAAAGGCGTGCGTCGTCGTTCTGGCGAACCTTATATCCTCCACCCCATTGCTGTGGCTCAAATTGCGTGTGGCGAGATAGGACTGGGGTCAACCTCTATCTGCGCTGCCCTGTTGCACGACGTCGAGGAGGACACTGACTATACGAACGAAGACCTTTGCAACCTCTTCGGCCCTAAGATAGCCAACATTGTAGAAGGCGTAACAAAGATTTCGGGCGGCATCTTTGGCGACCGTGCCTCGCTACAGGCCGAAACGTTTAAGAAATTGCTGCTCATGATGAGCGACGACATACGCGTTATCCTCATCAAGATATCTGACCGCCTACACAACATGCGCACGCTCTCAAGCATGTTGCCCTCGAAGCAATACAAGATAGCAGGCGAGACGCTCTACATCTTTGCCCCCATTGCCGACCGTTTGGGACTGAACAAGATTAAAACCGAACTTGAGAACCTCAGCTTTAAGTACGAACACCCTGACGACTATGCCGCCATTCAACGCAAGTTGGAAGAAAGCCACGTAGAACGCGACGACATTATAGACAAGTTCACACCCGCTATCTGTCAGAAACTTGACGATATGGGCGTGAAGTACACGCTCAAGGCCCGCATCAAGAGCCCATATTCTATATGGTGTAAGATGCAGAAGAAGCACATACCCTTTGAGGAAGTGTTCGACATCTTGGCCATACGTATCGTCTTTACCCCAGCCGACCGCGCCCACGAGAAGGACGAATGCTTCCGCATCTACTCCGCCTTGACCGAGATATACAAGCCCCACCCCACACGTTTCCGCGACTGGTTGTCCAACCCCAAGACAAATGGTTATCAAGCCCTTCACAACACGTTCATGTCGAAACAAGGCAAGTGGATAGAAGTACAGATACGCTCCGACCGCATGGACGATATAGCCGAAGTAGGCTTTGCTGCCCATTGGAAATATAAGGACAAGGACGCTGAGTATGACGAGAACGAATTAGACAAGTGGCTCAACTCTATTAAAGAGATTTTAGACGACCCACAACCCGACACACTCGACCTTCTTGACAACATTAAGCTCAACCTCTACGCCTCTGAGATTATGGTCTTCACCCCCAAGGGTGAACTCAAGACGATGCCTAAAGGCGCTACGGCCTTAGACTTTGCCTACTCCATTCACTCCTTCTTAGGTTCTCACTGCTTTGGCGCCAAGGTCAACCACCGACTTGTGCCGCTGAGCTACGTGCTCAAGAGTGGCGACCAAGTAGAAGTGCTTACCTCACGCAATCAACACGTGCAGCCAGAGTGGTTAGGATTTGCCACCACGGCTAAGGCACGTGCGAAGATACAAGCCTACTTACGTCGCGATAGCCGCGAGAAGCAAAAACGCGGTGAAGAAATGCTGCGCAACTTCGTAGCAACTCACGACATGGAATATACAAGTGGACTGATAGACAAGTTGCGTCGTTGCTACAATGTCTTATCGAATGAGGAGTTTCTCTTCAATTTGGGCGACGAGAAGATACAACTCGACGACACCACGCTCAACTTCCTACAGGGTCGCAACACCTCAAAGGGTTGGCGCCGCTTCCTGCCCTCATTTATGGAGAAGAAGAGCACGGACGCTACCCACACGCTGACGGCCAGCGAAGTGGACAACGCCAACTGGGCTAAGAACTTGAACCGCAAGGAGATACTCGTGCTCAATGAGGACGTGCTGCGTAAGTGTAGCTTTGAGCAATGTTGTGCCCCCATTCCGGGTGACGACGTGTTGGGCTACATTACCGACGACGGTACTTTGCAACTCCACAAGCGAAGCTGCGATGTGGCCGTAAAGTGTAAGACGCGTTACGGCAACAATATCATTGCCTGCCGTTGGGACACACACAAGGTGATGCTCTTCGATGTAAAGATAGAGGTGCGCGGTGTTGACTCACAGGGAGTACTTTATGCCATAGCCGATGTGTTGCACAAGTTGACACACTTTACCGTGAAGCGCATCACACTCGACACGAACGACGGCATATTCGACGGCCAACTCACCATCTCCGTTTACGACACCAACGACGTTGAAAGCATTTGTAACCAACTCAAACAGATTGAGAACGTAACAGAAGCTGTAAGAGTGTAAGACACATCCATCTATCATAGCGCAAAGCGCGTAACGCAAAAGCATTTTGCGTTACGCGCTTTTTTGATAAATTGCAGTTGGATAATTAATCAACTTCGCCCGCAGGGCCGACGCATTACTTTTCTCTTTCATAATCAGTGATATTCCATAGAAAAGC
>ENA-OWPL01000403-OWPL01000403.1-human-gut-metagenome-genome-assembly--contig:-NODE-403-length-30620-cov-48.702045_pt1 | contig 30620 bp, 23 predicted proteins | sample MGYA00248263_ERZ651844 | MGnify/ENA primary metagenome ERZ651844 (study PRJEB26924, sample SAMEA4378256) | human gut metagenome | biome: human gut; feature: human-associated habitat; material: faeces...
TCGGCATGGATACCGTTCCGCTCTCGCTGATAGTTATAACTCCTCTGTTCATTTTTCGTCCTTCTTATTTCTCTTTTGGTCAGTTTCTTTTGTTTTTCTGCGTTGCATCAGTTTGTCCATGTCTATGGAAATCTTGTTATCGGTGATGACGGCATAGACCTGGGTGCTTCGCAGGTTGGAATGCCCCATCATCTTGGCGATGCTTTCCATTGATATGCCCGAAGTAACCATGTTTACTCCGAATGTATGTCTTGCAACGTGTGCGGTAAGGTTCTCATTGATACCCAAAGCCACACCGAGTGAATGAAATTCAAACCACATGGAATCACGTGAAGAAAGAGGAAAAACAGGTTTGCTATCATCCGCTGTATTGTATAGCGACATTATTTGTTCAGCTATCGGGTGCAAGGGAATGAACGCTTCGTTGTTGGTCTTTGCTCTTTTCTCACGGATGTATTTTCTACCGTCTGCCGTCATCCCGATATGGTGTGGATACAGGTTACGTAAATCGACATAAGCCAAACCTGTAAGGCTGGAGAAAACAAACATTCTGCGTGCCAACTCCAAAGCCTTATCCTCCATAGGAGTCTCCATAATGAGCAGCAAGTCATTTCTGGATATATGTCTACGCTTTGGTGAGCCTTTCTTTTCATATCCGACATCTTCCAATGGATTGAATTTCAGCAGACCTCTGTCAACAGCAATATAAACCAAGCGTTGCAGCCAACAGAGATTATGGTTCGTATTGGATGCACTATACCCTTTGCCAATCAAGAACAACTTATAAGATTTGCCAAATTCCTCAGTCAAATCTTCAAATGCAATGTCATTCATTCCTCGTAACCCGATGAACTCTCGCAAGTTGAGCTGCGATGTCTTAGATTGGCGATAAGAAGATGTTGAGTTAATACGGATAGAGCGCAGCCTAAGGCGTTCACGCTCCTCCTCGCCAGTGGCAAGCAATGTCATCGGGATAGTATTTGCATCAACAATAACATTCTTCAGAATCTCGGCGGTAACGATGCCCTTTTCCTTTGTTGCCTGCTCGTAGGCTTCGTCAATTCTTAGTCTGAACGCTTGCAGTTGTCCGTTCACTCTTGCATTCTTGGCTTCACCTTTTTTCGTGTCCCATTCTTCGGGAGTACAGTAAAGACCTGTTGCTATGGCTGACACTTTGCCGTCAATCGTGATACGGCAAAATATAGATGTGGTTCCGTCTGCCTTTACTCTGCCACGGTTGATATAATAAAACTGCTTGTATGTACTTCTCATTGTTATGTTCCTTTCTTATTTTGTGATAATATTACAGGACAAACTTGAAGTCCTTGTTGGCTTCGATGAACTTGTCCATATCCTCAAATAGCTTTTTCGGGGTGACACGTGCATAGATTTGCGTGGTCTGAATGTTGTTGTGACCAAGCATTCTGCTGATAGTCTCTATCGGAACACCTTCTTCGAGCGTAACGAGCGATGCGAAACTGTGCCGTCCAACATGATAGACCAAATCCATACTTATGCCAGATAGTACTCGGAGACTTTTCATGTTACCTCTCAGCACTCGAAATTCCTGTGGCGGTAAAAGAGTAGGTCTTGTCGGGTCTTTGTATTTCTCCAACATGGCAAGCGCCTCTGGCAGCAGCTTCACACGTGCAAGCATCTTGTTCTTCTTTCTGTGGTATTTCAGCCAAAGGCTGCCCTCCTCATCACGAAAGAGGTTTTCTTCCGTGATAGAAACAGTATCGGCATAAGCCGTGCCTGTATAGCAAGCGAAAAGAAAAAGGTCACGGGTCAAAGCCAACGATTTTCTTCGCTCTGGTATTTCGAGGTCACGAATTTTCAGGAAGTCCTCACGTGTCAATGCCTTTGGTGGATTCTCTTTCTTTTGAGGTAGCTTGAAGTGCATGAAATGATAACGCTCGGAGTGTCCTGCCTTGAAAGCTATTCGGCAGGTCTTCTTCAAGATGGCGAGATAGTGGCGGACTGTATCAAGTGCAAGACCTCTCTGGTCCAAGCAAAAGTCCATGTACTCACGGATAAACTGCTCGTCAAGCTCACCGAATGCCACATCGTCAGTTCCATAACGCTTCTTGACGAACAATCCCAATGTCAGGCGAGTGTACTGGTAGTTTGGCAGCGTGCCTTTCTTGTAGTCGATGCCGATTCTTGACTCAATGTCCGCAATGATGGCGTCAAGCTGCTTCAACAAGGTCATCTGAGTGTCTGCACTGCATTGAAACAGATCCTTTATCGACTTTGCGTCAAAATCCGTCTTGCGCTCCACAAGTGACTCGTAGGCTGAGTTTATTGCCAGCAACAGCTTGTCAATCTTGGCGTTCACTTCCACAGCCTCCTTGCTCTTGCCGTCAAGTCTGCTCTCACGTGGATTCCATAACTTTGGCGTACATGACAACTTGCAACCGAACTGCGCCATTGTTCGGTTGAGGGTGATGCGTCCCATGATAGGAGCCTTACCGTTCTTGTCCAATCCGCTCTTTTTAAGGTAGAGCAGCACCTTGAATTTTTCAACTTTCATCTGCTTACTTTTTTAGTTTGCAAAAATAATCAATCAGTAAGCATTCTCTGTCATTGAAAGTTGTGCAGAACAGTGCAACAAACACTGGTGACAAACTATTTGTTTTTCACCTCGTTAGCAGTGTTGGTTTCGGTAACTGACCGCTAACGGTTTGGTAACTGAAATAACTCAATATCCTGCTCGGCTTTGCTTTGCAGACAATTGGCAGAATTATGAAATATTGCTCATTCTCAACCACTTGCAGTTCATTCCTCTCATATTCACTTTCCGTTGCTTTTGCTTAAATTGTGCACGTTGCCCGCCACTCGTATGCAACGCTCCAGTTGGAACTTGGCACGGACATCTATACAATTAAGTCGATGCTTGGACATACCAATGTCAAGACCACCCAAATATACTCCCACATCGTTGACTCAGCAAAGGAAAAGGCTGCCAACACTATACACATTGACAATTTGCAGAGTCAGCAACCAATAATATAGGTTTTACGCTTGGTGGCGATTGCCACCTTTGATAGTCAATGAGTTATACTCATCGTTTGTTCTATTTCCACCGCATTCCCCTCATTTGCCACCATACAAATGAGGGGATTTTTCTTTTCTAAACATCCGTTTTTCTCCTTGCTGAACTATTTCCATGTATTCCTGAGTGAAATTCTTGCTCAGACAATGATTTATACATAACCAAATGAAAGCATCTATCTTAACAAAATCTAAAATGATAGGGCAAACCAAGGGCTATGACAGGTGCTAATTGTGTGGGGCTGTTCCACTTGTTTTGCACCAATAAACAACCGGATATCTTTGCGGCACAATTCAAAAAGATTCTAATCATGGAAATAGAAGTAAAATCGTTGGAGGAGATGCCGGGAGCATTGTCCTACCTTATCAAATCAGTTGAAGAACTGAAGAGAACTGTAAATGTCTTGCAAACTAAGCAAGAGAACAACAAGCCCAAATGGATGGATATGGATGAACTTTGCGCTTATCTGCCTTCACATCCAGCCAAGCAGACTGTCTATGGATGGGTTTCTGCCAAACAGATGCCTGTACATAAGATAAACAAGGCTTTGGCTTTTCTGCAATCAGAAATAGACGAGTGGTTAAAGAGTAAGTCGTGCAAGTCGGAGAATGATTTGATGCGTGAGGCTGAGGAATTCATCAACTCAAAGAAAGGCAAGGGTGGGGTATGGAGATAACAGACGTCTATCAGTTCTCGTTCTTCCGCAAGCCTATCCTAAATACCGAACCATTGCGAGCAGTCGGTATCATTGACATCTATCGTTATATCGTTGGGCATTATGCCATGCTGCCGACTGCTGCCTTGCGCAATCTCACTAATAAGGCTGAAGCCAAGCGCTATAAAGCAACGCATTTTGACTATTGCACCTTTTCTGGTTTGTTCAGAAAACGTAGAGAAGATGATTTGCTGATGCATTCCGGTTTGATGTGTATTGACTTTGACCATGTGCCAGATCTCATAGGCTTGAAGCAACGATTGCTTGCCGATGAGTATTTTGAGACCGAACTCATGTTTGTCAGTCCGTCTGGTGATGGCTTGAAATGGATAATTGCTGTTGACTTGCAAGGTATGGAACACTCACGTTTCTTTAGGGCAATAGTCAATTATCTTGCACATGCAGGTTATCCAAATGTGGATATGTCAGGAAGCGATGTTGCTCGTTCCTGCTTTCTGCCTTATGATCCTGATGTTTTTATTAATCCCAAATACGAAGAACATGTCAAAGAAAATATTTTCCGCCCAAGTATGGGAGAATGTCCATTCTGAAGCATTGCCAAGCAAGCTGAACGATGTGGAAAAGCAGACTTCATCCATCGTATATAGCGATGTGGAAGAAGATATCAACCGAGTGGTCTGTGAAATTGAAAGTCTGCACATAGACATTGCCCCATCTTATAATGATTGGGTGAATTTGGGTTTTGCTATTGCTGATGGTTGTGGGGAAAGCGGTAGGACATATTTCCATAGGCTCAGCAAACTTCATCACGACTATCAATATGCAAGAGCTGACAAGCAATATACATATTGTCTGCAAGGCAAACAGCAAGGTATCACCATAGCCACATTCTTCTACATGGCAGAACAAGTGGGCGTTTCACTGAAAGGTAGCCAAATATCCATTTATCCAAATCTACAAAATGGAGAAACGGGAAAATGGGTAAAAGACGAGTGTGAATTGCCTGCATTTCCTGAAGAGGTGTATGAACAATTGCCAGTGTTCTTGAAGGAAGTTGTTGACAATGCCATTTCTGCAGACGATAGAGGAACAATATTGATTGGATCCATTGCAACACTCTCTGTATGTTTCCCTAATTTCTGTGGAGTTTATGATGAGCGGGTCGTTTATCCTAACCTTTACCTTTTCGTGACGGCAGAGGCTGGTATGGGCAAAGGGGCATTGACTTTGTGCCGGGAGTTGATAACACCCATCAATCGGCAACTCCATGAATTGACGAAAACTCTTGATGCGCAATATAAGGCAGACATGGCGGAATATACCAAGGGGAAGAAATCGGAAAATGCTCAAATGCCAGAACAGCCTCCTATAAAGACGCTCATAGTGCCAGCCAACAGCAGCGCAAGTGCATTCAAACGTATTGCAAAGGAAAATGATGGCATCGTGATTCTGTTTGAAACCGAAGGAGACACATTAAGCCAAACTTTGAAATCGGACTTTGGCAACTATTCGGATGTATTGCGGAAGGCATATCATCATGAACCATTAGGGGCAAACCGCGCCAAGGACAGAGAGTTCTACGATGTTGACAATCCACGCATATCCGTAGTCTTGGCTGGTACGCCAGAACAGGTATGTCGTCTCACGCCGACAGCTGAGGATGGCTTGTTCAGCAGATTTGCGTTCTACTTCATTCCATTCAAGAGAGGCTTTCGCAATGTGTTTGCCACAAGCGATGTATCACAATCAAAGAATGCAAAATTCAAGTTGTTGGGAGAGCGTTTTCTTCATTTGCGTGAATCTTTCATGCGGGAAGGCAACTACACGTTCTATATTCCAGAACACTTACAAATGCAGTTCTTGAAACACTATGAGAGTACCAACGATGAATGCTGTGACGAAGTGGGTAATGGTATGCAAGGCATCGTTCGCCGTATGGGATTGATGGCTTATCGCATCATGATGGTATTGACAGCCGTGAGGACATTTGAAACGGAAATGTTCAAACTTCCTCATGCTCCAGACTGTTCAGTTCCTCTTTTCTGTCAAGAAGAGGATTTCCGTACTGCGATGAGTATCTGCGACACGTTACTTGCCCATTCGGTTTTCATCTACCGAAAACTGATGAGAGCCCAGAGGCGCTCGGTTCCAGACCTGCAAGAAAAAAGTGTGGCTTCAAGACGTAACGCTTTCTTCGAGTTACTGCCCAATACATTCACCAAAAAGGACTACGATGCTCTTATTGAAGCACAAAACGAGAATCGAAACACAGCTTCAAAGTGGATAGATGTGTTCATAAAGGAGCGTCGGCTATGCCGAGTGGAACAGGGAATTTATCAAAAGAAAGAAGGGTGATTTTTAGAGTGGCAAGTTTGTGTTTTAGTGTCACTAAAACTGTAGCTTCATGCCATCAAGGCAAAACTCCGATTTGCAATGGATGACATGACGTACTTTCCACTCTAAAAAATCACCAACACATCATACCTTTATTGAATATGAGACAATGACAAAAGTAAAAGAAAACAGAGGTGGTCGCCCCAAGTTGGCTGATTATCAGAAGCGCACGAAGTTAGTGCGGATGATGTTTTGTGAGAATGATTTCATCTACATTCTATCCAAGGCATCAAAAGCAGGATTGTCCGTCAGCGAGTATTGCCATCAGGCAGCAATGGACAACCATATAAGAGAAACGATTTCTCCTGAATTGGCAAAGCAGATTCGTGATTTGTCGGGTACTGCAAACAATGTAAATCAGATTGCACACCAGATACACATTGACGGTTTTGATGCCGTGAAGGAGCAATGCCTGCATATCATTGCTGCAATCAGCAATATTATTAATCAAATAAAGCCTATGCGTCATGATAGCTAAGATAATGAATAGGGTAGACTTTGACGGCCTCGTCAACTATGCCCATAATGACAAGAGCCAAACCAAGCGAGCCAATCTGTTGGCTCACGAAGGGGTATGCATAATGGACAACAAGACTATTGCTGACAGCTTTTATGTTCAAGCTGCCATGCGTCCCAATCGCAAGAAACCAGTAAAGCATATAGCACTCTCGTTTTCTCCGCGAGACGCAGAGCGTTTTCCTGACAATGAAGAGGGTGACGCTCTTATGGCAGAGATTGCAAAGGAATGGTTGAAGCGGATGGGAATCGTCAATACGCAGTTTATCATAGCCCGCCATCACGACACCAAGCATCCACATTGTCACATTGTTTATAACATTGTAGACAATGACGGAAATGTTCTCTCTGATAGAAACGAGCGTTACCGCAGTGCTCGCATCTGTAGAGCTTTGACAGAGGAATATGGTCTGTACATCATTCGAAAGAACAGCAAAGAACAGAACTTGAATCGCTTGCGTCCGCAGCAAATGAAGAAAGCGCAACTCAAAGCTGCCGTATTGGATGCACGACAAGCGTCTAATAACTGGGAAAGTTTCATTGCAGAACTATCCAAACGGCATATAGAGATGCAGACGACATCCAATAAGTTGACAGATAAAGTCGTAGGATTGTCATTCTCCTTAGACGAAACGCATAGTGCTGGCTCCCGTTTAGACTCGTCTCTCAGCTATTCCAACTTATGTGTATTCTTCGGTCAGGCATTGGAAGAATTGGTCTTTCAGCCTCATGTCCAGGCTACGGAATGCGACGGTGGTCCTACCAATAGTCAAGGTTGGCGTGACAAAGATGAGGATAAAGACAAGTGGAAACTTCAACAGCAAACAAAGTATAAACCTTCAAAACGCAGAAGATAATGAAAGAAGATATCATCGCAGCAAATCTCAGCAGCCTCCGTGCTGACATTCAAGCATTGTCACAAAAGATAACAGAGGAACTAAATCAAAATGCTACTGAGCAATCAGATTCCTCATTGCAAATTGATGAGACTAAGGTGGCAAGCCTTATATCCGATGCTGTCAGTACTGCCTTGCAGTCTCGCCTTTATGATGATGAGAAGTATGTGGATAAGATTGTTGGTTCCTTTACGGAACTTGCCAATATGTATAACATCGTCACAGCTAACTGCAATAAAAATGCAGAGACTCTTAATCGCAATATCCAACTGACGGAAAAGCGATATGCAGCAATGATGAAGCTTATGCAAGCGAAGAAATCCAAGGCAATAGAGCAACCACCCATACCACAAACCATGAAAGCCTTGCCACGATTTATATTCATGACATATCCCTGGTATTGGATAAAGAGAATGTATCGAAGTAAGCACTTTCGTCAGTTTCTGGTTATTTGCATGGCGTGCCTCCTTGCCGTATCTGTGTTCTTGACGATATTCTTGGCGTATGATAATGCACAGTTGAGAGAATTTTAGTGAAGCATATTTGTCTATTTCGGTCAATCCATAAACTTTCTATTAAGTGAGAGCCTACTCATTCATAACAAAACAAATAGGCGGCTCCGTTAGAATAATAAAAATACAAATAGACAATTATGATTTACGGTTACATTAGAGTCAGCAGCGACAAACAGACAGTAGAGAACCAACGTTTTGAAATCAACAAATTCTGCGAACGCAACAAACTTGTAATTGATGGTTGGATTGAGGAAACCATCAGTGGAACGAAAGCATACAACAAGCGAGAGCTGGGAAAACTTCTGAAGCGAGTACAAAAAGACGATCTCATCATTTGTGCAGAACTTTCCCGGCTTGGCCGCAACTTATTCATGATTATGGAAATCTTGAACATTTGCATGACCAAGGAGTGCCGCGTTTGGACAATCAAAGACAACTATCGCCTTGGTGACGACATCCAAAGCAAAGTGCTTGCCTTTGCTTTTGGTTTGTCTGCCGAGATTGAGCGCAACCTTATCAGTCAGCGAACCAAGGAAGCTTTGGCGCGTAAAAAAGCAGAGGGCGTTATACTTGGCAGACCAAAAGGGCGAAAGAGTGCCCCCGAGAAATACAAGTTACACGGAAAAGAAACACTTATTCGAGAACTGCTTAAAGCGAATGTTTCGAAGCGCAAAATTGCAAAGCTGTGTAAGGTTGATAGAAATACTCTTGATCGTTATATCAAGCATTTTTTGTCTGAACAGAACTGAGCGTTTTCGTGCAGCAGAGCGGTGCTGTATGTGAATTTGCGAATAGCGACAGTTGGGTAATATTGTCATAATATGAACAGAGCATAAAGCGTAAGATAGAAGCAGTAGGTACTCCGCTCAAAGATTGGGACATAAACATCTACCGTGGTGTGCTTACTGGTTATAATGAGGCATTTATTATCTCAACGGAAAAGCGTGAAGAGATTCTTGCCAACTGCCAATCCGAGGATGAACGTGAACGGACGGCTGAACTTATACGACCGATTCTCCGAGGCAGGGATATAAAACGGTATGGATATAACTGGGCAGGATTGTATCTGATAGCCACTTTCCCTTCACGTCATTACGACATAGAACAGTATCCTGCAGTGAAGGAATATCTTCTTTCATTTGGCATTGAAAGATTGGAGCAGACAGGTAAGGAGCACAACGTGAATGGCGAAAAGATAAAAGCTCGTAAGAAAACTAGTAATAAGTGGTTTGAAACGCAAGATAGCATAAGCTATTGGGAGGATTTTTCTAAGCCAAAAATCATTTATCCCAATATGACTAAATATATGCCTTTTGTATATGATGAAGCAAACTTCATGACCAATCAAAAATGCTTTATTATTACAGGACAAAATATGGCATACTTAAATGCTTTCTTGAATTCCTCCCTATTCAAATATTGCTTCCGCGATTCTTTTCCTGAGTTACAGGGAGGTACAAGAGAATTAAGCAAAATCTTCTTCGATAAGATACCTGTAAAGCTGGTGTCATTAGAACAAAATGAAATTTTCAGAAAGATCGTCAATTCTGTTCAATCAGATTATACAATTGAACAAACGAAGTATATCGATACTTTGTTGTTCGATTTGTATAATCTGACCACAGAAGAGCGTAAAGTCATTGGCTATGTAGAGATTAAGTAAAATTCGTTTCTATATAGATCTGCTCATCAAAAGATAAGTCGTATAGTTTAAGAACTTTACGACTTATCTCCTTTTCATTGCTTGGCGAGTCCGTTTTTATAAGCGATTCTAAGAGCTTCTTGAATTCTGAATTCGTTTCCAATCCAACTTGAGGTATTTGTATTGGTTCTATAGCCTGTACACTTACAAGCAAATCGCCAGTGCCAGTCTTTGGAGCATCTTTAAGCAAATAATGTCCCATTGGAGAGTTTAATACGCAACATATAAATTCTATATTCTCACCTGTAGCAAAGCAAGTGCTATCAAGCCCTAAAGTTTCATTGTCATTATAACAAAAACGAAGAATAGAACCGACTCTCTTCCATAGCATTTTTGGCTTAGAAAAATCCTCCAAATAAGCGCAGTTTCTAAGGTTATATGGTGTATCTCCTTTGTCTGCACGCTTCGATATTCTGTCCCAATATTGATCAAGATGAGCTTTGACAGCAGGGTAATCCTCAATATGAATACGCTCCAACTTACCACGGATACCATTGTGAGTATTAATTAGCCACAAGTTTGCCCAGTTATATCCGTACCGTTTTATATCCCTGCCTCGGAGAATCGGTCGTATAAGTTCAGCCGTCCGTTCACGTTCATCCTCGGATTGGCAGTTGGCAAGAATCTCTTCACGCTTTTCCGTTGAGATAATAAATGCCTCATTATAACCAGTAAGCACACCACGGTAGATGTTTATGTCCCAATCTTTGAGCGGAGTACCTACTGCTTCTATCTTACGCTTTATGCTCTGTTCATATTATGACAATATTACCCAACTGTCGCTATTCGCAAATTCACATACAGCACCGCTCTGCTGCACGAAAACGCTCAAATTCTTTACGCTATCCTTGTTCTGCTTATTGGTGACAGCACACCATGTCTTATGCTCATTAGCTGCTTTGGCAAAGAGCAATATGTTAGTGTCAACGGTTGCACTCTCAAAGATTTTTACACCAGCAAAATCAATCAAGAGCATCGGATTTGTATTCTTGGCAAAGAAGTCACGTGTCTTTTCACCATACCCAGCACGCATCCACTTGTTGGAAGTGATGTAGCATAGATGTCCATTAGACTTCAGTAGCTGATGGCCACGCTCGTAGAACAGACAATATATATCGCCTGTACGTGCAAATGTCTTATAGTTGCAATCAGCATACAATTTTGCCAATTTGCCACCATCATTCTGAAGCTGAATATATGGCGGATTACCTATGACAATATCAAAACCATCGCTGACCCCGAACATCCATTCAGGATCGAAGAAATCGGCAACGGCATTTTGATCGTATGGATTCCATTCTGCAAGTTGCTTAGCATCAGCAGGAGCAAAGTCATTGTCTTCAGCCAACAGACGAGCCAGTTTCTCGCGAAGCTCTTTGTCCTTTTGGCGTAATGTACTTTTGCGGTTTGCTGTCTTTGCAGCAAAATGCTCATGACGAATTTCTGTTAGAGCCTGTTTCGTTGGTTCTATTTCCGGATTTTCAAAAAGACTGTGACATGTCTGTCGTTTCTTGGCTATCAATGAGTTTGCAGCGACAAACTTTGTCTCGAGATTTGGTAACGTAGGAATACCAAAATTAGGTTTACTTGCATCTTTCTCACAATTACAAATAAGCGAGATGAAAAAACGAAGCTTGGTAATTTGAGCTGCTATACTCTGAATGTCACTACCATAAATACAGTTTTCAATGATAGATAATTTCAAGTCATAAGTATTCTCTTCAGGAGAAATATGGCCAAGAATGTCTATCATACGGTTAAGCAATCCCATAGGGAATGCTCCAGAACCACAGGCGGGGTCGAGTATCTTAATGGCTTTCAGTCTGTCAGCAACAGCTTTATATTCATCTGTTTTTGTCTTATCGTAACAGAACTCAGGTGAAAACAGCGAACGTACAAAGGCTGTTTTACCCAGATAAGAGATAAGGCTTTCGTCAACCATATAGTTCACAATCTCTCGTGGAGTGTAGAATGATCCACTTTGATTGCGTGCTGTTTCTCTTGTCTCAGGGTTATAAGCTCCCAAAAGATTCTCGAATACTTTACCAAGCAACTCCGGGTCAAGTGCAACTTGCTGCTCTTCAGGCGAGTTCTCTTCAATGGTGAAATTATAGCGGCTGAGTATGGATATCAATCCTCTCTCCTCATCGAAGAAAAGGATATTCGGCACCACAGCACGATTACGGTAGCGTCCGTCAGCAAATTTCTTGTCATTACGACTGAAACCGTCATAGTTGTAAGCTTGTTCTACTCCGTCTATAGTCTTTGTCTTGTCAAGACACTCAAACAGACCACCATTAAGGAAAGGCACCTCCGAGAACATCTTTATCACCTCATCCTCACTGATTTTGAACATTTCAGGATAGCGGTAAAGAGTCTTGATGTCTTTCTTCACATTGGTTGCAAAACGACGCTTGTTACCCTGCTCGTCCTCTATGGCACGGTTGAGCGTGGCAAAGAACAAGTTCTGAAGAATGGCATTGTAGTAGTTGCCCACTACCTTGCTTTCTGGGTCAAAGTCTTTCAGAATAGTGTCAAGAAAATCTACATCAAAGATTTTGTTTGGCACAAGTTCTTTTTGCTTGATGAACCATACAAACATGATTCGGGTTATCATGCGGATAATTTTAGTCTCAATATCCTCACGATCATCATCTTCTGTTGATGTGTTGTTGGGGAAATATACACCTGATGCTGGGTCTACCGCCCATTGGTACCAGTCAAACAAATCTTTATAGAATTGTTTGGTAAGAGCCTCGACTGAGAAGGCTGCAGTAACATCACTAAGCGACTGTTTACTGTCCTTCAGTGCGTTAAACTGTTCAATGGCGGTACGGCATCCGCGACCTTCTCCAAGGAGATAGGTGTATCGCTTAGTGTTGGTAGACAACTTCTCATAATCGCCTTTTTTGTTGAATCCCCATGTTTCGCTGACATAAGAGAAACGCAACACGCTCTCGTTTTTACGATAGCAGAACATGAAGGCACCAGCATGTCCCATATCCTTCCAGTCTTTGGTAAGCATATCTCGTATGCCACGTTTGTTCCGTTCTATGTCCACCTTATCAGCAAGTTCCACCTCGTAGATACCAAGTGACTCTCCGTCAGAAAGAGAAATTCTCCCGATGTACAATGCACTTTTGGCAAGCCTACTATTCACTTTCACTTCACTGGTGCTATTGTAGAATTGCACCTTGTTGAGGAATATATCGTGGAGGAGCTGTTGCCAGGCTTCACGATTATATTTTGCTTCTATGACTTCTTTATAATTCATATAGTTTATCTAAATGATTCTGACAATATTATTTCAGCATTGGTCTCTTGCTCATTGAGTTGTGATTCCTGTGCCATAAAATATGGCGAGTATTTTTTTGCCATTTCGATAATTTCAGCCAAAGCCTCGTCATGTGTCATACGTGCCTTTCCACTTGTTCGGCGCAAATCCTTCTGTATGCGCTGCAAACGTTTCGGAATGTAGGTGATAACACCACGCTCTGCTAATGTCTTTAGCTGAACAATTTTCATATATAGCTCACTATCATCTATTTCACGCAAAAAGTTGTTTAACAGGCTTACTGCAGTACTGACCTGTGCACCAAGCGTATTTTGCGCGTCTTGCGCATTTTCTTGGTTGCGCATTTCCTCATCTTGTATGGCACGGAATTTTTGCAATGCCATATTGATATGTTTATAATGTTGCTCTATGCGTTCCACTGGTTGTTCTTCTTTATCTGCCTTGAAATATCTGAGTGCATCAAGCACAGACAATTCCTTGGCTGTTTCCGACACGAGAAAGAACACCTTGCGGAAATTAGTCTTGAGAAACACGAGTGTGTCTCCAGATAATGTCACACCATCAACCAGTCTTGTGTCACGTCCAGTTCTACTACGCAATGACAGTTTCTCTATGCGATTGTACTCCCTACGATTTGTCTTGTAAAGAGTTCGCAGTTCCTCATAGAATGGCAATTCTTGATTGCTTTCTTCCTTCTGTCGTTTCATGCCTTCGTCAAACAATTTAGTAAGGTCACGATCAAGAATTTCCTCCTGTGAGTAAATCTGGTTGTCCTCGCCAAATGTAGAATGGAATGTTTGTATCTTACTCAAAGCTATTTGATTCAGATTGATTTCCCTATTACCTTCACGCGAAGGATAGAACACATAGTTGTATATGTGCTTTGATGAAGAACCTATACGGTTCACACGGCCTATGCGCTGCATAAGACGTGTACTGTTCCAAGGTGTATCGTAGTTGACTATCACGTTGGCTCGATGCAAGTTTACTCCTTCTGCTAAAACGTCTGTTGTGAGGATTATATTGTATTTATTGAGCTTTGTTTTATAATTTGCATCAAAATTCTCACGAATTGTCTTGAACAGTTTACTTCTGTTGTCAGCAGAGATGACCAACACGTCCTTGCGGTTAATGCGCCGTTCGAGATACTTAACCGTATCAACAGATTCTGAAAATACTACTAACTTTTGTTCCGGATTACGTTCGACCTTAAACAACTCATGCTTTAAAAGTTCGTTGAATTTTGCAAACTTGGAATCATCTTCATCTGTTATGCCCTCCCAATCCTTGTACAGTTTTTCGAGTATCTCCTGGTCTTGCTGCAACAATTCGATATACTCAGGGTCGAACTCTTCAGCCTTAAATACAGAATTCTTTGGATTCTCCTCTGCCTTAGCATTCAATTTTTCTTCTATTTCCTCATCTGAAAGCCCTGCTTCCAACAAGTTGTTTATGTCAAGGTCTGGAGCGATGAATACCTTATCACGATTAAACATGTCAATCATATTTTGGTTCGCCTGACGGAAATTGTTCAACGATATTTGGAAAGCATAAAAACTGCTTTCAAGTCGTTTTACCAATCCATTCTTGCGGATTCCTGCCAGGCTGCGGCTTATCAATTCGGCATTGTCATACAAACCATTTGCAGCTTCAGGTTTCAAATAGGCAATAGCCTGATAACGGGCATAGCTTAACTTCTTATCAAGAGTTTCCATTGCACTTTCAAACAGATTGGCTAAACGTTCATTCAGCTCATACCTGTTTTCAATAGGACGTTCAACCTTCGGGAATCCATTTACATCTTTGTTATAACGAGCCACATTTTCAATGTCTGTTCTTGTGCGGCGGACGGTCAAAGGCTTTATAACACGGTCACGCACATGCTCGGCCAACTTCTTAAACTGTGTCACATCGAAGTTGGGGTCTTTCCTTAATTGTTGGAACTCCTTGATAAGAGGAGAGAAGAATGCTGTCAAGTTTGCCACTCCGTCTATTGTACAACGTCGAGGGTCTTGGAACAACTGTATTTCATTGTAAATGTCTGCTGGTGTATTGTTCATCGGTGTTGCCGAGATGAGCATCACTTTTTTCTTATATCCAGGAATATTTCCATTTTCGATGCGAGGCATCTTGCAGATTTCCTGCAGTTGTTCAAATGCAGCTGTAGTGTGTGAACGAAACTTGTGTGCCTCGTCCACCAATATCAAATCGTACTCATCTGCATTCCAATAATTATAGTTCTCTTCATCAAGGACCTTTGCCAAACTTCCATTGGAAATAAATTTGGCATATTTATCTATGCCAAAGTCTTTGAATGTTGCTTTCCAGTTCTGTTCTACTGCAGGTGGATATACAACAAGAATCTTTGTCTTTTCACGTCCGTTCTCTATCAGAAATTTCTTAGCAATCATGGTCGCAATGACGGTCTTGCCAAGACCAACGACATCTGCGAGGAAAAATCCATCATACCTAATGAGCTTCTGATATCCCTCCACAACTGCATCCATTTGGTAATCATACTTGGTATATCCCTCAGGCATATCAAACGGATTGTTGTCATCTGTGGCCAACACACGATCAGAGAAGTATTCCATAAGCATTTTGATGTACAAATCGTATGGAGCGACATCACCTCTTAAGTAGGTTTTGTCTATGGATGTTTTCACATCTTCTGCGGTAATCTCACAACCTTCAGCTTCTTTCCACAACAATTCAAATTCGTCTTTGGCAAATTTTACATCATCAAATCGGTCAAGCTTGACATTGAACTCATATTGCTTATCTTGCGAAATGCCAAGCCCATTGCCGGACAAATTGCTTGAACCAGTTATGGCGATGCCTTGGGAATACTGATTGAAATCATCTGGATAGAGTACATACAACTTTGCATGTATTCTCTTTGACGGATGAGCACGTAGTTCAAGTTTACCATCTATAAGGTCTTGAACCATCTGAAGCATACCACTCTCTACCTCCTTTGAGTAGTTAGAACGCTCTATATCCTTACGGATTTTACGCAAACAATCTTCTTTTACTTCCTCTTCTGCACCAAAGAAAATTTTTCCTTGGTTGGCGGCTTGTGCTATATACTTGTCTACATCTATACCGATAAGCACCCGCACCTTATTGATATGGTCTAAGAATGAACGCAAGGAAAAATATCCAGACGCACGCAGAAAACCAACTACAGCATCAAGATTTTTTATATGATTGTTATGTTGTAACACGCCCTCAAACTCTTTCATAAGAGTGTTTCCATTCCTATTCGTAAAGAAATTGGAATTATTTATTGTTTCGTTCATATTGTCGTTCTAATTAGGTTTATTATTGTTTCGCTCCTGGCATCTTCTTATACACAAATCCCTCGCCACCAGGGAAGTAAGCTTCGAATACAATGCAGAGAAACCGGGCTATGTATTTACGTTTTTTGCCAATCTTGAAGAAAGCGGAACTGGCATACGCCATGAGGTCGGCTTGGCTGCACTTGGCATTGACAGCAATATTGACTTTAGGTATTACCATCTGGTCACGCTCGGCAAAAGCTATGGCACAAGCGTTGATGGCCTCCTGTTCTTCTTTGCTGAACACGCTTATTTTCACTGCAAACCAGTCTAGTGCTTCTTGTACTTTGTGCTGCAGATCTTCATCCACGGCTTGCGACATTGCAGCAGCACGTTCCTGTTCGAGTTTCTCCACCGTATCTTCAAGCACCGCCACCTTTTTCTTCATGACATTGTACTTCACCATATTTGCCATGACGAAGCAATAGCAACACACAACGACGATGAACACAAGCACGGCTTGATAGCGTAGCTCGTCCACAATATTGTTCAGCCCTGCAATATAATGGCTCATCATTGGCACTGCCATCAACGACAGCGCAGCACCAACATACATAAACCTAATCTTTGCCTTGTCGCTTATGGGAGATATGCCCACAAACAAGGCAAGGATGAGCGACAATGCGCAGAAGCAGAGTGCCAGTAATGCTGTTCCCATATTCTATTCTGTTTTATGTTCTTTGTCAAACAATTCATCATCCTCATGAAGCAGATATTCATATTCGGTACCGATAAGACTTTCACGGTCATATTCTTTTCTGTACTCCATGATGTAATAACTTATGGTGTCGGGATATTCATAGACGAATCTTCGACACACTTTCTTGTACATAAGCAATATGCGTTCGTCATCGGCAAAATCAAACAGATAGTCAAGCATCCGGCCTACTTCATTTGCAGTTGCGTGTTTCCTCGCACAGAACTCCTCCACAATGGGAGCATACTCTATGGCTGCTCTCTCACGAATTTGCATAAGTCCCTTTGCCAATTCTTTTATTCCTGCAAAGAATTCCTGATAATCCTTGTCCTTACTGATATCATTCATGACATGTCTTTTTTAATCTTTCAAACAAGCAAGCGGTATGACTTTGACTCCGTCTGGGCGTGTGTAAGCCATGCTGCCACCTGTCATGACAATCATCAAGTCGGGTTCGCGCAACGGCACCTGCTTTTCTGTCTCATTATGCACTTGAATAAGTCGTTTAATTTCCAAAAGATGTTTGGCTCCTTCTTCTATTTCACGGCTGCCAAGTTTGCACTCTATCAGAGCATAGCGTCCATCGTCAAGATGAAGCACCAAGTCGGCTTCCAGTCCGTAGCGGTCGCGATAGTATGACAGGCGGCTATCGTGAGAGGCTGAATACACCCTAAGATCTCGTGCGCACATTTGCTCAAAAATAAAGCCAAATGTCTTTAATTGAGTCATTAAGGATTCTGGCGACAGGTTGAGTAATGCGACTGCAACCGATGGATCACAGAACGCTCGTTTGGGTCTGCTTTGGATTGTTGTCTTGCTCCTTATGGAAGGGCACCAAGCCTCTATGTCTTGAATGACAAACAGTTTTTCCAATGCCTCGATGTAGCTTTCAAGCGTAGGCCTGGTACATTCTACATCATCAGACGCAGTAACGTCTGCCAATATGGATGTGGTTTTTGCCAATGTTGAGATGTTGCGTGCGTATGATTTCATTATCAGGTGCGCCAATTTCTGATTTCTCTTTACTCCATCTATGCGTGATATGTCATTCTTATATACAGACTTTACATACTCTTTGGCAACAAGTAATTTTGACTTGTCGTCACCTAAATTCAATGTTGCTGGCCAACCTCCTCTACATGCAGCAAATATGATTTCTTCCATTTTTAGTCCCGAGGTAGCGAAGATTTCTTCTTGAGGATTGTCGAACATCTCCATCAATGATACGCTGCCGTTAGATTCACCATATTCCCACAGGCTCATGGGCAGCATCTCCATCCGGGAAATACGCCCTGTTCCACTATGCTGGATTTTACTGTCGTCAATAGCGTTAGACCCTGTCAATATGAATTGACCAGGCAAGCCACGCTCATCAACCTTTGTGCGCACTGCATCCCATAGCATTGGGGCATCTTGCCATTCATCTATCAAGCGAGGCACTTCCCCTTCTAATAAGAATGAGGGCTTGGTAATGGCTGTAGCCAAATATTCTTCACGATGGTCAGTATCTTGTAAACTAATAACACTATTGGCCAATTGCTTGGCAGTGGTGGTCTTGCCACACCATTTTGGTCCTTCAATGAGCACTGTTCCCATTGCTTTAAGATGCGCTTTAAGTCGCAAGTCAAAGACTCTATTTAGATATGCCATATTCGATTTTGTTTTATGCTGCAAAGGTACTCATTTTAATTTGATTACCAAACGTATTTTAAGTTTTTGATGTGCTTCATTTTAAGTTTTTGATGTAATTCATTTGTAATTTTTGAGGTATTTCATTTGTAGTTTTTGGGGCATTTTATCATGTGTTTTTGTGGTAAAGCACTACCTTTTAATAAGGTAGGCTGCACCTCGGAAATAAAAATAAATGTGATTTATTTTTGTTTTTCTCTCCATTTGCACTACCTTTGCAGCAGTTGAGTGCGTGTTTGTTTATCGTTGCTTATTTCCATATTTGCAGCACATTTGCAGCACGCTCACGCAGATGGCTTGTTTAATAACGGTTTGCATTTCGAGGAGGTCAAGTAAGTTTGACTTCTAAGGATAGACATTCTGAATAAGAATAAATAATACGGCGTACAACTGAAATATTATGGATATCGGTTGTACGCCTTTTTTGTATCATTGTGCTTTATTTCTTCTTTTGACAAATTTGATACTTGGATAATTGAGAATAAAAATAGGGAATGGTAGAAAAAGAAACTCCCACCGAAGCGGGAGTATAGGTTTAACACCTTCGGCAATTACTGCCTTATTGTGATAAGATGTAGGAAATCTTATGTTCTGTTGCAAATATATAATGAATAATTTGTTCGTACAAATAATTTGTACTACTTTTATGAATTATTAATAATTAACTAAACAATTATTATATTTACATGACAAAAATATTAGGAATTGATACTGGAACAAATAGCCTTGGATGGGCTATTGTTGAAAAGACGGCAGGTGATTATAATCTGCTTGACAAAGGCGTGAATATATTTCAAGAAGGAGTCAAAATAGAGAAGGGTATAGAATCGTCAAAGGCAGCAGAACGTACAGAACATAGAGCTACACGTGTAAGATATTATCGCATAAAATTGCGCAAGATACGTTTGCTTCGCATATTAAGTGACAATCATTTGTGTCCTCCTCTTTCACAAGAAGAACTTTCAACATGGCGACTAAAGAAAGTATATCCAAAGAATGAATTGTTCATGCAATGGCAACGTACTGATGACGATACAGAAAAGACTCCGTATGCATATAGGCACAAATGTCTTCATGAGAAATTAGATTTGTCTGACATTACCGATAGGTACATTTTAGGTAGAGCTTTTTATCATATCATTCAGCGCCGTGGCTTCTTGAGTAACAGAAAAGAGCAAGGTGGAGAAGATTCTGGCAAAGTGAAGGAAGGTATCAGTACCCTTACTCAAGAAATGAACGAAGCCGGTTATGAATATCTTGGCGACTATTTCTATGCTCTTTATAATAAGGGAGAGAAAATCCGTAAACATTATACTGCACGTAATGAGCATTTCCTTTCCGAGTTTAAGGCTATATGTGAGAAGCAAGATTTGGAAAGAGAACTCGGTGTGGAAGTGGTACGTAATATTGAAAAGGCAATATTTGACCAAAGACCTTTAAAGTCGCAAAAAGGACAGGTAGGCAAGTGTGTGTTTGAGAAGAACAAGACAAAATGTCCTTCTTCACATCCCATGTACGAAGAGTTTAGAATGCTTACGTTCATCAATAATATTAAAATCAAGACTCCTAATGATGACGAATTACGCCCTCTTAATGCGGAGGAACGTGAAAGCATTATGCCTTTATTCTTTCGCAATCCCAAGTCGAAGAAACAATTTGATTTTGAAGATATAGCCAAAAAGTTGGCACCAAAGAAGATGTATGGCTTCTACAAGAAAGAAGAAGATGCAGAAATGCCATTCCTGTTCAATTATCCAATGGATACATCTGTTTCTGGCTGTCCTGTTACAGCTGCCCTTAAAGATGTATTTGGAGAAGATTGGATAACTGCTATTTGTGAAACATACACATTAGGTGAGGGTAAAAGTCGATTTGATATTGTAAATGATATTTGGCATGCTTTGTATTTCTATTCTGATAAAGATAAACTTGCCGAGTTTGCTATAAACCGCTTGCAATTATCCGAAGATGAAGCAAAGAGATTTAGTGAGATTTCTTTGCCGTCTGATTATGCCTCATTAAGCCTTAAGGCTATCTGCAAAATTCTTCCTTATCTAAGAAGAGGATTGATATACTCTCATGCTGTATTTTTAGGTAATTTATGCGAAGTCATGCCCAAATATGAGTGGAGCATAAAGGAAATGCGCGAGGCAATTATCGACAACATCATAATGGAGATGAATAGATATGACAATAAAGACAAACGCACTTTCGAGGTATGCATTAAAGAGTATTTAAAGGAGCAATATGCTGTTTCTGATGATAGTCTTAAGAAGTTGTATCACCCTTCTATGATTGAGACATATCCAAGGGTACAATATACTAATGAGCATGGCGTTTATCAACTTGGTTCGCCAAGAATAGATAGTGTTCGCAATCCTATGGCGATGCGTTCTATGTTCAGATTGCGTAAATTAGTAAACCGTTTGCTTGCAGAAGGAAAGATAGATCAAGATACCGAGGTTCATATTGAGTTTGCACGTGAACTGAATGACGCAAACAAACGAAATGCCATTGCTTTATTCGTAAAAGAGAACCAAAGCGCCAATGATGAGGCTCGAAAGCAAATAATAACTCTATTCAAGAAAGAAACCGGGACGGATATTGAACCTACAGACAAAGATATATTGAAATATGTTCTTTGGGAAGAGCAGAATCACATATGTCTTTATACCGGAAAGCAGATACGTATATCCGATTTCATTGGAACCAATCCGAAGTTTGATATTGAGCACACCATCCCTCGTAGTGTAGGTGGGGATAGTACAAAGATGAATTTGACGCTTTGTGATAGCCGTTTCAATAGAGAGGTTAAGAAAACCAAGTTGCCCGTAGAATTGCCAAACCATGACGAGATTATGGAGCGTATCAATGATTGGAAGAAGAAATACGAAACTCTTGACTTTCAAATACGCAAACTTAAGAAACAGTCAAAGGGAGCAACAACAAAAGAGCAGAAGGATACAATTATTCGTAAACGTCATCTTTTGGAACTTCGTCGTGATTATTGGCGTGGTAAGTATGAGCGTTTCACAATGGAAAGTGTACCTGAAGGCTTTAGTCGTCGTCAAGGTACCGACATTAGTGTGATTTCAAAGTATGCCCGTCTTTACTTGAAGTCACTATTCAATCGTGTCTATACCGTAAAAGGCATTGCAACTTCTGACTTCAGAAAAATCTGGGGAATACAAGACATCTATAGCAAGAAAGAACGTATCAATCATGTACATCATTGCATAGATGCCATTGTCATTGCATGTATTGGCTTGGATCAATATAATAAGTTGGGCGCATACTATCATGACGAAGAAAACAATAAATGGTATGGAATGTCGAAAGCATCTTTCAAAAAGCCATGGGCCACATTTGTAGAGGATATAAAGAAGATACAAGACGAAATCTTGGTATATCATTACACTCCCGACAACATGCCGAAGCAAGGACGAAGAAGAATTAAAATTGATGGCAAGAAGATTCTTTGTAAAGGTGATGCTGCAAGAGGTTCTTTACATAATGACACTTATTATGGCGCTATTGAAAATGATGGTGCTGTTAAGTATGTAAAACGCATAGACTTAGCATCGATGAAAGAAAGCGATGTGAAGAATATTGTGGATGAAACGGTTAGGGGAATTATTGAAGCTGCCATAAAGGAGAAAGGCTTTAAGGATGCGATGGCAAGTACAATATGGATGAATGAGGAAAAGCAGATACCGATTAAAAAGGTGAGATGCTTCACACCCTCTATCACCAAGCCATTGAATATTCGCAAACAACGTGATGTCTCTACCAAAGAATACAAGCAGCAATATCATGTTGCTAATGATAGCAATTATTTGCTTGCTCTATATATTGGTACAGATAACAAGGGCAAGGAAAAACGAGAGTTCGAAATTGTTAATATGCTCCAAGCTGCTCAATACTATAGAACAAGTAATGATAAGGAGGTGGTTGACAGACATATTGTGCCTATTAAGAGTGAGCATGATTATCCATTTGCTTATACCTTAAAGATAGGAACAATGGTACTTCTCTATGAAAAATCGCCTAATGAAGTTTGGGAGGCTACGATTAAGGAAAGAAATAGACGTCTTTATAAGGTTACTGGTATGTCTGCAATGAGAATGAAAGGACGAAATGTAGACTATGCGACTATAAAATTATTACACAATGAAGAAGCTCGTCAAAGTAAAGATATAAAGGCAAAAAATGGAGAATACAAACAAGGTGAAGAACTCCGCCCGGCAATAATCATGCTTCATACGCAGCTGAATGCCCTCGTTCAAGGTTACGACTTTGAGATAAATGAACTTGGTGAAATAAAAAGACTTAGATAATATGATAAAGCAGACATTATTCTTCTCGACTCCGGTTTGTCTCTCGCTAAAGAATTCACAACTTGTGATTTCTTGGAAAGACAGTGATGACAAGGTAACGCGCCCTATAGAAGATATAGGGTGTGTTGTCCTGGAAAGTCAAATGATAAACATTACTTTACCGTTGCTCAACGAGTTAGTTAAGAATAATGTTGCTGTCATTTTATGTGACAATAAAATGATGCCTACCGCAATGCTTCAAAGTATAGATGCCAATACTACGCAATCTGAGAATATAAAGTCTCAGATTGCTGTTAGCGAACCGATGAAAAAACAAGCATGGAAACAAATAATTGAAGCAAAGATAAAGAACCAATCTGCAGTTTTGGATACGTTTTGTAAAAACGGTAGCATTCTTAAACCTTTTTACACTAACGTGAAAAGTGGTGATACCGACAATAGGGAAGGTATTGCAGCAAAAATATATTGGACACAACTGTATGGTAAAGACTTTAAACGTGACAGGTGTGGAGATTCACCAAATGTTCTGCTTAATTATGGATATTCAATTTTGCGTGCAGCAACAGCACGAGCGTTGCTTGGCTCAGGGTTGTTGCCTAATCTTGGTATATTCCATAAAAGCAGATACAATGCCTTTCCGCTTGCTGATGATGTAATGGAGCCTTATCGTCCTTATGTGGATTCAATAGTCTTTAATCTTTATGCTGATGGCATTACGGAATTAAACAAAGACTCCAAGATGGAGATAATGCGCCTTTTAAGCTGTGACGTAAATATAGGCAAGGTAATGCGTCCGCTACAGATAGCATTGACTTTTACGACAGCATCTCTCGTTAAGTATTATGCTGGTGAAATTAAGAAAATATCACTTCCCTTTATCTTATGACAGAATACAGACTTAATGCATATCATATTATGTGGTTATTTGTGTTTTTCGATTTGCCGGTTTCTACCAAAAAAGAAATGAAGGCAGCTGCACTTTTCCGTAAGAATTTGGAAAAAGACGGCTTTTCCATGATGCAGTTTTCTGTTTATATACGGCATTGTGCATCAAGAGAAAGTTTGGATGTGCATGTGAAAAGAGTGAAGGCTTTATTGCCAGAAACAGGAAAGGTTAGCATACTAAGTGTTACAGACAAGCAATATGGGGACATCTATAATTTCTGGGGCAAACCAAAGAGTATTAAAAAGAGTAAAATCACTCAGAAAGTTATAGGTACACCAATCCAATTGGAATTTTTTTAATACTTTTGTAGCATAATAATTCTTACACGGCGATTTCTTATAACAAAACAAGAACTATAATAAACTGGTTCTCTGATATTTAGAAGTTATAGGTTGTGGTTTGATGTAGGAATCAAAAGATATACAACATACCGTTGTCAGTAAAGAGCACCGAACGAGTTGTGGTTTGATGTAGGAATCAAAAGATATACAACGTATGGCAGCATTGATATTCATGGAGAGAGTTGTGGTTTGATGTAGGAATCAAAAGATATACAACTTGTGGAAATGGATTGGGAAAGCATGCGAGTTGTGGTTTGATGTAGGAATCAAAAGATATACAACCCACAGTATGTTATTGCAAATTACTACAAGTTGTGGTTTGATGTAGGAATCAAAAGATATACAACTCGTAGCACACAACGGCAGAGAGGTAACAGTTGTGGTTTGATGTAGGAATCAAAAGATACCCCAGTTCGGGATAAGAAATAGTTTATAAAAAAGTTGGTAGTCTTATAAGTATTTTGTATCTTTATAGGTGAAAATCAATTAGTTATAAAAATATTTAATATGACTACCGATTACAAAGTGACAGAATTATTTTGTATTATAGACGAGTATTGCAAACATTTTGATGCAGAAAATGCAGGAAATTTGCTGGAAGACAATAGCGGAGTGAAGCGTAGACGGCGTGCAGCATCGTTGTCCGACAGTGAAATCATGACTATTCTGTTTAATCTCTTTCGATTCTTTATATATAGCCCATGTCTGATGGCATGGGAAGAGAATTCGTGTATCTGTCTTCATATGCAACTAATCGCTATTTTATCCCGAATTGGGGTACTAAAATGTAAGCAAAGCTGAACAATGCAATATACTCGAATGTATCAAGTATGTATACCAATGCTTTAACGTCTTCAATATGATCTGATAATATGGGCTTGCCATGTTCTGTTTTTACGAAAAACAATATAGCCCTTATTAACCATATTGACATTATCGTGTTAACAGCAATTATTGCACACTTCTTTAATCTTAATATTGACATTCCTGTTTTTCATTTATTGTTAAAATATTTTATCAGTAAAGAGGTATGATTATATGTATGCAGATGCTATAGACATTATTGTATCGGCTGTAATGGTTCGTTTTCTTGGATTGTTATTCTTATGTTTGCAGTAAAATTACTAAATAATTGTGAGAAAACGCATAAGAAACATAATATAATTGCGCTTGTTGGAAGAAACCGCCATTTGGGTAACCTCGCACCGCCACTTTAGTAACCTTACACCGACCGAAGTGAATGCTTACACCGACCGAAGTGAGTGCTTACTTCGACCGTAATTAATGCTTATGTCGACCGAAGTAAGAGACCGAAACAATTGTTTTGTGTCAGCAATAGTAGCGGTTTTCTGATGGATACGTGTCCCCTCGGGACACGGCTGCTGATTGGCGTTTCTGCTATGGGAGGCTGCGTGGCTACGGCGAGACGCCATCGCCTCCTATGTTTGCCTTTGCAGCCGTAACTTGCTGAGTATCTTGCTGCAATGCCGCAGGCAAGAACTGAAAGTCAGCGGCGCGAAGCGGAAAGCTAATGCCCACGGCTCCTACAGTTTGCTTTGTTGATCATTGACTTTAGCTTAAGTTCTTACTTTTGACCCTCTACTTGTAACCTTGTGTTTTGAACGGTTTTTCCGCTTATGGGTGCGTGCTGTGCACAAATAAAAGGCTTTACGTTAGGTTGTCGAGAACCGGTTCTCGTAAAACCTAATGTAAAGCCTTTTGTTTAAACCCGATTATGGTTTGCGCCCATAAGCGGATTGTGGAGTCAGGTTTTTGTCAAAGCCCTGCCTTTCGATTCTACTTCACCATCTTTTTCTTTCCGTCCACGATATACAGACCTGCAGCGGGCTTGTTTATGCGAACACCGCCGAGGGTGTAGGTCTTGTGGTTGGCTGCGTTGTCAGCAGAAACGGAGCCGATGGACGTTGTGGGGGTGAGCTTCACGGTGTAGACAGTCTTGTTGGCAGGGTTGACGTCGTAGTCGTTGCCGTAGACTGTGATGGTGCAGACGTTGTTGATGGGGTCTACGTTCTTCTCCACACTTGCACCCACACCCTTCTTCTCGACCGTGATGGTGTTAAGGAGGTCAGCGTTGTCGCTCTCGATGGTGTATTCTGTCTTCTCGGGAGAGAATCCCTCGATGGTCTTGCCGTCAATCTGCAGATCCTTCAGCGTGCTGTAATAGATGAGGCGAAGCTCGTCAAGGTCGAGCTGGTCGTCCTTTGAAGCACCCGGTACGGGGTTGGTAGTGGCAGAAGCCAGCAGGTACTGCACCTCGGGAGCTTCGTCAGTGGCATAGCTGAACTCACCCGTGAACTTTGTCCATTCCTCTGTAGCGGGAATCAGCACATTGGCTGATCCTACCTTTTCGTCAGCCATCTCAGCCATCTCGGGGTCGTGATAAGCAGCGTCCTTGTGGAGGATGAGCTGTACGCGTCCCTGAAGAGCCGGCTGCTCCTGCTCTGCGTCGGTGGCAGCCTTGGCTGTGCCGGGAGTGAAGCGTGCGTAAACCTCAAAAGCGTCAGGACGTCCTGCGAAAGGCATGTTGCCGTTTACGTCGGTACGGTCAGTGAAGTTATAGTTGGTGGCATCAGCAGGATTGGCGCTGCCCATGTTGATATGGCCTGTTGTGATGTTGCCGTTGGCGTAAGCCACCCACAGGTCCTTCGATACGATGCGCACGCCATTGCCCTTATATCCCTCTATCTTCTGTGGCATCGGAGACATAGAGGCGAACGAAGCGAAGAGTCCGGCAGCGGTGTCGAACGAGTTCCATCCCTCAGCTATCTTGGCGTTCTCGTCGTCGGTCCAGTTCTCGAAGTCAGCGTTGGCTATCTGGTAAGCAGCCTCCTTGCTCTGTCCCTCGAATGTGACGGTGTAGACGCTTGAGGGGCAACCTGCCTCGCTTACGGTAAGCGTGAGCTTGTGCTCTGCCTCGTCGTATGTCTGCTCCACTTTGGCTTTCTCAGAAGAAGCAACATAGCTTATTCCGTCTGTGTAGCAGTTGCCTGTGGCGGTGAAGTCTTTGCTGGTGTTGTCCATCGGGATAAACTCATGACCAGCCACGTTGAGAGATGTCAGCGTCGGAGCAGCCTTCTGATACTGTATGGTGTAGACGCTCATAGCCTCAGAATTGGTTTCAGCGTCATAGTCCTCGCCCTTCACGGTGATGACATACTGACCGGTGAGGTCGTCGTAGGCAGCTTCCACGGTGGCGCCTACGCCCTTCTTGGTGTAGCCGACGGTGGTCCAGTCAGGATCGTATGTCGACTCCACGGTGTAGTTGAAGGTGTCCGGAGAGAAGTTGATGTCTACGTCATAGCCGTTGTTGTCAGTGGGCTTGAGCGAAGAAAGAGCATGATAATAGATGAGCTTCACGTTGTCCACGGTAAGAGAATTGCCCGCCTTGATGTCGCTCTGTGGTCCGAAATAGTTAGCGGAAGAGAAAATGACGTTGATGTTCTCCACGCCGGCAGTCTCGCATCCTTCCTTATATACGAAAGGTATGGTGTCTGTCTTCCATTCGCCCTCGGTGCTCTCCGTTATGGCGTGGTCGATGGTGGCTACGAGAGTGGCGCCGTCGGTCTTTGTCACGTCTCCGCCGGTGGCGGTCTTGCTCATGCCGAGAACGTTACGCTCACGGTTTTGCATGTCCACACGAGTGGCATTGCCCCATCCGAAAACTCCCACTTCCGTATTTCCCGGCACGTCCTTCTGAGTCCAAGTGCCGTTCCAGAGATAAGCCAGCACGGTGGCTTGCTCATCCGTGCCGTTAGAGTTGTCGCGCTGATATTCGAAGGAAATGGCGTCGGGATGGTATGTAAATTCCTTACCACCGAACACGCCTCCGTCAGAATTGCGTACTTTTGTAAACCATGTCTCAGCTGTTGCCCACGGTGTGCCGAGCGTGAAATATCCGGGGATGTTCTGCTTCACAGCGGAGTTGTAGATGTTCTTTACCTTTACGGCATAGTTGGCAGGCTCGTCTTCGGCAGAGCGTGTGACTTTTTCGCCCACTTCTCCAGCCAGCACCACGTTAGCCATGTGCCATCCCTGCGGCTGCATACCTTTTTTCATGGTGTTGCCTTTACTGTCCCAAGGGACACACTTCTCCCAGGCAGCATCAAAGTCGCCGTTGATTTGCTGCGCATTAGCGGTAAGCGCAGCCACACTCAATAATAAAAGAGCGTAATTCTTCTTCATCTTGTTGTTTTTAATAAGTAAAGTATGGTTCTATTGCTCTTGTATGAATCCTGAAAACAACGAACCTATTAATATTATTTCGGGTGCAAAGTTACTCAAAAAAACTAAAGGCGAATAAAAAGTTTACAATTTTTAGTCTTAGATTCAGCGCTGTAAAACAAGTGGTGTTTCAAAGGTAGACGAAACTGGGAGAAAAGGCATGGGAGGGAGTTTTTCTCAAAGCCCTGCCTAACAAAGTTACCTCGCTGATAAATTCTTGTTTGAAAAGTACAGTTGTTACAATAAAATAATGTATATTTGCTGATGTGATGATAACATCACGGCATTATGAGAGTTTCAATATATAAAGACACGACTACTATGACTAAGAGACAATTCCTTTTTATCTGCGTCCTCATGGTGTGGAGCCTTCTGACCGCCTCTGCCAACGACGGCGTCTATTTCACCAGCGGCAATTTCCTTGTGCCTACGCAAGAAACCGACATCTCGGTAAGCAAGGAGATTCTGACAATCACTATCGGCAAGGACAATTATGCACGCGTGGACGTGTATTATGAGTTTACCAACAGCGGCGCTCCCAAGACCGTCACTATGGCTTTCGAGGCGGACGCGCCATACAACTCAGGCGAACAGCTGGACCTAAACGGGGCGCATCCGTTCATCCACGACTTCACCGTCAACATGAACGGCAACACGCTACGCTACGACAACGCCATCGTGGCGCTATTCTATCATGAAGGCAAGCCCGACGTCGACTTCACACCGCTCGACCTCACGCAATGGAAGGGTGAGCGAGAGGGCGGCTACGATGTGGAACTGCCAGGCGAGAACATGCTCTACAACGCCCGACTTGACAGCATGGTGAACTTTGCCTACGCCTATTACTTCAAGGCAAAGTTCCTGTCGGGTCGCAACATCGTGCGCCACTCTTACCGTTATCGCATGAACTACAACGTGGGTGAGCGATTCTCCATCCCATATTGGCTGACACCTGCCACACGCTGGGCTAACCGTCAGATTGACGACTTCACGCTGAATATCACCACGGACGAGCAGACCGAATTCTGTCTGCCCAACTCGATGTTCCGCGCAGAGCCGTTCAAGTCGACCTGCGATGGCACGATCTTCCAGCTCACCACCGACTACGGCGAGGACATGCTCTTCGCCATTGCCGCACCGGGCGACACTGTGTCATGGCACGCCCTCAACTTCCGCCCCACAGCGGAGATGTGCATAGCCGCTCCAATCTGGGACAGGCAGAACGTAATGTATCGTTGCCAAACGGAAGCGAAGGTGGTGATTGACAGCGAAGGACGCGAGAGCCGATACATTGCTGACTGCGGCGACAGCTATTTCGTTGACGTACAGGCGTATGGTCTGGTGAAGAAGAAGGGTAGCCGCGTAGCAGAATACTCTGCCGAGAAGGGTCAGGGTTGTCTCGTTCTGAACAGCTACGAATATCAGTGCGTCAACGTCCGCCAACGCCCCACCTCCGAAAGTCCCGTCATAGGACAGATAAGCGACCGTCCCGGCGAAATGCCCGACGTGTTCCCATGCCTCGGACTGGTAAATGGCGAGGGCAAGAGCCGGGATTGGCAATGGTTCAAACTGAAGATAGACGGCAAGATTGGCTACGTAAAGCAGGGATTGATGCTATGGGACGCCATCGATTCGCATTGATGTCGCCAGATAACCTTATATATTTCATTCCATATTTAGGACAAAGCACTAAACGTGAGGGAAACGTTAACGACGTTATTATCATTTCAGCGATAAACAACGCTGAAACCTACGCACACGCATAAATATTATATAAAAATAATGTTTTTTGTTGTGTGGAAGTAAAAAAATATCTTTTTTTGTAAAAAATTAATTAAAAGCGTATTTGCGCTTAATTTTATATTACAATAAACGTACGAAAGATTTACTAAATACAAAAGCTTTATGAAGAAAACTTTTTTTATCAATACTCTGTTAATTCTTATGTAATCGATTGAAAATGAGAGAGTTAATTAAC